>Ga0187784_10002092_pt1 | contig 15953 bp, 6 predicted proteins | sample 1015_SJ02_MP15_2_FD_132964 | JGI IMG/M metagenome (GOLD analysis project Ga0187784, IMG submission 132964) | Tropical peat soil microbial communities from peatlands in Department of Meta, Colombia - 1015_SJ02_MP15_20_MG | ecosystem: Environmental > Terrestrial > Soil > Wetlands > Peat | place...
CAAGCCACTGCCCAAGAGCATCGCAAGAGGCTCGTAAGTGGGGTAGAACAGGCACTCCCGGATTAAGGGTTTGTCTAAGGTGGCTGAGGTTGCAAAGCCCCTTACGGCGCGCGGTGCTGAAGCTCGGGCGAGTGAGGACAACCAGTTCGGCAAGGCTGCGCGTCCGGGCCTTACGGTCAGCCCTCGGTATTAGCCCCTTCTCCGTCTTCCGGGGAGGGGGATTTTTGTTTCCCTCCTCGGTTTCACGTCTCACCTCCAGAAAGGTATATGAGAAACAACGGCGATAAGCCTTCGAGTCAAGGCGCGCATTGTCTGGCGTGTTAGAAACGGCTGTGACTGGGTAGCCTTGTTCTACTTCCTGCCTGATCACACTCCTTTTCTCTCAGCGCCATTGTGGTCAAATTCTGACACAGAACTGCCGACTCACGCGATTGTAACGGCCCAGGGCATCGGGTCGGCTTTCGCGCCACGCTGATGTCGGCCAACGATACCGCAAGGAGACATGCGCAAGGAGAGGTGTGTCCCAACGGAGAGGCATGCGGGCCCGCAAAAGGACTTGTCCGGCAGGCACGCTGATAATTTCAAAGGCTCTTTGCAAATATAAAGGAATTATAAGGAAGGTATTAGGATCTCGTTAATAAGCAAAACACTTAACGATGAATCGCATCACAAAGGACGAAGAAGAAACCCTGAAGGGAGGAAACGAACATGCTGATCATGAAATGGAACATGGACAAGGATGGCCGCCTTGTGGCGAGCTGGACCGGGCGGAATCAGGGTCATGCCGCGCCGAGCTATCTGACCGCGGAAACGGCGGATCATATCGCCGGTTCGGCAATGACCTCTGTCAGGACCCCGCTGCGGGCACAGGCGGCCCGCGTTTGGCATTGGCTGACGGAACGGGCCGGTGAGTTCGCTGGTGAGCCACCTTTGCCGCGGCAAGTAGCCAACAGCAAAGTCACGGGCCTGATCCGGAGCAAAGTTGCGCTTCTTTTGGTCATCTCGTTTTTGCTGACAGCCGCTGTGGCCCAGGCCAGCGAAGACGGAAGAATCACTGGAACCGTGATGGACCAGTCGAACTCTGTCATCCCAGGCGCGACCGTGGTGGTACTTGACACCGCGACCGGAGTGAAGCGAACGACGCAAACCGACGCGCAAGGGACTTACTCATTTCCGGTTCTCCCGGTTGGGCAATATGAGATCGACGTGACCGCCGTTGGCTTCAAGCCGAAGAGGACCTCTGGCCTGGTCATTAACATCAGTACGGCCCTCACCGTTGATATCACGCTTGAACTCGGCGAAGAGCACGAGACTGTCGTGATCACTGAAAGCGCAGCACGCGTCGAAACATCCGACACGCAACTCGGGCAGGTTATCGACAGCAAGCAAGTCACCAGTATTCCGTTGAATGGCCGCAGCTATACGGATTTGTTTGCTTTGCAGGGAGGAGTAACACCTCTGACCACGAGCGGCGCCGGGAATAGTACTTCCGGCGGAGGCTTCGGGACGGTTGCGGCGGCTGGCAACGTCGACACTGGCCAGTTTTCCATCAACGGCCAGCGAGAATCTGCCAATGGCTTCACCCTGAACGGCATTAGCGTTCAAGAAACGATTGGGCAACAGGCTGGGATCATTCCCGATCTCGACTCGATTGCCCAATTTCGGATTCTTACCAGCAACGCCGACGCCGAGTATGGTAATTACAGCGGCGGACTCGTCAGCGTGGTCACAAAAACCGGGGGCGACAAGTTTCATGGCGACCTCTTCGAGTTTCTGCGCAATACCAGTCTGGACGCTCGCAGCTTCTTTGATCCGGCGCGCCCAACCTTTCAGCAGAATCAGTTTGGGGGGACACTGGGGGGGCCTATCAAGAAGGATAAAGTCTTCTTTTTCACGGACTATCAGGGAGGGCGCACAGTTCAGGGGATTGACACAGGAGTTGTCAGCGTGCCCTCTCTGGCTAATCGCGCCGGCGACTTCTCCAATTCCCCAAACACACTCAGCGGTAAGGTGAACGGGGCGTTTCTGGCCCAGTCCTTATCAAGCCGCCTTGGCTACGGGGTCAACGTCGGCGAGCCGTTCTACGTTCCGGGGTGTGTTTCAAACTCGCAGTGTGTTTTTCCGGGCGCAAAAATCCCGCAGGCCGCTTTTGCCGCACCTGCCCCGAAGATGCTGCAATTCATTCCCACGCCCAACTTGGGAACAAATGAGTTCTCGACCGGCAGCGACAAACAGCGTCTCGAGGATGACAAGGGCTCGGTACGCACGGACTTCAATTCCTTGCAGTATGGGACGTTCTCGGCTTACTATTTCGCGGACAACTACAATCTCGACAACCCGTATCCCAGCGGTTTCGGTGGGGCCACGCTTCCCGGCCCCAACGGCGCGTACAATGCCCTCTCTTACGGCAGAGATCAAATGATCGTGCTGAGCAACGCCAAGACTTTCGGTTCGAACCTGGTGAACGAGGCGCGCGCCGGTTATGTTCGATTGAACAACCAACTCGGCGTCCCCAAGGGCGGCGTGGGCGTCAGTCTGGCAGAGCAAGGTATTTCCTCGGGAGCCGAGGGAATCAAGCAAGGCTTCCCGCAGTATGCGGGAGTCGAAATGCTGTATTTCAATTCGTTTGCCGTCGGAACGAACCCCTTTTTCGTGGCGCAAGTCAATAACACTTTCGACCTGAGCGATGCGCTTTCGAAAGTTGCCGGCAATCACACCATGAAACTTGGCGGGGAGTATATCGGATACCAAGTAAAGCAGGCGCCGGACTTGGTCGCCGACGGCACCTTCTCGTTCTTTGGCTCGGGAGCCCAAAGCACCGGCAATGGTTTCGCGGATTTCCTTTTGGGTTTGCCGGATTTTTACTCGCAACAATCCTCACCGGTTTTCCACGAGTTTTCGGCGACAGATGGTTTGTTTGCGGAGGATAGCTGGCGCGTCCGGCCAACACTGACCATCAATTACGGATTGCGCTGGGATTATATTCGGGCCTGGTCGGAACTCGACAATCAAGGGACGACGTTGATTCCGGGCGTGGAGTCACAGACATATCCCGGTGCTCCGCTCGGATATCTGGTGCCAGGAGACCGCTTGCCCAGCGGCCAGACGCTCCCCTCGACCCTGGCTCCCACTCCCCTGGACGATTTCTCGCCACGCTTGGGGCTTGCTTATGCGCCGAACTGGTCGAAGGGTTGGTTGGGCAAGCTGGCGGGCGGCCCCGGCAAGACCAGCATCCGGCTGGGAGCGGGACGGTTCTTTACTGCCATTGAGGGCCTGACCATCGCTTATCCGACAGGTAATCCTCCTTACGGACTGACTTACACAAGCCCCGAGCCGCCCGAAATGGCCACGCCGTTCGTGGGCGCACTCAGCGGGACACACTTCGTCCAGCAGTTCCCTGTGCAGGTTCCGGCTTACGGCCACTCACCCTCGAATCCGGACCCCAATGTTCCCTGGTCGCGCTACACGCCCATCAGCGGCGCCGTGAGCTATTTCCATCAAAACAAGACGCCGTACTCCACGGCGCTCAATTTCACCCTCGAGCGCCAACTCGCCTCGAACACCGTGGCGAGCGCTAGTTATATTGGGTCACTGGGCCACCATCTGTTGACCGTTGTGGAAGCCAATCCGGGGGACCCGGCTCTCTGCCTCAGCCTCAGTCAACCGCAAGATGTAGCTCCCGGGAGTCCTACGTGTGGGCCGTTCGGCGAGAATCTCGTCTACACGCGAGCGAATGGCACGGCCGTAAACGGCACGCGCAATTTGGCCGGCTTCCCCAACACCATCGGCACGGATGGCTGGTTCAAGAACATGGGCAATTCAAATTACAACGCGCTGGATTTGACGCTGAAGCATACCTCCGGACGTCTCTCGTTGCTCGCCAGCTATACCTACGGGAAATCGCTCGACTGGTCCTCGAATCTTCAGGAACAAGTGAACCCTTTCAGTTACCGCGCGGAATATGGAATCTCCGACTTCGACATCAAGCACAACTTCGTCTTCAGCTATAACTACGAGTTGCCGTTTGAGAAGCTGCTCCACCGGGCCAGCCGTCTGACGGAAGGCTGGGCGATCTCGGGAGTCACCCGGTTTGCGACCGGGCTGCCCGTGACTCTCGCCAGCAATGGAGACAACTTCCTGGTCGACGTACAGAACAACGGCATCAACTCCGTCAGTATCGATCTGCCCAATATGGCTCCCGGGAGCCCGGACATCAATCACAACCCACGGAACGGCCGGCCGTACTTCAATACTTCTCTCTTCAGCCCGAATGCTCTTGGTACGCAAGGCGACGCGCCACGAAGGCCGTTCTACGGACCAGGTATCAATAACTGGGACCTGGCACTCCACAAAGTCACAAAATTAGGTGAAAGCAAGTCGCTCGAAGTGCGCTTCGAGACGTTCAACACCTTCAACCATTCCCAGTTCGATGGCTATGGCTCGGTGGATGGGAACATCAACGACGCAACGTTTGGAGAGGTGGTGAAATCCGCGCCCCCGCGCATCTCGCAAGTGGCGCTCAAGTTCTATTTCTAGCGTCCCGTCTCCTTTAATTCTGGACAATAACCCCTCTCCCCCTTGGGGGAGAGGGTGGACCGCCGTTCCGATGCACTTCATCGGGAGGCGGGCCGGGTGAGGGGGTTCCCGCCAAAGTACTCGTTGTCAAAAATAACCTGGGACAGGAGACTAGTGGAGAGGAAACCCAATCGACCATTTGCTTCCCAAGCAGAATCGCCGGGACTCCGCGAGGCGCGTTTTGCCATGCGTCTCTCCCTCGCGGTTGGGCTGCTGATGGTGTTCGGGAAAGTAACTGCCTATGTGGTGACGCATTCGGCAGCGATTTTGTCGGACGCGGCGGAGTCGGTCGTCCACGTTGTGGCGGTGGCGTTTGCCACCTTCAGCCTGCGACTCAGTGCGAAACCCGCCGAAGCAAAATTCCTCTACGGCTATGAGCGGGTCACTTTTCGTATGAGGCCGGCCGCAATGCGTTCGCCCAAACTGCCAAAGGGCCGATCTGTCGAGAGGTAAGTCCAGGTGGCGCCGCGCTGAGACGGATCAAGGTTATGGGTTGCGGCTTCACCCAAGCGCTTCGGAATTTCTTCAGTAATCCTTCTTTGTAGGTTTTCGAACAGTCGGTGGACCGTCCTGAGATACTCGTAAAGAGGCTCGCGACCGCCGTAGGAGATCCACTGGGTTCCTTCCCGCAGCTCGCCAACTATCGCAAGGTGCTCTGACCAGAGGTCGTCAATGGTAGTCAATGAAACCAGCCTTTCCAGTTCGCAAGAACATGGAATGGCGCCCATGAGGATGGCCTCGCGGCGCTCCTGAATTGCCTGCCGCTGCCCCTCAATGACGCTCTCGTACTTGTGAAGGAATTGGCGGATGTCGAGGTTCTGGCCTTCGACCAATCGTTGGATGCTTTCCGGATCAGGGTGCAGCCCGGTACTGTCGACGCCGTATTTGACCAGCAGGTCATCCTGGAGCGAAACATAAAATCGGGAACTACCGGGATCACCCTGACGCCCGGCGCGCCCACGAAGCTGATTGTCGATGCGGCGGCTTTCGTGCCGGTTGGTCCCAATCACGTATAATCCACCCAACTCGGCCACTCCCCTGCCGAGCCGAATGTCCGTCCCCCGTCCCGCCATGTTGGTGGAAATGGTTACCGCTCCAAGCTCTCCCGCATGGGCTATGATCCCGGCTTCTTTTTCCTCGTTGCGGGCATTCAAGACTTCATGAGGAATATCCCCGAGGCTGGCGCTAAGCCGTTCAGACTCTTCGACGCTTACCGTACCGACCTGAATGGGGCGACCGGTTTGGTGTACGTGACGGATTTCGTGAACCACTGCCCGCTCTTTCTCCTGTTTCGTCCGGAAGAGGACGTCGGGATGGTCGACGCGGATCACGGGCCGGTTCGTAGGAATGACTTCCACCTCCAGTCCGTAAATCTTACGAAACTCCTCGGCTTGGGTGGCCGCGGTGCCCGTCATACCGCAAACCTTGGGATAGAGAGCGATCAGATTCTGCATGGTGATCGATCCCAGAATCTTGCCCTGCGCCTTGGGCGCAACACCTTCCTTGACTTCGATGGCGGTGTGCAAATCTGCCGGCCACCGCCTTTCCTCCACGATGCGGCCTTTAAACTCATCTATGCATTTGACCTCCCCGTCCTTCACCAGGTAATCGACGTTGCGGCGCAGCAGCCCGTGGGCATGGAGTGAGTTCTGGACGGTCGCCAGCAATTGCGAGTTCTCCTCAGCAAACAGATTGCCGCAGTTGAAAGCGTTCTCCACCGCCTGAATGCCGGCATCCGTGAGGGCGACGTTTCTTCCGTATTCGTCCAGCGTGTAATGAAAGAAGCGGCGGAGCCGGCGCACGAGGCGGTCCACACGATGAGCCAACTGACCCTGATCCCATTCGCCGCCTGCGATCACCAAAGGGATCCGGGCTTCATCGATGAGGAGCGAGTCGGCTTCGTCAATCACCGCCACAGCGAACGGCCGGTGCACCAATTCTCTGGGGTGTAGGGCAAGTTGGTCGCGAAGATAGTCAAAACCCACTTCGTTCGCGGTGGCGTAAGAGATGTCGCAGGCATAGGCGCGCTGGCGGTCCTCGACGCCCATGCCTTGCTGGATGCAGCCCACGGAGAGGCCGAGGAAGGCGTAGATCGGGCCCATCCATTTGGCATCCCGCCGCGCCAGATAATCGTTCACAGTCATCACATGAACCCCTCGCCCCTCTTTGGCATAACCAATGACCGCCGGCACGGCGGCCAGCGTTTTCCCTTCACCCGTTTGCATCTCAACAATCTTCCCGTGTGCGAGCCCCAGGGTGCCCCGAAGCTGTACATCGAACATCACCAGCCCTAGCACCCGCGCCGCCACCACTGCGGTTACCGCGACGATTTCCAGCAGATCGCGGGCGCGCTCGCCGACGGCTTTCAATTCATTGTCGGAGAGTTTGGCAAGTTCTCCGCGACGTTGGTTTATCCAATCGATTTCAGATTTGAATGAAGTTGAGCCGGCAAACAGAGATCTCAAAAAATGGAGCACAGCGCCCTCCTCTTCTACCAGAATTCAATTGTTCGCGAATACAGTTAGGCGATAAAGGAGAGTGGCGGAGCGCGCAGAAGTCGAGCACTCCAAAAATGACGGGCGACGATGGGGAGATCGTTGCTAAAGGAAACCACAGAGCGCCGATGGGCGCAAATTCGAGTCGGGTGCGCGCTGGGGATATGCTGTTCGCGGCGCACCTTGGCAACCTGCACGACGGGGCAAGTCTCGCGCCTTCCCTGCAAGCTCGCGAGCGGCAGCGCTTGCCCCGCCCCGAGGACAACGACTACGGCCAGAAGCCAGGTTGCCGGATGCTTCTTCATTGACCTTCAGAATAACATAGAAATGGACGACCGGCCACCTGGCCCGGGAAGTGGCAGTGTCCAGATTTGCGTGTAGCGCGGACCCCTCTCCCCCTTGGGGGAGAGGGTGGCCCGCAGCCGGCGCTTTCTTCAGCCGGGGCGGGCCGGGTGAGGGGGTCCCAACCCGCATCGATTACCTCATCATACGAGGTTTTCACACAGGCTCTAAAGCCCCGCCCTTCCGCCCAGCGCTGACGCATGTTGCCGTTCCCCTTCCGCCCCCTTGGGTTAAACAGAAGGGCCTGGTGAGAAATCGCGCCTCGTGGGTAGCGCAAGATTGCAAACTTCGAGGCTAGTGGAAACGGATACGCGGGGCCGGCAGGCTTGGGTTCTTTTCGCCGGGGCCCGCAATTTTGGCTGGCGGGGCCGCTGTGGTAATAGCTGTTATTGTCGCTTAGGGGGTCATCTCGCATGCCTCCGGTCCAGCTCTTCCTCAGTTACAACAGCGCCGACCGAGCATCGGTGTGCGCCATCCAGAAGCTGCTCGAAGCGCGCGGCATCGCCACGTTCCTTGACCGTGACAACCTGGTGCCTGGCCTCCCCTGGCCGCAGGCGCTCGAGGAAGCACTGCGCGGCGTCTGCGCTGTGGCCGTCTTCATCGGGCGTGAGCTCGGCGGATGGCAGAAGCGCGAGATGTGGTTCGCGCTGGACCGGCAAGTGCGCGAGGAGAAGCAAGGGCGCGCTTTCCCTGCGATCCCTGTGCTGCTCCCGGACGCTGACCTCACGCCGGGCTTTCTCTTCTCTAACACCTGGATCGATCTCCGCGCTGGATTCGAGGGCGTGGCCGCCGCCGAGGCTCTGGACGCTTTCGAACGCGCCATAAATAGCACGCAGCCTGCTCAGGCCCCCGAGCGCGCGGCCTTGATCTGCCCCTATCGCGGGCTGCAAGTCTTCCGCGAGGAAGACGCCGCCTTCTTTTTCGGGCGCAAGGCCTTCGCCGACCAGTTGCTCAGCTTCACTCTGGGCAAAGACCTGGTGGCCGTCGTCGGGCCCTCCGGCAGTGGCAAGTCTTCCGTAGTTCAGGCTGGACTCCTCCCCCTGCTGCGCCGCCAGCGCCCGCCGGAAAACACCTGGGACGCGGTCAACTTCACGCCCGGCAACGACCCATTTCATCGCCTCGCGTCGGCGCTGATTCCGCTTCTCGAGCCCGAAAAGGATGAAGTGGCATGGTTGAGAGAAGCCGAGCAGTTGGGCGCCAACATCGCCGCCGGAGATATAAGGATTGAAGCCGTCATCACCCGCGTGATCGAGAAATCAAACGGCACGGGGCGGCTGCTTCTCGTGGCCGACCAGTTCGAAGAACTTTTCACACTCACGCCCGAACCGAGCCGGCTGCCTTTTGCCCAGGCATTGCTGCGTGCTCTTGGGAACGCTCCTTTCACACTCATGCTCACGCTGCGCGCCGATTTCTACAGCCAGATCATCACGCTTGACCGCGAGCTGAGCGACCGCCTCGCCCCCGCGCAGGTGACCATCGGCGCGCTGACGCGGGACGAGTTGCGGGAAAGCATCACCGCACCCGCCAGGCTCGTGGGCTTGGAATTCGAACCGGGCTTGGTGGAGCGCATCCTCACCGATGTGGGCAGCGAACCCGGTCGCCTACCCTTGCTGGAGTTTGCGCTTACAGAGCTCTGGCAGCGCCGCGCGGGAAGCCAGCTCACGAACCGGGCTTATGACGAAATCGGAGGCGCCACCGGGGCGCTGGCGCAACGGGCCGAGGCTGAGTTTGCCCGATTGACGCCCGAAGAACAGGCAGCGGCGCGGCGCCTGTTCAGCCGCTTGGTTCGTGTTGCCAGGCCCGAGGAGGCAGGCGAGGACACGCGGCAGCACGCTGACTTGAGCGACGCCGACACAGTCACGAAGCGGGTAGCGAGAACGTTCGCCGACGCGCGCCTGCTCGCTACCAGCGGCGAGACGAGCGTGGCCGCGGCCGAGCAGCCAGTGGAGGACATGCGGCAGCGCAAGGCGACATTATCGGTTGAGCTAGCGCACGAAGCTCTGATCCGCAACTGGGAACGGCTGCGCGGCTGGCTGAACGAAGACCGCGAGTTCCTACTGTGGCGGCAACGCCTGCAAGTTCAGGTCGCAGAGTGGCAGAGGCAGAAACAGGATGCGGGCTGTCTGTTGCGTGGCGCGCCTCTCTCCGAAGCGGAGCGCTGGCTTCTCGGGAGGCCACAGGATCTGGCGGAGGCCGAGCAGCAACTGATCCGCGAAAGCATCGCACTTCGTGAAAGGGAGCGCAAGGAAAAAGAGGAGCGCCGCAAAACGGAGGTGGAGAGCGCCAGGCGCCTGAAAGAGGCCGCGGAGGCGCGCGCCGAGGCCGAGGCAGGGCGGGCGAGGGTACTGCGGTGGTCGTCGCTGGCACTTGGGACATTACTGCTGCTGGCGCTTGGGGCGGCTGTTTTCGCGTTCTGGCAGCAAGCGCTGGCACGGGGTCGCGAGATGGTGTCGGCCTCTATGTTGAGCGTGGGGCCAGACCCTGAGGTTGCAGTTCTTGCCTCGGCCCAGGGCATAGCTGCGACTTGGCCCTGGGGGCACACGGTTCTTCCCGAGGCCGAACAGCAGTTCCACCGGGCCATTCTGTCGTCTCGCGTCAGGCTCACGATGGCGGGCCACAGCGCGGGGCTTATGAGCGTCGCTTGGAGCCCGGACGGGACGCGGCTGGCGACGGGGAGCTGGGATAAGACGGCCAAGCTGTGGGATGCCAAGACGGGTGAGGAATTGCGCACCCTGCGTGGACACAAGGACGCTGTATGGAGTGTGGGTTGGAGCCCAGACGGGAAGCGGCTGGCGACAGGAAGCGTGGACAAAACAGCCAGCGTATGGGACCCCGAAACGGGCAGAGAATTGCTCACCCTGACCGGCCATAGCGCTCCTGTGCGGAGCGTGGCGTGGAGCCCGGACGGGAAGCGCCTGGCAACGGGGAGTTACGACACGACAGCAAGGGTCTGGGACGTCGAAACGGGCAAGGAAATGCTGACCCTTAGGGGCCGCGGCAACTACGTATCGAGCGTGGCATGGAGCCCGAATGGGAAACGCCTGGCGACGGGAAGCTTCGGCTTGGAGCAGGCGGCGAAGGTGTGGGACGCTGGGACAGGAGAGGAGCTATTGACCCTACCCGATTGCAGGGGCCCCCTCCACAGCGTGGTCTGGAGCCGGGACGGCACCAGACTAGCGACGGAGGGTGAGGACTACACGGTGAAGACGTGGGATGCCGAGACTGGCAAGATGTTGCTCACGCTGCCTCGCGATAGTGAGCAAGTTGAGAGCGTGACGTGGAGCCCGGACGGAGGGCGGCTGGCGACGGGAAGTGACGACAAGACAGGCAAGGTTTGGGATCTCACCACGCGCACGCTCCTCGTCCTGGGTGGCCACACCGGGCCGATTAGGCAAGTGGCATGGAGTCCTGACGGAAAGGAGCTTGCGACGGCGAGTGACGATAAGACAGCGAAGGTGTGGGAGATCACGGTCGGCAAGGAACTGCTCACTCTGAGCAGTGGCATGGCCGCTTTTCTCTCGGTGGTCTGGAGCCCGGATGGCAATCGTCTGGCAACGGGGAGCCAGGACAAGACAGCGAGGGTGTGGGACGCGGCCACCGGCGTCGAGTTACAGACCCTGCGCGGCCCCGCCTACTTTGTGGAGAGCGTGGCCTGGAGCCCGGACGGAAAGCGGCTGGCGACGGTGAATATAGACAAGACGGCAGAAGTATGGGACCTCGCCACGGGCAAGGGGGAGCTCATTCTGAGCGGCCACAGGGACACTGTGCGGGACGTGGTTTGGAGCCCGGATGGAACGCGGGTGGCAACAGGAAGTCAAGATGGGACTGTAAAGGTGTGGGATGCGCCGACGGGCAAAGAATTACTCACTTTGAGCGGCAACAAGGAAACTGTCACGCGGGTGGCATGGAGCCCGGACGGGAAGCGCGTCGCAGCGATCCAGCTTCAGACCGCCAGGGTTTGGGACGCCAAGATGGGTAAGGAACTACTTGCGCTTGGCGGCGACGGCTGGACCCTCACGAGCGTGGCCTGGAGCCCGGACGGGAACCGCCTGGCGACTGGAAGCATTAACAAGAAGGCGGGGGTGTGGGATGCCCGGACGGGCAAGCAATTGCTAACCCTGACTGGCCACAGTGCATTTGTTATGTGCGTCGCCTGGAGCCCCGACGGGAAGCGGTTGGCTACGGGGAGTCAGGACACCACGGTGAAGGTCTGGGACGCCGCGACGGGCAGCGAACTGCTTACTCTCGGCGGCCAGACCAATACTGTATACAGCGTCGCCTGGAGCCCTGACGGCAGGCGACTCGCGACAGCGAGCGCGGACGGTACGGTCCAAGTTTATGCCATGGACATCCGTGACCTGATGGTGCTGGCCCGGCAACGCGTGACCGCACATCCTTCGGAAGAGAACTGCAAGAAATACCTCCACCTGGACAGGTGCCCGCCCGTCCCGGACCTCTCTTTCTGGTAGTTGCATGGGACGGAGCTCCGCGAACCTTCACGGGCCCGGCGGCCTCCTTCGCCAACTACCTGGGCAAACGGCATCTCGCCAGCGGCGTTTCCTTCGAATCCACGAATCCTCATGCGCCGCGTGAGCAGATAGCCAGCACACCGAGGTCGCCGGACCAACCGTCGCCCTGTCGCCGCGAAAAACCCACAATCGGAAAACCAGCGGCCGTGCCTGCCCCCTCAAAGACCAGACTCATGGCGCGGTTGAGAATGACCCAAAGGGATGGTATCGTCCCCTTCAGCCACGCCCCCTCAGATTGTCGCTTGACAAGCCAAATGAGATAGGCTACTGTAGTGTGTTGAAGCAGGGCAGGAGGGTACGCTTGGCTGGGAACACGATGCGGGCTTGCTATTCTCTTGTCACACTCGATTTCTTAATATGCTGAGGCGCCCCGGCCCAACCCGCTCCCGAGAACGCGCCCAGGGGGACGAAAAGCCCATGAACCGTCTCGGCGCGAAGCACTTTGGAGTGCGGGCCGCCGTGGCGGACCGCACTCCGAAAAATTCGAACGAACGATCCAGGAATGTCATTGAAAACAAAGGGACGCTGTGGAAAGGCTGGAGCGTAAGCCGGAATCTCTATGAAAATAGTACGCTTAGCCTCTAGTTGCGGGAATGTTGTTGAAAAGAAAGGTGGTTAATGCGTGGCTGGTGTGGTCCTGAACTTGCCCATGAAACACAAGGGACGGCAAGCCGCAAGCTCATCCAAATTGCGATTCGAGCGATGGGATACGACCTGCGGCTCCGCCGCTCGCTATGCGGAAAGGCTGCGCCTTTCCGATGCTGCCATTTTCTATACAACCTGTTTTCCGCCGCGTGAAGGCGCAGCCTTCACGCGGCGGAAAACAATAACATTTCGGAGATTTCGGTGGAAAGGTGGAGCCTTTCCGCAAAGCAAGGGGCGAAGGCCCCAGGAAACTCAGCTAATTTGGACGGCCGTCCCCTACAAGTGCTAGGGGTCAGGCTTGCCCACGGCTATCCAAATCAGCGGCGGACCGTCAGTAGTGATGTTGCATCGGTAAGGGCTACGCAGTTTCGGGCACTACGACCCGAAGCGCTTTAAAGTGCGGTCCGCCACGCCGGGCTGCCGCACTCCAAAGAATCGAACGGACAACCCAGGAATGTCTATGAAAACAAAGGGACGGCGTGGAAAAACTGGGGGTTAAGCTGAAACGTACTTGAAAACAAACGACTTAGCCATATGCTGCGGGAATATCATTGAAAATAAAGGTGGTTGTAAGCTGGCGATGTGATATGCTTTTTACCCGTCCAGGAATTGCTTGACAGTTGATCGGAGGTCACAGGCATGTACCGTTTCGCAGCCGGTTTAGTTGTTCTCGTCACGGTGAGCGTAGGTTTGGCCGCCGGCCCGACGCCGCTGCTGTTGCAGCATCCGACCCTCAGCGCCACGCAGATTGCCTTCGTGTATGCGGGAGATTTGTGGACCGTACCGCGCGGGGGCGGGGTTGCGGAGCGGCTCACGGCTGGGATTGGGACGGTGTCCCGACCGGCCTTCTCGCCCGATGGCAGCGAGATTGCCTTTACGGGAGATTACAACGGAAACGCCGACGTTTACCTCATCCCGGCGGGCGGCGGCACGCCGCGGCGGCTGACCTATCATCCGGCCCCGGACCTGGTTATGGGGTGGACGCGCGACGGAAAGCAGGTGCTGTTCACCTCGATGCGCTCGAGCTACGAGAGCTTCAACCGGCTGTTTACGATCTCGCGTGAGGGCGGATTCCCCGCGGAGTTGCCCCTGCCGATTGCCGCCGAGGGCTCGTACTCGCCCGACGGCAGCCAACTGGCCTACGTGCCTCTCGATCACGCCTTCGAGATCTGGAAGCGGTACCGCGGCGGGCGCACCTCGCCCATTTGGATCGCGCAGTTGTCGGACTCCAGCGTGACCAAGATCCCGCGCGACAATTCGAACGACTTCAATCCGCTCTGGGTGGACCACCGCATCTTCTTCCTCTCGGACCGCCAGGGACCGATATCGTTGTTCAGTTACGACACGCGGTCGAAGCGCGTCACCCAGGCGCTCGCAAACGATGGGCTCGACTTTAAGTATGCGAGCGCGGGGCCGGGCGCGATCGTCATCGAGCAGTTCGGGGCCATCTACCTTTACGACCTGAAATCCGGCAAAGCCCATAAGGTCGATATCCAGGTCACGGGCGATCTGCCGGAGTTGCGCCCGCATTACCTCAGCGTGGCTAGCCGCATCGAGAACGCCGACATCTCACCCACGGGTCAACGGGCCGTGTTCGAGGCGCGGGGCGAAATCCTTACCGTCCCCGCCGAGAAGGGCGATATCCGTAACCTCACCAATACGCCGGGGGCGGACGAACGAAGCCCGGCCTGGTCGCCCAACGGAACCCGCATCGCCTATTTCTCCGATGAGTCGGGTGAGTACGCGCTTTACATCAAGGATCAGAATGGCCTGGGTGAAGCGCAGAAGATCGATCTGGGGACTCCGGGGTCGTTCTTTTATTCTCCCACCTGGTCGCCGGACGGCAAGAAGATCGCCTATACAGACAAGCGGCTGAACCTCTGGTACGTGGATCTGGAGAAAAAACCGCCGGCCCCGGTGCGGGTGTTTCACGACCGGTTTACCGGCCCGCAGCAGATCTTTCGCCCGGCATGGTCGCCGGACAGCAAGTGGCTGGCTTACACGCAACAGGAGCTGAGCCACATGCGCTCGGTGTTTCTGTATTCTCTCGAGAAGGGCGAGAGCCGGCGCGTCACGGATGGAATGAGCGATTCGTTTTCACCGGTCTTCGACAAGAGCGGCAAGTACCTTTACTTCCTGGCCAGCACGGACGCGGGCCCCACGCTTGATGCTTCCATGCTGAGCTACGACCGGCGGGTGACCAGCAGCGCCTACATCACTGTCTTGCGCAAGGAGCTGCCTTCACCACTCGCCCCGGAGAGTGATGAGGAGCAGGAAGCGAAGCCGGAGCCTGCCAAGACAGAGAGCCAAGGCAAAGAGAGCCCGCCGAAAGAAAACCCGCCGCCGGAAGTGAAGGTGGATTTCGAGAAGATCAGCCAGCGGATTCTGGCGCTGCCGATTCCGGCGCGGAACTATTCGGAACTGAAGCCTGGGAAGGAGGGAGTGCTCTATATAGAGGAGGGACCACTGGTGGAGCCGATGAACGGCCCGAGCACGCTCACCGTGCAGCGGTTTGTTCTGAAGACGCGCAAGACCGACAAACTGCTGGAGAACGTCCTGACATTCAACATATCGGCCAACGGCGAGAAGATGCTGTATCGGCTGGAAGGCGCGTCGCAGTCAGGCGGCGCCGGCGCTCCCCCGCAGTCGTGGGACATTGCGCCCGTGCCGCCGGAGCCGACTCCGGGAGCAACGTCTCCGGCTACGGCGGGCACGCCGCCTGGGGCGAAGACGCTCAATCTCGCGGCGATGGAAGTGCGCGTTGATCCGCCGGTCGAGTGGAAGCAGATTTATCACGAAGCATTCCGGCTGGAGCGCGATTTCTTTTACGATCCCGGCTTCCATGGCTTGGACCTCAAGGCCACGGAGAAAAAGTACGAGCCCTACCTCGCGGGAGTCGCCTCGCGCGCCGATCTGAATTACATCTTCGAGGAAGCCATGGGCGAACTCTCCGTGGGGCATTTGTTTGTGTTCGGTGGTGAAGAGCCGGAAGTGAAGAGCGTCCCCGTAGGCCTGCTGGGCGCGGACTACAAAATCGAGAACGGCCGATACCGCTTTTCCCGCATCTATGATGGCGAAAACTGGAATCCGCAACTGCGCGCGCCGTTGACGCAGCCGGGCGTGAATGTCGCCGAAGGAGAATACCTGCTGGCGGTGAACGGCCGCGAAGTGCGAGGCACCGACAACGTGTATAGCTTCTTCGAAGCGACGGCTGGCAAGTCCGTGCTCCTGCGGGTGGGAGCGGACCCCACCGGCAAAGGCGCGCGTGAGGTGACTGTGGTGCCGGTGGCGAATGAAAGAGGGCTGCGCAACCGGGCCTGGATCGAAGCCAACCGGCGCAAGGTCGACCAGCTCAGCCAAGGCCGGC
>Ga0187784_10002093_pt1 | contig 15951 bp, 16 predicted proteins | sample 1015_SJ02_MP15_2_FD_132964 | JGI IMG/M metagenome (GOLD analysis project Ga0187784, IMG submission 132964) | Tropical peat soil microbial communities from peatlands in Department of Meta, Colombia - 1015_SJ02_MP15_20_MG | ecosystem: Environmental > Terrestrial > Soil > Wetlands > Peat | place...
GCGCTAAGATTACGATGAGGGGCGGTTCGGAAAGGGTACGGTAGTAAAAACACGGAGATGCAATTGGCAGCTTTAGTGTGGTGGCAGGGCGGTGGTGGCGGATTTGGCGGCCTCGGCGGATTCCTCCTGCCCTTAATGCTGATGTTCGGCATCATGTATTTTTTGGTGCTCCTCCCGCAGCAGCGCCAGCGCAAAAAAACACAGGAAATGCTCGGCGCCGTCAAGAACGGCGACAAAGTGGTCACGACTTCCGGCATCTACGGCACCATTAATGGTATTGACGGCGACACCATTATTTTGAAGATCGCCGACAACGTGAAAATTCGCATTGCGCGCGCGGCAATCGGCCACGTGGAGGCACCCGAAGATGCCAAGTAGTTCCATTCCCGCTGGTGCGCAGCGCTTTAATTATTGACCATGAATCCCAATCTGAAGTGGAAAATACTGTTTATCCTCGGCGTCGTTGTGGTCTGTGTTTATTTCATCCTGGGCTTGCCCAGCTTTCCCACCTCGCTCGCCGCGCTCAAAGATAATTTCACGCGCCAGATCAAACTCGGGCTCGACCTGCAAGGCGGCACGCACCTGATTCTGCAGGTGCAGGTCCAGGAATCCGTTTCGCAAGAAACCGATCAAACCGTCGATCGCCTGACCACCGCCATGCGCCAGAAGAATATTCGCTACGACGAAGTGCATCGCGTCGACGACACGCACATCATTGTTCGCAACGTCGCCACCGAACAGGTTTCGGACTTCCGCGACCTGATTCACGATCAATACGAAGGCGTTTGGGAATTGACTCCCGCTCCCGGCGAAACCAACGCTTATCTGCTCACCATGCGGCAAAGCCAGCTCGCCCGCATCCAGGAAAACACTATGGAGCAGTCCCTCGAAACCATCGAGCGCCGTATTAACGGCCTTGGCCTCACCGAACCCACCATCCAGCTTCACGGCCGCAAGGATAATGAAATCCTCGTGCAGCTCCCCGGCGAAGGCGATCCCATCCGCGCCAAGCAAGTCATTCAGGCCGGTGGCCAACTGGAACTTAAGTTGGTGGAAGATCCCCAGACTTATTCTTCCGAAGCCGCGGCTCTCGCGGCCCACGGAGGCATCCTGCCCCCGAATACGGAAATCGTGAAGGGCCGCAGCGAAACGCGAAACGCTCAGAATCCGCAAGATACCGGGGAGGTGTGGTACCTGCTCAGCCGAACTCCTATCGTCACTGGCCGCGACTTGCGCAGCGCCCAGGAAAACCGCAACGCCGAAATGCCCGGCCAGTGGCAAATCAACTTCAACTTGACCGGTGAAGCGGCGCGCCGCTTCGGCCCCTTCACGGAACAGCATCAGGGCCAGCAGATGGCCATTGAATTGGAGAAGCGGGTGTATTCGGCTCCGCAAATCAAGAGCCGCATCGACGACTCCGGACGCATCGACGGGAACTTCAGCCAGGAAAGCGCGCACGACTTGGCTCTCGTTTTGCGCGCCGGTGCTTTGCCCGCTTCGATCAAGTACTTGGAAGAGCGCACCGTGGGTCCCTCATTGGGAGCCGACTCCATCCGCCACGGCGTGCAGGCCTCCATTCTGAGCTTGCTGGTGGTGATGATCTTCATGGTCTTCTACTACCGGCTGTCCGGCGTCAATGCGGTACTCGCGTTGTTGCTGAACCTCGTCATCCTCCTGGCAGCCTTGGCCATGTTCGGTGCGGTCCTGACATTGCCAGGCATCGCGGGAGTAATTCTGACGATCGGTATGGGTGTAGACTCCAACGTTCTGGTGTTCGAACGCATCCGCGAAGAACTGCGCAACGGGAAGTCATCCTCCGCGTCCGTGGATGCTGGATTCAGCAAAGCTTTCCTGACCATCATCGACACCCACGTGACCACGGTGGTCTCCGCCTTCTTCCTGTTTATTTTCGGTACGGGTCCGATTCGCGGCTTTGCCGTGACCCTGACCATTGGTTTGATTGCCAACATCTTCACCGCGATCTACGTATCCAAGGCGATTTTCCAGTACCACCTGACCAAGATGGATCGTCAGGCGGAGTTGAGCATTTAGTAGTGGCGGGTCCTTAGACCCGTGGTTTTTGCGTTTTTTCGCGAAGACATGGGTCGAGCGGCGGGAGCAAAGTGAGCGCCGATGCGCCAAGGTTTTAGTACTAACAGAGGAGCGGTTTGTAGCCTTTCCCCAGGTACACTCCCGGGAACAAACGCAAACCGGCTGGAGTCTAAAGAAGGGAAGTACAAAACGGAATGATCGAGCTTTTCAAACAGCCCAACATCGATTGGATGGGCAAGGCCAAGTATTTCTTCGGCTTAAGCGGACTTTTGTTGCTCATTGGCTGGTCGGCGATCTACTTCAAGGGTGGCATCAAGTACGGAATCGATTTCCGGGGCGGCACCAACGTGGACGTGCGTTTCGCCCACCCGCCGGATGTGGACAAGTTGCGCGCCGGCCTCAGGGCGCAAGGCTTGGGCACCAGTGAAATTCAGGGCATCAGCGACCTCGCCAGCCCCAATTCCAACGAGGTGATGATCTTCGTGGAGCAGACCGGTCAAGCCGACCAAGCCTTGGATGAAGGTAAAGCCAAGGTGCTCACCGCGCTAGCCGCCACCTATGGGGTTAGCAGCGCCGGCAAGCCGGACTTCAATTCCGTCACTCCCACTGCCCTCGCCAATTTTCTTGCCCAGAGGGATCCACTCGGGCTTTCCGTAAACGCCGGAGACAAGTACCAACAACTGGCCAAAAGCCTTCTCGCCTTCCGCGACAAGGATAAAGGCGGGGTCCTGACCAATCTGGACGACCTCAGCGCCGCTGCGGGCATGACCCCGGCGGTCCTTTCTGCGTTGAAGGAGAACTACTCCCTGGCCCCGTTCGCCATTCGCAATGTGGAGATCGTGGGTCCCAAGGTCGGCGCCGAATTACGCCTGCAGGCTATTCGCGTTACCCTCTATGCTTTGGCAGGCATGCTGTTATATATTGCCTTTCGCTTCTACGGTGGGCAAATTGGCGGCAGCAGTGGGTGGGTGTCCAAGGGCACCTTCGGTTTTTTCCTGCGAGTGGTGGATCGCATAATTTTCGGGTTGGCAGCGGTCCTTGCAGTGTTTCATGATGTGCTCATCACTCTCGGGTTGTTCAAGATTTTCGGCTTTGAAATTTCGCTGACCGTAATCGCCGCATTGTTGACTCTGGTCGGTTATTCGATGAACGATACCATCGTCATCTTTGACCGCATCCGAGAAAACAACCGGCTGTTGCGGAAAGAACCGTTCGCGGCGGTGGTCAACAAATCGATCAATCAGACATTGTCGCGAACGATTCTGACCAGCGGCTTGACCTTCCTTACCGTGCTCGTCCTGTTCCTGATGGGCGGCCAGGTGCTAAGAGCGTTTGCTTTTGCTCTGGTGGTGGGGATCGTAGTAGGAACGTATTCCAGTTTTGGTATCGCTGCACCGCTGGTCGTCGCTTGGAATAGCTGGCGGGGACAAAGCGTTGTAGCAGGCACCGGAACCGCAGCCGGCAACAAAACCCGGAGCACCGAGGGCGGGCAACCGCGACTCGTCACCGCTGGGAGGAGGTAGTAGCGACACATGTTTGAAGAAATGGTTGAGTCGACTGTCGGAAGCAGGAAGCGCACCAACAACCGCTATACGATGATGGTGTCGATGGCGCTTCAGGTTGGCTTTCTTGCCATTCTGATCCTGATACCGCTGATCTACACGGAAGCGCTGCCGAAGACCTTAATGTCTTCGATTTTGCTGGCGCCCCCGCCACCCCCCCCACCACCTCCGCCGCCGGCCCCCGCACAGGTCGTGCACGTCAGGCCGATGGCGCACCTCATGGAAGCCGGAAAGCTCGTGGCTCCCAAGGCGATCCCGAAAGACATCAAGATCATTAAGGAAGAAGCGGAACCTGATATGGGTGGTGGATTTGCCGGCGGCGTGCCTGGAGGCGTCGCGGGTGGTTCCATGGGCGGAGCGCTAGGTGGCATCATTGGTGGCGCGGGCATAGCTCCACCGCCGCCTCCCAAGCCCGTACAACGCACGCGCGTCGGCGGCGCGGTGCAGGCCGCCAAACTGGTCAACAAGGTTCAACCCATTTATCCGCCGTTGGCGCGGCAAACCCGCATCAGCGGCACGGTCAGACTCCACGCCATCATCGCCAAGAACGGCACCGTCGAGCAGCTTTCGGTCGAATCCGGCCACCCGTTGCTCGTGCAGTCCGCTCTGGACGCCGTCAAGCAGTGGCGTTATCAACCCACCCTGCTCAACGGTGAACCCGTGGAAGTGGACACCGAAATCGACGTTATTTTCTCTCTCGCTCAGTAATCAAGCGGGGCGCCGCGTTGGGACGTGGGACCCGCGCGCCGGTCCGAGTACAAGTACATTTCACTCTCTTGTGGGTTCCTGTTCCACCGGGAGCCACTAGGAAATAAGGAGCAAACGAATGTTAGCAACTTTGTTGGTCTATGCAGCATGGTTCCAAGAGCAGGGCCCCACTTGGGACCTGCGTTCCATGTGGTCCACGATGGGTCTTCTCGCCAAGATCGTCGTGGTCATTCTGTTCGTCCTCTCCGTGTATTCGTTCGGCGTGATGATCGACCGCTTCCTCATGTACAACAACGCCCGCAAGCAGTCGCGTCTGTTCGTACAACAGGTCGCCGGCGCCCTCAAAGACGGCAAGCTCGATGAAGCCATTGCCATCGCCGAGCGCAACAAGAAGAGCCACATCGCCAAGGTCGTCGCCACCGGCCTTTCCGAATTCCAGTCGGCGTCGCAGCAGGTATCCGATGCCGAAGTGATCGAGGCCGCCAAGCGCGGGCTGGAGCGCTCCGTAGCTATCGTGCACGCCGAGATGAAGCGTGGTCTTTCCGCTCTCGCCACCATCGGCTCGACCGCTCCTTTCGTCGGGCTGTTCGGCACGGTGGTCGGCATTTTGAACGCGTTTAAGGGCATCGCGGCTAACAAGGCCACCGGTCTGTCGGCGGTTGCCGGCGGCATCGCGGAAGCCTTGGTCACCACCGCTTTCGGTTTGCTCGTGGCCGTTCCCGCGGTTTGGGCGTACAACTACTTCACCAATAAAGTCGAGGCGTTCGACGTTGAGATGGACAACTCCTCGATGGAATTGATCAACTACTTCATCCTGCGCCGCGGCGCTAAGAAGTAACCGGAAGAAGGTACACCATGGCGTACAAGCCAGTAGCGGGCGCCCAGATGTCCTCGCCCAACGTGATTCCCATGGCGGATATCATGTTGGTGTTGCTGATCATCTTCATGGTGGTGACGCCCATGTTGCAGAAAGGTGTCTCCGTGGATATGGCACCGGTGTCCGATCCCCGCGACATGCAGGACGCGGATAAGGACGATGCCATTATCCTCGCCGTGACGCGCGATGGTACGCTCTTTCTGGGCAACACCAAAATCACCAAAGAAGAGATCACCGGCCAGATCAAGGATCGTATCGCCAACAAACTCGACAAGACGGTGTACGTCAAGAGCGATGCGCGCGCCAAGTATGGCGACGTCGTCGCCGCCGTGGACGAGATTCGCTCCGCCGGCGTAGACTCCCTGGGTCTGCTGACCGAGAAAGCCAAATCTAGCCCTCAGAAAACGCAGAAAGCGGGCGACTGAGGCCGTAGTACCTTTCGCCGTGCACGTCATTCGTTTGCTGAGCTGATGGACACCGCGCCGGTACCCACCCGGCGCGGCCCAGCTCTCTCGAACGTGGCGTGACGGCTCAATAGGAGAACTCGCAATGGGGATGGACGTAGGAAGCAGTAGCGGAGGTTCGCTGAGCACGCCGAATGTCGTGCCGTTGATCGACATTCTGCTGGTGCTCATCATCATTTTCATGGTTATCACCCCGCTGACGCCCAAGGGTTTGGATGCATTGGTGCCGCAGCCCTCACCCAATCAGCAGCAGAACGTGGAACTCGAGAACAAGACGGTCGTCGTTCAGGTCATGATGGGCGGCAGGCTGAAGATCAACCAGGAGGACACTACCTGGGACACCCTTGAGCCGCGCATGGAGACGATCTTCAAGGATCGCGCCGAGAAAGTCGCGTTCGTCAAGGGCGATAACGATGTGCTCTTCATGGATGTGGCTCATGCCATCGATCTGATGAAGGAAGCGGGCATTGACAAGGTCGGCTTGATCACCGCCAAGCTCGAGGCCGGCCAGTAAGTCTTCGCATTGCGCAGGGTGTGAGAGTCCTCCTCGCAGGGAGTGATTTCCAGCTGCGAGGTGACTCATGGGTATTGGAATGATTGGCGGTAAACGCGGGATCCTCTCGGATGTCAACGTGGTCCCGCTGATCGATATTCTGTTGGTGCTGCTGGTGATTTTCATGATTATCCCGCACCAGCAGATGGGACTCCAGGCGAACTTGCCGCAACCGGCGGGTCCGCAGGATCCCGTCGCTCCACCGGAGCCCATAGTTGTGCAGCTCGCTGCCGACGGCACGGTGCGGATCAATGGTTCGGTAGTACCGCTCGATGAACTTCGCGGTCGTCTCGAACGAATCTTCGCTCTGCGAGCTCATCGCGTGGCTTTTCTGCAGGGAGACCGTTCCCTCGAGTTTCAGGCGGTTGCCCAGGTCCTCGACCTCATGCACCTTGCAGGCATCTCCCCTGTGGGCCTGCTGAGTTCAGAACTGGAAAAAAATCGCTGAACGTGATGGAATGGCCCTACAGGGCAGAAGTAACTCCACGCGCCGGCCCCAAAAGCTTGGAGCTGGCGCAACTCAGGGATGGATGCTTCCATGAATCAAGAAACGGTTTCAGGGGAGAGTTCCTCGCGGTTCTCCCGAATGACTATTCGGATCGTGTGTTTGGCGACGGTATTGTTCGTTGTCGTAGGCGTCTCGGGCTGCAACAAGCTCCGCGCCCGCGACCTTTTGAATAAAGGTGTAGCGGCTTTCAAGAACGCGCAGTTCGACACCGCAGTCGAGGATTTCAAGCAGGCGGAAGAGCTAGATCCAGAGCTGTTGAACGCCCGCCTGTATCTGGCCACGGCCTACGCCAGCCAGTACATCCCCGGCGCTCCCTCGGATGAGAACATGCGCCACGGTCAGGAGGCTATCGCCGAATACAAGACCGTTCTCGATAAGGCTCCGGACAACTTGAGCGCCATCGACGGCTTGGCTTCCATCGAGTACCAGATGGCCGGGCAGCCGTTCGACGCCAAGAAATTCGAAGACTCCAAGGGGTACCACCAGAAACACATCGCCATTAAGCCTCAGGACCCGCAGCCGTACTACTCCATCGGGGTCATTGATTGGGCGCTGGCATACCGCGGAAACACCGAAATGCGCGCCGACTACAACCGGGCGAACATCAAGAAGCAGGTGAAGGATATCGACCCGCTGCCTCCGGATGTGCGCAAGCAATACGCGGAGAAGTACCAGGCGCTGGTCGAAGACGGCATCAAGAATCTGCAGACCGCCATTCAACTCAAGCCTGACTATGACGATGCCATGACCTATCTCAACCTGCTGTATCGTCGCAAGGCCGACATGGTCGAATCCGCCGCCGAACGCGATCAGTTGACCAAGGAAGCCGACGACCTGCTCGACAAGGTCAAGGAAATTAAACAAAAGCGCGCGGAGCAGCCCTCGCCGACTACCTGAGCGCTCCTGCGCCGGCCAAACTCTCGAGGCCCCGGTTGTGTAAAGGGGCCTCGCGTCTTTTTCACTATCCCAACCACCAACTTCTAACTACGCCACGCTGACTTCTAGTAAACTAAGTCATGGCTTCTCATGCCAACCTGCCGCTGAACTTCAATCGGGACCGGACCGAGCGGCAGATCAACGCTCGCCTCGAAGAGCTACTCGAAAAACTCCGCACCAACCGCCCCTCCGAAGATCCCTGGCTAGTTCGCCGCGCCTTTGACATTGCTGCCGAACGCCATCGCGACCAGTTCCGTAGCTCCGGCGACCCCTACATCACCCACCTGCTCGAAGTCGCCCACATCCTCGCGGACATGAAACTGGACGCCACGACGCTTGCAGCGGCCTTGCTGCACGATGCCATTGAAGACACCGAATATCCGTTGTCGCGGCTGGAAGAACGCTTTGGGTCGGAGGTGGCGCGGCTGGTCGAAGGTGTCACCAAAATCGGCCGCCTGAACATGATGGCCCCGGAGGCGCGCCAGGCCGAAAACGTCCGCAAGATGCTTCTGGCCATGGTGCACGACGTTCGCGTGGTCATGGTTAAGCTCGCGGACCGTTTGCACAACATGCGCACTCTGGAATTCTTAGAGCCCATCAAGCAACAGCGCATCTCCCGCGAGACCATGGACATCTATGCCCCCATTGCCCACCGCCTGGGCATGGCGCTACTTAAGGGCGAGCTCGAGGATTTGTCCTTTCGTTATCTCGAGCCCGACGCCTATTTCTCCTTGCAGAAGGAAGTTACCGACAAGGCCCCTTTGCACAAGCGTTTCCTCGAGGAAGTTCAAAACACTATCCGCACGCGGCTCGTGGAGAACAGCATTCCTGCGGAACTCGAAGCGCGTGTCAAAGGGTTGTATTCCCTGCATCGCAAGATCGTCCGGCAAGAGCGCAGCCTGGATCAGATTTACGACTTGCTGGCCGTGCGCGTCATCACCGATACGGAACGCAATTGCTACGCCGCTCTCGGCGTCGTGCACCACATCTGGCGCCCCGTGCCCGGCCGCTTCAAGGATTACATCGCTATGCCGCGCCCCAATCTTTACCAGTCGCTGCATACCACCGTGATCCACGGGGGCCAGCCCTTCGAGGTGCAGATCCGAACCCAGGAAATGCACCGCCTCGCGGAAGAAGGTGTCGCCGCCCACTGGAAATACAAGGATGGCCGCGTCGTCTCGGATGCGAATGATGACCAGCGCATCGCCTGGATGCGGCAACTCATCGAGTGGTCGCAAGAATTGCAGGAGCCCGGCGAATTCCTGACCACGCTGAAAGTCGACCTCGCTCCCGTGGAAGTCTATGCCTTTACCCCGAAGGGGCGCGTGCTGGAGCTGCCGAAAGGAGCGACGCCCGTCGATTTTGCATACTCCGTCCACACCGAGGTAGGGCATCAATGCGTGGGTGCCAAAGTGAACGGCCAGATGGTCTCCCTGCGCCACGAAATTGTCAGTGGCGACGTAGTGGAGATCCTCACGCAGAAGGGCCACAAGCCCAGCCGCGATTGGCTGGCCTTCGTTAAGTCCTCGCACGCTAAAAGCAAAATCCGCCACTTCATCAATACCCAGGAGCGCGAAGAGGCCACCGAAATGGGCCGGCGGCTGCTGGAAAACGAGTCCCGCAATTTTCCGAAGGGCTTGAAGAAGATCCCCGAAGAGGATTTGCAGAAGCTCAGCGCGGAATACGGGCTCTCCAAAGTGGAGGATCTTTTTGCTGCCGTTGGCTTCGGAAAATATTCCGCACGCCAGGTGCTGACGCGCTACTTTGGCGAACCGGGAAAGGAACAGGAACCCCCCCAGCAAGAAACTCAGCCAACCATCGTCAAAACCGTCAAGCGCATGCTGGGCTTCGGCGAAGCGCCGCTTATCGTTAAGGGCTACGACGACCTCCTGGTCTTCCGTGCCAAGTGTTGCAATCCCATCCCGGGAGACGACATCGTCGGGTACGTCACCCGTGGCCGCGGCGTCGCTGTGCACACACGCACGTGTCCCAATGTGCAGAATCTTCTGTATCAGACCGAGCGCCGCATCTCCGTGGAGTGGGGTGGCGGCAATACCGCAACCTTCCCAGTGGAGCTCCAGATCCGCGCCAAAGACCGGCCGGGATTGTTGGCGGAGATTACCGCGGTAATCAGCGGCGCGGGCTCCAACATTCGCACCCTGGAGAGTCGGCCGGACCGGCAGAACGCTCGCGTGGATGCCAGCCTGGAAATCACCGACAAGCGCCAACTCGAAACCATCCTCGCCAATATCCGGCGCGTCCAGGGCGTCTATGGCGTCGAGCGCATCTACCAGGTCTGATTCGCTTGGGCGTCGCGAAATTCAAAGCTCCACAAAACCGAACCCATGTCATCCTGAGGCCCGCTTCTGGCCGAAGGATCTCAACGTTTGATTCGAGCGCAGGCCACACTATTACCTTGCGCCGTGTCCATTAGTCCGGTACACACCAAGACACACTGCCGTTCGTCGCCGCTTTTCGCCAATAAAATAAGGATATGCGGCGATCGCTCATGCTCGTTTCTGTATGCCTGCTGTTATTGGCGGGATGCCAGAAGCGCGCTCAAACCGACTACAGCTCCCTCGATCAGTCCGGCATGTGGTCTTCGAGTCTCGAGGAACTGAAAAAATACAACGTGACCGACGGGGAAATCGCGCAACTCACCAAATTGAAGCAGGTGGGTGCCTCCGATGACCTCTGCCTGGCATTGCTCAAGGCTTCTCGAGACCATCATCACGAGTTCACCAGCACCGATTCGGTGATACAGCTGTCTCGCGCCGGCTATGGCGATACTCAGATCCTCGAAATGGCGCAGACCGATCAGATCGACATTCTCAGTGTGGACGCGGTGACCCTGAAACTCATCGGCCTGTCCAATCCCACCGTTCAGGCCATCATTCACAGGCGAATCCAGGGGCTGCCGACCCTGACCAGTGAGCAAATCGGGCGGCTAAAGAACACCGGGATGACCGAGAAGCAGATCCTCGAAGTAATCAATAAGGGTTACTCCAATAAACAGGCCGAAGACTTCATCACGCAACGCGAAGCGGTACGCAATCATGCCAATACCGGCTTCGTCCGCGTGCACGGCCGCAAACCCTGAATCGCCCGCCATAATTCCGATCTGCTATCCTGAACTCCGTGTTTCGGAGGCTCTTCCATGAAAGAAGTCGTTTTAACCTCGCGCGGCCCCAAGCCCATCGGTCCGTACTCCCAAGCCATCAAAGCAAACGGTTTTTTGTTTGTGTCCGGCCAGGTCGCTTTAGACCCGCAATCGGGGGAATTCGCCGGCGCGGACGTGCGGCAGCAGACCGAACGCGTGCTCGAAAATTTAAAAGCCATACTCGAAGCGGCCGGTTCTTCCCTGAAGCACGTCGTGAAAACCACCGTATTTCTGAAAGATATGAATGAATTTCCCGCCATGAATGAAACTTACGCGCGATATTTCAGCGCCACTCCGCCCGCCCGCTCCACGGTGCAAGCCGCGCGCCTGCCCAAAGACGCCTTAGTGGAGATTGATGCGGTCGCCCTGCTTTGAAGGGAGATGGCGCGGTGGTCCTGCAGCGCGCTGTGGTGTCACTTTCTGTATAACTGCGTAGTAGATATAGCACACTGTTATATACTTAACCACTTGACAGCAAAGGCTGAACTCGATACATCCTTTTGAACGCATGCCCCTGTTACGCACAGGCTGAGGGTTCGTCACCGCATTAACTCCACATGATCGCGTTCCGCGGGTGGTTCTGGGGCACTGCCAGGTTCACACGCTCACAATTGAAAGGAGTTCCCATGGCGACCCCCAGTCCCTCGCTCCGGGAAAAGTCTGTCTCTTGTAGTCAGTATGCTTCCGCGATCGAGGCCGTCAAGGCCATTCATGTTGTTCTTGCATCCGTGATGGTCGATCTGGCCGCACTTCGACGAACGGTCCTGGAAGATCCGGAGTTTGCAGAGCAGTACGTCAAACACCTTCGCGAGGCCAGTCAAACAACTAGGCCACTCGTAGCCGAAGCAATCGAACACTACGACGAGATGATCTCACTGGAGCAGGAAAACAACGGATTTCATAACTGAGCGTGGCTCGGTGCCCCCGACCGCGATCACCCGAGTCTCAGGAAGAGGGAAAGCGTGCTTATGGCCGGTCTGGGCTTTCCAGAGCCTTGTAGAGAGCTACGGCTGTGCCAGCGGCGATCATCGCCGTAGCAAGCATTAAGAACCGGCTGCGGCCTGCTGCCAAAGGTCCCCCGCTGCCCCCCCTGTCGCGATCATGTTTGCCCGAACCGGCCCCTTCGGGGCCTTGCGCCGCTTCCGAGGGATCCAGCAGCACGCGGAAAGAACTGCCCTCGGCAATAACTTGGACTTCGTCTTCCACAGTGACCGTCAGCCCGCCACGTCGTGCCGTCACGAACAATTCTCTCTCGCTGACATAGGTCACCGTGCCGATGGTTGGTGCGTCGGTTTGTGGCCGAATCGCCGCTTTCGAGGCGTACAACGTGAACGCATGCGCGTTGGCAGTCGAAAAAGTCGCCGTGCCTAGAACCAGCTTTGCAGAGGGCGCGCCTTCGTCGTCAACAATGGCTGCTGAAGCGCTCTGAAGCAGCAACCGCGCCGCTCCTGCTCGCACTTGCATGCTGCCTTGCACGTCGGTGCTGACTCGATCCCCGCTGTAAACCGTAGTGCCAACATTCGCGCCGGCCTCACCCACGTGCGCCCGGTCCGCGGCAATTACCGTGCCGAGCGCAGCGGTGGTAGGAGTAGCGGCCGCGAACAGCGGCGCGCAGGCTAGAGTCAAACCAAATGCGACTCCGCCGATGGCACGCAGGCATTGCATAATTTCCCCTCCCCGGCGAGAACCGTCCATGAGCATACTTCGACCTTCGCTTCGTCGTCAACGAAGAAGATAGCAGTAGTGCGGGGGTTTGGGGGACGCGTCAGCTGGAACTCGCCGTGTCTCGCTCGGTCGTTACGGCGTTTCGCATGTCTTTCGGAGTTGCCCTGGGTTATGCTTCTCGCTCTATGGGCGCGTCTGCACTTGCAAGCACTGCAAGAAGGGCCAGGAAGTACTTCTGCGGATTGTTGCTATGTGCGTTAGCTCAGGGCATAGCCCTGCCTCAATCCGGACCCGAGGAGATTGTGTTTCCAAGCGGCGGACGGGAGTTGCACGGGTTTCTTTGGAAGCCCGAGGGAAACGGCCCGTTTCCAGCCATCGTGTGGAATCATGGCAGCGAGAAATTGCCGGGCTCGCAACCAGCTTTAGCCAAGTTCTACACCGAGCATTCTTACGTCTTCTTTGTTCCCCATCGGCGGGGACAAGGCCGCTCACCAGGCGAGTACATTCAGGATCTGGTCCTGCAGGCGCCCCCGGGCGAGCGTGCTCTTCGCATGGTCGAGCTGCAGCAGGTCGAAGTGGACGACGTGGTTGCTGGCCTGAATTATCTGCGGTCTCAGCTTTTCGTGGACGCTGCCCGCATTGCCATTTCGGGTTGCTCCTACGGCGGCATCCAGACGCTCCTCGCAGGCGAACGCGACCTGGGCGTAAAAGCGCTGGTACCATTCGCTCCCGGAGCAATGTCCTGGGAGCAGAATGTCCCGCTTCACGACCTTCTGATTCGTGCCGTGGATTCTGCCAAAGCGCCTGTTTTTCTGATCCAGGCACAGAACGACTACGACCTTTCTCCCAGCCGTGTTTTGAGCAAGGAAGCCTCCAAAAGGAAAAAAGACTTTCAATCAAAAATCTATCCGGCATTCGGCAGCACCCATCATGACGGACACTGGGGGTTCTGTTCTTCGGCAACCGATGTGTGGGGAAACGATGTGCTCGCTTTTCTGGACGCGCAGATGAAAAGGTCGCCTTGAGGTTTGCCCGCGCCTCGCAACCGTCCTCCTGCTGGCGGAAGCCTGCCTTTCGCTGTTAGAATCCCTTCACTGTATGGCCGATTGGAAACAAATCACCGCTCGTATTCGCCGCGCGCGCTCCGGTAAAGACCCCGCAGGACAACTCACCAATCTTTTTTCGAAAACTCGCGATGCCATGGTGGCTTTCGAACTGGCGCGCTATTTCGAATCCAAAGGCAACACCGCCGACGCGGGACGCTGGTATCTGACCGCCGCCGAACGCTTCCGCCGTGCGGACTGGAAAACCAAGGCCCAGGAAAGCGCCACGCGCCTCGGCGCTACCGAAGCGGCAGAGATTCCCGCTCCCCCTCCGCGCGACGCCGAAGTACGCGAGCCTTCACCCGAGCCATCGAAAACACCCGAGTCTGCAGCACCCGAGGATTCTCCGCAGCAGGAAGAACCCCTCGCGACTCCTGCGCAACCCGAGGAAGCTGCACCACCAGCGGTGGACGCGGCCCCTGCTTCGCCTCAGCCGAATCGGCAGCGCCGTGGGCGTCGCGGCGGACGCGATCATCGGCATCCCCGGCGCGGCGCTCCTCCTTCGGGTCGAGAGCGTCCGGTGCAAGCTCCCGCGCAGAAATCTCGCGAAGAAGCCCCACAACCTCCTGAAACGCGTGAGCAGCCTTCTCCGGAACCGCCCATACCTGCTAGCGTTCGCGGCCGATTTGGCGATCCAGGTCTGGCTTCGCGGCTTACGCAATTGGAGATGAACTTCCGGCGTCTGCTCGCCTGCCCGCCATGCGTGCTCGGAGACGCCGAGAAGGCCCCAGCGGGTCCCGGCGTCTGGGTACTCACCGATTCTGACTTGAGCACCTACTATTACGTCGAACCCTGCCAAACGCTTCGCGTGGCGATTCCGCACTTATTGCGAAGTGGCGGCGCACGTCGCGGTGAATCCATTAAACCTAAGCTGGCCGAGCATCTCGGCATCCCCGAAACGCGTGTGGCCAAATATCTCGCCGATCACTGTGTGGTTCGTTGGCTGCAAATGGATGAGGACGCCGCGCATTTTGCGCATTTTCTGATCGCCGTATTGCACCCCGCCTTGAACGAATAGACCACACACCAGGGGGAAAGTGGTCCGCCGGTTCCTAACAGTAACCCCTTTGTTCTTCTGCAACTTAGCTCCATTCGCTGGCGAAAAGTACCATTGGCTGGCTAATTTTGACCATTCGCCGCAAGCCTCTGGATTACGCCCTTGCTCCCGCTCCAAACTATAGGCACCCCAAGGTTTAGTCTCTAGACTCGCCGATGTTACCCTAAAGGTGCCTTGGGCCGTACCAAAACGGAAGTACCGTCAGTTTGGTTTTGGCGTTTGGGGAACCTTCAAGACAGGTTCAAATCTCGAAAGTGAGGCAGCCGCAGCATGCCTAATTCTCTCTCTACACAATTTTATCGTTCCATCGACTGGGTCATTTGCAAAACCGCCGCAATCACCTTCGATACGATTCAATACTTCAATAAGCACAATCCCAATCCCTCTCCCACCCCGCAGTGGTCCGATAAGCCCCTGCTCAAGTCTTGGGAGCGCACCAAGCCGACGCTGGGCTTCCCGCGGCAGACCGATTCGCTCTGCCCCGCCTGTGTAAAGGAAGCGCGCAGCGCCATCATCAAGGGCGAAAAGGATTGGCGCGACCTGATGCACGAGCAGGTCGGCGAGATTAAAGCGCAGATTGTCGAGCGCGACGGCCAAGTCTGGATGGTCAAGGATTGCCCGAAACACGGACACTACGAAGACCTCATGGCCGTGGATTCGTCCTTCCTGAAGTGGATTGAGAGTAATTTCCCCGGCCGCGACATTCCGGCGCACGCCGACGAAGGCCTGCACAAGCATGGTTCTTCGAACGTCCGCTATGGCCGCGGCGCCGTGCTCACGGTGGATCTGACCAACCGCTGCAACATGATGTGCGATCCGTGCTTCATGGACGCCAACCAGGTCGGCTACGTTCACGAACTTAGCTGGGATGAAATCACCGAGATTCTCGACAACGCCGTCAAGATCAAGCCGCGCCGCCAGATGTCCGTGCAGTTCAGCGGCGGCGAGCCCACCATGAGCCCGTACTTCTTCGACGCCATCCGCTACTCCCGCAAGGTCGGCTACAACTCCGTACAGGCCGCGACCAATGGCATCGAGTTCGCCAAGAGCAAGGAGTATTGCAAGAAAGCCTTCGAAGCGGGCCTGCGTTACGCCTACCTGCAATTCGACGGCATCGGCAACGACGCCAACAGCCATCGCCAGATCGGCAACCTGTTCGACGTGAAACTCCGCGCTATTGAGAACATGCACGAAGCGGGCATCGAAATCGTGCTGGTTGTGACCATCGTCAACAACGTGAACAACGACCAGGTCGGCACTATCGTCAAGTTCGCGATGGAAAACCCCAAGAAAATCGCCTTCATCA
>Ga0187784_10002095_pt1 | contig 15935 bp, 14 predicted proteins | sample 1015_SJ02_MP15_2_FD_132964 | JGI IMG/M metagenome (GOLD analysis project Ga0187784, IMG submission 132964) | Tropical peat soil microbial communities from peatlands in Department of Meta, Colombia - 1015_SJ02_MP15_20_MG | ecosystem: Environmental > Terrestrial > Soil > Wetlands > Peat | place...
CGAAAAAATCATCGCGACCTTCGCGCGCTACTGCCCGAACCTGACGCGAGCCAACATCATCGGCCAATACATCTATACGGCGCGGGAATACACCGCCGAGCTGATCAACATGCGCCGCGGCGACATTTTCATGGGCGCGTTCAATGCCGAGCAGGTGATGTACAACCATTTCGGCTATCGCACGCCAATTCCCAATCTCTACATGGCCGGATCGGCCGGACATCCGGGCGGCGCCATTTCCGGCGGCGCCGGATATATTGCCGCCGGCATCATCGCCCGCGATCTCGGCGCCAAAGTGTGGTGGCGGCCGGCGGATGCCGGCACGGCGCTCGCCGCCCTGGCGGAAGCGGCGTAAACGTTTATCCCCCGAAGTCAGGGTTCCCAATGTCCGACACATTTTCCGTAACCGACAAGGTCGTGGTGATCACCGGCGGCGGCCAGGGCATTGGGCGGAGCTTTGCGAAATCCTTCGCCTCGGGCGGCGCCCGCGTGGTCATTGCCGAGCGCAATCTCGACAAGGCGCAAGAAGTCGAGCGCGAAATTGCTGCCGGCAACGGCCACGCCATTGCCGTCGAGACCGACGTCGCCGACGAGCGATCGGTGAAACGCATGGCCGAGCGCGTTGGCCAAACTTTTGGCCGCGCCGACGTGCTCATCAACAACGCCGCGATTTTTTCCACGCTGGAAATGCGGCCGTTCGAGCAGATCCCGCTTGCCGAATGGGAGCAGGTTTTGCGCGTCAACGTCACCGGGCCGTTTTTGTGCTCACGCGAGTTGGTGCCGCTGATGCGGAAAAACAAGTGGGGCCGCATCATCAACATGGCGTCGGGCGCGGTCACGCTCGGGCGGCCGAATTATCTGCACTATATCGCCTCGAAGGCGGCGCTCGCCGGTATGTCCCATTCCATGGCGCGCGAGCTCGGCGGCGACGGCATCACCGTCAACGCCATTTTGCCGGGCGCGACCTTCACCGAAATTCCGCGCAAGACCGTCACGCCCGAGCAAAAACAGCGCATCATCGCCATGCAGTCGATTGCCCGCCCGCAGGTGCCGGAAGATTTGCTCGGCGTGGTCTTGTTCCTCGCCTCCGACGCGTCTGCGTTCATGACCGGCCAGGAACTCACAGTCGACGGCGGGGCGACGCACCCTTGAACGCGAGAGCCGATTTTGGAGAAAATGGACTTAATCAGCAGGGAAGCCGAGGAATTCGTTAATTATATGACTTTGCCCGCCCAAATGTTTTGGTGATCGTTTAGATCACCCGAACGGGAAATTCCGGAAGCCGAAGCTGATGGACACCTTTGATTGCCGGTCATAAGCTATCTGCGGATCGCCCTGGATTCTTCAGAACGACCGACATGACCGAAGATCGTGTGGAACGTCGACTGGCGGCCGTTCTTGCGGCAGACGTCGTGGGTTACAGCCGCCTCATGGAAGTCGACGAGGCGGGCACACTTGCGCGGCTCAAGACGGTGCGGATGGAACTTATTGATCCGGCGATTGCCAATTGCAAAGGGCGTCTAATCAAGACGACCGGGGACGGCATGCTGGTGGAATTCCAAAGCGTCACCGAGGCGCTGCGGTGCGCCGTTGATTTCCAGCAACGGATGGCGCGACGCAATCGTGATATGCCGGCGTCGCGCACGCTCCTGTACCGTATCGGGATCAACCTCGGCGACGTGATTGTTGACGACGACGATATCTTCGGCGACGGCGTCAATGTCGCGGCTCGGCTAGAGTCGATCGCGGAGCCGGGCGGCATCTGCATCTCTGCGGCGGTACGCGATCAGGTCGCCGACCGGCTCGAGGTCGGATATGAGGATCTTGGCGAACAGCAAGTCAAAAACATCCAGCGGCCGATCCGCGCGTTCAAGGTGTTGCTGAACGGCGAATCCTCCGACAGCAACAAGCAAGCCGCAACCGAAGCATCGCCGCGGACAAACGCCAGAAAGCCTTCGATCGCAGTTCTGCCATTCATCAACATGAGCGGCGATCCAGAGCAGGAATTCTTCGCTGACGGGCTCACCGAAGACATCATCACCGAGCTGTCCCGTTTCCGCCAACTTTTGATCATCTCCCGCAACGCAGTTTTTGTGCACAAGGGAAAGCCGATAAAGGCACAACAAATCGCCCGCGAATTTGGCGTGGACTACGTTGTCGAGGGCAGCGTGCGCAAAGCCGCCGGCAGGGTAAGAGTCACAGTCCAGCTCATCGACGGCGAAACCGAGACACATCTGTGGGCCGAGCGCTACGATCGCGCACTTGAGGATATTTTTGCGATACAAGACGAAGTGACATCGTCCATCGCGGCGACGCTATTTGGCCGGGTAGAGGCCGCCAAGCAGGACCGAGTGCAACGCAAGCCAACCGAGAACATGGCGGCATACGAATACGTCCTGGCGGGCAAGGTGTTGCATCATTGGTCCAGCCGTGAGGCCAACGCCAAAGCCATTCAGATGTTGAACCGCGCCATTGAACTCGATCCCAACTATGCACATGCCCACGCCTGGAAAGGTTGCGTGATCGGACAGGCATGGATGAATGGTTGGTCCGAAGATCCGGCCGCAACGCTAAAGTTGATTTCCGAGGAACTAAAAACCGCGCTCGCGCTCGATGACAACGATGCGGACGTGCACCGAATTCTTGCGGCGCTGAACTTGATCTTTAACGCGCATGACAAGGCGGTTTACCATCAAGACCGCGCCCTCAGCTTAAATCCTAACAGCGATCTGATTGTCGTACAGCAGGGCGAGGTACTGACTTGGCTTGGAAAGGCCGAGGAAGGTATCGAGTGGATCCGCCGGGCAATGCGGCTAAATCCATATCACCCCGAACGATTTTGGAGCCATCTCGGACGCGCGCAGTACACCGCACGGATTTATGCCGATGCGATCGCGTCATACAGCAAGTTGACCGCGCCAGACTCTACCCATCACGCCTTCATGGCTGCGTCATCGGCGCAATTGGGAAATCACGTGGCCGCCGCAGCCCATACGCACGAAGTCCTGCAACGCCAGCCGGCCTTCACAATTGGCAATTTCTTGCAGACGCTTCACTATCGGCAGCCTTCGGACACCGAACACGTTCGTGAAGGCCTGCAAAAAGCTGGCTTACCCCGCTAGATGCCATAAAAAGATTGACGTTCATTTGGCTCCGTATGGCAAGCAGGGCCACCCGAACCGCGGAGAACTTTAGTCGCTGTCGGCTAAAAAGCGCGTAACGTTTCTCGACGGCAGGACACACCTTCCTGCGGAGTAACGCCCATCGATTTCGCCCTCACCGAGCTTCAGCAATCGCTGCGCGACGCGGTCGATAAAATCTGTGCGCGCTTCGGTGATGATTATTGGCTTAAGCGCGACAGTGACGGAAAATTTCCCGAAGATTTTTACCGCGCTCTCGCGGCCGACGGCTGGCTCGGCGTCTGCATCCCGCAGGATTATGGCGGCTCCGGCTTGGGCATCAGCGAAGCCGCATTGATGATGGAAACCATCGCCGCCTCCGGCGCCGGATTTTCCGGCGCCTCCGCCGTGCACATGAATATTTTCGGTCTCAATCCGGTCGCGGTGTATGGCAGCGCCGAGCAGAAAGAACGGATGCTGCCGCCGATCGCCGCCGGCAAGGAAAAGGCCTGTTTCGCGGTGACCGAGCCGAATGCCGGCCTGGAAACCGGAAAATTGCAAACCCGCGCCGAACGCAGCGGCGACCGTTACGTCATCAACGGCGCGAAGATCTGGATCTCCACCGCGCAAGTTGCCGACAAGATGCTGATCCTGGTGCGCACGACACCGGTCGAGCAGGTACGCAAGCCGACCGACGGCTTATCTCTGTTCTATACCGCGCTTGACCGCCGCTATGTCGAAGTGCGCGTCATCGACAAAATGGGCCGCCACGCCGTCGATTCCAATCAAGTGTTCATCGACGGGCTCAAGGTGCCCGCTGAGGATCGGATCGGCGAGGAAGGCCGCGGCTTCGAATACATTCTGCACGGCATGAATCCGGAGCGCATCCTAATCGCGGCGGAAGCAATCGGACTGGGCCGCGCCGCGCTCAGGCGCGCGTCCGCTTACGCCAGGGAGCGCGTGGTGTTTGGGCGGCCGATCGGACAAAACCAGGCAATCCAGCATCCGCTCGCGGAATGCTGGATGGAGCTGGAAGCGGCCGAGCTGATGACGCGCAAAGCCGCCTGGCAATACGACCAGGGCATGCCTTGCGGACCCGCCGCCAACGCCGCCAAATATCTCGGCGCCGAAGCCGGCTTCAAAGCCTGCCAGACCGCGGTGATGACCCACGGCGGCTACGGCTACGCCAAGGAATATCACGTCGAGCGCTATCTGCGCGAAAGCATGATCCCGCGCCTCGCGCCGGTTTCGCCGCAGCTGATTCTTTGCTTCATCGCCGAGAAGGTGCTCGGACTGCCGAAGTCTTATTGAAAGCGCCAATGCCCGGGCCAGGACCGCTGCACGGATTGCGCATCATCGACCTGACCTCGATGGTGCTTGGACCCTACGCCACGCAGATACTCGCCGATTACGGCGCCGACGTCGTCAAGGTCGAGCCGCCGCGCGGCGATCTGATGCGTACCGGCGGCGCGCAAATGCATGCCGGCATGGGCGCATTGTTCCTGCATCTCAATCGCAACAAGCGAAGCGTGGTGCTCGATTTGAAGCAGCCGGCGGCGCGGCAGGCCTTGCTGCGGCTCTGTTCGGGCGCCGATGTGCTCATCCACAACAATCGTCCGGCGGCGATGCGGCGGCTTAATCTCGGCGATGCCGAATTGCGCAAGGCCAGTCCAAAGCTCATCTATGTCAGCCTCTTCGGCTATGGCGAGACCGGCCCATATGCCGGCAAGCCGGCCTATGATGATCTCATTCAGGGCGCTGTCGGCCTGCCGGCACTTGCCGCCAAGGCGGGCGGCGGCGAACCACGTTACGTGCCGCTGACACTGTCGGACCGCATCGTCGGCATTTATGCCGTCCATGTCGTTCTCGCCGCGGTGCTGCAACGCGATCGCACTGGGCGGGGCAGCTCAGTCGAGCTGCCGATGTTCGAGACCATGGCGCAATTGGTGCTTGGCGATCATCTCAGCGGTCGTTCATTTGATCCGCCGCTCGGCGCACCCGGCTATGCGCGTTTGCTGACACCAAATCGCCGGCCCTATGCGACGCGCGACGGCTACGTGTGCGCGCTCATTTATAATGACAAGCACTGGCGGGCGTTCTTTCAGGCGATCGGCCGCCTCGATGAGTTCGCTGCCAATCCCAAGCTGTCCGATCACACCATCCGCGCGCAGCATTACAACGAAGTGTACGGTATTCTTGCCGACATTTTGCGTACTGGCACCACCGCCGAATGGTTGGCGCTGTTCGATCGCTGCGACATTCCCTGCGCGCCGATGAGCGATCTCGACGGCTTGATCGACGACCCGCATCTGGCGTCGGTCGGATTCTTTCAAACGCTGACCCATCCGACCGAGGGCCGCATCCGCTACACCGGCATTCCCAGCCGCTGGGACGGAACCGGCCTCACGGTCACCCGCCATGCGCCGCTTCTGGGCGAACACAGCGTCGCCATCCTTGCCGGCGCGGGCTTAGCGGCGGATGAGATCGAGGCGCTGCTACGAAGCGGCGCCACACTTGACGGAGCGATCGAGAGCGGCGGCAAGGCCGCGCCGCCAGGGCGCATTGCCCGCAAAAATCCAATGTCCTAGCGTGCGCTTTAACTTAGAAAAATTCAGGGAGAACGCTCATGATCCGGCTTTCGATGATGGCCGCCCTGCTCGTCTCGGCGACGACCGTTTCGGCACAAGCGGCCGACGCGCCGGCCGAGATCAAGCTTGGGACGCTCTATGCCTCCTCCGGCCGTTACGCCAGCATTTCACTGCCGGTCCATTACGGGCTAAAGCTTTGGATCGATCAGATGAACGCCGAGGGCGGCGCCTTCGTCAAAGCCTTCAACAAAAAAATTCCGCTCAAACTGATCGCCTACGACGATCAGAGCAACACCGCGACCGCCGCCACCTTCTACAATCAGCTGATCACCCAGGACAAAGTCGACATCCTGATTTCCGATTCCGGATCGGTGCTGACCTCGGTGGCGGTGCCGATCGCCCGCGACCACAAAATGTTCCTGTTCGACCAGACTGGTACCGGTGCGACCTTCTTCACGCCCGACAATCCCTACATCGCACTGATGGCCGTTCCGGTTTCCAGCTATTGGCCAAAACCACTCGCCGACTTCCTGATCAACAGGGGCGTCGGGCTCGGGATCAAGCGCGTTGCCGTCCTTTACGCCACCAACGACTTCACCGGCTCGCAGGCCACCGCGTTGCGTAAGTTCATCAAGGATTCGAATTCCGGCATCGAGATCGTGTTCGACGAGGGTGTTCCGACCGAGACCTCGAACTACACTGTGCTGCTCAATAACATCCGCGCCAGCAACCCCGACGCGGTCATCCACCTCGGCTATCCGGGAAACGACATCGCCTTCCTGCGTAACGTCCAGGACAGCGCCATCAAGTTCAAGTTTCTGTTTTGCGTCTACCCGGGCACCGAAGAAGAATTGCTTACGAAGAATCTCGGCAGCAAGGCGCTGGATTACGTGTTCACTTACGTCACGTCCTCGCTCATCTCGTACAAAACCGATTTCGGTATGTCGCTGAATGAGTTCAGGACGGCGTGGGAGAAGAAATACGCCGACGCCAAAGTGGAGTTCGGATTCAACTCGGTCGCTGGCTACACGACTGGCCTCGTGCTCGAAAAGACGCTGGCAACGGCGACGAGCCTTGACCAACTTGATCTGCGCAAGGCGGTCTTCGCCCAGTCCGGCAAGCTGAACACGCTCGACGGTCCGTTCGCGGTCGATCCGAACGGCGCGCAGATCGGCGAAATCACCCCTATTGGACAGCTTGTCCCTGATGGCGATCATCTAAAGTTGGTCATCGTCTGGCCGTCTGAATTCGCCAACGGCAAGCCGGTCTACCCACGTCCCTGACGCTGCCACGAGCAGTCACAGCGAAGAGCGAGCGCGACGGACCACCCAATGCTCGTCTATAGCTTGCTGGCGGGCGTCCTGTTCGGCCTGTATTTCTCGCTGATCGGGCTCGGGCTCAATCTCGTCTTCGGCGTCATGCGCATCGTCAATCTGGCGCATGGCGATTTTCTCATGCTTGGCGCCTTCCTGGCGTTCTGGCTGTTCACGCTGTTTGCCATCAATCCGGTTCCGGCCATCGCCGTCGCCTTCATCGGTTTCGCCATCGTCGGCGTGCCGCTTTACTATTTGCTGGTGCCGCGGCTCCTGCGCGCCAAAGACCCGGAAATGCTGTCGTTCATTTTGTTCTTCGGTCTCTCGCAGGTGATTGAAGCGGTCGCAACCATTGCCTTCGGCACCAGCGAGCGCTCGATCCCGGGAAATCAGCTCGGCCAGGCGATTGCCGCGGTCGAAAGTTTGTTCGCCGGACACGCCATCGAAAGCGGCCCGGTGGAGATTTTCGGCCAGACATTTCCGGCGTCGTGGGTGGCGAGCGGCATCGCCAGCGGCTGCGCCGTGCTGCTGGTCTACCTTTATTTGTTCCAGACGCAGCTCGGCTATCTCACCCGCGCGGTGATGGACAATCGCGAGGAGGCGGTCGCCGCCGGGATCGACGTGCACCGGGTTTCCGCCATCGCCTTTGCCATCGGCATCGGGCTCGCGGCCGTGGCCGGCGTGTTTGCGCCTTTCATGCTCGGCAGCATCACGCCGGCGATCGGCGCCGAGATCACCATCACCGCGTTCGCCGTCATTGTCATCGGCTCGCTCGGCAATCCGCTCGGCACCGTGCTCGGCGGTGTGATTTACGGCGTCTCTTACATGCTGATGCAGAGCTATTACAGCAGCTGGGCCAATCTTTTGCCCGACGTGCTGCTGATTGCGATCCTGCTGCTGTGGCCGAGTGGCCTCCTGGGACGGCGGGTGCGCCGTGCCTAAGATCGCGCGCGACCTCTTGCTGATCCTGCTGCCGGTGATCGCGGCGTTTGCTGTCCTGCCGGCGGTCTACAGCAATCATCTGTTGCTGTTCAATTTCATCATCGCCATGACGCTCGCGCAGGGTCTCAACATCATCTACGGCTTCACCGGCTATCTGCCGTTCGGCTATGTCGGATTTTTCGGCGCCGGCGCCTACGGCTTCTCGCTGATGGTGATTCATCTGCAGGCACCGCCGCTACTTGCCTTGGCGGCCGGCGCCGTCGCTGCGGTGGTCTTCGCGCTCGTTCTCACGCCGCTGTTTCGCTTGTCGGGCGCTTATTTCTCGATCGCCAACCTCGCGGCCGCGCTCACGGTGCTGCAGGTGGTGTCAAATCCGAACTTGGAAGAGATCACCAAAGGCCCCTACGGCATCAGTTTGAGCGGGGTGTTCAATCCGACCTTCGCCTACGCCATCGCCTTGGCGATCCTCGCCGCGACTTTGGCGCTCGTCATCTATCTCCGCCACTCGCATTTCGGCATGGCGCTGCGGGCCATTCGCGAGGACCCGATCAGCGCCGCCATGGCCGGCATCAATGTGGTGCGCGAGCGCATCATCGCTTGGCTGTTGAGCGCGCTCGTCGCCGGTCTCGCCGGCGGCGTCTTCGCCTGGTACGTGTCGGTGTTCTATCCGGAAACCGTCTTCAGCGTCGAATTCACCGTCTTCTCCATTGTGTTCGTGCTGTTCGGCGGCAGCGCCACAATCGTCGGGCCGATTCTCGGCGTGGTGCTGCTCTACGGCATCTACAACGCCGTTGGCATTTCCACGCCGCAATACTTTCAGCTCATCTACGGGGCGCTGATCATGGGGCTGGTGCTGTTCCTGCCCAACGGGCTGATCTCGCTGTTGCAACGCCGGGGGATCGATGTCCCCTGACGCCGCCCCGCTCTTGCAAGTCGACGGCTTGGTGAAGCGCTTCGGCGGCTTCCGCGCGCTCGACAATTTGAGCTTCACCGTCGGCCCCGGCGAAATTCTCGGCCTGGTCGGCCCGAACGGCTCGGGCAAGACGACGTGTATCAATGTGATCTCCGGCTTATATCCGCCCGATTCCGGTGCCATTCGTTTCGAGGGGCGCGCGATCGGCGGATTGCCGTCGCACCGGCTGGTGCATGCCGGCATCAACCGCACCTTTCAGGTGCCGCGCCCATTCCACACGCTCACCGTGCGGCAAAATGTCGAGATCGCGCTCGCTTACGGAGGCAGCCGCGACGGCACCGCCGATGGCGATGCGATTCTGGCATCGCTCGAACTCGCCGCTGTTGCCGGGAAACCGGCCGGCGAACTCAACAGCGCGCAGCAGAAAATGCTCGATTTGGCGCGGGCGCTGGCGACCGGCCCGCGGCTCCTGCTCGTCGATGAGCTCGCCGCCGGGCTCAATCCGGCGGAGCTCGAGCGGGTGGCGCAAAAAATGAAAGAACTGGCGCGCGGCGGAATTGCGCTGCTGGTGGTCGAGCATCTGATGGGATTCATCGACCAGATCACCGACCGCATCATCGTCATGAACGCGGGCAAAGAGATTTTCGAGGGCCGGCTGGCCGACGCTGCCAAGAACGCGCAGGTGGTGGAAGTCTTCCTCGGAGACGAGCATGCAGCCTGAGCGGAGGCATTTGCTCTCGGTCGCCGGCATGGCCGCCGGGTATCGGCGCATGCAGGTTTTGTGGGGTGTCGATCTTGCCGTCAATGACAACGAAACTGTCGTGCTGCTCGGGGCCAATGGCGCCGGCAAAACGACCTTGCTGAAGACCATCATGCGCCTGGTCGAACCATGGAGCGGCCGTGTCGATTTCGGCGGCGAAGACATCACCGGGCTGCGCACCGATCAGCGGGTACAGCGCGGCATTGTCTTTATGTCGGAGACTTCGGGATTCGCCGGTCTGAGCATCGAAGAGAATATCCTGATCGGCGCGCAATTCATGGCCAAGGAGCAAGCTCGCCGGCGCATGGCGGAGCTGTACCAGATATTCCCGGATCTCGCCGAGCGCCGGCGGGCGCCGGCCGGCAGCCTGTCCGGCGGACAGCGCAAGATGCTTGGCGTCGCCAAAGCGCTCGCTGGCAATCCGCGGCTCCTGGTGATGGACGAGCCGTCGGCCGGATTGTCGCCGCGTTACGTCAAGGACGTGATCGGCGTGCTGACGCAATTCCGCTCGCAAGCGCTGGCGCTGTTGATCGCCGAGCAAAACGTAAAATTTCTGGCTTTGGCCGACCGCGTCTATACGCTGGAGGCCGGCCGCATCGGATTTTCCGGGACGGTTGCCGCAATGCAGGAGAACGATGCCCTGCGGCGGGCCTATTTCGGTTTGAAGTAGCGGTGCGCCGGCAGAGCAAAAAATTGGACCAGGATCAGAGCGGCCCGCGAAAAACAAAAAAGGCGCCACCGGCGATCAATGCGAAACCAAGAACCTGGTTCCAGGTGATCGGCTGGTGCAGGTAAACCAGCGAGAACACGGCAAAGACTGAAAGCGTTATGACTTCTTGGATCGTTTTCAGCTGCGCCGCGCTATAGACGTAACTGCCGTAGCGGTTGGCCGGAACGGCGAGACAATATTCAACAAAGGCGAGACCCCAGCTGATGAGGATCACCTGCCAAAGCGGCACTTCGCGAAAACGCAGGTGCCAGTACCAGGCGGTCGTCATGAACGTGTTGGAGCCGATCAACAGCAGGATGGTGAGGGCGTAAGGTGAGATCGGGATGGTCGGCATGGTCATCCAATTTTGGCAAGAAATGTCATCGCCCGTTGACGAGCGACGGAGAAACGGAGGGCGGGCGCCGCGCGGTCCGGCCGGGGTTAATATCAGCGGGAATTGCCGCACGGCGGTCGCAATTCGCCCGTAACGGTTGCGTCTTTCTGTAGGTCATTGCGCTCAAAGCCCCAAACGGAGATCCAGCGATGCGCCATTTCCCCATCGCCACGACGTTCGCCTTCACCGTCATCGCCGCCGTTGCGCTGGCCCCTGAATTGGGCCGTGCACAAAATCCCTCGCAGGTGCCGATGCCGCCCGGCGGCTTCAAGCCGCCGCCGTCGGCGCCGGTGAGGCCATATAAGCCGCTGGCGGTGACGCCGCCCGCCCCCTACAACGATCCGAGCTTCGCGGCGTTCCGCAAGCAACTTGCCGAGGTGGCGCAGCGCAAAGACCGCAACGCTCTCGCCAAGCTGGTGGTGAACCAGGGCTTCTTCTGGATGCAGGAGAAGGATTTGGCCGACAAGCGCAAATCCGCCTTCGCTAATCTCGCCAGCGCCGTCAATCTCGACGCCAAGGACGGATCCGGCTGGATGGCACTGGCCAATATGGCCGAAGACCCGACCGCAATCCCCTTGCCCGATCACCAGGGAGTCATCTGCGGGCCGGCGGACCCCAACCTCGACCAGCAAGCCTTCCAAAACCTCGTCCAATCGACCAAGACGCAGCCGCTGGATTGGGGATACCCCATGCGCGATGGCATCGAAGTTCGCAGTGCGTCGCAGCCGAACGCGCCGGTCATCGAAAAGCTCGGCCTCATTATGGTGCGCATATTGCCCGACAGCGCGCCGCCGCAAGACCCGAACCAACCGGGATTCCTGCACATCGCCTTGCCTTCGGGTAAGACCGGCTACGCTCCCATGGAGGCGATGGGCGGGCTCGGCGGCGACCAGATGTGCTACGTCAAAGAAGGTACGAGCTGGAAAATTACCGGGTACTTCGGTGGCCCCAGCCAGTAGGCTGCCGCCGCACAAAGCACCCGGCGGATAAAATTAGCGCGCCATGCGTTCGACGGACTGCGCCGTCTGACCGAACAGTATGGCGCGCTCCTCCGCGGTGCGAATGCCGCCCGGATTGGGATTGACCTCCTTCGCTTTGGCGTAGGCGCGCTTGACCGCATCGCGGCCGGCGATCGCGTCCAGCCAGCGTTTGAGATGCGGGAAGTCGGCGATATTCTGACCCTGGCGCTCCCAGGGAACGACCCACGGATAGGAAGCCATGTCGGCGATGGAATACTCGCCGGCGAGGTAGTCGCGGCCAGCGAGCCTTTTGTTCATCACACCGAACAGCCGGTTGACCTCGTTGCGATAGCGGTCGATGGCGTAAGGAATTTTTTCCGGCGCATAATTGCCGAAATGATTGTACTGACCGGCCATCGGCCCGAGCCCGCCCATTTGCCAGAACAGCCATTGCAGGGTTTCGACGCGCCCGCGCAAATCGCGGCTGATGAACTTGCTGGTCTTTTCGGCGAGATAGAGCAGGATCGCGCCCGACTCGAATATTGAAATGGGTTTGCCGCCATCGGCCGGCGCGCGGTCGACAATAGCCGGAATGCGGTTGTTCGGCGCGATGGCCAGAAAGTCGGATTTGAACTGCTCGCCCTTGCCGATATTGATGGGAAAGATTTTGTACTTGAGCCCGGCCTCTTCGAGGAAAATCGTAACCTTGTGGCCGTTCGGCGTGGTCCAGTAATGCACGTCAATCATGATCAGCCTGCCGCTGTTGGTGAATAACGGCGTATCTACATATGCTCTAGCGAAAATTTAACCCCTCGGCGGGCATTTCAGGCATGTGTCGACCGTTACCACGCAAGCGGCCTTGGCCCGCTGGACCGCTCCGGCGACCGGCAATCTGCTGGTTGCCGTGGCCATCCTCACCCTCTTCGTGTTCGCCTGCGCCGACAGCGCCGCGCGCAGAAGCATCACGACCGGGTTCGACGAGCCGCAGCACATTTCCTACGTGGCGCAGATCAAGGCCACCGGCAATCCATGGCCGGCCTTGGACAGTTTGCGGCTGATCGATCCGCAAACGTTCCAGTTCACCGCTACCGCCAATTTTCTCGACCATCCTCCGATCTATTACGCGGTGCTCGCGGCCGTCGGCCCGCCGCTGGAAGGCCATCCGCAGGCCGTGTTCGCCTATCGTATGCTCAACGTCGCGCTTGCCGCCATCGGACTTGCGGCGCTTTTGATGATCGCGCTCGATCCGCAATTTTCCCGTCCGCAATTTTGGGCGCTCGCAGTGCCGCTCGCATTCATTCCCGTTTTGGTGCAGCTCGCAGCCGCGGTGACCAATGACAACATGGCGTTCCTCGGCGGCGCGCTGGCGACGCTTGGCGCCTGGCAGACGGTCGCGACCGGTCGGCGGCGGTGGCTCGCTTGCGCGCTTGGCGGCGTGGCTGTCGCAGCGTGGGCGAAGCTCACCGGGCTGGTGCTCACCGCGCCAATGCTCAGCGCCGTCGTTGCGTATATGATTTGGCGCAAGCGCGCGCCGCCGACCTGGCTTGCCGCCGTGGCCTTCGCCTTCGTTATCGCGGCCGCACCTTATTTGATCTACCTCGTTCAGTATGGCAGTCCGGTGCCGCCGACACGCGCTTTGCTGGCGACCGTCGCAGAGGGCGTGCGCAATTTCGGCTGGATAAATCTGCCGCGCAAATCCTTCGACGAATATCTGATCTATTTCGGCGGCGAGTTCATCGCCAATTGGATGCCGACCCTCGCCGAGCGCAGCGCGTTCCAATACGCGATGCTCGCTATTCCGGTCACCGCTCTAATCTGCGCCGCCGCCGGCTTGATGGTTTCGCTGCGCCGGATCTGGCGCCGGCAGGAGACCAAGCTCGACGTCATTGTGATCGCGGGCGCGCTGGGCTTGGCGACGATTGTCCCCTTCCTTGTTGGTTACAACTACAGCTACTACCTGGCGTCGGGTTGGCTCGCCGGCGCCTATCCGCGGTATTATCTGCCGCTCGCCGCCATCGTGCCGCTCGCCGGTTTGTCGCTTGCGGAGGCGATCAGCGCGCCGCGCTGGCGCGCTGCGTTGCTCGCATTTTTGATCAGCGGTCCGGTCGTCTTTCGCATCCTCGGCGCGCCGGTCGGGTGATCGCTTCGCGCGTCGCCGTGACGATGCTAGGTTGCGCGTCGTTTAGGGAAGCGCAATGACATGATCACCGAAATCGCGCAGATCGAGATCAAGCCCGGCATGGAATCCGAATTCGAAGCCGCCGTGAAAAAGGCAGCGCCGATTTTTCAGCGCGCCAAAGGCTGCCATGGCATGGAACTGCAGTGCTCGGTCGAGAAGGCGAACCGCTATCGGCTGTTCGTGTCCTGGGACACGCTGGAGAATCACACCGTCGATTTTCGCAACTCGCCCGACTTCCAGGAGTGGCGCAAACTTGTCGGCCATTGCTTCGCCTCGCCGCCGGAAGTCGAGCACGTACGCCAAGTCGTGAAGGGTTTCTAGGTCGTCATTCCGGGACGCCGCCAACGGGCAAACGCGCGTTCACGCGCGGGACGCGCTACTGCCCGAAGTGGCCGGCCCGACGAAAAGCTCCGCAACGAACCCGAATCTATACACACAGGTCAGTGATTATGGATTCCGGACGTGCCGCTTTCGCGGCAATCCGGAATGACCGGCTCACTTTTCCAAGCCATAGACTCGGCCCATATTGAGGTCATGGCGAAACGCCCCGACCGGCTGCGCGATCCGGCCAAACATTCGAAAAAGGACCCGGCCAAACCGACCCGCGCCAAAGCGGCGCGGCCGGATGCGGCGCCGCTCGATCCGGCGCTCGCCGATTTGCTCAATCCGGCCATCGGCCAAGGACGCGCCGGCGTCGGCTCGCAGACCGGAATTACCCGCGACGAGCAGAAACGCCCCGCTCCCTCCCCCCTTGTGGGGGAGGGTGGGGAGGGGGGTCAGCGCGCAAAGCAAACTTCTTCGACGGAGTACCATGCCACCCCCTCCCCTCGCCCCTCCCCACAAGGGGGAGGGGAACAGCGAACGACATCGCCAAAACAAAACGAGGCTGAAAACGAGAGCCGCAGAATTCAGCCTGCGCCGGACAACTCTTTCGACCGCCGCGCCGATTTTGCCAACGCGCATCGCGCCCGCGCCTCGGTCGCGCGCGGTTTTGGCGAGCCGCCGCAGCAAAGCTATGTCGGCAAGACTCCGGTAAAGACGCCGGTATCGCCGGGCGAACTCGATCCCGATCTGGCGCGCGCGCTTGGGATCGATGCGCGCGACGATGAAGAAGAAGATTCGCACAATGTGATCACGCCTGACATGGGCCCTGCTCGCTTGCGCTTGCGCCGATCCGGCCGCGGCGAAGTCGGGACCACGGCCGGTCTCGCCAGCCAGCAATCGCTGGACAGACTTTTGCGCGAAGGCCGCCCGGAATTTCACGGCCAATTGTGGACGCCGCACCGGCCGCCGCGGCCGGAAAAATCCGAAGGCGGACAGCGTCTCATCATCAAATCCGATCTCGCTCCCAAGGGCGATCAACCGCAGGCGATCAAAGAGCTGGTGGAGGGCGTGCGAAGGAACGACCGCACGCAAGTGCTGCTCGGCGTCACCGGCTCGGGCAAGACTTTCACCATGGCCAAGGTGATCGAGGAGACGCAGCGCCCGGCGTTGATCCTCGCGCCCAACAAGACGCTGGCGGCGCAGCTCTATGGCGAGTTCAAGTCGTTTTTTCCCGACAATGCTGTCGAGTATTTCGTCTCTTATTACGATTATTACCAGCCGGAAGCGTATATCCCGCGCACCGACACCTATATCGAGAAGGATTCCTCGATCAACGAGCAAATCGACCGCATGCGCCACGCGGCAACGCGGGCGCTCTTGGAGCGCGACGATGTGATCATCGTCGCCTCGGTATCGTGCATCTACGGCATCGGCTCGGTCGAAACCTATTCGGCGATGACGTTCTCGCTCAAGCGCGGCGAACGACTCGACCAGCGCCAGTTGCTCGCCGATCTGGTCGCCTTGCAATACAAGCGCACCGCCGGCGATTTCTACCGCGGCTCGTTCCGCGTCCGCGGCGACGCGGTGGAGATCTTTCCGGCGCACTACGAGGACCGCGCCTGGCGCGTGTCGCTGTTCGGCGACGAAGTGGAATCGATCCACGAATTCGATCCGCTCACCGGGCAAAAGACCGACGAGCTGGAATTCGTCAAAGTCTACGCCAACTCGCACTACG
>Ga0187784_10002096_pt1 | contig 15935 bp, 13 predicted proteins | sample 1015_SJ02_MP15_2_FD_132964 | JGI IMG/M metagenome (GOLD analysis project Ga0187784, IMG submission 132964) | Tropical peat soil microbial communities from peatlands in Department of Meta, Colombia - 1015_SJ02_MP15_20_MG | ecosystem: Environmental > Terrestrial > Soil > Wetlands > Peat | place...
ATGGTGGCCCGGTACCCACCGCACGTTTTCAACGTTGGTCGAGATTTGCTTTTCGGCAGCCGCCAATCCACTCACCGGCATAGCCGCCGATGCCTGGCCGCTTGCGAAGCTTGATGCAAGCAATCCAAGCGCGACTGCAGTCATTCTCAGCCTAGTCACGACAACTCCTCCAATCAGAGCCAGACACATCGCCGGCCGGCCTCACCTTCACACATCCGCGATGGCTGAAAGCTGAAGGTGTTGTTGCCCGATATTAATCAACGCAGGCTTGGGAAGATGTTGAGCACCCCCGATGACATCAGCCTACCGCGTGGTAACTTCGTAGGCGAAAATGACTGCGGCCTTTCGTACCTCGCATGCGTTCTTTCTCCAATGATCAATGGGGGTAGTTATTGACCGGCGCCAGCACGCCCGAACGAACGTATCCGGCACGGCCTTACGTGGCGGTCAGCGCCGCAATTTTCCGTGACGGCCGCGTGCTCATTATTCGTCGCGGGCGACCGCCGGCGGCCAGTCTCTACACGCTTCCCGGTGGCGTGGTCGAACTCGGCGAGACACTTGCTGAGGCGGCGGCCCGCGAGGTACGCGAGGAGACCGGTATCGAAATCGAGCCGCTGGCGCTGGTTGGCTACCGCCAAGTCATCGCCCGCGACCCCGACGGGCGCGTCGAACGGCATTTTGTCATTTTGCCTTTCGCAGCGCGCTGGCTTGGCGGGGAAATAACGCTAAACGAGGAGATCGCTGAGGCGCAGTGGCTCGCTCCACGCGAGCTTTCCAATCTGGCAACGACCGAGGGATTGGCCGAGATCATCGGTACGGCCTGGGAAAAGGTGAAACCCAGCACTTGAGCGGCGCCCCAACTATGCCGCAGGTTTGCAGTTGGTAACGCCCGTCTCGATCGTTATCCTTAAAGCAAATCCCATGCAGCGAATCTTGTTCACACTTTCCCTTTCGCTTTGCCTCGCCGCCGGAGCCGCACGCGCCCAGATACAGATCTCGCCTACGTTCCCAGCGAAGCCGCAGCCTCAAGCGCAGCCCAAGGCGCAACCTCGCGCTCAAACTCCGGGACAGCCCCAAAGTGCGAGTCCGACTCCACCACCGGCCCCCGTCCCCTATGATCGGGACCTGCAGCGACTTTCCGAAATCCTCGGCTCGCTGCATTTCTTGCGCGGCGTTTGCGGCTCTAATGAAGGCCAGAAGTGGCGCAACGAAGCGCAAGCCCTGATCGACGCCGAAGCACCGGCCGGAGAACGGCACGAGCAAATGATCGCCAGTTTCAATCGCGGCTACCGCTCCTTCCAGCAGAGCTATCGCACATGCACCCCGGCCGCTGATTTCGCCATTCGCCGTTACCTCGAGGAGGGCGCCAAAATCGCGCGTGAAATCACCGCTCGCTATGCCAATTGAGACGTGAGTGGTCCGATTTTGCGCTTCCCGGATTGGCGGTTGGGTGGATAGCGAACGCAAGTCCGCTCCCCGAGCGCATTAACCCTTCCCTAAGGTTCAAGCTTGCAGCGAACTCTACCGTGCTAACGTCCTTGCTCTGGGCAGGGACGGCGCCGGGTTGCGGCGATCAGTGATTACGATGAGTTGGGCGACGCCAAGTTTGGCGGCACGGAGCGCCGTAGCCGATGAGGAGCAGAAGCGCCTAGCGCTTGCCTATTTGCAAGATGCCTGGACTGAAGCGCATCACGAAGGAATTGAAGGCGATTGCTTGGCGCAAACCGCGCTGTTTTTGGCATTGGCCGAGTTGATCTCCACCTACGGAGAGGAAGCGACGGCTCGCTATGCAGCTGGCCTCGGCCCCCGTATCCGCAATGGCGAATTTTCCGTCGAGCGGTCGCGGCAGTAACAGTATCTCCTATCCGAACTCTTGAGCAGAGCCGGGCGGCGCCTTAGTTTGGCTGCATGGCAGCAACGTCCGCTCGAATGAAAGCCGCTCTCCTCCCGGATCGCGGCGTGGTCAAAGTCGCTGGTGACGACGCGCGCGGTTTTCTCCACGGCCTCCTTAGCGCTAATATCCTCACCCTTACGCCAGGAGCAGCCCGTTTTTGCGCGCTCTTATCCCCACAAGGGAAAATCTTCGCCGATTTCATTATTGTTGAGGCGCCGGCGCGCGATGGCGGCGGATTTTTCCTCGATCTGCCGGGTGATCTGGCCAACCCTCTGGTCGACAAGCTCAACCTCTACAAGCTCCGTTCTCGGGTCGTCGTCGAGAATCTCTCAGCGGTGCTCGGCGTGCTGGCGGCATGGGAGGGAGCAGGAACGACGGCAATTGGCCTCTCCTATCTCGATCCGCGGCTTCCCGCACTCGGGCTGCGGGTTATGCTGCCCCCACACCGCACCGCTGACGCCGCGGCGGAGCTTAGCGCGGTCCGTGTCGAAGCCAGCGAATATGAGGCACACCGGATCGCTCTCGGCATTCCGCGCGGTGGCGCCGATTTCAAATATGGAGATGCCTTCCCGCACGAAACTGACATGGATCAGCTGGGCGGCGTCGATTTCACCAAAGGCTGTTATGTCGGCCAGGAGGTGGTTTCGCGCATGGAGCATCGCGGTATCGCCCGTACGCGGGTCCTGCCGATCCGCTACCACGGCGCTGCCCCGCAACCCGGCGAACCCATCATGTCCGGCCAGCGCCAAATCGGCACCATGGGTTCAGCGAGCAACGGCCACGGCCTTGCTTTGTTGCGGCTCGACCGCATGGCCGACGTGCTGAGAGAGGGCGAGCCGCTGCTTGCCGCCGGCATTGCCTTAGAACCGCTTAAGCCCGACTGGGCGCATTTTGCCGTTCCCGATACCGTCAAAGCTGCCGAATGAGCGACCGATCCGTCCTCGTCCGCTGTCCTTGGCCAAAGGATGATGCGCTCTATCTTGCCTACCACGACGAGGAGTGGGGCGTACCCGAATACGACGATCGCGCTCTCTACGAGAAGCTTGTACTCGACGGCTTTCAAGCCGGCCTGTCTTGGATCACGATTTTGCGTAAGCGCGAGAACTTTCGTCGCGCCTTCGACGGCTTCTCGCCTGAGAAAATTGCACGTTACCGTTCAAGTAAGATCGCGCGTTTGATGCAGGACGCGGGCATCGTCCGCAACCGGGCCAAAATCGAAGGCGCGGTTCTCTCCGCTCGAGCTTGGCTCAAGGTGATGGAGAATGGCCCCGGCTTCTCAACGCTGCTTTGGGATTTTGTCGATGGCAAGCCGAAAACAAACCACTATCGCACCATGCGCCGAGTGCCAGCCGAGACCGCCACCTCGCGAGCGATGTCAAAAGAACTCGCGCAGCGCGGATTTAAATTCTGCGGCCCGACTATTGTCTATGCCTTCATGCAAGCGGTCGGAATGGTCAACGACCATCTGGTGAGCTGCCACCGACACGCTGCGGTGCAATCGCTGGACTCGAAGCGATAACGCAGGGTTTCGGCACACGCCGAGGCCGTATTCGCGGCAGCAAAAACTTAAGCATTCGCCGCGCGGCGCCGCGCCACACTGAAAAAGATCGCAGCAAGCAAAGTCAGCGTACCAATAACAGTGTAATGCACCGAGGAATTAGCGTCGATGAAGGACGAGGCGCTCGAGGTCGCCTGCACCAGCGCCGCGCCGAAGAGCGTACTGATGAATGAGCCGCGGCCACCGGCTACGCTAGCGCCGCCTAAAACGACAACGGTAATGCTCATCAAGGTGTAGTCGCTGCCAGTGGAGGGCGAACCAATCCCGACTTGGCCGGCAAGCATAAGGCCGCCGATGCCGGTAAGAAATCCGGAGATGACGAACGCGAGCCAGGTCAGGCGCCGGCTGTCGATCCCGAGCCGATGGCTGGCAAGCGCACTCGACCCGACCGCGCGAAAGCTCCTGCCGAATGCGGTCCGGAAAAGGAGCCACTCGGCGCCTGCCACCATCGCCAATGCGAGCACCAAGCCGGCGGGTATCGAGGCAAGAGGGAATTGCGTGGCGTCGGAAATGGCGTCGTCGATCGTCCCGGCGGCGATTGGGCGCAGTAGCAACGACACCCCCTGCAATCCGATGAAAGTTGCGATCGTAACCACGATTGCCGGAAGCCGAAGCGACGTAATCAGGAGACCTTGCAAAAATCCGAAGGCCGCGGTGAACGCGACGATGAGCAACATCCCGGCCGCGAGCGGACCGGAGGCGACCCCATCAGGCGCGAGAAAAGAAGCAAGGACTACGCAGAAACCCGCCAGAGGGCCGATGGAAAGGTCGATACCGCCGACCAGCACCGTGGCCAGCTGCGCGCTGGACAGAAAAGTCAGGATGCCCAGAAATGTCAGGATGCTTTTGATACTGAACGCCGACAGAAAATAGCCGTTCAGCGCTTGCGTGCCGCCGAGAATGATCAGAGTCAAAACGGCCAGTATGAGCGCGGGAAAGTGGTCGCCGGCATAAAATCTGCGCCAGTTGCTTTCCCGGACAGTGGCCGTGATTTTGCTTGTGCGGGAAACCGTGGCGGTGAGATTGGCCTTGGTAATCGCCGCGTCGGTAACTTCGGCGCCTGTCAGTTCGTTGACGATACGTCCGCGAGCGAATATCAGCACCCGGTCGCAAATACCCTCTAGTTCAATTCCGTCGGAGGATGAAACCAGCACCGCTGTGCCTTGGTCGGCAATGGCGCGCAGACGCTGATATATTTCTCCGCGCGCGCCTATGTCGACGCCCTTGGTCGGTTCGTCCACCAGAAGTACAGTAGGTTGCGCCGCAATTTCGCGGCCGAACAGCGCTTTTTGCTGGTTGCCGCCGGATAGCTCGTTGAGCTTCGATTCGATCGATGCGGTACGGACCCGCAAGCTTTCGCTGATGTGCTTTGCTCTGGCGGCTTCTTCAGCGCGGTCGACAATGCCAAAGCGCGAGACAGTATTCAGGAATCCCAAACTGAAATTCTCGCGCAAACTTAGGTTGAGAAAGACGCCTTCGCTGTGGCGGTCGTCGGGAACAAACCCGATGCCGGCGTGGCGAAACGCGCCGGGGGATTCTCCGGCAATCTTGACGTCCTTGACCTGCACCTCGCCACCATGGCGCCGGTCAATTCCCGCGGCTGCGCGAATGAACTCGCGCTGGCCTTCGCCTTCGATCCCGGCGAGGCCCACGATCTCGCCAGCGCGGACAACCACGTCGACGTGATCGAAACCGCGTCCGCTCAAGCCCTTAACGGCAAAGAGCGGCGCACCCAGCGATTTGGCCTTGGCCGGGAACATCTGGCCGAGTGGGCGGCCCGCAATCAGCGCGACGATTTCCGACGACGTGATCGTTTGTGCAGGACGGCTGTCGATGATCTCGCCGTCGCGCATGACCGAGATGCGATCGGCCAGTTCATCGACCTCGTGAAGCCGGTGCGAAACATAGACAATGCCGACGCCGTCGCGTTTCAGTTCTCCGATGAGGCCGAACAACTTGCGCACGTCGGCTTGCTGCAAAGGCTCGGTAGGCTCGTCGAGAAAGAGAACTTTGGGGCGCGTGGCAAGTGCGCATGCGATCTCGACCACATGCCGTTGCGCCAGCGACAGTTCTCCTACCCTCTTATTGAGCGGCATCAGCAGTTCGGCGGTCGCGATGCGTGTTAGAATCCGCTCGGCTTCCGCGTTGCCGCCGGCGTCCGCGAGCGACGGCGCCGCTAGCTGCAGATTTTCCAGGACAGTCAAATCATTTGCCAAAGCCGGGTGCTGATATACGACGGAGACCCCCTCCTCGCGCATTCGCCGCGGATTTGGCGCTTCAATATATTTGCCGGCGTAATAAATGGCGCCGGCGTCGGCCTGCAGCACGCCGGCAGCAATAGCGATGAGGGTCGATTTACCGGCGCCGTTTTCACCGACGATGGCGTGGACCTCGCCCGGTATGATCAGGACGTCGACACCCTTGAGCGCCTGTACCGGACCAAAGCTCTTGCGAACGTCCGCAAGCGTCATGACCGGCACGTGCGCGGTTATGCCCGGTACGTGTGCAGGAACGCTCGGCTTGGGTGCGTCGGCAAGGCTATGCATGACGTAGCCGCCGGGTAATTTCCGGGAGCGCCACGCCGCCCAGGACGATGATTGCGTCGGCCAAATCCTCGGCCGAACCGCCGAAGCCGAGTGCGGTCACCAATTGGGCCAAATAAGTAAGAAAAAACGCGCCGACCACGGTGGCGACAACACTCCCCTTAGTGAGGCCGCCGAGCGGATTACCGCCGACCACCACCGCGGCGATGGTGCCAAGAAGATATGGCAAACCGCATAGGACCGTCGGCGAAACCAGATAGCCGGAAAGCATGATCGCCGCGATCGCGTACATCAGGCCGGCGACGGCATAGGTAAGGATGCTGTAAGCCTTCAGCGGCACACCTACGGCGTGGGCGGCCGGCGGATTGACGCCAACGGCAATGAACCGTCGTCCGACCGTTGTGAAGGTGAGGACAAAGACGGTCGCCCCCGCTACCAGCAGCAGCATCCACACCATTGTCGGCACAAACAGAAACTGGCCAACAAAGAAGCTGACCATCATGGCCGGCGATTGCACCGACGCTCCAGTCGACACGTAATAGGTCAGACCGAACAGAATGGCGTTCATGCCAATTGTGGTGACCAGCGAGGGAACGTACAGCAAGGTGACAATCAGGCCGCTAACGGCGCCGATCGCCGCGCCGACGGCAAGACCCGCAGCAATAAAAAAAAGCACCACAGCCGGGTCCGTAGACGAATCCGGGAGCTTGGTGACAACGACGGCAACGAACGACATGATGCCGGCCGTCGACAGATCGAGCCCGCGCTGCTGAATTACGAGATGCTGGCCGATGGAGGCGACGGCCAGAATGGCAAAATACGGCAGGGTCGAAAGAATAGCAGGAACGCTGACGGTGCTCGGCGCCGCAATGCCGCCGATCAAAACCAGGAGTGCCGTGGCGATCAGGGCTTTAGCCGCGAGGGGAAGCTCGGTCAGATCCTTGCCAAGTGTGGGAACCCGCAGACGGATTGAATTTTGCTCCGCCATTGTCTCAATCCGTCCCCATTCCCGGACCGATCCTCCAAACCGGTGGCCAAGGTCGAACAAGCAAACGACAGCGTCAAGTCGCGGCGCTGACGCGCTTAAAAAAATCGCCCGGACCCCATGCGAGGACCGGGCGATCAGTACGGCCTAAAAGCGGACTGGCTTACTTGCCGCCCAGCGCCTTAACCTGCAGCTCCTTGGTGAGCATCGACGACGGGATCGAATCCATCGGCATCGACTTGTCGCATTTCAATGCCAGCTTCGGATCCTTCGAAGTCGTATCCTCGGAGATCGGAAGCCTGATGAGGCTCGGCTCGTCATTATCCACACCTTGAGCGGCGGCTATGCCCTTACGCAGAGCGTTGCGCACCATCCAAGTATGGGCGTCGATGCTCATCATCTTCATTTCCGGATGTTCGGCCGTTATGCAGCTCAGATCCATGAGCGACTGACCGACATAGGCCGGGATTGGTTTGCCGGCCGCGACGAAGGCGCGGATCGGGCCGACTGTCTCGCTATAGATGCCGTCGATCTGCGGATACTTGGCGATCAGCGCCGCGGTCTTTTGCTGCGCTACCGCGGGATCCCACATGGTCGGCACCGGTTCGGCTTCCAGAACCTTGATGCCCGGATGCTTGGCGAAATAGGGCTTCCAGCCGGTGACCTGAGCCGCCGTCATCGGATTGCCCGGCGTACCGCCGAACATGATGATGTTGCCCTTGCCGTTGAGGGTCTTGACCAGCCATTCCGCAGCCTGCTGGCCGACCTCAGCCTGGCTTTCAGTGACGCGATCGATGTAATCCTTGCCGAGACCGGGAAAGCTTTCACCGGTCGAGAACGGGATAGTCGCTATGCCGGCTTGGGTCGCTTCGCGCGTGGCTTTTAGGATAGCCGGACCGGTGTCGAGGAAGGCAACGATGACATCGAACTTCTGCGCGATCAGCCCTTCAATATCCGAGATCTGCTTTTCCGGCTTGAATTCGCCGTCCGTGTAACGGACGTCAGTGATGTTCTTGCATTTCGAGGCTTCATCCTCGAACTCGACACGCTGGATGTGGCGCCAATAGTTGCCACCCCAGCCGTCCGACAGGGCGACCTTGAGCGGCTTTGTGCCGCAGAATTTCGAGATCGGCTGGAAGTCGGCAACACTGCCCTTCTTTTCAGGATAAAGCTTGACCTTCATGATATCGGCATAACCAAACGTAGCCATGGCCAGAGCCAGGCCGAGCGTCGAGATGCCATACGCTAGAGTGCGTGGTGACAGCATAAACTCCTCCCCTTTGCATCTCGTCCGCTCATCGCGAAACCAGCAGCAGGTCGCGCGCGGCTTATCGGCCGGACTTCCGAGATGACCTTGTGCGGAGAAACAATACTCTGCTTTCGCACCGGGTGCCAAGGTCTGAAGACGTGATCGGCTCACAACAATCGCACAAAAACTTCACGTCATTAATTGTGGGCCCGGGCCCTTTTTGCAGTGGGCCAAAGCCACTGCTGGGCGACGCTAGTGCCTGGCTTTATTTGGGCCTTTTTGACTGATCCGCGGGGTTCTCGCGCCGCCTCGCCGAACGCAGAAACCGCCTCGGCTTGCGCGGCGAGAGACTAGACTGGCATAATGTGACTATCGCATTAAAGCAGCAAACGGCATTCAGCCGGCCAAAACTCCATTGGGAGGGAACGATGAAAAAGAGCACCGATCGCACTCTAATTACCCATACCGGCAGTTTGCCGCGCGGTGCCGAGCTTAATGACCTTTTGCTCGCGGACGCGGTGGGGGAGAAGGTCGACAAGGCCAAGCTCGACGCCCTGATCGACAAGCGCGTCGGCTATGTGATGGAGAAGCAACGCTGGGCCGGCGTCGATATCGCCAATGACGGCGAGCAAGGCCGCGTCGGCTTTCAAACTTATCTGCCCAAACGTATGTCCGGCTTCGGCGGTGTATCGAAACGGCCCTTTGGTCAAGAGTGGATTCAACTCCCGCTTTTTACCGAGAAGTACTTGGCGCGCATTCCCGAAAAGACCCGTAATAACGTCTTCGGCAGCCCGGAGGCGATCGCCGACATCAAATACGTCGATAAGGAAGCGATCAAGATGGAGCTCGCCCGTTTCAAGCGCCATGCCGACGCAATGAAGCCGCCCTTCCCGGAAATGTTCTTCGCCGAGCCATCGCCGGGCATCGTCGCCTGCACGATGCTCAACGCGCATTACAAGACCTATGAGGACTATCTCAACGCCATCGCGCGCGAGATTCATTACGAATACAAATCAGTTGTCGACGCCGGCTGTATCCTGCAAATCGATGCGCCGGATCTGGCGATGGAACGCGTTCTCTTGTTCCAGGACAAGACCGATGCCGAATTCGTCAAGCTTACCGAACTGCACATCGCGTCGATCAACAAGGCGATCGAGGGACTTCCGCGCGACCGCGTACGGCTGCACATTTGCTGGGGCAACTGGGAGGGGCCGCACATCTTCGATATCGGTCTTGAACCGCTGCTGCAAGCGTTCTACCAAGCCAAAGTCGGGGCCCTCTCCATCGAGTTCGCTAATGCGCGCCGCCAGCACGAATACGCCGCGCTGAAGAAGCATAAATTCCCCGACAACGTGATCCTCATTCCCGGCGTGATCGATTCCAAGATCAACCTGGTCGAGCATCCGGAAGTAGTCGCGCAGAGGATTGAGACTGCAGTGGCGGCGATCGGCGACCGTGAGCGCGTCATTGCCGGCGTCGACTGTGGTTTTGGCACCTTCGCCGGCTGGGAATGGGTCGCCGAAGACGTGGTCTGGCTGAAACTCAAGACCCTGCGTGAGGGCGCCGACATTGCAACGAAGCGCTTATGGGGCAAGAAAGCTGCAGCATAGCCTCGCGTCGCAAAAAAGCTGCTCTGCTCCGCCCCGTTATCGGCGCAAGTAACGGGGCAGCTACCTTGGCGCTCTTACCCTGTCCTTTTGCCACTGTGCGGTAAGCAGCGGTAAACTCAAAGCCGTGCCTGCCATCTCTGACCGCGCCAAACCGGCAACGCTGCGTCTGCATCATGCGCGTGCTTGGCAGCGGATGTTGTCAGGACGGCGCCTCGATCTGCTTGACCCCTCGCCGCTTGACATCGAGATCGAGGACATCGCCCACGGACTCGCACGGGTGGCGCGCTGGAACGGCCAGACCAGCGGTGCGAGCATTTTTTCGGTGGCCCAGCACTGCCTTTTGGTCGAGGCGCTGGCTCGCGGCCGCGTGCCGCGGCTCGACCGCAGCCGGCGTCTCGCGGTGCTGCTGCACGATTCTCCCGAATATGTCATTGGCGACATGATCTCGCCGTTCAAGGTGGTTATCGGCGACGCCTATAAGGCGGTCGAGCGTCGGCTATTGGAGGCCATCCACCGCCGCTTCGGGCTGCCGGTCAGGAGTGTCCCGGAACTCGAACAGCTTATAAAGGCCTCCGACCGTTCGGCGGCATATTTGGAAGCCACGCGGCTCGCGGGCTTCAGCGCCACTGAGGCGCGGCGATTTTTTGGGCGGCCGCCGGTCATTGCCGCAGCCATCGAACGGGATTACCTCAAGCCGTGGCCGGCCGAGACGGCACAGGCACGCTATATCGAACGGTTTAGGACACTAACCGGTGAGTGAACGCCAAACTATTGCCGCCGATGTTTCTTAAGCGCTCCGTCGGCGGTACCTTGAGCTTCCATGATTCACGTGTGCTCTCTCGCCCGCTTGCATCACACCGTCCAGGAGACCGGTGCGCAGCACGTGGTGTCGCTTACCGGCGACGAAACATCTATCGAACGGCCCCGCGCCATCGTCGCCGAAAACCATCTTTGGTTGCGACTGCACGACATTTCTGCGCCGCTTGAGGGCTACATCATGCCCGAAGAGCAGCACATAGCCGATCTTCTGAATTTCGTGCGCCGGTGGGACCGCCGTGCCCCGCTGGTTGTGCATTGCTACGCCGGAATAAGTCGTTCGACTGCGAGCGCCTTTGCCAGCGTTTGTGCGCTTAGTCCGCATCGAAACGAGGATAGCATCGCCCAAGCGCTGCGCCGCGCCTCGCCAACGGCCACCCCGAATATCAGGATCGTGTCGCTCGCCGACCGCCTGCTCGGCCGCGAGGGCCGCATGGTGGCCGCGATCGAAACGATCGGCCGCGGAATTCTCGCAGACGAAGGCGCCCCGTTCCGGCTCGATTTGGAATAGGGAAAGAGTCAGTCCTCGATCGCCGGGCGCAAAGTCGCGATCGGCGTCGACCTTGCTGGCACCGAGGAGCGGGTGATCATTTCCGCCCGCGGATTGTGTTGCTGGAAGTCGCAATAGGCGAAGCTCAATCCAGTAAGCGATCCGCGAAAACTTCGATAATCGATCTTCTGCACCTTAAAGCACGGTTCTAGCGGGAGGCCGGCTAAGTGCGCGCAGATCGAAGTGCCTTCCACTCTGAGCGTACCGGGGGGCAACGCGGCAAAACGCATCTCTCCGCGACCGCCGGGGCGAATAGTGCCGATCACTGACCCGTCCGCGAGAATTCGTCCCATCCCGGCCGTGCCATCGAAGCAGTTATAAGCAAAAAGCTTACCGACTACGAAGGCTCTCGCCTGCTCCGGTCCGAGGTCCTCGGCAAAAGCAGCGCCGGCTGCCATTACACATGCACAAAGAACGGCAACGCGCAGTAACATGGAACACCCCAATTTGCCCCTGAAGATTAGACTAGCAGCGTTCTTTAGCCCAGCCTTACCATAAGTGCCCCTGCTCTGCTGCGTATCCTTCGGAAAATTTTCTGCTCGGGTTATCGAACTTTTACCACAATGCGTCCGCGCACCTGTCCATCGATGATGCGCTCTCCCGCATCGATGACATTCGCGAGACCGATTTCGGATGTCATGGCCGCAATCTTGCCGCGGTCAAGCTCGGTCTCCAGCCGCCGCCAAGCCTGTTGCCTCAGGTCCATCGGGCACATGACCGAATCGATTCCGATCAATGTAACGCCGCGGAGAATGAAAGGCGCGACGCTGGTCGGCAAATCCATTCCACCCGCAAGCCCGCAGGCAGCCACAGCCCCGCCATACCGGATCATCGAAAGTACATTGGCGAGAGTAGTTGAGCCTACCGCGTCGATACCGCCGGCCCAGCGCTCTTTGCCGAGCGCACGCGGCGATGCGGTCAATTCCTTGCGGTCAATAATTTCCGCCGCGCCAAGCTCCTTCAGATAACCGCTTTCCGAAAGCCGCCCGGTGGAAGCGGTGACCGCATAACCGAGCTTGGCCAATACCGCGACGGCGACCGAGCCCACGCCGCCAGCGGCGCCGGTGACGATCAGCGGGCCGCGCGCCGGGGTAACGCCGGCGCGTTCCAGGGCCATGACAGCGAGCATCGCGGTGTAGCCGGCCGTACCGATGGCCATCGCCTCGCGGGCGCTCATCGTCCCCGGCAAGCGCACCAGCCAATCACCCTTTACGCGTGCCCTCTCGGCAAAGGCGCCTAAATGGGTCTCGCCTAGACCCCAGCCGTTGAGGATAACCTTATCGCCTTGTTTCCAGCCCGGGTGCGACGAGGATTCCACCGTTCCCGCGAAATCGATGCCCGGAATCATCGGAAAGCGGCGCACGACCGGCGCCTTGCCGGTGAGCGCCAGGCCATCTTTGTAGTTTACAGTCGACCATTCCACCGCGACCGTGACGTCGCCGTCCATAAGGTCCTTCTCGTCGAATTCCGCGAGCCGCACGTCTTGCCCGGCCGGCGCCTTGTCGATGACAATCGCCCGAAATGTGGCCACAATTCACTCCGGCTTTTTCGCTGGGTTTGCGCTGCCCAGAAGCGATCTTCGGCGCGCTTTAGTTTGGAAGACGCGGACGCCCCGCACAAGGCCCGCGTCTTAAAGTTTCGCCGTGCGCGAAGCTTTTTCGGCGGCCACGCCCTGGGCGTCGGCGCTGCCGCCTTGCTTCGCAACATCCGCGTTCGGAACGTTGCCGCTAATAGGTTTATTCGTACTCGGCACGCTGCCCCAAATCGGATCATCGGAACCATCGCCCCATGCGCGCGGGCGATAAAAGGTATGGACGCCGAGCTTGTAAACCCTCGCCATCTCATGCACCCAGCTCGGATGCACCCAGTAGGCATGATAGTGCGTCGCGTGGCCGACCTCGGCGAGCCAAATCTTGCCGTCGAGGGTATCCTTGGCGATGCTCTTTGCTTGCGCCCACATTTCGGGTTCGTCGATACGGCTTAGATTTTTGCCTTCGCAAGCAAAAGTGAACTGACAGGCCAGGCGCCGATTGGCGTTCTGATAAACCACCCCGCAGATATTGTTGGGATAGCGGCCGGAGAAAACGCGATTCATCACGACTTGGGCAACCGCCATTTGCCCGAGGGCAGGTTCACCTCGCGCCTCGAAATAGATCGCATCGGCGAGGCACTTTTCCGCCTTGGCACGCGGCTTGCCGGTTAGACCCAGGCGCTCCGCCGGGCTTTTGAAGCGGCTTGCATCGTCCTTGCCAGCCACAGTTTCACCGGCGACGACCGGCTCGGCAGACGGCTCAAACGCGGAAACTTTAATGTCCGGATCAGCCGCAGGCGAAACCGCAACCGGTTCCGCACCCGGCTCCCATTGCTGGAGTGCTCCGCGCAATCCCATCGCAGTCACGCCGAAATAAAGCCGTTCATTGCGCTCAGCAGGACTCTCATCGAAAAATGACGGTGATCCAAGCTCGGTCTGCGCGTCATCGTGACTGCTTCCCGCCGCGGCCGGAATCTCCGGCGGCCGGTCGGCAAGGAGAGCATCGTCCTCAGCTTCCGCGTCATGCGCCTCATTGTGCAGCTGTGATGCCGAGGAACTCTTTTGCAGCGAGGCCGTCATTTCGTCCGTCCGTTCCGCATCTTTTGGCCGCGGCCCGGTGATGGGCGTTGGCTCGATCGGCGGGCGGGAAGCCGGAGCGTTGATCGGTTGCGCAGCCGGCAAACTCTCCGGGTCGCTTGAGCTCGGAGCGCTTTGCGGCAGCGGCATCCGATCACCTTTGAGGCGACGATTCACCGTCGGGTATTCGATTGGCAAAGCCGGCCGCGCCATGGTCGGCTCGTCAACGGACCACGTTTTCACGTTGAGCGATTGCGGATCGAAGCTGACCGGCTGCGTCGAGAGCGGGGCCGGAATGGTCGTGCCCAGTGGCCGGGAAAAGCTGAAAGTGGCGGCGTTGATAGTCCCGAAGGGCGACGCCAAGAGATGATCGTGCCAACGTTCAGAAAGAATAGGCTGACGCACGAAAAAACCGGCGAGGTCCTGATAGCCGATAGAACTCGGCGCAAAACCGGCGCAGATCGCGCTCAGCAATAACGGCCCGGAGAACGCGCCCGCTGGCCGGGTACGCGACGCTACCATCACCCCTCACGCGTAAGTTCGCTACCCCAACGCGTCCCGTTCGTTTCAGCAGACGCGACCGCATTGGCGCGAATGCGACACTTCCCAATATTGTCGGGTTAACCTTGCGGAGGCGTTAACTCGCGGTGCCGGCGCGCAGTTGCTTTTTGTTAACCAATGGCAACGCGCCACTGCGAGCTGCAAAAACCTGGCGCGAACTCTAGGCGGTCGATGCCGCTTCCTTGCCCAGCGCCGCTTGCGCGGCCGCAAGGCGCGCAATGGGCACGCGAAACGGCGAGCACGACACGTAATCAAGTCCAACCTCGTGGCAGAACCCAACTGAGGCAGGATCTCCGCCATGCTCGCCGCAAATGCCAAGCTTGATCTTTGACCGCGCTCTACGGCCGCGTTCGGCGGCAATGCGGACAAGTTCGCCGACGCCATCACGATCAATCGACACAAAAGGATCGGCCGGCAGGATGCCCTTTGCGGTGTAAATGCCCAAAAAGCTCGCCGCGTCGTCGCGGCTGATGCCGAAGGCGGTCTGCGTCAGATCGTTTGTGCCGAATGAGAAGAATTCCGCGGTCGCGGCGATTTCGCCAGCTTTGAGTGCGGCGCGTGGCAGTTCGATCATCGTGCCGACTTGGTATTTGACGACAGTCTTGGTTTCGGCGGCGACCGTTTGCGCCATGGCATCGATGCGCTCTTTGATCAGGTCGAGTTCGGCTTTGCTGGCGATCAGCGGCACCATGATTTCCGGCGTCACGGCCGCGCCGCCGGCGCGTCCAACTTCGACTGCCGCCTCGAAAATGGCGCGCGCCTGCATCTCCGCGATTTCCGGGTAAGCAATCGCCAGCCGGCAGCCGCGGAAGCCGAGCATGGGGTTGAACTCATGCAGTTCCCGCGCCCGGTCGGCGAGCTTCTTCGCATCGGCGCCCATCGCCCCTGCGACCTCGGCAATCTCTTTTTCGCCATGCGGCAGAAATTCGTGCAGCGGCGGATCGAGCAAACGGATGGTAACAGGCAAATGGCCCATGATCTTGAAGAGTTCGACGAAGTCGGCGCGCTGCATCGGTAAAAGCTTGGCAAGCGCGGCGCGGCGCGCCTTCTCGTCCTCCGCCAGAATCATCTCGCGCACGGCACGGATGCGATCCTCATCGAAGAACATGTGCTCGGTACGGCAAAGTCCGATGCCCTCCGCGCCGAATTTCAGCGCGCTGCGGGCATCGGCCGGAGTATCGGCGTTGGCGCGCACCTTGAGCTTGCGCACCGCATCGGCCCATTGCATCAGCGTGCCGAATTCGCCAGCGAGTTCCGGCTCGCGCATCGGCACTTGGCCGACCAATACCTGGCCGGTCGAGCCGTCGATGGTCAGCGTCTCGCCCTTCTTCAGCGTTTTTCCGCCTGCGGTCACCGTCTGCGCCCCATAATCGACGCGCAGCGTGCCGGCACCTGCAACGCAGGGCTTGCCCATGCCGCGTGCGACCACGGCGGCGTGCGAGGTCATGCCGCCGCGCGTTGTTAAAATTCCCTCGGCGGCGTGCATGCCGTGAATATCTTCCGGAGAGGTTTCTACCCGCACCAGGATCACTTTGTGGCCCTGGCTCTTGAGTAGTTCGGC
>Ga0187784_10002097_pt1 | contig 15931 bp, 16 predicted proteins | sample 1015_SJ02_MP15_2_FD_132964 | JGI IMG/M metagenome (GOLD analysis project Ga0187784, IMG submission 132964) | Tropical peat soil microbial communities from peatlands in Department of Meta, Colombia - 1015_SJ02_MP15_20_MG | ecosystem: Environmental > Terrestrial > Soil > Wetlands > Peat | place...
CAGAAACTGCACCACCGGCGCTGACAGCGCCCGCGCGAACCCGTTGGCCGACTGGACGATCGAGATCGCCATCCCACGATGGCGCACAAAGGTCCGCGACAGGATCGGCACAAAGACGACGAGCCCCAGGCAATTGGCGCCGAATGTCATCACCACGCCGTAAAGCAGGACAATCTGCCAAAGCCTATTGATGAACGAGCTGCCGAGCAGTCCCAGCACCAAAAGGCCACCGCCGAGCAGTAGCAGGCGGCGCGGCCCCAACCGGTCGACCAGCGTCCCTACCGCCGGCGAGCTTGCGCCGGCGACCATCTGCGACACCGAATAGGCGATCGAGGTCTCACCGCGGCTCCAGCCGAAATCCTCGACAAAGGCGACGAGGAACACGGTGTAGGAATGCATCATCGCCGCGCCGATGGTGAACGCGGTAAAGGCGGCGGCGAGGATCGGCCAGTTGCTGCGCGGCGCTTGGGTGGCGGATGCGCCGCCGGTGTCGCTCATCGCGCAATCATAGGCATGGATCGCCAGCGCGAGCCGCGCATTTTGGCCGGGTCAAGTTCCCGCCACGTTGGAGACTTGCCAAAATTTCCTCTCCCCCGGACTTGACCTGGGGGTCTACGAGTAGCTTCAACTTACTCCTGGATGGCTGGATCAAGCCGGCCAAGGAGAAATTCGGGCCGGGCGGAGCAAGCCAGGATGGCTTCCAGCAAAGATGAGAAATACGACGTCGCCTACCTGGTGCTGAGCGGCACGACGACGGCGGCGCGGTGCCCGGAGATTCTGCGCGGGCTCGTCAGGCTCGGCTTCGAGACGGTCATCGCGCTGCCGACACCTAATGCGTCGCGCGTCGTCGCGCCGCGCGAGCTCGAGATCGAGGGCGTGCGGGCGGTCGAGAGCTATTTCGACATCGCGATCCGCCCTCGACCGCCGTTCGGCGTGGTGCTGTTCGCGCCCTGCAGCTTCAACTCGCTGAACAAGCTGGCGCACGGCATCGCCGACAATCTCGCGCTGTCGGTGGTCGCCGAGGCGATCGGGCGGCAGACGCCGGTCATTGTCGGACCGTCATTGAACGCGCCGCTGCTCGCTCATCCGAAGGCGCAGGCCTCGCTCAAGACACTGCCGGAATGGGGCGTCACGATCATACCGCCGATCGATGACGGCGACGGCCCGCGCCTCGCGCCGACGGAGACACTGCTCGACGCAGTCCGACCCTACGCCAAGCGGCGCTGAAACCAGCCGTCACGCGGCGGAAGCGAAGTCCGGTGGGCGAGACGCCGGGTCGGCAGCCACCTCCGCCTCGCGTCCTTCCTCGATGTCGTAATAAAGGTTGGACAATGCCGCCAGGGCTCCCTCGCGGGTCAGGGCAACTTGCCGGTCAAAGCTCCGGCAAGACTCGACGACCTGCTGGCAGATGAATTTCGGCTGGTAATAGGCAAGTCCGAACTGCTTTTCTAGCCGTTGGACGACCAGGTCGAAAACCGGCTCGGTCAAGGTCAGTCCGTACGATTTCGCCACCGCCTCGAAGATTTGCCAATACTCGGCCCGGCTCGGCGAGAACAGTTTGATCTTGTACGGGATGCGACGCAGGAAGGCGGGATCCATCAGATCGGATGGATTAAGGTTCGTCGAAAAGATCACCAGCTCGTCGAAGGGAATCGAGAAGCTCGCGCCGCTGTCGAGCTTCAGATAGTCGATCTGGTTTTCCATCGGCACGATCCACCGGTTGAGCAACTCGCTCGGATGGAATTTCTGCCGGCCGAAATCATCGATCAGCAGCATGCCGTTGAGCGCCTTCATGTGGAGCGGCGCGTCGTAAAATTTGGTGTTGGCGTTGTACTGCAGATCGAGCATGTCGAGCGTCAGCTCGCCGCCGGCGATGGCCACCGGGCGCTTGCAAGCGACCCAGCGTTCGTCAAAGCGGTCGCGGTCGGCAAACGCGGAAGCGTGCGCCGCCGGACGCGTCTCAGACTCCGGCGCGATCGGCTTGTGCAGGCTTTCGTCAAAGACCTTGATGATCTGGCCGCCGACATCGATGGCGTAGGGAATGTAGACGACGTCGCGAAACACGGTGGCGATGCGGCTGGAGAGCGTCGTCTTGCCGTTGCCCGGCGGACCGAACAGCAGGATCGTGCGACCGGCATTGATCGCCGGAAGCAGCTTTTCGAAATAGTGGTCGGGCACCACCAGCCCCGCAAAACCCTGTCGCAGCGAATCTTCGCGCAGCATCTCGTTGCTGATGCGCTGAAGCTGGATCTGCTCCTGGTAGACGGCGAGAGAGACCGGCGCGGGGCCGAGATAAAGGTTCTGATCGAGCGCATCGCGGGCGGCGGCCTTGCCCTGGTCGCCGAGCGCGTAACGAACCGTCAGGGCGCTTTCGCCAGCCGCGCCCGCCGCCATCACAAACCGCAGCTGGGTCGCGTCGGCGAGCAGGGATTCGACGATGCGATGCGACAGCCTCATGCGCCGCGACAGCTCCGTCGGGGTGCTCAGCGACTCGATATACATCAGCTTCAGCAGCAGATTGAGCAGGTTGCGCGGGACGATGCCGGTCTCGGCGACGGTGGACGGGGGAACCGGCGCGCTGTTGATGACGGAGGCTAGCTGTTCCGGCGTCAAAATCCCGAGGGCGACGAGATTCTCGCCCAACCGGCCGCCGTTGGTGTTCTGGTATTGAAGCGCCGCATCGATTTGGGCGGGCGTCGCGAGCCCCCAGCCGATCAGCAGTTCGCCGAGGCGCATGTCTTCCTCCACCTTATTATGTTCGACTGATGCGCTAACGCGCATCCGCGCCATTCGTTATGGTGAAAGAAGCTTAACGAAGGCTTTTTAGCTAAAGCTCAACGAAGGATTTTTTTAACCAAGAATGGAGCGCGGCTACAATCCTCGGCGCGGCCCCTCTTGCTTTACCGAAGCGAGCGTCGGCAGCCGGTGACGGTCGGCGGGATCGTCCCAGCCCTTGAAATTGGGCCGGCGTTTTTCGGCGAAGGCGGCGCGGCTCTCCATCAGATCGCTCTTGGCGCCGTGCTCATGCAGCGCCGCGGCGAGCGCCTGCTGGTCGGCGTTTGGGTTCGGACGCATCTGCCGCATCATATGCACGGTGTTGACGCGCGACGCCGGCGGCAGGGTCAACAGATGCTCGGCCATCTTCATCGCCTCGGGGATCAGCTGGTCGGGCTCGACCAGCCGATTGATAAAGCCGATGTCGTAAAAACGCTCGGCGGTGAAGCGGAAGCCGAGCGCCATCTCCATCGCGATCGGATACGGGACGTTGGCAATGTGGCCGTGATTGTAGCCGCCGAGCAGCCAGCGCTTCGCCTCCGACACCTCAAAGATCGCGCCCTTGACCGCGACGCGCAGATCGGTGCGCTCAACCAGCATAAAGCCGCCGCCCATCGCATAGCCGTTGACCGCGGCGATGACCGGCTTTTCGAGCGCGCCGGTCATGAATGGGTCCTCGATCGCCGCGCGCCGCCCGCCGGGCGCGCCATCCGCGAGCGACTGCTTCATGTCCTCGCCGGCGCAAAAGCCGCGCCCGGCGCCGGTGAAGATCGCGACCTCGAGATCGCCCGCGGCGCGAAACTCGGTCCACGCCTCGGCGAGCATCGTGCGCATCTCGCCGTTGAGCGCGTTGAGGCTCTCGGGCCGGTTCATCCGCACGACGAAAATCTGGCCGTGGCGTTCGGTCTCGACGACGGGCATGAGTTTTCTCCTGATTACGGCCGGTTAGCGCCCCGGCTCGCGGCTGAGGCCTTTTTCCTTGAGCGCCGCGAGGTAGCTGCGCCAGCGCTGCGGCTGCTCGACCCCGAGCTGATAGAGATAGTCCCAGGAATAAATCCCGGTGTCGTGCAAATCGTCGAATTTGATGCGCACGGCATAATTGCCGACCGGCTCCAGTTCCATGATGCCGACATGGATACGGCCCGGGACGGTGATCTTCTGCCGCGGGTCATGACCTTGGACCTCCGCCGAGGGGCTTTCGACGCGCAGGTATTCGGCCGGCAGGCTGAACTTCTTACCATCGTCGAACTCGACTTCGAGCCGCTTTTCCGCCCGGATCAGGCGGAGCTGCACGGGCCAGGGCGCGGAGGCGGGCATCCGACTTATTTCCGCAGGGAAAGAACCACCCCGGCGCAGGCCGGGGCCCATCGATCAACCGCTCGAAAAGCGGAGAAATGGGCCCTGGCCTGCGCCGGGGTGGCGCCACCAAATGGTCCGTGCGAAGAATAGTTCACGACTTCGGCTTCTCGTCGTCGGTGAGGCGGCGCGCCTCGTCGACGAGCATGATCGGGATGCCGTCGCGGATCGGATAGGCGAGCCCGGCCTCGTCGCTGATCAATTCCTGCGCGGCGCGGTCATAGCGCAGCGGCGCCTTGGTCAGCGGGCAGACAAGGATCTCGAGAAGCTTTGGATCGATCGCGAAACTGCCTTCCATTGCAGCCTCCGAAATCAATGCCGGGTCGCGCCGGCTTCGGGGTCGGGCGGCGGTGCGGAGGCCGTCATCTCGATGAGCGCGGTCAAAAGGCGCGCGCGCTCGCCGAGTGTCTTCGCCTCGAGCAGCGCCTGTTTCTCACTCGGCGCGAACGGGCACATCATCGCGATCGAGGTCACGAGATGCTCGCCCGGCGCTTGGTCAATCGCACTCCAATCGGCCTGCACCTGGCGCTGCGAGAAGAACGTCTTAAGGCCCAGGGTCAGTCGCGCCCGGTCGAACCCGACCTCGTCGGGGACGCGGTCGCTGGCGAATTCTTCCCATTCCGCGACGATTCGCCGGTAGCCCGAGAGTAGCGGCAATTCCTCCTTGATGCGGAAGCGCGACACGCCGGCCAGGGTGATGAGGAAGCGCCCGTCCTCGGTCTCGGAAAAGCTGGTGATGCGGCCGGCGCAGCCGAGCGGATAGACCGCTGGGTTCATCTCGCGGATCGGCGGATCGGAGGGCTGCACCATGCCTATGAGGCGCTCACCCGCCATCGCGTCGCGCGTCATCGCCAGGTAGCGTGGCTCGAAAATGTTGAGCGGCAACCGGCCACGCGGCAGCAGCAACACACCGGTCAACGGGAAGATCGGCAGGACGTCGGGGAGCGCCCCAGCAAAACTGGCGTCGTCCGTCTCGCTCATGGCGCCATCACGAGAACATCAACGAGGACAATTTGCGACGCGAGCTTAGGGTCAACGGGTCGGTCGCTCCCATGACCTCGAAGAACTTGACCAACTGCTTGCGCGCGGCCTCATCGTTCCAGGCGCGGTCCTTGCGATAGAGCGTCAAAAGCTCATCGATCCCGGCCTCGCGCTCGCCGGCGCCGAAGAGGGCCGTGCCGAGCTCGAAACGCGCCTCGTGGTCATTGGCATCGGCGGCGAGCCGGGCGCGGTACTTGCCGGCCTCGCCCATCGCCTTCGACGCCTGCTCGGCCAGCTCGAGCGCCGAATGCGCCGCGGCGACCTCGACGTGACCCAGCTGCTCCTTGGGCACGCGCGACAACAGCTCGCGGGCCGCGGCGTGCTCGCCCTTGCCGATCAGCGCCCGCGCCAGCCCGGCGAGGGCGTCAATATTCTCCGGCTCGCGCTGCAGGATTTGCGAGAAGACGCCGCCGGCGCTGTCGTAATCGCCGGTCTGCAGCGCCTCCTTGGCCATCGCCATCGCCTCTTCCACCGGCGACGGGCCGGCCGGGCCGCCGAGACGCTGGACGAACTGCTTTACCTGCGACTCCGGCACCGCGCCGACAAAGGCGTCGACCGGGCGGCCGTCCTTGAACGCGTAGACCGCCGGGATCGACTGAATGCGCATCTGCTGCGCGACCTCGGGATTGTCGTCGATGTTGAGCTTGACCATGCGCACCGCGCCGTTCGTCGCGCGCACCGCCTTTTCGAGGATCGGCCCAAGCTGCTTGCAGGGCCCGCACCACGGCGCCCAGAAATCGACGATGACCGGCTGCTCGAATGAGGCGTCGACCACCTCGGTCATGAAACTGTCGGTGGTTACGTCCTTGATGGCGATCGGCGCGCCGCCGCCATTGCCGAGGCCCGCGCCGATCAAACTTTCATCCGACATTTCTTGTCTCGCCTTCAGGTGTTGCCGACAACATGGCCATCACCGCGCGCGATGACAAGCATCTCCCGAGGTTGCCGCTGACCGGTCGGTCAGGCCGCGCGCTCGGGGATGTCCGCAACAAGCGGGCTATGGCCGCACGCCTCGAGAAAACGCACGAGGTCACCCGGCGTGACAGCGGTCGTGCGGTCGTTTTCGAGCGGATGGTAGTTGAGCGGGTCGTGCGCCAGCATCGCGCGCTGCAACACCACGGTGACGCGCCGATCGCTGTCATTGATCGCAGCAAACGGGGTGACGCTGCCAGGGCGTACGCCCAGCACCCCGTAGAGCAGCTCCGCCGCGCCAAACGAGAAACGCGGCGCGCTCAGCCGGTCGGCCAGCGCCTTCAAATCGACGCGGCATTCCTCGAGCGCGACGACAAGCCACAACCCCGCCTTCTTGTCCTTCAGGAAAAGACTCTTGCAATGGCCGCCGGGCAGCACGCCGCGCAGCGACTTCGCCTCCTCAACCGTGAACACCGGCGGGTGCGTGTAGGTTTTGTGGGCAATGCCGAGCCGGTCGAACGCGGCGAAGAGCTGGTCGGGGGTGAATGGCATGACCCGACCATGCGGCGCGCGTGGCCCCGTCTGCAAGGCCTGGCGTCTTTTTGTTGGTTTTCCGCCTCCCCCCCTTGCGACCCCCACCCCCGAATATGATATGGATCGCTCCCTTACCGGATGCGGGCGTAGCTCAGGGGTAGAGCACAACCTTGCCAAGGTTGGGGTCGAGGGTTCGAATCCCTTCGCCCGCTCCAAAAGTTGCCGAGCTGGTTTTCGCCCCGCGGTTTCCCTGATGGGGCGCCAAGCGAAACCAGCACGTCGCCTCGGCATAGCGATGGCGTTTCCTTGGTCGGCCGCCAACCGGAAGAGAAGCATTCGCCGCGCCGAAATCGTCGTGCGAACGCGAACTCCCTTTTGGCGCTCGTCGGTTTGATTTGCGGCATTGTCCTGTTGCGTCTTAACGGCGGAGGCCGGCGGCTTGCCGCGCCTGCTCGTCTTGCCGCACCTTCGCGGCTGCCGCCGCAGCGGGCCTTGCAGGTCAGGGGCTTCACTCGACACCGGTTGCTGGCCGAAATTTCACGAGGCTAAAATCGCACGATGCGGGGCCTTGGACGATTTCAGCATTACGCGAGCCTTGCGGCGGCACTGGTATGCTTCGTCGTGTTCGTCCTCGCTGCGGCAGAGTTGCACCAGGACCGCGTGGATCACTTCGCGGTCGAGGAGGCGGACCCTATTCCGGCGGCACTTTCGCACGTGCTTTACGGAGCGCCGATCGGTTTGGTCGACACTGGGCTCCTACAATACTTCATGACGACGCATGGCCAATCGGCCGCGGCGGCGGTCGATGAAGCGGCGCGCAATGCTGTACCAACACATGATTGGCGCGTGCCGGCGGACGGCAGCGGAATCGGCCCCCCGCTGTCGGCAACGCTTGCCTTCATGCTGTTCGGTCCGCATGCACGCTCGATTTTGTGGCAATTCCTAGCGCTGCTGGGGATCTCGACGCTCAGCTATGTCATGCGGTTTCGTCACGAGCGACTCTGGGTCGCGCCGGTCTATCTTGGTGGCTTGACCCTGTGGTTGCTCACCATGGGCGGCGGCGGGCCTCTTTCCATCAATCAGGCACCGCTCGGTGGCATGCGTTCATACATCTTGATCGCGATCCTGCCGGTCGTGCATTGGTGCTTCGAACTGGTCGCCGCCGAGGCCGCCTCGTGGCGAGAGGCATTGACGCGAAGCGTGCTGCTCGCGCTTCAGGTCGCGATCTTCGGTTTCACCATCGTGGTGCGCTATAGCCCGATCGCCTTTGTGCCAGCGGTGATCATGAGCGCGTTGCTGGCGGTTCGCTATGGCACGGCGAAGCGCGCCGGCTTGCTGTCGCTACTCCCGCTAGCAGCCCTGTTGGCGTGCGTCTACGGGTTGTTCCCGCTCTCGTTTCCTGAGCAGGCGCAAAGTGGAAGGCTACAAAGCGTGGTCTGGCACCGGGCGGTTGTGAGCCTGAGCATCAACCCGGCCTGGCCGTTTCCCGGCTTACAGGATCGGTACAAATGTCCGCTAATCCCGGGCGCCCTGGCGCATCGGGGAAAAGACTCCATCGGTCACTGCGTTTGGTTCGCGGCGCCGATGAACCAATCGCTACCGGTCGCCGAGGTTGCGGCGGGTCTGTATGGCGCCGACTACGAAAGGACGATGCGGGACGCATTCTTTGATATCGCCGCCCACTACCCTTTCGAGACGCTGGCCACATTCCTCTATTACAAGCCGTATTGGATGATCGACCAGACCTTGAAGGCTCTTGCCCCATGGCCCAAAGCGCCAACGCCTGTCGCCGTGCTCGCCGCGATAGAAATGCTGCTGCTGGTCGGTTTTTTGGCGATCGCGCCGCCGCCCGAGCGTGGGGTGAAACTGCGCGCCGCAAAGATGATCGCGGCCGCCATCGTGCTGTGCGCGCTGATCCCGCATCTGGAAGCGTGGACAAATCCGCCGACGGGGCAGGAACTCACCGCGGGGGTCATATGCGGCGCTATCGTCGCGCTCTGGGTTGGCTGTCGCGCTGCGCTGCAGCGGTTTGCCGGTCCGACTTCGTTCGATACGAGGCCGGCAAGTGACGCCGGCATCTAGTTCCCGCTCGGTGGGGTTCTTCAGCGGCGACGCCGCGCGACGACAACCCGCGAACCGCCGAGCGGAAAGCGGCAGCCGGCGCCGATCAGCCGGCGCTCGCCGTCGAGAATGCGTTCAAAGACGGCGCCGAGCGCGCGCGGCAACTGATGCTCCTGTTCGGCGCGGACGGGGACCAGCCGCCGCGTCGCGAGCATCGCCGGCAGCAGCGCGAAGACGAACGAGGTCGACAGGATCACATCGAGTCCGGCTGCGGCGGCCTTGCTTTCGAGTTCGCCGCGACGATACCGCCGGTGGTGTCGCGCCAACTCGTCGGGGGCGCCCCACAGCCACGGATGTTGCGGGACGGTCAGAAAAATCGACCCGCCCGGCCGGGCCAAACGCGCCAGCGCCGCGAGGGCCGCTCGATCGGCCTCGATGTGTTCGAGGACGTCAAAGGCGCAGACGGCGTCGAATGTTTCGCTGCTGTCGATATGATGGACATCGCCGTCGCGCAACTCGATCGCGGGCGGTAGACGCCGCGCCGCTTGCGCGAAGCCTTCGGCCTGCGGCTCGACGCCGACGAGCCGGGCGCCGGGAAACGCGCCATGGATCGCCTGCAGCACAAAGCCGGTGCCGCAGCCGACCTCGATCAGCGATCGCAGGTCGCCGGCATGGCGCCGAAGGAGGTCGATGACCAGCCGGTTGCGCGCCCTGAACCAGAAACTCTCTTCCTGCACCGCGGCGAAGAATTCGTGGCACTGCGCCGGATAGTCGATCGCGGCCGCACCGGAAGCCTCATCGCCGAGACGCTGCACGTCCCGTCTCCCAGTCGGCCGCGCGGTCAATCCCCGGGCGCATTTGTTCGAGGCAGTCCTCGACCGCAGCGATGATCCGGTCCGGCTCGTCGGTCATGCCATACCACAGCGGCAGGCGGACGAGGCGGTCTGCCGTCGCGATCGTGACGCGCATGTCACCACAGCTGCGCCCATAGCGCTCGCCGGCCGGCGAGCTGTGCAGCGGCACGTAATGGAAAGGCGCCTGAATTCCCTTTGCCTTCAGCTCGGCGATGACCGTGTCGCGCGCCTCGCGGCTGACCAACAGCAGGTAATAGAGGTGGGCGTTGTGCTCGCAATCGTCGGGCACGATGGGCCGCCGGCACACGCCGGCGCGTTCGAGCGCAGCGAACCCGTCGTGATAGCGCCGCCAGATCGCGCGACGCTCGGCGAGCAGGCGCTCGGCATGCTCGAACTGCGCGTAAAGAAAGGCGGCGACAAGATCGCTCGGCAAATACGACGAGCCGACATCGACCCAGGTATATTTGTCGACCTCGCCGCGAAAGAAGCTGCTCCGATTGGTGCCTTTTTCGCGGACGATTTCCGCCCGTTCGACAAAGCGCGGGTCGTTGACGATCAGCGCACCGCCCTCGCCCGAGATGATATTCTTTGTCTCGTGAAAGCTGATCGCGCCGAGATGGCCGATACTCCCGAGCGGCCGCCCGCGATAGCGCGTCATCAACGCCTGCGCGGCGTCCTCCATGACCCATAAGCCACGGCGCGCGGCGATGTCCATGATCGCCTGCATCTCACACGCGATGCCCGCGTAATGCACGGCGAAGATCGCCTTGGTACGCGGCGTGATCGCCGCCTCGATCAGGCGCTCGTCGATGTTAAGCGTGTCGGGCCGAATATCGACAAACACCGGCACCGCGCCGCGCAGCACCGCGGCGTTGGCGGTCGAGGGAAAGGTGAAGGACGGCAGGATGACCTCGTCGCCGGCCTCGAGCTCGAAGAGCAGCGCCGCCATCTCCATCGCCGCAGTGCAGGAATGCGTCAGCAGTGCGCGAGGCGCGCCGAGTCGCGCCTCGAGCCAAGCGTGACAATTTTTGGTGAACGCGCCGTCCCCCGCCGTGTGGCTGTTCTCGAGCGCCTGGCGAACGTACTCAAGCTCATTGCCGGCGAATGTCGGCCGGTTGAAGCTAATCCTCACCGCATTCCTTTCCGGCATCGGCGCAAACTTAAGTCTTTCGTCGAACGGCTCGGAGTCTGGTGTCATTATGTCTCGGCGCCAAGTAGTAATAGCGGGTCGAGAACGATGGCACGGCAGCGTCCGCTCGTGGGGGAGCCGAAAGACACCGTGCCGCACCGAGGCGATGGCGAGACCGGTCTCGACGATATCGCGGTGATCGTGCCCGTCTACATGGGCAAGGATGTGCTGGCAGAGCTGTGCGAGCGGCTGGTTGGTGCGCTTGAGACGTTCACCGACCGTTTTGCGATCGTGCTCGTCGACGACCGCAGCCCCGACAATGCCTGGCCACTGATATGCGAGCTGGGCCGTGCCGATCCGCGGATCAAGGGCATTCAGATGGCCCGCAATTTCGGTCAGCATTATGCGCTGATGGCGGGGATCGACCACGCGAGGGCGCGCTGGTACTGCGTCATGGATTGCGACTTGCAGGACGCGCCCGAAGACGTCCCGCGGCTCTTTTGCAAAACCGCCGAGGGTTATGACATCGTCGTCGGCGTCCGCCGCAAGGAAGGGCACGGCCTCTTCAAGCGCCAGAAATCGCGGCTGTTCTATGCAGTGTTCAACCTGTTGGCCGGCATCGATCTCGAATGGGATGTCGGCAATTTCCGTGTCTTTTCGGACCGCGTCGCTCGGGGCCTGCGCGAGATGCGCGAGCATGTGCGGTTCCTGCCGGCCAATCTCAAGGTCATGGGCTTCGAGGTCGGGAGTGTGGCGCTGCCGCACCACCAGCGGCCTGTCGGCAAGTCTTCCTATACGTTCAGGAGGCTATTCCGTCTGGCGGCCGACATCATCCTCGCGCACTCGCAAACGCCGCTAAAGCTGGCCGCGGCGCTGGGGCTGGTGATGGCATTTGTGTCGTTCGCGCTCGCGCTGGGCCTCATCGCGCGCAATCTGGTCTGGGGTGTTACAGTCGTCGGCTGGACCAGCCTGATCGTCGCGGTTTTTATCGTCGGCGGCATCCAGATCTTCGTGACCGGGATCGTCGGTATCTATGTGGGCAAATGCTTTGAGGAGGTGAAACGCCGGCCGCTGTACTTCGTGCGGGAGACGATCAACATGGACGATCGAGCGCAGGACACAACGCCCGACGCGACGGCGCAGGTGCCGGAACGGGCGCGCGTCTGACCATGGGAGGAGCGGCCGAACGGCTGGTGGTGTGTGTCGCCGGATTGAAGGGCGCGGTGTTTCTCGACGCGCTCCTCGATCGCGGGCTGGTTCCAGGCCGGATCGTTTCCTACGCGCAGCCCGACGATCGCGCCGATGGCCATAGCCAGATTCGGCAGCGCGCCGCCGATGCGGGGGCGGCTTTTGTCAATAGCCGGCGCCCGAAATTTGCTAGCGGGGAGCTCGCGTTTCTGGTCGGCTGGCAGTACCTGCTGCCAGAGCCACCGCTGGCGACGGCGATCGTCTTCCATGATTCGCTGCTGCCGAAATATCGCGGGTTCGCGCCGACCGTTGCGGCACTCATCGCCGGCGAGAAACGGATCGGCATTAGCGCGCTGCTGCTCGGCGATGGCATCGACGAGGGGCCGATCCTGGGCCAAGCCGCCGCCGAGATCGGCTATCCCCTCAAGATCGCCGATGCGCTGAGGCTTCAGGCCGGCCTGATGGCTGGGCTCGCGATGGAACTCAAGAACGCGTGGCGGCGGGACGCGCTGAAACCCCAACCACAAGACCATGCCCAGGCCACCTATTCACTGTGGCGTGACGCCGAGGACTACGTCATCGACTGGACGCAACCGGCCGACCAGATCGCGCGGATGATCGACGCCACGGGCTTCCCCTATGATGGGGCGCAGACGCGCTGCGGCGACGCGAATGTCGTCGTTGATGCCGCGACGCAAGTTGCTGATTTGGAATTCGTCTCTCGGACGCCTGGCAAGGTCTGGCGGATCGACGACGGACGGCCGGTGGTCGTGTGCGGCGCCGGGTTGCTGCGGCTCGATGCGTGCCGCACGCGCGACGACGCGCCGTTTGTGCTGGAGACACTGCGCTCCCGATTTGGCTGACGCCTGGCTTGCAGCGCCTCGTCAGCTGTTCGAAACGGTCCAGGCGCACTTTCTCGGTTCTCCACAACGATCAAATTGCGGAGATTGCCAGGTACAGGTCGTTGACTGCGAGGCTCGTCTACCCGGAGCAGTCGGTCGGACGTTAGTAATAAGTAACGCGGTAGACATCACCATCGTAATTGTACCACACTTTAATCTTGTGCAGTTGACAAAAATTGAATCCTTCATCCCACTCGACGTTGGCCCCACTATTTTGCAAATGTATTTTAAGCTGGAGAGTGCACGGGGCATTTTGGTCGTTAACATCAAATAGTATTGACTCAGATTCGCCGGGTTTAAGCGGTTTGAATCCTTGAGTTGGATGCCACTGATTGTCCTCGGAGGTAGAAATCATCACTCGATCGATAATACTTCTAGTATCGTTGATCAGTGTGAAATCCCGATTACCGGCGACAGCAGGGCTCACTGCCAAAACAATCCCAAGCCCAACGCCATACGGAAGAAAATGCGTCATCGACATCTCCTGGTTTTGCTAGGGGCCATCAAGCCAGCGGCAGTCCGGCACCACGCCCGCTTGGATAAGAGACCACCTCAAATAGCACATTGACCTAGATCAGACGCCGCACCTAATTCGCGTCGCAGTGGAAGACGGGGCTCAAGCCGGAGCACTCGGGGATCCTCCAAGGGTCGATCGACCAGTGCCTGTCGTAATCAAGGTCGCCTTAGCCCAGCAACAGCGAGATCAAACCAGCCGCTTACGGACCGGTTGCCCGCGCGCAGCTGCCTTTCCCGCGCGGTCGCCAGTAGCGGCGCTGACCGACAGCGGTGGCGTCTGTCACGTGCCGCCGACGGCGATGGTCGGAGCGATCGGCGGCACCGCCGAGGGGATCGCCATCATGGTAAGGAATAGGGAAACGAGGTCGAAATTTTTCTGCGAAATCTCATCGTCTCCGGCGATGTAGTACCACTTGCCGTCGGAGAAGTGCGACACATAGGCATTCGCTGGCGCTTGATCGCCGACAACGATCAGAATGTAGCGCCGCATGAAACCTAGCCTGCGGTTCCCCCTGATGTAATCGTCTTCGGAAATCGGCTTCCTCGGATCGTACACGAAAAGATTTACTCCGGGCTGCTTGATCCAGGTGGTCACCTCCCGGTCTAAGGAGGCATCGGGCCGCGGCTCATCGCCGGGATTCTCCGTCTCGGGAAGCAGGGTGTAGAAACTCAGGCTGTCGACATCCCGGTTCCATGAATAAGAGCGGATCGTGTCATAGACCTCCCGACTGATGAACGCGATCTTGGGGTGAGGCCTTTCGGTTGCAGCCTTGAGAATTCCCAGTGTGGAAGAGGTTTTCAAAAGCGGCGAACCGGTGCTCAGATTGGCGCTGCGCGCTCTTTCCGGCGGCACCGGCAGCGTTCGCAGCTCAATCAAGTTCGGGAGACATCTGCGAATCTCGTTGAGATCGACGTTGGCGTGATCGGAACCCAGTTTGGTATCCCACGTTCTTAGAACGCTTGGATCCGTCGACAGCCCGATCTGCGCGCATCTCGCAGGATCCTGAGGCGTGAATTTCGGCTGGCTGCCGCTATAAAGCCAAAGCAGTCGGACCCACAGTTGCAGCACACGCTGGCCTTCGGCGATCTCGCTGCGCGGCTGATGCGCATGGAAGGGCTGCAAATAAATATCGAGAGCGTCGTCGGGACCGGGGCTCGCCGGCTTGCTGGCTACTTCCAGCGTAAGGGGACCCGACGGGCTGCGGCTCGTCCGCGCGCCGCCGGGCTGTGCTTGCGGCCTGGTTAATTCGGACTTCGTGGCGGCAAACGCCGCAGCCTCATGGTCGAACAGTTCGGAGACGATGTTGAGCGCCGGGTAGAATTCGTTCAAATCCGGTGTCAAGTAGGTCGTAGAAAGATCCAGCAGCGGCGTGACGCTCCACGATGAGTCGTACAGGTACTCGAACGTGTCGACGGTTACCGGCGTGATCAGCTGCGCGACCAGCGACTGGCCCAAAAGTGGCGTGTAGCGGATAATCGGCGCCTCGGAATAGGTCACGCCGCCGGTGACGCTGCCCACGCGGCCAGCAATCGTACCCGCGGAGGTGCTCTTGATGCCGGCGATGGCGCCTATATTGCTGAGTCCGCCGCTGACATTACCCGAAAACGAGGTCGTCGCGTCCACCTCGCTCACATCCATGAACGAAGTCGGCTCATGGTTGAAGACACGAATGATGTTCGAAAGCGTCTGCTCTTTCGACGTTGACTGGATAATGCTGTTGTAGCGGTCGCGGCCCGCGTCGATAGCTATTGGCCCGACCGATTGGCAGCTAGCCAGAAAGAGCACGCTACTTGCGATGCCCACTAGCCTGGAAAGACGCGTACGGAACACGACGGCTTCACCCCCACGACGACATATGAAGCACGCACCATTCAAAGTTCAGCCCTGACAGTATTTGCCGCAACAACCACATCCTCGAACTGGCGCAAAGCATTCGGACGCCAAGACGCCCCGTTCAAGCACGTTCCCCTACCCTAGGTTGCTGCCAGTCGACCATTCGCGTTGATACAGGTCAATGCGGATGCGACGTTGGATGAGAATCCTCTCGCGATGCATTCGCGCAGCCACAGGCTTTGGTGACAGTCAAGCAATGAATATCAACACGATAAGGATCGTCCTCGTGCTCGGCCTGCTCCATGCCGGCACGATGCTGCTGTGTCCTGCGCCGGCTGCGGCGCAACCGGGTACCGATACCACCATACTCGTGCAGGACTTCAAAGCGTTCGCGCAGCGCTGCCCCGGACCTCCGGCGTCTTACTCGCCCTCTTGCGCCAATGAAATCGCCGGACTGAAGGCCAGGCAACTGGAATTGCATTTGACCGACGTCGACCTGGCAAAAGCAACTTTAGTTTACGATTTCAACGACTTCTACAAGCGCTGCCCGTCGCCGCCTTCGTCGTATTCGCAAACATGCACCAACCTTTGGGCTGAACTGAAGAGCAGGCAGCAAGAATTGGGTCTGACTGACGGCGATTTGAAAGCGCTGGGCGTCGTAGTTACCAGGGGTTTTCCCAGGTGAGTTCGACATTCCGCCGATATGAGCGTGGCGGCTTGGACCAACGGAGAGTTAGCTTCCACGGCATTCGTCGGGCGAAGGCACGGCAATGACACAGCTGCTGGTTCGGCTCGTGACCATCGCTGTCATGCTCTGCGCAGGGCTCGG
>Ga0187784_10002098_pt1 | contig 15923 bp, 14 predicted proteins | sample 1015_SJ02_MP15_2_FD_132964 | JGI IMG/M metagenome (GOLD analysis project Ga0187784, IMG submission 132964) | Tropical peat soil microbial communities from peatlands in Department of Meta, Colombia - 1015_SJ02_MP15_20_MG | ecosystem: Environmental > Terrestrial > Soil > Wetlands > Peat | place...
GCTCATTAGGCCTTTGACGCGCCGACGTTCTCGGGCAATCTAGGCAAGGCCGGATCGATCCCCGGCCGCGGAAAACCGGACTGCCAGCAGGACGCCAGATCGCCCCGTGACCCAGCACTCGCGCGACACGCCGCAATTCTATCTGACCGCTCCCTCCCCCTGCCCCTACCTCGCCGGCAAGGAGGAGCGGAAGGTCTTTACGCATCTGGTCGGGGAGCGCGCCGGCGAACTCAACAACATCCTCACCCAGGGCGGCTTTCGCCGCAGCCAATCCATCGCCTACCGGCCGGCCTGCGAGGGCTGTCGCTCCTGCGTATCGGTGCGCGTCATCGCAAGGGAGTTTCGCCCGACCCGCAGCATGCGCCGGATCGCTGCGCGAAACGCCGACATCGTCGGCGAAATGCGCATTGCGGTGCCGACCTCGGAGCAATACGCGATCTTTCGCGGTTATCTCGATTCGCGGCACCGCGATGGCGGCATGGCCGACATGACGGTGCTCGATTACGCAATGATGGTCGAAGACAGCCATATCGAGACGCGCATGATCGAATACCGACGCGGCGGGCCCTCGACTCGCGCCGATGCGGCGCCACCAGCACGACGTCGTTCCGGCGAACTCATCGCGGTGGCGCTTACCGACGTGCTCGCCGACGGCCTGTCGATGGTCTATTCGTTCTTCGATCCCGACGAATCCGCGCGTTCACTGGGCACGCTGATGGTGCTCGACCATATCGTGCGGGCGCAACGCATGGGACTCCCCTACGTCTATCTCGGCTATTGGGTACGCGGCTCGCGCAAGATGGACTACAAGAGCCGCTTTCTGCCGCAGGAGCGGCTCACGCCCGACGGCTGGGCGCGGGCCGAATAGCGGTAGCCGCCTGCGCCCACTTGCGGCGTGAAGAGCGGCGCAGAGCGCGCTCAGTTATTGAGATAGGTCAATACCTCGGCCTTTCTACAACCTATTTTCCTCCTGGTTAATTCGACGGCTGGCAGTCCAGGGGGATTTTGTTGCCAACAGCGACCGTTGCTCCGCGCGGATATTTTGGCGTCGCCAAACGCAACGGAATTTTCTGGCTCGTCGATCCGAATGGACGCCGCTTTCTGTCCAAAGGCGTCAACTCGGTGCGGTTCGATCAGGATCAGATTCAAGACAGCGATCGCGTTCCCTACGCGGAAGCCTGCAAAAAGAAGTACGGCGGCGAGGATGCTTGGCGCGCCGCCGCCGCCGCGCGACTCGCGCGCTGGGGGTTTAACACGCTCGGTTCCTGGTCCGATGAGACAGTCGCGCGGGCGGGGCCGTCTCTGCTTGCCGTGACCCTTGGCCTCGATCTTGGCGACTCATTCACGTGGCCAAGCAATGGCAGGCCGATAGCCGGTTACCCGCAGCGCTTCCCCGACGTCTTTCATGCCGGCTTCGAAGCGCACGTTCGCCGCCGCGCGACCGAGACGTGCGAAACGCGGCGTAAAGACCGGAACGTGATCGGCTATTTCATCGACAACGAACTGCGCTGGGGCCCGGATTGGCGCGGCGGCGATGAACTGCTCGGCTTGTTTCTCGGTTTGCCGGCGGCAAGCGCGGGCCGCAACGCCGCGGTTGCTTTCCTGCGCGGGCGACATCCCGATTTCGGTCAATTCAAGAGGGCGTGGCGCACGGGCGCGCAATCCTGGGATGCTTTTGCGGCCTCGATGCGGATCGAGCCGCCTTACCGGCGAAATCCGCCCTATCAGCGTCGTGCCGCCGACGAGGATGCGGCCGATCGCGCCGCTCCCGAGCGGGCCGGATTCTTTGCCGATTGCGATGCCTTCGCGGCCTTGGTGGCGGAGCGCTATTTCACGGCGACCTGCGGCGCCATCGGAGCCGCGGACGACAATCATCTCGTGCTCGGCTGCCGCTTCGCCTACGTCCCGGCACGTGGCGTGGTCGAAGCCGCGGCGCGCCATTGCGACGTCATCTCGCTCAATTGCTACGACCTCGACGCCAGCCCCACGATCGAGGCTTATGCAACCGCCGGCAAGCCCTGTCTGATCGGCGAGTTCTCGTTCCGCGCCGCCGACTCCGGTCTGCCGAACACCAACGGCGCCGGGCCTCTGCTCGCGACCCAAGCCGAGCGCGCCGCGTGCTTTCGCCGATATGTCGGCGCGGCGCTGCGCGAACCATCGGTCGTCGGTTACCACTGGTTCGAACATGCCGATCAGCCGGCCGCCGGGCGCTTTGACGGCGAAAATTCCAACTTCGGCACGGTCACTATCGACGACGAGGTCTACCAGGAACTCACGCAAACGATGACGGCGGTCAACGCCGAAGCCGAAGCGCTGCACGGTGCGGCGGCGCTCGTAGCGTAGGAGGCACACGGGATCCGCGATGAGCAATCGCACCAAGATCGTCTTCCTCGGCGCGACCAGCATGTCGTTCGGCTTGAGCATGCTGCGCGACGTCTTTTGCACCGATGAACTACGGGGCTCTACGCTTACATTGGTCGGACGCAACCCGGCCACCTTGGCGAAAATGACCGAGCTCGCCGGCCTCCTCAACAACAAGAAAGAGGCCGGCCTGATCATCGAGCAAACGACCGACCGCCGCGCTGCGCTCGACGGCGCCGGATTTGTCGTCAACGCCACCGCAATCGACCGCAATCGGCTATGGCAGCTCGATTTCGAAGTGCCGCGCAAATACGGCATCCGCCATACGCTCGGCGAGAACGGCGGTCCGGGTGGCCTGTTCTTCACGCTGCGCACTTTGCCGCTCGTTTTCGATTTCGTGCGCGAAATGGAGGAGCTTTGTCCGCGGGCGTTGTTCATCAACTTCGCCAATCCGGAAAGCCGCATCATTCTGGCGTTGGGAAAATACAGTTCGATCCGTGCGCTCGGCCTATGTCATGGCATTTTCATGGGCCAGGCGGACGTCGCCCGCGTCATGGGGTTGCCGCACGGCGAGGTCGATGTCTGGGGCGCCGGCATCAACCACTTCCAATGCCTCCTGCAAATCCGCCACCGGAAAACCGGCGAAGACCTCTATCCGCTGCTGCGCACCAAGGAGAAGGACTACGATTGTTCGTTTGCTCCGCTGACCCGGCGCCTGTTTCGAGCATTCGGCCACTGGATGACGTGCAGCGACGAACATCTCGGTGAATATCTGGCTTATGGCTGGGAGGGCGGCGAAAAGGGCTACGACTTCGCCGCCGATGAGCGCTGGCGGCAGGAGTTCGCCGCAGCGCGCGAACGCGTGCTCGGTGGCGGCCCGCTGCCGCCCGAATGGCTGACGCCCTCCGGCGAGCGCGGCGCCGCCGCGATCGGCGGCATCATCCACGACCAGAAGCGCATTCTCGAATCCGGCATCGTCGCCAATGGCGGGGTCATCGCCAATTTGCCGGCGGACGCTGCCGTGGAGGTGCCGGTGATGGCGGATGCCGCCGGCATTCACCCGGTGTCGCTCGGGCCCCTGCCCGATCCGATCGCCAAGCTGCTCGCTCCAGCCGTAAGCGTCCAAGAGCTCGCCGTCGAAGCCGCCGTCCGCGCTTCGAAGGAACTCGCCCTACAGGCGCTGCTGATCGATCCGGTCGTGAGCTCGGCGTCGGCCGCGGTCAAACTGCTCGACGAATTATGGCACGTGAACCGGCCCTATATCCGGCCTTGCATCTGAGCGATTAACGCTGCTCCGCACTCTTGCCGTTTCCGGCAGAGCGTTCCGCTGCGTTGTCGAATTTGTTGGTCTTCGGAAAGCCCTTCGGCGCGAGCCGCCCGGCATCGGAGCGATTGCCGCGCCAGTCGGCGAGCTCCTTGAGCGAGAGAGTGAAAATACGGCCGGCCGAATCGGTCCAGCTCAGCCCCGCCTCCACCGCGAACGTCTTGATGTCGGAGAGCCCGCCATCCTTGTGCCGCTGCAGCCTTACGCCGCGACCGCGCGTCATCTCCGGCACCTGCTCGATGGGGAAGACGAGCATCTTGCGATTTTCGCCGATGGCGGCGACGAGCTCGCCCGCGACCGGCGTGATAGCGCAGGCTTCGTCCGGCGCCGCGACATTGAGCACCTGCTTGCCCTTGCGGGTGTTGGCCAGACATTCGTCTTCGGGAACGATAAATCCCCTGCCCTGCCTGCTCGCCACGATGAGCTTGCGCGCGCCTTCGTAGCGGAACACCGAGATCACGTCGTCCTCCTGTTCGAGGTCGATGAACAAGCGGATCGGCTCGCCGTGCCCGCGCCCGCCCGGCAACTTCGACGCCTCGATAGTGTAGCAGCGCCCATTGGTGGCGAAGACGAGAAGCTTTGAGGTGGTCTCGGCGAAGAACGCGAGCTTGAGGCCGTCGTCGGCCTTGAACGAAAGCCCGGACAGATCGGCGAGCTGGCCGCGCAGCGCCCGAATCCATCCCTTCTCGGAGACCACGACGGTGACCGGCTCGCGCTCGACCAACGCTTCTTCGATGGCGGCCTCGTCGTGGGTGGGCGCCTCGGCAAAGCCGGTACGGCGCTTGCCAAGCGGCGTCTTGGCGCCGAATTTGTCGCGCACCCCGCGGATTTCGCCGGCGATGACCTTCCACTGTGCGCTCTCCGAGCGCAACAACTCCTCGATCGACTTCTTTTCCGCGCGCAGCGCCTTGTCCTCGGCGCGGATTTCGATCTCCTCGAGCCGGCGCAGGTTGCGCAGCCGCATATTGAGGATGGCGTCGGCCTGGACGTCGGAGAGCTTGAACGTCCGCATCAGCACCGGCTTGGGCTCATCCTCCTTGCGGATGATTTTGATAACCTTGTCGATATTGAGATAGGCGACCAGATAGCCGCCCAAGACCTCGAGCCGATGCTCGATCTGAGCAAGCCGATAGCGCGAGCGACGCAGCAAAACCTCGCGCCGATGGGAGAGCCATTCGCTCAAGGCCTCGGCGAGGCCGACCACCTTGGGGATACGGCCGCGCAGCAGCACGTTCATGTTGAGCGGGACGCGGCTCTCCAGCTCGGTGAGCTTGAACAGGCTCTCCATCATCAAGGCCGGATCGACGCTGCGCGAGCGCGGCTCGAAGACGAGACGCACGTCCTCGGCGGACTCATCGCGCATGTCGGTGACCAGCGGCAGCTTCTTGTCGTTGATCAGCTCGGCGATGCGTTCGACGAGCCGCATTTTCTGCACCTGCCAGGGAATTTCGTCGACCACCACCTGATAGGTGCCGCGCCCCGTATCCTCGATGTGCCAGCGTGCGCGCAGGCGGAACGAGCCGCGGCCGCACGCATAAGCTTCAGCGATCGCCTCGGGCGGATCGACGACGATGCCGCCGGTCGGGAAATCGGGGCCGGGCACGAACTTCAACAGTGTGCGGGTGCGAGCTTTCGGCTGCTCGATGAGATGGAGCGCGGCGTCGCAAAGCTCGGCGATGTTGTGCGGCGGAATAGCGGTCGCCATGCCGACCGCGATGCCTTGCGCGCCATTGGCCAAGAGGTTGGGGAACGCCGCCGGCAGCACGGCAGGTTCCTGCATCACTCCATCATAGCTCGGCCGGAAATCCACCGCGTCTTCATCGATGCCGTCGAGCAGCAGGCGCGCAGCTTCGGTCAGCCGTGCTTCGGTGTAGCGGTAGGCGGCGGGGTTGTCGCCGTCGACATTGCCGAAATTGCCTTGACCGTCGACCAGCGGATAGCGCGAGGAGAAATCCTGCGCTAAGCGCACCAGCGCGTCGTAGATCGCCTGGTCGCCATGGGGATGGAAATTGCCCATCACGTCGCCGACGATTTTGGCGGATTTCTTGAACGTGGCGCCGGGATCGAGGCGCAGGAGCCGCATGCCGTAGAGGATGCGGCGATGCACGGGTTTCAGCCCGTCGCGCGCATCGGGCAACGCGCGATGCATGATCGTGGAAAGCGCATAGGCGAGGTAGCGCTCCTCGAGCGCCTCGCGCAGTGCGATCTCCTGGACGTCGCCGGGCGCGGAAGGAATCAGTTCCTTGTTCATAGCGCAGAGCGGTAGCGCGGCCGCGCCTGTTGAACAAGAACGGCCGCGACGAAGCGGGCGCGCGCATCCGGCAGCGCGAGGCCGCGCGGCGCAAAGGCGTAGCGGTCGAGGAAAAATTCCGTCAGCGCGAAGGCGTCGGCGAGATCGGCCGGAGCGGCCGGGTCGTGATCGCCACACAGGAAACTCGGGAGCCGCATGAGTTTCTCCCGGTAGGCTTCTCCGGCCGCGCGGGACACGGCGCGGCCTGAACGCGGCGAGACATAGGCGAGATCGTCGGTCGCACCGGTCGCGGCGCAGGAGGCAAGATCGAGGCCGAAGCCGAGTTCGGCCAGAAAGTCGAGTTCGAAGCGCGCCACCATGGGCGCAACCGTGAAGGCGTCGTCGAGTCTATCGAGGATCAAATCCAGCGCGTCGTAAATATGTCCGTGCGGCTCGCGCTCGGCGAGCAGGCGGCACAATGCGGCGAGATGCGTGACCCCGTGCACGGCATGCGCCGCCGGCAGGAAACCGGCCGCCCGAAGCTTTACCGCTTCGACCCCGTAGTTGCCGAGATGCTCGTCGAGCCGCGCCCGCCAGGTGGCGCGCAACGAGTTGCCCGGCTGCAAGACCCCGCACAGCCGCCTGCCGGCACCGCCGCGCACGAGGCCGAGATGGCGGCCGCGCTCCTGCGTCATCAGTTCGAGAATGACGCTGGTCTCACCGTGGCGGCGCACCCCCAGCACGATCCCTTCGTCGGTCCATTGCATGGGTGTTATGTAGCGCGTTCGGCTCCGATTCGTAGATGTCGGCCCGTCACGGCCGGGCTTGTCGGGGCCTTCCACGCCTCTCAGACCGGCCGCAAGACGTCGATGCCCGGCACAAGGCTGGGCATGACGGTCTATTCCTTTGGAAATTCCAGTCCCATCTCCCGATAGCGTTCGGGATCTTCGCCCCATCCTTCACGCACCTTGACGAACAGAAAAAGATGTACGGGCTGCCCGATCTCGGCGGCGATATCGGCACGCGCCGCCGCGCCGATCGCCTTGACGGTCTGGCCGGATTTGCCGAGCACGATTTTGCGCTGGCTTTCGCGCTCCACATAGATCGTCTGTTCGACGCGGACCGAACCGTCCTTGAGCTCTTTCCAGACCTCGGTCTCCACCGTCGATTGATAAGGAAGCTCCTGATGCAGCCGCAGGAACAGCTTTTCGCGGGTGATCTCGGCCGCGAGCTGGCGCAGCGGCGCGTCGGAAATCTGATCTTCGGGATAGAGCCACGGACCAGCCGGCACACGCGCCGCAAGCCAGCGCTTGAAGTCCACGACGCCGTCACCGGAAAGCGCCGAAATCATAAAGGTCGCGGCGAAGCTTGCTTGCGCGTTGACGGCCTGCGCCAACGCCAGAAGTGTCGGCTTTTCGACCAAGTCGACCTTGTTGATCACGAGCGCCTTGACGGCGCGCAGGTCGTTTAAGCCGTGCAGGATCGCTTCGTCCTGCTCCTGCGCCCGGTTGCGCGCGTCGAGCAAAACAGCAACGATGTCGGCATCCCGCACGCCACTCCAGGCGGCTCCCACCATGGCGCGGTCGAGCCGCCGCCGTGGCGCGAAAATGCCGGGCGTGTCGACGAAGATCAGCTGGGTTTTGCCCTCGACGGCAATCCCGCGGATCAGCACGCGCGTCGTTTGCGCCTTGGGCGTGACGATCGACACTTTGGCGCCGACAAGGGCGTTGAGCAGCGTCGATTTTCCGACATTGGGGGCCCCGACCAGCGCCACGACGCCGCACCGCGCCAGCGCATCCGCAGCGCAGCCCGGGCTCGCCGGGGCGCTCGTCTCAGCCATCGACGCGTTCGAGCTTGACGCCCTCGCGCGCCATCATGGCGGCAGCGGCGGCCTGTTCGGCGGCACGTTTCGAGCGCCCGGAGCCCTCGGCGGGCGCGAAGTGCGGAAGCTGCACGGCGACCCGAAATTCCGGGTCGTGGTCCGGCCCGGAACGCGCGACCTCGCGATAGGCGGGAGTCGGCAGGCCACGCGCCTGCGCCCACTCTTGGAGAACAGTTTTGGCGTCACGCAGTGGCTGCGCCGTCGTGCGCATGCGGACCTGCCAGAGCCGCTCGACGAGAGCGGCCGCGGCGGCGAAGCCGCCGTCGAGATAGACCGCGCCGATCAGAGCCTCGCAGACATCGGCCAGGATTGCCGGCCGCGTTCGCCCGCCAGCATTGGCCTCCGAAGCGCCAAGGCGGATCACCGCCCCGAGATCGATCGCGCGCGCAATCTCCGCGCAGGTCTCCTTGCGCACCAAATCGGCCAACCGGCGCGACAGTTCCCCCTCGTCGGCTTTCGGATAGGCGCGGAACAGCATGTCGGAGATCGCAAGCCCGAGCACATGATCGCCCAGGAATTCGAGCCGCTGATAGGAGCCGGCGCGGTTGCGCGGGCCTTTGAGCGCCGAAATGTGCGTGAGCGCCGAATCCAGCAATGCGGCATTGGCAAAACGATAGCCCACTCGCTCTTCGAGCAGGCCGTCGCCGCGGCGACGGCGGCGGCGATGATCCTTTTGTCGGTCACCGCGCGAGACCGCCGTCCCTGGATCGGCGGCAGCCGGCACGGCCGGGGCGGCTTCTATCTCTTCGGCGGACGGCTCTTGCAGCGGCGCTGCGGTCAATGGGCTTCTTCGCTGCCGGTTCATCGCACCAGCGTGAACAGCCGGTCCCAGCGCACCGACCAAGGCCAGCGCCATACTTCCCAAGCATGGGCGCCGTCCTTGACCGAAAAGAAGATGATCTGCGCGCGGCCGATGATGTTCTCAAAGGGCACGTAGCCGACCTGACTGAGCACCCGGCTGTCGGTCGAGTTATCGCGGTTGTCGCCCATCATGAAATAGTGGTCCGGCGGCACCGTGTAGACCGTCGTGTTGTCGTAGAAGCCGTTGTCGGTGAGATCGAGGGTGGTGAAGGTAACCCCGTTCGGCAGGGTCTCGCGGTAGCGCTTGACCCGTTGGACAGCGCCATCTTCGTTGGTGATGTAGTCACCAATGCGCTCGCGTTTCACCGGCTGACCGTTGATGTTGAGCACGCCGTCGATGACCTGAATGCGGTCGCCCGGCAGCCCCACGACGCGTTTGATGTAGTCGGTGGTGTCGTCCTTCGGTAGTCGGAAAACGACCACGTCGCCGCGATTGACCGACGAGGCAAGAATGCGACCGGGGAACAAGGGCGGCGAGAACGGCAACGAATAATGGGTGTAGCCGTACGAATATTTGGAGACGAACAGGTAGTCGCCGACCAGCAGCGTCGGAATCATCGACCCGGACGGAATATTGAAGGGCTGAAACAAGAAAGTGCGAATGACGAGGGCGATGATGAGCGCGTGGAACACCACGCGTATAGTCTCGGCGAATCCACCCTCTTTCCGCTTGGCTCCGCTTTGCACGCTCATCCGCCCATCATCCCGTTGCTGTTCGTCTCTGTGCACCCTGCGATCTTGTAGCCCCTGAAGCACAGGCACGCAATCACGCGCGGGATTTTCGCCGCAGCACCCACTCGCTGAGGTTTTACCTAGCAACGCCATGGGCTTATCGCTTGCGCAGGGGCGAGGTGACGAATTTGTCATGATTGTCAGCGCCAAGCAGCATGGCCGAAAGGTGCCGCCCTATTGTCCGTATTTGCGAGACGCTGCGCCGTCATTCCCGGGCGATGGCAATCGCTGAGATCACCACGAACGCGTGCGCCATGGGGCCCTCGTCGGTGATCGTCAGGTCGATTCGCGCCTCGTATCCCGCCGGCGTAATCGCCTGCAGACGGAGCTTGGCCCCGCCGGTAAGCTCCATTGTCGGGCGGCCCGACGACAAGTTGACCACACCCATGTCGCGCCACCAGACGCCGCGGCGCAGCCCGGTGCCCAACGCTTTGGCGCAAGCCTCCTTGGCGGCGAAGCGCTTCGCATAGGTCTCGATGCGGTTCCGTCTTTTGTCGGCGCGCGCGCGTTCGGTCGCCGTGAAAACCCGATCGATGAAACGATCGCCGTGACGCTCGATCACCTTGGCGATGCGCCGCACGTCGGTGATGTCAGAGCCGATGCCGAGGATCACGACGCGGTCCTCGACTTGGCCCGGCCGCGATCCATCGCTGCACGCATCTTGCGAACGGCCGCGTCGAGGCCGTCGAAGATGGCCTCACCGACAAGGAAGTGCCCAATGTTGAGCTCGACGATCTCGGCGCGCTGCGCGATCTTCTCGGCAGTGACGAAATCGAGCCCGTGACCGGCGTGGACTTCGAGGCCGTTGACCGTTGCCAAAGCAGCACCGCGGGCGATGCGAGCGAACTCGGCGGCAGCTGCCGCCGCATCGCCCGCTGCCACCGCCTCGCTCCAGGTTCCGGTGTGAATCTCGATAACCGGAGCACCAACCGCGGCGGCGGCTTCAATCTGCGCCGGCTCGGCGGCAATGAACATCGATACCCGAATACCCATCGCGGAGAGTTCACCCACCACGCCCCGCAGGCTTTCACGCTGGCCTGCCACATCGAGCCCGCCTTCGGTGGTGCGCTCTTGCCGCCGTTCGGGTACGAGGCAGGCCGCATGCGGGCGCACCTTGCGCGCAATCTCCACCATCTCGCCGGTCGCCGCCATTTCCAGGTTGAGCGGCTTTTGGATGCTCGCTTTAAGCCGAACGATATCGTCATCGACGATGTGACGACGATCCTCCCGCAAATGCGCGGTGATGCCGTCGGCGCCGGCCGCGATCGCGATCCGGGCGGCTCGCACCGGATCAGGATGGTGCCCGCCGCGCGCATTGCGTACGGTCGCAACGTGATCGATGTTTACGCCGAGGCGGATGGGAGCAGGAGCGGGCATCGCTGCAAAGACATCAACGGCAATGTCCTATCATGAAGAACCGAGCCGTCACCATGCCAATCGACCTCCTTGCACTGCTTCAGTCCGGGAGACGCAACGGCGGTGATCATTTCGGCCTCGCCGCTGCTACCCATTCACCCGCTCGGCTTTGGCAACGACCTTCTTCGCTCGCAGCTGCGCAATAATCGAAGTCAGGTGCCTGAGGTTGTACACCTCGAGGTCGATGGTCAGCTCGGTAAAATCCGGTGATTGACGGGTCATGTGGATATTGTCGATGTTGCCGTCGTGCTCGGCGATCACCTGCGCGATCTGCGCAAGCGATCCCGGCTCGTTGACCGATTGCACGGCAAGCCGCGCCGGGAAGCGCTGCGGCGCCTTGTCGTCCACGTCCCAGCGCACGTCGAGCCAGCGCTCCGGCTGATCGTCGAACTCCTTGAGCGCCGGCGAGTGAATTGGGTAGATGGTGATGCCTTCGCCCGGCGCCATGATGCCGACGATGCGATCGCCTGGAACCGCGCCGCCATTGGGGGCAAACCGCACCGGGAGGTCCGCATTGAGACCGCGGATCGGGATCGCGGCGCCGTTCTCGCTCTTATCCGGCACCTTGAATTTGACGGCCCTGGTCCGCTTCGATCCGAACCAGCCGCTCTCCGATTGCGCGGCAAGCGGCATCACGCGCTCGTCCTTGTAGTCGGGATACATGGCCCGAACGACGTCCGACGCCTTCATCTCGCCGCGACCGACGGCCGCCATCACGTCCTCGATCGAGGCGCGCGCGAGCCGCGGCAAGGCCCCCTCGAGTTTGTCGTCGGCGTAGACGATCTTTGCCCGCTGGCACAGCCGTTCGAGGATACGCCGGCCGAGACCGGAGTATTGGCTGCGGACGGCGGCGCGCGTAGCCCGCCGGATGGCCGCGCGCGCCTTGCCGGTGGCGACAATGGATTCCCACGCTGATGGCGGCGCCGTCTGCGCCTTGGAGGTCAGGATTTGGACCTCGTCGCCGTTTTGCAGCGCCGAAACAAGCGGCGCGATCTTGCCGTTGATCTTGGCCCCGATCGCCATGTTGCCGACGTCGGTATGGACCGCATAGGCGAAATCGATCGGGGTAGCGCCGCGCGGCAGGGCGATCAGCTTGCCCTTGGGGGTAAAGCAAAACACCTGGTCGTGGAACAATTCGAGTTTGGTATGCTCCAGAAACTCCTCGGGGTTGGAGCCGTCGGCCAACGATTCGATGGTGCGGCGGAGCCATGCGTAGGCATTCGACTCCCGCGACAGCATCTCCGTCGGCGACCCGAGGCCGTCCTTGTAGAGCGCGTGCGCGGCGATGCCGTATTCGGCGATCTCCTGCATCTCGCGCGTCCGGATTTGCAGCTCCACCCGCTGCTTGCCCGGCCCGATCACGGTGGAATGAATCGAGCGGTAGTCGTTCTGCTTGGGGGTGGAGATGTAGTCCTTAAAGCGCCCTGGAACCACCGGCCAGGTAGTGTGGACGATACCGAGCGCCTGATAACACTCGGCAAGCGTGCGGACCACGACGCGGAAGCCGAAAATGTCCGAGAGCTGCTCGAAGCCCACGGCCTTGCGTTCCATCTTGCGCCAGATGGAATAGGCGCGCTTGCGCCGGCCGAAGACCTCGGCGGCGATGCCGCTCTCGGCAAGCTTTCTGGCCAGCTGCTGCTCGATCTCGGTAATCCAGGCGCTGGAGCGCGCGGCGAGCGCCTCGAGCCGCTCGGTGATGACCTTGTAAGCGTCGGGGTTGAGCTCCTGGAAGGACAAATCCTCGAGCTCCTCGCGCATTTCATGCATGCCGATGCGGCCGGCGAGCGGAGCATAAATGTCGAGCGTCTCCTCCGCCGTTACCCGACGTGCCTCCGGCGGGCGGTGCTCGATCGTACGCATGTTGTGCAGCCGGTCGGCGAGTTTGATGAGCAGCACCCGCACGTCGTCGGCGATGGCGAGCAGCAGCTTGCGCAGGTTCTCGGCCTGCTTGGCCTCCTTGGAAACGAGATCGAGCTTTTTCAGCTTGGTCAGGCCCTCGACAAGGAGGCCGATGTCGTGACCGAACAGGCGATCGATCTCGGGACGGGTCGCATCGGTGTCCTCGATCGTGTCATGAAGGAGCGCCGCGGCGATGGTAGCATCGTCAAGCTTGAGATCGGTCAGGATCGCCGCGACCTGCAAAGGATGCGAAAAATAAGGATCACCGGAGGCCCTTCGCTGCTCGCCATGGGCCCGCATGGCGTACACGTAGGCGCGGTTGAGAAGATCCTCGTTAGTCGCGGGATTGTACTGCTTGACCCGATCGATCAATTCGAATTGCCGCATCATCTGCGGCTTGCGCGGCTTGGGCGCGGCCGCACGCTCCAGCGCCACAAGGCCCGAGCCGCGCGGCGCTGCTACCCGCGGCCGGGGCTGGTTTTGCATCCGCGGCAAATCGATCGGCAGGCGCGCCATGAATGTCCTCCACCCCTCCAGGGCGGCAGGGGCGTGCTCAGCAAGATATCATGGCGTGAGGTCGCCGCTACAAGCCGCACCCGGCCGACCGGCGCGGCGCCGGCGCACAGGAACCGGATCGAGCCGCAGCTCTGCTGCGGCGCACTAAGCTGCTTCAACGTGCCGTCGCGCCGGCGCCGTTGGCCATTCGGCTGCCGGCGCGCTGTCCGCGCGCTCGCCGAGCGGTGGGGCCTGCCAATCGCGATCGGCCTCGCCGTAAGCAGGCGCCTCGGCTGTAAAGGGCTCGCGTACGTCGCCGTCGTCGGGGGGCACGCAGAGCAACAATGTATCGTCGCTCGGGTCGACGATGCCGGCAAGCGCGGTGCCGCATTCACCGCATCCAAAGCTATAGCTTTCGAAGCCGCAGGCATCGATGGTCGGACTGCCGCTTCGGCAGAACATCAACCGCGCATCGCATTTCGGGCAGGCGATGACTTCCATCCCCGCTTTTGCCGCTAGTGTGTCCGCAGTCATGCTGATGTATCCGCGCGATCCCACGAATAGCCGATTGATCGCTTTTTGCACAGCGAGACCGCCCCGCTGTGGAGGAGAGATATAAGCCGACAAGCGGAAAAAGTTATTGAAGCCAATAGGTCGAATTTTAACGCGCGCAGTAGCGATGGGGCGGAAATCCCGCGGCGCTAATGAACCTCAGCCATCTCCGGTGAAAAGGTCCCTGCTACCGGTCGGCGATCGCTCTCCAAATCCCACTCCAAATAGGCTCCCGCCCAAGTAAAACCGCTGCCGAAAGACGCCAAAATCATACGGTCACCGCGCTTTAGCGCAGGTTCGTAGTCCCATAAGCAGAGCGGAATCGAAGCCGCAATCGTATTTCCGTATTTCTGGATGGTGGTCATTACCCGCTCGCGGGGAAATTTGTGTTGGTCGGCGATCATCTCGATGATCCGCCGGTTGGCCTGGTGAGGAACGAACCAGTCGATCATGTCCGCGGTCAAATTATTTCTCTTAAGCAAGTCGGTAAAAACCTGCGACATGCGTACGACAGCGTGCTTGTAGATGGTGCGCCCATCCAGGCTCCAGAAATGTCGCTTGCCTGCAACCGTCTGTGGAGTGGCCGGTTCCCGGCTGCCGCCGGCGGGTTGAAACAAGGCTCGATATCCCGACCCATCCGAATACAACAGGAAATCCAGGAGTCCGGTCCGGGCGTTGGGCTTCAATAGAATCGCCCCGGCGCCGTCGCCGATCAATGTGCTGGTCGTACGATCGGTATAATCGGTGTTGGCCGACATCGTGTCCGCCCCGACGACGATGATATTTTCGTATTTGCCGGTTTCGATGAATTGTGAGGCGGTGCTCAAAGCGTAGATGAACCCCGAACAGGCTACGTTCAGATCGAAGCTGGCCGGCCCGTTGATTCCCACCAGATCACAGATCAGGTTCGCGGTGGCGGGAAATGGGAAATCGGGCGTCGCGGTCGCGCAAATCAGCAAATCGATATCGTCGGGAGAAGTCGACGTCTTCTGCAGCAGCCCGCTGACGGCGCGGGACGCCATAAACGAGGTACCTAGTCCGGATTTCAGGATGTGGCGCTCTTTGATGCCGGTACGCCTGACGATCCATTCGTCGGTCGTGTCCACGATCCGAGCGAGCTCGTTGTTTGTCAGGACTTGCTCGGGAACAAAGCCGCTTACTCCGGCGATCGAAGCAAAGGTCTTGGTCATCATACTCATCAGCGCACCATGAATCTGCGCCCGCAAGTTTAGAGGGTTTTTATTACCGATTATTTAGAGTTCTATCCTCGCTATGCCATAGCCGCGGCAAAGTAATTTCTTCCGATAGTCGGGAACCATCCGCCAGCGGGCCGCGCGAGGCCGCAGACGATCATGCGCTACCTTGGGTTGCGTCCTTTATCGCCGGCCTGGGGCATGGGGGCCCAGGGTGGGTCACGCTGCGGTCGAACAGCATCCGCCGCTCAAAGAAGGTCGAACGCAAGAAGGGATAGCGCCGGTGGACGCGGTCGGCGACGGTGGTGCAGTGGGTGGTCATCAGACTGATCGGTTTTGCCAGACGCGGGTAAGGCCGCGGTCCGCAGAGCAGCTGATGAAGGAACGTGCGCCGATAAAACGCCTGGTGCTCCACTCTTATGGCCGCCAGCAAATGGTCGGCATTAAAGTATAGGCCCGCCAACCAAGGAAGCCGCGCCGCCGCGTAGGACAAGGTGCGATAGCGCCGGGAGAGATTTTCATCGGTGACGAAGCGCGTCGGATCAACGATGATTTTCCCGGCATCGAGCTGTGGCTGCAAGAGATCGGCAAAGACTTCGCGCGAGGGAAACTCGGGCGAGTCGCTGGAGCCGACGTGAACGCGCACGGAACTGGCCAGTTCGCCGTCGATGTAGAAACCGAACAGATACACGTCGCCGATGTCGTCGAAAGGGTCGGCAAACGTTCCCGAGGAATTGGCGGAAATCGATCCTTCGCGCAGGTAGGCGCGATAGCGGAGCCGAAAGATTTCGTCGCGTTGGTCGGGGGAGTCGATACGCCGGCAGTCGAGCCTGTCCAACAGGCGCGCAACGCTATCGGAAAAACTGTCGGGGCTCGGATGATCGAACTCGGTCGTCGCCGATTGCTCCGAAGCCGCTGCAGTCCGGCCCATTACTTCGCCTCACCCAGGCGCCGTCACCCCGCGCCGGGTATGTCCGA
>Ga0187784_10002099_pt1 | contig 15923 bp, 14 predicted proteins | sample 1015_SJ02_MP15_2_FD_132964 | JGI IMG/M metagenome (GOLD analysis project Ga0187784, IMG submission 132964) | Tropical peat soil microbial communities from peatlands in Department of Meta, Colombia - 1015_SJ02_MP15_20_MG | ecosystem: Environmental > Terrestrial > Soil > Wetlands > Peat | place...
CAGCCGCAGCGCAGGGTCCGTCACCCTGAGGTGCGAGCGCAGCGAGCCTCGGAGGGCGATGGCATCCAAGTCGGCTATAGCCGACTTGGACACTAAAAATCGCGAAATCGCTAAACCCGATTTCGGTTGGTACCTCGGCCGGCATCCTTTCGAGGGCCGCTTTGCGGCCACCTCAGGATGATGGATCCCATGATTTCACTACATCGAAACGATGGCGCGGCGATCGATGGCGCCGACAGTGGTCGCTCCCATCAGCGCCATGGTGACGTCGAGCTCACTGCGTATGATCTCGACGGCGCGCGCGACGCCCACCTGGCCGCCGGCGCCGAGCCCGTAGATGTAGGCGCGACCGCTCATGCAGGAGCGCGCGCCGAGCGCGAGCGCGCGCACCAGGTCCTGTCCGGAACGGATGCCGCCGTCGAACATGACCTCGATGTCGGAACCGACCGCATCGACTATCGGCGGCAACATGGAAATCGAGGACGGCGCGCCGTCGAGCTGACGGCCGCCGTGATTGGACACCACCAAAGCAGCGGCTCCCGTCTTCGCCGCAATGCGGGCGTCCTCGACGTCGAGAATGCCTTTGAGGATGAGCTTGCCTGGCCATAGACTCTTGATCCACTCGACGTCTTTCCAGTTCAGCGCCGGATCGAATTGGCCGGAAATCCACTGCGACAGCACATTGACGTTCTCCATGCCGCTGATGTGGCCGGCAATATTGCCAAAGGTCTTGCGCTTGCCGCGCAGTACGCCGAGCGCCCAGGCCGGCCTGGTGGCGATGTCGATGATGTTCTTGATGCGCAGCTCCGGCGGCACGGTCATGCCATTCCTGATATCTTGGTGGCGCTGGCCGAGGACCTGCAGATCGACCGTGAGCACCAGCGCGCTGCACTTGGCCGCGGCCGCGCGTTCGATCAGCGCGCGCACGAAGCCGCGATCCTTCATGACGTAGAGCTGGAACCAGAACGGTTTGTCGACCGCCGCCGCAACATCCTCGATAGAGCAGATCGACATCGTCGACAGCGTGAACGGAATGGTCGCGGCTTGCGCGGCGCGACAGGCCAGAATCTCGCCATCGCCGTGCTGCATGCCGCAAAGTCCGATCGGCGCCAGCGCAAGCGGCAGGGCTGCCGGCTCGCCGAGGATCGTGGTCTTGGTGCTGCGATTGGCAACGTCGCACAGGATGCGTTGGCGCAGCTTGATACGCTCGAGATCGGCGCGATTGGCGCGCAGCGTCTCTTCGGCATAGGAGCCCGCCTCGGCATAGTCGATGAAGGCGCGCGGCACCTTGCGGTGGGCAGCCTGCCGCAGGTCCTCGATGCAGGTCATGGTCTTCATGGGGGTCTCCCGGCTCCCGGAACACGCCTCTGATAGCACAATGCGCGCCGTTCATCCGGCGGTCATGGGCAAGGAACGGCCAAAGCCCCAATTTGTTATCCTATTGATTTCAATAGCCCTTATGGTTAAGCTGTGGTTGCTCATAATGGTAAGATTACCCAACATTTTTTGAAGCCGTTGCGACCATGAACGGGCTAATATCGCCTCCCGGAACGGCTGGCGGCGGGGGCCCCACAAGATGGTTCGTAAGTATTTCGGTACCGACGGCATTCGCGGCCGCGCCAACGGCGTGATCACGCCCGAATTGGCGCTCAAGGTCGGACAGGCGACCGGCCTCGTCTTCCGTCGCGGCGAGCATCGCCATCGCGTCGTCATCGGCAAGGATACGCGGCTGTCCGGCTATATGATCGAGACGGCGCTTGTCGCCGGCTTTACGTCGGTCGGCATGGACGTGCTGCTGCTCGGCCCGATGCCGACGCCGGCAGTCGCCATGCTGACGCGCTCGATGCGCGCCGACCTCGGCGTCATGATCTCGGCCTCGCACAATCCGTACGACGACAACGGCATAAAACTGTTCGGACCGGACGGTTACAAGCTTTCCGACGCGGTCGAGCACAAGATCGAGGCGCTGGTCGACGCCGAAATGACCAAGCGACTGGCGAAAAGCGCGGAACTCGGCCGCGCCAGGCGCATCGACGGCGTGCACGACCGCTACATCGAATTCGCCAAGCGCACGATGCCGCGCAATCTCTCGCTCGACGGCTTGCGCGTCGTCATCGACTGCGCCAACGGCGCCGCCTATCGCGTCGCGCCCGAGGCGCTGTGGGAGCTCGGTGCCGACGTCGTTTCGATCGGCGTCGAACCGGACGGCTTCAACATCAACCGCGAGTGCGGCTCGATGGCTCCCGACGCGTTGTCGCGCAAGGTGCGTGAAATGCGCGCCGATATCGGCATCGCGCTCGATGGCGACGCCGACCGCGTCGTCATCGCCGACGAGCACGGCCACTTGGTCGACGGCGACCAGCTGTTGGCGGTGATCGCGGAAAGCTGGGCGGAAGACAATCTCCTCACCAAGCCGGGCATCGTCGCCACCGTGATGTCCAATCTCGGTCTCGAGCGGCACCTGCAATCGCTGAAGCTTGCGCTGGTGCGCACGCCGGTCGGCGACCGCTATGTGCTCGAATACATGCGCGAGCATGACTACAACGTCGGCGGCGAGCAGTCCGGCCATATCATCCTTTCGGATTACACCACGACCGGCGACGGCTTTATCGCCGCGCTGCAATTGCTGGCGGTGGTGAAGAAAAAGAATAAGCCGGTCTCGCAGGTCTGCCACCGCTTCGAACCGCTGCCGCAGGTTCTGCGCAACGTGCGTTACCGCGGCGGCAAGCCGCTGGAGAATGCGAAGGTGCGCTCCGCGATCGCCGACGCCGAAAATCGCCTCAACGGCCACGGCCGGCTGGTGGTGCGGCCATCGGGCACCGAGCCGGTGATACGCATCATGGGCGAAGGCGACGACAAGATCATGGTCGAGGAAGCCGTCGACGGCATTGTCGACGCGCTCACCGCGCACGCGGTGTGAGCGTTCTGTTTTGGTCATTCCGGGGCCGAGCGGAGCGAGGAGCCAGGAATCCATAACCACGGTTCGTGACTATGGATTCCGGATTTGCCGCTGACGCGGCAATCCGGAATGACGGCATCACCCCCGCGATTTGAGAAACTGCGCGAACGCTTTGAGCGTGTTTTCGGACACGTAGTGCTCGATGCCCTCGGCGTCGGCCTCCGCCGATTCGCTTGGAACACCGAGGGCGCGGAGCACATCGACCACCAGCCGGTGGCGCACCCGCACGCGATCGGCCAAATCGTGGCCCTTTTCGGTCAGGAACACCCCGCGATAAGGCCGCGCCGTCGCCAATCCGGCGCGCTTGAGGCGCGAAATGCTCTTGATCGCGGTGGCGTGAGAAACGCCGAGGCGGCGGGCAATGTCGGTCGGACGGGCCTCGCCTTCGCCGGCCAGCAGATCCGCGATCAACTCGACGTAATCCTCAAGCAGCGCTGTCGATTGCGCCGACCGCGTCTTGCCGAAGCGGCGCGCTTGGGTGCCTTCCGCGGGGAGCTTTCCCATTGCCACCTGGTACCGGGTTGGCGGCGGCCGAGGCCGCGCGCCAGCCGAGACCACATTTTTCTCGTCGTGTCAAACTGTACCATTGGATACAATATGAAGCAATTGACGAAAAGCCCGGGCATGGTTATACTGTAACTGATGCTACATATTGGTGTAATTGCTGCATGCGGCCGGAATTCACGCGCAGTGCGACGATGAGCGAGCCGACCGGGCGCCCGGCAACGCTGAGCGAACGGACCATCGCCAGGGCGCACCAGGCGATGGCCGGGAAGCGCCGCGGCATCGGCGCGGCGCTGGTCTTCGCCGGTCCCGCGATTATCGCCTCGATCGCTTATATGGACCCCGGAAACTTTGCGACCAATATCCAGGCCGGCGCGAAATACGGCTATGGGCTGCTCTGGGTGGTGCTGCTCGCCAATGTGATCGCGATGCTGTTTCAGGGCCTCTCGGCCAAGCTCGGCATCGTGACCGGGCGGAACCTCGCGGAACTATGCCGCGATCACTTTCCGCAGCCTGTGGTCTGGACGATGTGGGGCGTCAGCGAGATTGCCGCGATGGCGACCGATCTCGCCGAGTTCCTCGGCGGCGCCATCGGGCTGTCATTGCTGTTCCAGATGCCGCTGCTTCCCGGCATGTTGGTCACCGCGCTGGTCACCTACGGGCTGTTGATGTGCGAAGGCTTTGGCTTCCGGCCGATCGAGCTGATCATCGGCGCCTTGGTGGGGCTGATCGGCCTTTGCTACCTCGTCGAAATGTTCATCGCTCCGGTCGATTGGGCTTCCGCGGCATACCATACCGTCACGCCGCAGCTGGTCGACGCCGAGGCGCTCTTGCTTGCGGTCGGCATCATCGGCGCCACCGTCATGCCGCACGCGATCTACCTGCATTCCGGCCTGATCCAGGCGCGCATCCCGGTTCGCGACGACGCCGAGCGGCGCAGGGTGCTGCACTTTTCCAACTGGGAAGTCGTAGTCGCGCTGTCCGTCGCCGGCCTCGTCAACATGGCCATGGTGATGATGGCGTCGGGCGCATTTCACGCCGGCCATCCCGAAGTGGCCGAGATCGAAACCGCCTATCACACGCTGACACCGCTCCTCGGCACCGCGGCGGCCGGAGTCTTTCTATTGTCGCTCATCGCCTCGGGCATATCGAGTTCGACAGTCGGCACGATGGCCGGGCAGATGATCATGCAGGGCTTCGTCGGTTTTCGCATTCCGATCTGGCTGCGCCGCCTGGTTACGATGCTGCCGGCCTTCGTCGTCGTCGGGCTCGGTGCCAACACGACGAATGCGCTGGTCATCAGTCAAGTTGTTTTGAGCATCGCGCTGCCGCTGCCGATGATCTCGCTCATCATCTTCACCAGCAGGACCGATATCATGGGGACGTTTACGAACAGCATCCTCACGCGCGTCGCGGCGGTGGTCGCCACGGCGGTGGTGCTCGTTCTCAACGTCGTGCTGATTGCGCAGACTCTAATGTAGCCCGGATTGAGCCTGCACAATCCGGGACTGCCGGAGTGATGATCCCGGAGGATTGTTGCGAGGCGCGGCTCGATGCGACGACCGCGCCTCACCGCACTACGACATCGTCTTCAGATTTTCAGCGGCCGACTTGCCGGTCTTGCGGTCCACCACGACTTCGAAGGAAACGCGTTGGCCTTCCCTCAGCTCGCGCAGCCCGGCGCGTTCGACGGCGCTGATATGAACAAACACGTCCTTGCCGCCGCCCTCGGGTTGAATGAAGCCATAACCCTTCTGCGCGTTGAACCACTTCACGGTACCGTTGTTCACGGGTCTCTCCTTGTAGACATATCGATGGGAGCCGCGCGACTATGCCCGGCTCGGTTCGCTCGAGATTTTGGTGAAAGATCGTCAGTCAGGCGCGCTTATCGTCGCTGAGTGGCCAAGTCATTCGGCCGAAAACTCGATGGCACTTATTTAGCGGCAACGCGCAAGCTCCGCAAGGCCGTGTCGGGCCGATTGTGACAGTCGGCGGACCGTCGGGCAGGAGAGCCTTAATGAAATCAAAACCCATGTTCCCAATCCGCGTGACAGCGCAAAATCAGCAGCTAGAGTGGCAATCGCTTCAGATTGAAACGATTGCCACTCTAGCCTTTTGACGGAGCATGACCTTTTCGGAAAACCGGCTTCCACTTTTCCGGATCATGCTCTCACCGTGACGATGGCGGCGCGCTTTGCCGACGCCACGACGGCGTCGAAAACCGCCATGCCATGCAGCACATCGGCGATCGGCACCGGATAGGGTGCGCCGCCGCGGATCGCGCCAGCGAACGCCGTCAGTTCGGCGTGCAGCATATCGAAACCGGGGAACTGCAAAATCTCGTCCGGCGGCGCGGGCACCAGTCCCGTCGGCCTGGCACTTGCGAGCGGCACGAAGCGAAACCGCGACAGGTCGGGCCGGGAAATCTCGGCGAGGCCGTTCGTGCCATAGGCGGCAAACTCAAAATTAGTTGCGGTTGCGACGGAACAGAAGATCAAACCGGTCGCGCCTGACTCGAATCGCAGCATGATCGTGGTCGTATCGTCCGTCGGACCCGGATAGTTGCGCGCCGTCACGCAGCGCACGTCGCGCACGCGGCCGGCGAACTCGATCATGTGGTCTAGCGCATGCACCCCGACGGCGGTAAGTGCGCCGCCAGGCGCCTCGTCGGGCGCCGCACGCCAGTTGTCCGGCGCGATAAATTGCACGGTCGAGGTGGTGTGCTGCGCCACCATGGCGACGATTTTGCCGAGCCGGCCGTCCCGCGCGCGGCGGCGCAACTCGGCAATGCTCGGATGGAATCGCCGCGTGAAACCGACCGCCAGGACCAGACCGGATTTGCGCGCGGCGTCGGCGACCCTACGCGCGCTCGCAAGATCGAGCGTCAGCGGCTTTTCGACAAAAACGTGCTTGTTCGCGGCGAGCGCGGCGAGCGCCTGCGCCTGGTGCTGACTGTGCGGCGTCGCGAGCACCACCGCGTCGATGTGCGGGTCCCGCAGAATGTCGTCATAGCTGTCGGCCAGCACGATCCGTTGGTCGCGGCAGAATTGCTCGGCGTCGCCTCGTGTGCGCGTCGCCGCAAGCACAAAGCGAACGTCGTCGCCGTTGCCCGCCACGGCGACGACCAGCGCGCGGCCCCAGCGGCCCAACCCGAGGATGCCGGCGCGGATCATTGGGCGCGGCGGCGACCGCCGGCGGCAGCGGGCCGATCATCACCAGGATAATCGATAAAAATACGTGCCATAAAGATACTATAACACGGCGGCGGGCCGCCTGCCGCGCTTGCCGGCCGGCAACAATGATGCAACAACCCGCCGCCCGAACGGAGGACATCGCCCATGCGCATCGTCGCACTTGAGGAACATTTTTCAGTCCCTTCGCTAAGCCGCCGCATCCCGCAAGACGTCATCCAACGCCGCGGCTTCCGGCCGAGAAAGTTTCCCCCGGGTGCGGTCAATCCGATGGAGCTGCTCCCTGAAATCGCCGAGCTGCGATTGAAATCGATGGATGAGGCGGGCATCAGCGTCCAGGTTCTCTCGAATGCCGGTCCGGGCCCGGATCTGCTGCCCGGCCCCGATGGCATCGCGCTGGCCCGCGAGATCAACGATCACCTGGCGGCGGCCGTCGCGCGCCATCCGAGCCGCTTTGCAGGTTTTGCCTGTCTGCCGTTGCAAAGCCCCGACGCTTGCCCCGCCGAGCTTAAGCGCGCGGTCAAGGAGCTGGGCTTTGTCGGCACCATGGTCAACGGCACGACCGAGGGCCGTTTCCTCGATCACCCGAGCTATGACGGGTTGCTTGCGGCTGCCGTCGAGCTTGACGTGCCGATCTATATTCATCCGCACATTCCGCCCGCGCCGGTGCGGCAGGCCTATTTCTCCGAACTGCCGGACGGCGCCGCCCGCGTGCTCGAAACCGCGGGCTGGGGCTGGCATTCGGAGACGGCGGTGCACCTGCTTCGCATGGTGATCGCCGGCACGCTTGATCGTCATCCGCGGCTGCGAATCATTATCGGCCATATGGGCGAGATGCTGCCGATGATGATGGCGCGCGCCGACCAGGTCTTCCGGTACGATATCGAGCACCTAAAGCGGCCGATCACCCGCATCATTCTCGATCAGGTCTGGCTCACCACCAGCGGCATTTTTGACGAGCCGCCGTTCATCGCGGCGCATTTGACCTTCGGCATCGACCGCATCATGTTCTCGGTCGATTATCCCTTCGCGCCGAACCAGAAGGGCCGCGCTTTTCTCGACAATGTCGCGTTGGCGCCTGCCGACAAGGTCAAGCTCAGCCACGGCACCGCCGATGCGGTGCTGAAGCTGAAGGTCGGGACGGTGTGAAAGGTCATCGACCTTATCGTTAAGGGAGATCACGATGTGGCAGACCGCGTTGGCGTTCGGCTTTTTCATAATCTCGTCGATTCGAGCGGACGCACAGCAGCAAATACAAATTACTCTGCATTGGATCACCGATAGCAACGGCTGCAAGGTTTGGGACTCTCTGCCAAGCCCGAATGAATCCGTCACCTGGTCCGGCATGTGCAAAGATGGATATGCGGACGGCAAAGGTACGCTGACTTGGTTTGTAAGCGGTCGTCCCTACGGTACCTACGATGGCGAATTAAAAGGCGGCCATTACGACGGTCGCGGCACCCAAATCTGGCCAACCGGCTCTCGCTATGACGGCGAGTGGAAAGCTGACCGCGCGCACGGCCACGGTACCTACCGCTCGACGCAGGGTGAAATTTGCTCAGGCGTCTGGGTGGACGGTTGTTTTCAAGGCGGCGGCTGTACTCATTCGGTTGGCGTTTCAAAGTGTCCACCATGACGGCTTGTCGTTCAAACTAAAGCCGCCGCGACAGGCGGCTGCGTTGCATCCGACGAGTTCCAGTAGGACGAGCGCCGCCCGCGCCAGCCTTATGTAGCCGGCGCGACCGAAACTACGCGGAAGGTGTGCATGCCGCCGTCATCGTCGCGAATCGAAACATATTCGCCTTGCCGGAACGAATGGGCGCCGAAGCGATAACCCGCTTCGGCGCCATTTCCCGCCGTGCCGTAGTCGAACATCCAACGGGCGTGCTCCGGACCGCCCGGTTTATGCACCAAGCGGCCGACCTCTTCTTCGTCACCCCAGAACCGGCGCACACCGCAATACTCGCGATGCTTCTGCCAGAGCGCCGGGTCGATATGAGCGTTGTCGTCGAGCGGGGCAACGAACTCATAACCATGCGTTGCCGAACCGTTCGGAAACTCCTTCGAGCGGGCCACTTCGAGGCGGATACGCTTGAGCGCGTGCGGCAGTTGGGTCATGGCAGCTCCGGGCCTCGGGCATTGCTCCATCAGAACATAAATGCGCCCCGCGAAAGTAGATTTACATTGATCTAGCGCAAGGCCGGCCGCCGCCGATAGCAATATTTATATCCTTACGGCGGTAATCGAACCGCGTGACGCCGGGCGGGGGGCCTCCGATCCAGCGCGGCTTCGGTAAGCCGCATCGGATTGCGTTTCGCCCGCCGTTTCAACAAAATCACCCCCAGAACACGGACGCCGACATGACCTACGTGCACCCCCTGAACCTGCCGGCTCACGGCGCGTCCGTCACTCTTGCCGAATCGTGTTCCGATGCCGGTTTCGACGCGGTGCCGGATTATCTGCGGAGGTATTATTGGTGGGCCTACCTGCATCCTCGCGGCGTCAAATTCTTTGATCGGCGGTGGCTGGTCAATCTGATCTTATGGGGAAATTACGAGCGGCTGCGCGATGCGGCCGTGGCGGAATTGGGCGACACGCTGCCGGGCGCCACGCTGCAGGTGGCTTGTGCCTACGGCAATCTCAGCACCCGCCTCGCACAGAACGCCGCAGCCGGAAACGGAACTCTCGACATTGTGGACGTGCTGCCTATTCAACTACAAAACCTGCGCGCGAAATTGCCGGCGGCAACACCGGTACGGCTTTTAGCGATGGACTCGACACAACTGCAACTGCCGGATTGCAGCTACGATCGGGCGCTGGTCTTCTTCCTGCTGCATGAACAGCCGGCGAGTGTGCGCCGCCAAACGCTGCACGAGGCGTTCCGCGTTGTGAAGCCCGGAGGTAAGGTCGTGATCGCGGACTATGCGCAGCCGCGATGGTGGCAGCCATTGCGTTATACTTGGCCCCCGCTACTCTGGGCGCTGGAACCTTTTGCGCTCGACCTTTGGCGCGATGACATCGCGAAGTGGATGCCGGCCACTTGTGGGCGTCAAGTAGACTCGCAGTCGTTCTTCGGCGGGCTCTACCAGATAAGGACCTTCGCGCGAGCGCGACATTCCTGAAATAGGCTATTGCGCAAGCGCCGGTGCGCCCATGAGCGCAATCCGGCGGTGATGGAAGCGCTGCCTAACCGAGTTCGGCATAGCGATGTCAACCTACCGTCTCGACAAATTGTTCTCGCCCGGTTCCGTCGCCGTGGTCGGCGCCAGCCCGCGTGAAAAGTCGCCAGGCCATGCCGTTCTGAAAAATCTCACCGGCGGCGGATTCGCCGGAACGATTCATCTGGTCAATCCGCGCTACGACGCGATTGCAGGCGTTCGCGCGGTGAAATCCTATGATCAGCTTGCCGACCCACCCGATCTGGTCGTGATCGGCGTGCCGCCGCCGGTCGTTCCGGCCATCATCGCCGCCGCGGGCGCCAAGGGCACGGCCGCCGGCATCATCCTCACTTCAGGCTTGGGTCACGGACCCGGTTCGCTCGCCGAGCAATGCGAGAAAGCCGCGCGCGCGACCGGAATGCGCCTCGTTGGTCCCAATTGCATCGGCGTGTTGGTGCCGCGAGCCAAACTCAATGCGAGCTTCGCCGCTTCGATGCCGCGGCCGGGCGATCTCGCTCTCATCTCGCAATCGGGCGCCATTGCGACCGGAATGATAGAATGGGCGTCGGTTCGGGGCATCGGATTTTCGGCTGTCGCCTCCATCGGCGACAGCATCGACGTCGACCTTGCCGATCTTCTGGATTTTTTCGCCACGGATCGGGCGACGCGGGCGATCCTGCTTTACATCGAGTCGATCAAGGATGCGCGCAAATTCATGTCGGCGGCACGGATCGCGGCTCGCGCTAAGCCGGTTCTTGTCATCAAAACCGGACGCCACGCCCAGGGCGCCAAGGCGGCGATGACGCATACCGGCGCGCTGGCGGGTTCTGATGCGGTTTATGACGCGGCCTTCCGTCGTGCCGGCCTGCTGCGCGTGCTCGATCTCGACGAACTGTTCGCCGCCGCGGAGACCCTCGGCCATCGCACGACCGTCGTCGGGAAACGGCTGGCGATATTGACCAATGGCGGCGGTGTCGGCGTCCTGGCGGTGGATCGCCTTGCGGATTTCGGCGGCGAATTGGCCAGCATATCGCCGCAGGCGATGGAAAGGCTCGATGCGGCGATGCCGCCGATCTGGTCGCGCGCCAATCCAGTCGATATCGCCGGCGATGCCGACGATGCGAGGTACGCCTTGGCGCTCGAACAATTGCTCGACGACGACAACAACAACGCCGTTCTGGTGATGAACGTGCCGACGGCTCTGGCATCGCCCACCGCCGCGGCGAAATCGGTCATTGCCGTGACCGAGCAGCACCGCAAGAAGCGTATTCCGGCGAAACCGGTGTTCGCGGTGTGGATCGGCGGCAGCAAGCCCGCAATGGAAGCATTCGACGCCGCGGGCATTCCCAGTTATGCGACCGAATCGGATGCGGTCGGCGGCTTCATGCATCTGGTGCGCTACCGGGAATCGCGCGACTTGCTGATGGCGACGCCGCCCAGCATGCCGCAGGATTTCGCGCCGGATACGGCGGCGGTTCGTCCGATCATCGATGCCGTGCTGCGCGATCGGCGCCGATGGCTCGATCCCATCGAGATACCGCGCGTTTTCTCGGCCTATGGAATCCCGATCACGCCGGCGGTGCTGGCTCGCGATGCTGAGGAAGCCGTCACGGCGGCACGGCCGCACCTTGCCGCGGGCAATGCGGTCGTCCTCAAAATTCTCTCGCCCGACATCGTCCACAAGTCCGAAGTCGGCGGCGTGCGGCTCAACCTCACCACCGAGCAGGCGGTGCGCCAGACCACGGTGGAAATTCTAAACCAGGCCCGCGCCGCCAGGCCTGGCGCGCGCATCACCGGCGTGACCGTCTTTCCCATGATCGTTCGTCCCAAGGCGCGCGAACTCATTGTCGGACTGGCCGACGACCCGACCTTCGGTCCCGTCATCGTCTTCGGCCAGGGCGGCACCGCGGTCGAAGTGATCAGCGACAAGGCGCTGACGCTGCCGCCGCTCGATCTCGCGCTGGCACGCCGCCTCATCGCGCGCACTCGGGTTTCGCGCATCCTCAAGGCTTATCGCAACGTGCCGGCGGCGGACGAACAGGCCATTGCGCTGCTTCTAGTCAAGCTGGCGCAGCTGGCCGCCGATGTCCCGGAAATACGCGAAATCGATCTCAATCCGGTTCTTGCCGACGAGACCGGCGTTATCGCCGTCGATGCCCGCGTCTCGGTCGCCCCCGTCGAACTGCAGCACCGCGGCCCGGCGGGTCATCCGCGTTTCGCGATCCGGCCCTATCCGAAGGAGTGGGAGCGGCGCATGTGCTTGGCGGACGGGACTGAGTTCCTCGTCCGCCCCGTCCGTCCGGAAGATGAGCCGTTGTTTCTGCCGTTCTTCGCCTGCGTGACGCAGCAGGACTTGCGCCTGCGCTTCTTCGCGCCGGTCAAGCAATTCAATCACACCTTCATCGCGCGATTGACCCAGATCGATTACGCCCGCGCCATGGCCTTCATCGCCATCGAGAAATCGACCGGACTGATGCTTGGCGCCGTGCGCATTCACGCCGACGCCAACTACGACAGCGGGGAATACGCCATCCTCATCCGTTCCGATCTGAAGGGACACGGTCTCGGCTGGCAATTAATGCAATTGATGATCGAATATGCCCGCGCCGAGGGCTTGAGCTGCATTCACGGTCAGGTGCTGCAAGAAAACACCACCATGATCCAGATGTGCCGCCAACTTGGCTTTGCGGTCGCGTCCGATCCCGAGGAACCTTCGATCGTTGTCGTGACCTTGCAGCTCAAGTCGTAATATCGTCGTCCGGCAGGATGCGAAGCGCGGCGCCGTCGAGATCCTCGTATTGTCCGCTTTTGAGCGTCCACAGAAAGCCGGCCAGTCCGGTCAGCCCCAGCAACAGCGCCATCGGCACGAGATAAATCAGGACGTTCATGGCACCAGTTCCGCGCTTGCCCGGGCGAGCGGCCCGATCTTTTGGCTGACCGGCTCGCCGACTGATTGCTGCGCCTTCGCGGCTGCGGACAAAGTCGATGCAATGATCGGCTGCCGCGGCATGGCGAGCCGCGCGCGCAGCGCGTTGAGCGTTACCAGGATCGAGGAACCCGACATCGCCACCGCGGCGATCAGCGGCGTGACCAGGCCCGCCACCGCGAACGGCACGGCGAGCGTATTATAAATCACGGTCAGTACCAGGTTCTGTCGCATCAAAGAACGGGCCTGCCGCGCCACGACGACGGCGCGCAGCACCGGCGCAAGATGCTCGCCTAGGAAGAGCGCGTCGGCATGCGCCTGGGTCAGATGCGCGGCGGTGATCGGCGACAATGAGGCGTGCGCCGCCGCAAGCGCGGGCGCGTCATTCAATCCGTCGCCGACCATCAGAATACGGCGGCCTTGCGCTTGCAAAAGCTCGATGACCGCAATTTTTTCCGCCGGCATCAATCCGGCAAGCCATTCGCGCATGCCCAGCCGCGCCGCCACCGGTCCGACCGCTTCCGGCCGGTCGCCCGACAACACGATAAGATTGAGACCGCGCGCCTTGAGCGCTTGCGTCACGGCGACGGCATCGGGCCGCAGGCTCTGCCGGATCGGAATGACGACCGTCCGTCCGCCATGTTTAAAAACGATGCAGGATGCCTCGCGGTCGCGCGGGGTGGGCGGCGTGTCGCCATCGGCAAGACCGCAGAAGATCGCGCTGCCGAGGCGCGCTTCTTCGCCGTCGATCAAAGCACGGACGCCCTGCCCCGGCTCCTCGACCGCCCGGGGATAAGGGACGCGCTCGCGCGCCCGCCGCGCCAGCGCCGTTGCGAGCGGATGACGGCTCGACAAAGCCAGCCGCGCCGCGCGTTGCAAGAGTTCGGTATCGATCGCGGCTGCGTCGACGGCGGGATCGGGCAGCGTCAGCGTGCCGGTCTTGTCGAAGACGACGGTGTCGACTACGGCCAGCCGCTCGACGGCATCGCCGCAATTGAGAATGACACCCGAGCGGAACAGCTGGCCGGCCGCCACGACCTGCACGGCGGGAATGGCAAGCGCAAGCGCGCAGGGACAGGTGATGATAAGCACGGCAATCGCCGCGACGATGGCGTCGTGAAAGGACGCGCCGGCAACGAGCCAGCCGATCGCGGTCAGCGCGGCCGTGGCATGCACGACCGGAGCGTAGAGCCGCGCGGCGCGATCGGCGAGCCGCACGGTGCGCGACTTCGCCTCAATCGCCTTCTGCAAGAGCCGCTCCACCTCATCGACCAGCGTGCCGGCGCCGGCGGCCGCGACCGCGACGGTGAGCGCGCCTGCGCCATTGATGCCGCCCGCGTACACTGTCGCGCCGGCGCCGACGGCGCGGGGGATCGTTTCGCCGGTCACCAGGCTGTCGTCGATTTCAGAACTGCCGCTCAAGATGGCGCCGTCGGCCGGAATCACTTCGCCCGGCCGCACCAGCACGCGGTCGCCTGGCCGCAAGGCCGCGACCGGCAGGCGGATCAGCTCGCCCTTGGCATCGAGCCGGTGGGCGAATTCCGCCTGCATTGACGCGAGATTGCCGGCGAAGACCCGGGTCTTGCGCCGCATCGCCAGATCGAGGTAGCGGCCGCACAGCAAAAAGAACAACAGCATGATCGCCGAATCGAAATAGGCGTGCGCCGCATGCGTCGCGGTCTCGTCGACCGACAAGCCGAGCGCCAATACCACGCCGACCGTAATCGGCACATCCATGTTGAGCTGGCGCGTGCGCAGCGCACGCCAGGCGCTGACAAAGAACGGCTGGCCGGCATAGGCCGCCGCCGGCAATGCGATCAACGCCGACAGCCAGTGGAACAGATCGCGGGTCTCCTGCGTCATGTCGGAAACGTTGCCCGACCACACCGAGATCGACAGCAGCATGACGTTCATGGCGGCGAAGCCGGCGACGGCGAGACATTTCAACAGTGCCTTGGCTTGTTTGCTTTCGTCGGCCTCCGCCCGTTCGGGCGCGAACGGATGGGCCTGATAGCCGATGCCCGCCAGCGCCTTGATGATGGTCGCGGCGTCGATCTCATTGTCGCGCCAATCCACGGCAAGACGGCGTTGGGTGAAATTGAGCCGGGCGTCGATGATGCCGGGCAGCTTGGTCAGTCCGTTCTCGATCTTTCGAATGCAGCCGGCGCAGCCGACGCCATCGACCGCAAGCGTGATATGCGCCGTGCCGGCATCGCCGCGCTCGACAAACGACGAAAGATCAAGAGTTTCGGCCATCGTCGATGCTCACTTCAACACGATGCGGTTCTTCGAACGGAACAGCTGCTCGCCTTGCCGCGACAGTTCGATGACGAGATCCCACTGGCCCGGCGCGACATCGGCGCTGCCATGGAAGCGGCCGGGCGCATCCTCGGCGATGGCGACGTTGCGATCAAGGCGGCGATCGGTCGGTCGCTCGAACACCGCCGACGCGTCCATGCCGCGAAGCGGCGCACCGGCGGCGTCGCGCGCAATCACCTCGAGCCGCGCGCCGTCCGGCGACGGCGTCACCTTGGCGTCGACGCGCCATTGCCGCGCGTCCTGCGCCTTAGCCATGGCGACGTCGTGCTCGAACATGCGTCCGGCCTGATAGGCGCTTTCGGTGTCGACGCCGCCGAATGTCGACAACGACTCATGGATCATCACGCCATTCACGGCGAAGACGACGCCAAAGAAGGCCAACAGCCAGAGCAAAACCATGCGTCCGGTCAGCCGCCGCGGCGGCCTTGCCGGCTCCATTTCGAATTCGCTGTCGAAATCGCTCATTGCCAGCTACTCCCTCACGGTCCAAGGAAGTGATCGGCGGCTTTCGCCACCGCACCGCCCTTGGTGGAGACGACAGAAAAGGTCAGCGGGATCGACGCTTCCGGTTCGAGCCGTTGATGCGTTGTGACCAGCACGCGGACTTCGCGGCTCTGATCCGGGCCGACCTCGATGACCGGCTCGCCATTCGAGCGCGACTCACTGCCGATGACCTCGACGTCGGCCGCGGCGAGGCCGGATATGTTCAACGCGAAGCTTTGCGTTTCCAGACTCTTATTGAGGATATGAACGGCATAGCCATTGCGCACCGCGCCGTCCGATAGGCGCACGAACAGCGGGTTGCGATCGTGAATGACGTCGACGCCGTCGTAGCGCCGCGTCGCCAGCGTATAGGTCATCAGCGC
>Ga0187784_10002100_pt1 | contig 15922 bp, 13 predicted proteins | sample 1015_SJ02_MP15_2_FD_132964 | JGI IMG/M metagenome (GOLD analysis project Ga0187784, IMG submission 132964) | Tropical peat soil microbial communities from peatlands in Department of Meta, Colombia - 1015_SJ02_MP15_20_MG | ecosystem: Environmental > Terrestrial > Soil > Wetlands > Peat | place...
CAGTACGTGAAGCGCTCAAAGCTTTGACGGTCCTGCGCTTGCTGCGCCGTACAAAACGCGGGACTTACGTAAGCTCTGACTCAGTGACGATCCTCACAGAACTGCTCGCGTCTCGTGGTCTGCGGTTGGCATTTGGGGCGCGCCACCTGTACGAGGCCCGCTCCGTATTGGAACCGGGCATTGCCTACCTTGCTGCTAAGCGCGGTGGCGCGGAGGAACATGCTCGACTGCAAACTTGTATCGATCGCATGATTACCGCAGAAGCAGGCAGCACCGACTTTTTCGAGGCTGATCGGGAATTTCACAGGGTCATGGCCCGGGCATCCGGGAACGACGTGCTGGAACGACTTCTTGATGTCGTTTTGCAATTGCTTGAAGGATCGCATCGTGAACTGGGCAAAGTGCCGGGAATCACGGCTCGTTCGATTACGCACCATCGCAGGCTACTTGCGGCAATTTCGGCTGGCGATGGTGATCGGGCGCGTCGGATTAGCCAGCAGAACCTCAGGAAGATTGAGCAGATGTACCTCTCGCACCTAGCCGCAGCTCCCCAGAGGGAAGGGACCGTTCGGAAGTCGCTTGAGGAGTCCGATCGTAGCCCAGAAGGCTTGCGGGCGTCGAGAACAAGCAGCGAGGCGGGTGGCGAGGAAGGCTCATGGTAGTGATTGACTGGGATCAGGTTGGTAAGGAAGCTGCAGCACTCCTCGGTGCGCTCATCCGTGCCGATACCAGTAACCCGCCGGGCAGTGAGCATCGGGCGGCGGAAGTGCTGGCCCGTGTATTGACCCAAGCGAATCTTGCTCCGCGTATCCTCGAAGCTGAGCCAGGTCGATCAAATCTGATTTGCCAGCTGGACGGCGAGGGAAACGGGGATCAGCTCATGCTGCTTTCCCACCTCGATGTCGTTCCTGCATCGAGAGAGGGATGGCAGCGAGATCCGTTTGGCGGGGAACTCGTGGATGGATACGTCTGGGGGCGTGGTGCGCTCGACACTAAGAATCTGACCGTCATGCAGACCCTTTGTCTCTTGCTGTTGCAGCGACGACACATCCCGTTGCGACGTGGGGTCCTGCTCGTGGCAACTGCCGATGAGGAGCGGGGTGGCAAGTTTGGCGCGCAATGGCTCGTGGAGCACCATCCAGATCTTCTTCATGCTTCCTACGTCATCAACGAGGGCGGCGGCCACGACATCCTCGTAGGCAGCCAACGGTACTACCTCTGCCAGACCGGCGAAAAGGGAACGTGCCGCGCCATGGTGACAGTGACGGATGAGCCCGGACATGGTGCGATGCCCAGGCGGAGGCACGCCATCGGTGGCCTCGCGGCGGTGATTGGGCACCTCGCCAAGCATCCCTTTCCGTACCGCACGGTCCCAACGAGTCGAGCGCTACTGGAGGTTTTGGCGGAGCGTAGTGGGACCGTCTTCGCGGAGGTTCTTGACCGCCTCGATTCTGGGACCTTGACCCCTGAGGGTCTCGATGCCCTGCCACTACCAAGGTACTTCGCACCTGAGTTGCACGCCATGCTTCGTGATACGTTCACGCCGACCATGGTCACTGCCGGCACCCAGATCAATGTCATTCCCCCGAAGGCATCGGCACAGTTCGATGGTCGCATATTGCCAGACACCGTTCCCGAAGCCATGCTAGAAACCATTCGTGCTCACGCCACTTGCGCCACAAGTTGCACGGTCGAGCTAACGCCCTTGACGATATCGTCCGGACTGGAATTTCCGCACCGTACACCGTTTTTCGCAATGATCGAGGCTGCTGTCGCCCGGCATGACTCCGGGGCAGTAGTGGTGCCGTATCTGTGTCCAGGTGGAACAGATGCTCGTCATCTTCGAGCTCTCCCGGGTACGATTGTTTACGGTTTCAAACCCATGCAACAACGCCCGGAGGCCCCGCGTGAAGGGTTGGTACACGGCTTGAACGAGAGGGTCTCCGTGGAGAACCTAGTCTTCGGTACGCGGGTTCTTTTTGACATTGTCTCTCGCTGGTGCGGGTTCGGATAACAGGCATTCCCTAATTAAAGGAGGGGAGGGGCGTCCATGAGGTCTGTGTGCGTCAGGTTAGTGGCGTTATGCGTGATCCTGGCCTTAGCCCCCTGGGCCGGCTCGGTGACTGTCTTTGGCGCACCGAAGGGGGATCTTTTCACCGCGGCGCAGCGTAATCAACCGACAACGTTGGATCCTGCCATCGGTAGCGATGCCCCGTCGACTAAGTACCTAATAGCGGCCTATGAGCCGCTGGTTCGCAATCGTTTCGGAACTCTCGATGAGCGGCATCTGGAGGGCGTTCTGGCAACGTCATGGGACATTTCCAGCGACGGCCTACGGTATACGTTTCACCTGCGCCCTGGCGTCAAATTCCACGATGGCTCGCAACTCGACGCCGAGTCCGTGAAGGTGTCGATTGAGCGTATGAAGACGATTAATCTGGGAAACGCGTACGTGCTGAGCGCGGTCCAGGAAGTGAATGCGGTAAGCCCTCTCACGGTCCAGATTACTCTGTCCGAGCCGTACGCACCATTTATCCAAGCTCTGACACTTGTCTACATTGTGAGCTCCACAGCGGTAAAAGAGCATCAGGTTAACGGCGATTTGGCTCAGGGGTGGTTCCGTGATCATGAAGCCGGATCAGGACCCTACAGGCTTGACAGCTGGCAGTTGGGCCAACAGATGCAGTTGAGTGCGTTTCCCGACTACTGGCGTGGGTGGTCGGGCAATCACGCAAAGACCCTCATCCTCCGTCTGGTGGCAGAGCCGGCCACGCAGCGCCTGTTGGTGCAGTCTGGCGAAGTCGACTGGGCGGACTCAATCACGACTGACGACATCATTGCGCTGCGGCAGGACAAGGCGGTACGCGAGCAGAGAAGCCCTGGTCTTGCCGTCTTCTACCTGATGATGAACACGAAGAAGCCGCCTCTTACGGACGTGCGAGTGCGGCAGGCGTTGGTTGCTGCATTCCCTTACGATCAGATGCTCAAGGGCGTCCTACACGGTTTGATGAGCCCCGCGAACGGATACCTCGCCCCGGGTTTCCCGGAACATGACCACGGTGCGCCGGCGCAGTTTGATCTCGCACGCGCGCGCCAGCTCCTTGGTGACGCGGGATACTCGAAGGGTGGCTTCACGCTTACGCTCGTGTACTTCAACCCGCTGGACTACGAAAGTCTGGGGTCGCAACTGTTCGCCGATCAACTGCAAAACCTCGGCATTACCCTCAAGCTGCAAGGGTTGCCGTGGGCGTCGCTCCTGCAACGCAAGTCCGATCCGGACATCGCGCAAGAACCTGACCTCGTATTCTACAATGTCACGCCGGGTTTTGGCTCGCCTGATTCTATCCTCTATCCTACCTTCTATTCCAAATCCACACACTGGGGCCATTTCAATTATGCGAATCCAAAGGTCGATGCAATGCTTGATCAGGCGCGTCGAACCCTCAACGCATCCCAGCGAACGGCTCTCTACGTGCAGATCCAACGGCAGCTACGTGCGGACACGCCCGGGATTCCTCTCATGCTTTGGGATATCGTGAACGTCTATAGCGCGCGCGTGACGCATGCCGACGTGGCCTCAACGAGCGCGTTCGTCATCGACTATTACACGATCCAGTTAGGCCAGTAACACCCGCGTAAGGTGCAGCGATGCGCTTCCTCGCGTATCTGGCGATGCGTATCGGGTGGTTAATCGCGGTCATGCTGGGCGTCGTGACGCTGACCTTCCTCATCACGAACGTCGTCCCGGCTGATCCCGCACGCCTAGCAGCTGGTCTCGAGGCCCAACAGGCGCAGGTGGATACAATGCGGCACCTCATGGGGCTGGACCAGCCGCTGCCGGTGCAGTACTGGAACTACCTAGTCCGGCTCCTGCACGGCGACCTGGGGCTGGATGCACGCAGCCAGCGGCCAGTTGTGACCCAACTCGCGGAGTATTTTCCAGCAACCTTCGAGCTCGTCATCGTCACGATGACGTTGTACATTCTGCTCGGGGTGATCGGGGGAGTAGCTGCGGCAGTAGAGCGCGGATCCTGGGTAGACAAAGGCGCGCAGCTTCTCTCTTTGGGCGGGTTGGCGATGCCGCCATTCTGGGTGGCGATTGTGTTCCAGGTGGTGTTTTTTGCTCAACTGCACTGGTTACCGGCCACGGGGCGCCTTTCTGCAGTGCTTGCGCCGCCTCCCCATATCACCGGGCTCTACCTGGTGGACAGCCTCGTGGCTGGCCAGTGGGGCACGTGGTGCGACGCAGCCGTCCATATCATGCTCCCGGCCGTCACGCTCCTCGTCGGATCGGTGGCGAACGTGCTGCGAATTACGCGACGGGCGATGCTGCAGGTGTTCGCCCAGCCGTACGTCGCGACGGCGCGCGCTAAGGGGTTGTCTGAGCGTATCGTAATCTGGCGGCACTGTCTACGAAACTCAGCGATTCCTATCTTAACGATGATCGGCCTCCAGGCAGGCTACCTGTTCTCTGGCGCCATCATCATCGAGATCGTTTTCTCCTGGCCAGGGTTGGGGAAATATGCGGTCGATTCCATCGCCAACCTTGACTTCCCCCCGATCATGGGCGTGACGCTTATCGTCGCGGCGGCCTTCGTGCTCATTAACCTCCTGATCGACCTCGCATATCCGCTGGTCGATCCGCGCATCGTTTATTGAAGCAATGAGCAGCGATACGAGAGTGCGGTCTCTTGACGTGGCGGTACCGCAGCAGCGGCGCCGGCGGCTGCCGCGTGCTCTGCGGCGTCTACTGCGAGACCGGATCGGCACGCTCGCGGGGGTCACCACGGTCGTGATCTTTCTCATCGGTCTCATGGCGCCTGTTCTGGCTCCGTATGATCCCTACACGCCGTCCCCATCTGCTCGATTGCAACCGCCCTCTGCGTCGCACTGGTTTGGGACGGATGAACTCGGGCGTGACCTCTTCTCGCGTGTCCTCTACGGCGCGCGGATTTCTCTTGAAGTTGCGGTGATTACGGTCACGCTTGCTGTCGTGTTGGGCTGTGCTGTTGGGGTGGTCGGAGGATACCTCGGAGGCGGGGTGGATCAGCTGTTGATGCGATTGACGGATGTTTTTCTCGCTTTCCCTGCCCTCTTGTTGGCGATGGCATTCGCCGCCGCCCTGGGCCCATCTATCGTGAATGCGGCACTCGCTCTCGGGCTCGTCTACTGGCCAGGGTACGCGCGGTTGATGCGCGGTCAGGTGCTGAGCATCAGAGAACACCTCTACGTGGAAGCAGCACAGGCCTGCGGAATTTCAACCCCACGCCTGCTCCTTCGCCACATCTTGCCCAATGCGTTTGACCCGGTCGGTGTTCGAGCAACGATGACGGGTGGCTACGCGATCCTTATGGGGGCTTCCCTGAGCTTCATTGGTCTTGGAGCGCAACCCCCTGCGCCTGAGTGGGGGCTCATGGTTGCGGTCGCCCGTCTCTATCTCCTCAATGCGTGGTGGTATCCCACCCTAGTGGGTGCCGCCGTCTTTATCACCATTCTTGCGATCACGATGTTTGGTGATGCTGTGCAAGACGCAACCGATCCGAAGCTGGCTCAGCAAGGATAGGACAAACAAGGGAAGGGGTGTTCGCAGATGGCGGTAAGAGGGCAACAAGCCAAGGTGAGTGAGGCGGAGGCAAGACGCATCCACGATGCTGCGATCGTTGTTGACGCGGAATTGAGTGGGTACTTCACTCGCCCAGCCCCCATCGTTGACGGCAAAGACTACCTGCAGCGCGCGTTAGATGGAGGGATCACGGCTGCGGTCCAGACGTTGGCTGGAGGCAATACCAATTTTCGTGGAGCGTTGGCACATATCAATGAGTGCTATCAACTCTTGGAAGTCGAGCCGGCGCGCACGATGTTGGTCCGCTCCAGCAGAGATATCGAAGAGGCCAAGCGAGAGCGGAAACTGGGGCTCATTTTTGGATTCCAAGACGCGACCCCTCTCGAGGACGATTGGACGAACCTCCTTCCCGCGTGTTGGCGGTTGGGGGTCCGGGTGATCCAACTGACGTACAACGAGCACGGCAGGCTTGGGTCCGGCTGCCTTGAGCCGAACGATCTTGGCCTCACCGCCTATGGCCGGCAGGTCATCGGGGGGATGAATCGACTTGGGGTGATGCTGAACCTGTCCCATACAGGCGAAAAGACGTCCTTTGACGCTATCGAAGCGTCTCAGGATCCTTGCATCATCAGTCATGCGAACGCCACGAAACTGACCCCGCATCCCCGGAACAAATCCGATGTTCTCATAAAGGCTCTTGCGGCCAAGGGCGGGGTGATCGGTGTGGTTGCGTGGAGCCCTCTGGCCGTGCTGAAGCCCGGCGTTGCCCCGACCGTCGACGACCTTGTCACGCATATCGACTATATCGTGGACTTGGTCGGCGTTGATCATGTCGCTATAGGGACAGATATCAATGAAGCGTTCCGCGTGATGCCCATCCCCTCATCGTTTGAGACCCAGTACAGCTTCCAGCTGGTCGGGTTCAAGGGGCGTGCGCCGGCGGTTGAGGGGTTCTCCCAGGTACACGAGTTTCCAAATGTGACTCGTGCACTTCTCGACCGCGGATACAAGGAGGCCGACATCAAGAAGATCTTGGGAGGCAATTTCATGCGTCTCGCAAAGGCGGTGTGGGACAAGCACACGCCTCAGTAAGATCTCGCGCTGGTAGTGCGGAAGGCCAGGCGTGGATACTTGAGGTGTCGCGGAGGGAGTTCTGAGGTGCCGAGGATGCTTCTTTCGGAGGATGAAGTTCTTGAGTTGGCCGCCTTTTTGGTGACCGCTGCACGGTGCCTCGTGGACGAACCCGTCGATTATGGCCCAATGCGTTTGCTCAGTGGCGCGGAGCGCCTGTGCACGTATGCGGCACCGCGGATCGAAGACGCGCAAACGCGCGCCCTCTTTGAGCACCTCGCCCAGCACATCCCGCCGCGTCTGGGGCGGCGCAACGGTGACCCCGACGGGTACCTCCGGTTCATGGATGACAGCTGCCGCAGGATCGCTACTGAACTGCTGCGGCGTGCCGGACGAGGGAGATGACATCATTGCCGGACTGCTTGGAATGTATCAAGACACGGCGGGTCACTCGATATTTCTCTGAGGAAGCCGTGCCGCGAGAGGCATTTGTGAAAATCCTCGAAGCCGGTCGTTGGGCGCCGAGTGGCGGGAACCGGAGACTGCATCGCTTTATTGCCATTCAAGACCGCGAGATCATCGAGTTGATACGCGCCGTCTCTCCCGGAATGCTCGGGTATCCCTCTGCGCTCGCTGTCATCTGCATTGACTGGGCGAAGGCTGGATCGCTCGGGTGCAAGCCGCACCATCATGGGGCTTACATCGACGTCGGAACGGCCGCGGAAAACATGCTGTTAGCTGGACATGCGCTTGGACTTGGAACTGGGCCGGTGACGTCCTTTAGTGCGTCGGCCGTAAGTACGATCTTGAGACTTCCGGATTGGCTGACCCCTGAAATGATGGTGTGCATCGGCTATCCGGCAGGAACGCAGCCGTTCGGACGAAGCTTGCCAGCCAAGCTCACGCGGCTTGAAGATCTCATATCCTGGGAGCAATTTGGCTCAGCGAGCGTTGGCGGCTCTCTCGGGAGGTAAGGCTCGAAGGAGATGATTATTGTGTCATGCCAATCCGGAGCTCGGCGCCGGGCGCTCATGCCGACCGGCCTGTACGTGGCTTGGTCTCGCAACGGTGAGGGGCACGTCAGGAGTTGCAGCACGTGCCCGAGCATCCGCGACAGCGGGCAGCGGTCGACTGGCGCTCGAATTGATGCGCGCGTTTTCGGTTCCTATCGTCGTGCAAGAGGAGGGGAGGGATAATGCGCTTGCCCAAGGAGTCCTTCACCTATGGGGTATCTGCATGCCAGTCGGAATATCGTGCGGCCCACCATGGCCAGTCCGCACGGAGTGGTGTTCGCTTCCAGATGCATCTACCATGACAGCCGCGTCGCTGCGGGAGATTGCCGAGACCGAGGCGGTGGTGATCGGTGCCGGCTCGGTTGGGACGTCCATCGCCTACGCGCTAGCCAACCGCGGCGCCGACGTCATCCTTCTTGATCGGGCCGCCAGCGTTTGTGCAGAGACGAGCGCAGCCAATGCCGGGCTCATCTGGGTCCAGACGAAGGTACCAGCGTACTACACAAGGTTCAGCCTCTTATCATCGAATCTATATCCAGACCTTGTTCGCGCCCTAGACGACGATGTCGAATACGACCGGCCCGGCGGGCTGCGCTTGGCGTTGACCGAGCCGGACTGGGAGGAAGCCATCCACTTGGCCGAGCAGCAACGCCAGGTGGAGGGATTGTCCATCGAGATTTTGGACGGGGATGCGGTGCGGCGGCTCGAGCCCGCCGTTGGGCCCGACGTCGTCGGTGGTATCCACTGTCGACAAGACGGCCACATTAATCCGATCCTCTACGTCCACGCGCTAGCACGGGGCGCGCGGCGGAAGGGCGCACGCATCGTGCTTCGCACTGCCGTTACCGGAATCGTACGCCGCCCCGACGGTGCCGTCGCGGGCGTTGCTACGCCGGAGGGTGTCATTCGCACGCGCGCCGTGGTGAATGCGGCCGGGGTGTTGGCGCCCGTGGTCGCAGCGATGGTGGGGTTTCGGTTGCCGATTATCCCGTGCCGGGGGCAGGTAGTCGTCACGGAGGCACTGCCACCTACGTTGACGCGTCCGCTCGCAAACATGCAACAAACGGCGAGGTCGGGCGTCTTTCTCTGCGGCGAGACCGGCGACTTTGCTGGGCTCGATAAGTCGACGGACCTCGCGTCGATGCGCTCCGTCGCTCGACGCGCGATTCGGTTGATCCCGACATTAGCTCGCAGTCAGGTACTGCGTGTTTTTGCTGGACTCCGACCGTGGCCGCCTGACGGGGTCCCATTCTTGGGGCCGGTGTCGACCATTCCCGGGTTCTACGTGGCGGTGGGGCACAGCGGGATTACGCTCTCACCGCTCTACGGCAAGGTGCTCAGCGAGTTGATCGTTGACGGCCGCACCGACGTGCCGATCGAACCCTACGATCCATGCCGGTTCGACGGCCGCGACGAAGTGGTGTTCATTCGCGAGCACTATCGTCGCGATGTATCCCTCAAGGATCCATCGTGGCCCACGGCACTTTTGTCGGCTTGAAGAAGGGCGACAGCATGCACACCGCATCGGTTAATGACACTGAGTCCAAGTCCGTAATTATGTTCGAAGTGGACGGGCGAGCGATCAATGCGCGAGTGGGTGATACCGTTGCTTCGGCACTGCTTACCGCCGGTATCCAGCCATTTCGGCGGACACGATCGGCTGCACCGCGCAGTGTCTTCTGTGGCATGGGAGTCTGCTACGACTGTGCTGTGACCATTGACGGGCTGCGCTCGGTGCGCGCCTGCATGACCCGTGTGCGTAACGGGATGAAAGTGGAGACCAAGTGACCATGGAACACATCCAGGTTGTGATCGTCGGTGCCGGCCCTGCGGGGCTCGCAGCGGCGGCGGAAGCATCGCGTGCCGGTGCTCAGGTCGTCGTACTGGATGAACAGCCGACGCCCGGCGGGCAATACCTACGCCAGCGCTGTCCGGACGTCCCTCAACCGGACGATGCGATATCCAGGGCTGCAGAAGAAATCAAGGCAACGTTGCTCCGTGATCTCTTCGCTCACGGGGTCGAGATTCGCACGGAGACAAGCGTGTGGGCTGCGTTTGCCGGCGATGTCCTCGCCGTGCAGACGTTGCAAGGATCTCGAATAGTCCACTACGAGCGACTGGTGGTTGCGACCGGTGCCTACGACCGTCCAGTCGCGTTCCCAGGCTGGACGCTCCCTGGCGTGTTTACGGCGGGAGGCGCACAAGCGCTTACCAAGGGGTACGGCGTCGTCCCAGGCCGACGCGTCCTGGTCGCGGGGTCCGGGCCGTTCCTGTTTCCTGCGGCTGTGGAGTTGGTACGCGCTGGCGCCGAGGTGGTCGGCGTTCTGGAGGCTACGACACCCTTCCAGTGGCGCTCCGGATTGGGATCGGCATGGCGCCACCGGGAGCGGGTACCGGAAGCGCTCCACTACTTCCGGTTGCTCCGCGCGGCTCGGGTACCGATTCGGTTTGGCCGGGTGGTCACTGCCGCCGAGGGTGAAGGTCATGTAGACGGGGTGATGACGGCCCGTGTCGACACGCGCTGGCGTCCCATCGCTGGCACCGAGGAGCGTGTCGCCGTCGATGCCGTGTGTGTCGGATTCGGATTTCTCCCCTCCACCGAGCTCACACGCGCTCTCGCGTTGCAGCACCAGTTCGATGGCCTGCGCGGCGGATGGATTCCGGTGCACGACGCGGACATGCAGACGAGCGCACCGCAGGTCTTCGTCGCCGGGGAAGCTGCGGGCATCGGCAGCGCCCAAGTCGCGCTTCTGAGTGGTCGCCTGGCGGGCATCGCGGTCGCACGAAGCCTAGGACTTATCAGCGCGCGGGATGCGGAGACGCGGATGGCGATGGTCCGGCCCGACTACCAGCATGCGCGCGACTTTGCTGATCTCATCCTGCGGACGTTTGCGATCCGTCCGGGCCTGCTGCAGCTTATTACCGACAATACGTTGGTGTGCCGTTGCGAGGAGATTGCGGCAAGCCGCGTGCGGGCACGGGCTCGAGAGTGGCGGGATGACCTTCACGGGATCAAAGGGGCTCTGAGGATTGGGATGGGACAGTGCCAAGGCCGCAATTGCGGACGGCTGATGACGAGCCTTTTGTCCGATGCCTTGGCCACTGGGGAAGCTGACCTCGGCATGCTGTCGGTCCGTGCACCGCTCAAGACGATTTCCGTGGCGGCGCTGGCCGGGTTGGAGCTTGACGACGAATAGTTCGGCACCCGTCAGCGTATCGCCTAGGGACCGCGATAATGGTCCCCAACGGCAAGGCCTGCGGCTCGCTTCACGACCGTTGACTGCCTTGTCGCGAGGGAGGATCGCAGGGGACGGTCTTGAGCGAGTTGTGGCGGGTCGACTTCCGCCGGACGTACTACACGAGCACCGCGCAGCCGGAGCGCGACCTGCAAGCGTACCTGCGGTGTTATCATCGGGAGCGGCCGCATCAAGGCTACCGCCTGCGCGGACGGGCGCCAGCGACCGTGTTCAGCGCCAAGGTGGGGAGCTGACCAGTGTCGTCGGGTTCGGTTGGGAGGTATAGAGTGTCAACACCAACTCCGCTCTTGGCACCTTAGATCATCGCTAGGTGGCGCGAAAGGGGTCTCGCGGTCGTCGGAGTGCAATTTCCATGAATGGGGGGATCTCATGCCGACCATGCCGGTGATGGAAGCTGTTGTCAGCATTCTGGAAAGTGAGGGCGTAGAGGTCTGCTTCGGAATCCCCGGGGCCGCCATCTTGCCGCTGTATAAGGCGCTTTCGAAATCCTCCCGGATCCGCCACCTGACCATGCGCCACGAAGAAGGGGCGACCCACGCCGCCGACGGCTGGGCTCGGATCACCGGGAAGGTGGGCGTCGCGATCGGTACGTCGGGGCCGGCCGGCACGAACATGGTCACCGGTCTCTACACCTGCATGGGAGACTCAATTCCGATCGTGTGCATCACTGGGCAGGCGACAAGAGCCAACCTGCACAAGGAGGCGTTTCAAGCGGTCAATATTGCCGAGATCGTCAGGCCGGTGACCAAGAAGAGCTACTGCGTGATGGAGACAGCCCAGGTGCCACAGGTCTTTCGCGAGGCGTTTCGCATCGCGCGCGAGGGCCGACCGGGTCCCGTCCTGATCGACCTGCCCCTGGATGTGCAGAGGGGTGATGTGGAGTACGACCCGGACCTTGACGCGCCGCTTGAGGTCTTCAGACCCTCCCCCAACCCGCACAAGGTCCGACGCGCCGTGGAGATGCTGTTGGCAGCGGAGCGACCGATCCTCATGATGGGCGGCGGCGTGATGACGGCGCGCGCCTCCCAGCCGTTCGTCGCGCTCGCCGAGCACTTGCAGATCCCGGTGATCCCCACGTACATGGCCGAGGGCGGGATCGCGTTCAACCATCCACTCTATGGCGGGCGCATCGGTCTGCAGACCAATACCCGGGGCGGGAACAAGCTGTTCCTTGAATCGGACCTTGTGCTGGCCGTGGGCGCCCGCTTCGCCGAGCGGCATACCGGCGAGCTCACGGTCTACCGGGGTAATCGCAAGTTCATCCATATCGACATCGAACCGACCGTGATCGGGAAGGTCTTGGCGCCGAATCTCGCGATTGTGGCGGACGCCAAGCTCGCGGTCGAAGCGCTGCTTCGTGTCACACGCGAGGCCACGTCGAGGCGCTCGCCCAGCGACTGGTCGCTAAAGGCCGCCGACTACAAACGGCGCTTCCTCCGCAAGATGGATTTCGACCAGGCGCCTATCAAGCCTCAACGGGTCTTTAAGGAGATAAACGAGTTCTTTGACGCGGACACCGTCTTCGTCACCGCCATCGGCCTGTATCAGATCTGGTCGGCACAGTTCCAGGAGATCCAGAAGCCGTACACGTATTTCTGCTGCGGCCAGGCCGGGCCGCTGGGCTGGGAAGTGCCGGCGTGCATGGGCGTGAAGCTGGGGAAGCCCGAGGCTCAGGTGGTCGGCGTGGTGGGTGACTACTCCTTCCAATTCCTCCTTGGCGATCTCGCCACGGCCGTCCAGAATCGCGTGCCCTATGTCCTGGTCATGCTCAACAACGGATACCTGTCGCTCATCCGGCAGCCGTCAAAGTACATGTACGACATGAACTATGCCGTGGACATCGGCTACGGGGACGGCTACGGCCCGGACTTCGTGAAGATCATCGAAGGCTTCGGGGGTCGCGGCCGACGCGTCACCCAGCCGGACGAGATCAAGCGAGCGTTGGCCTGGGCGGTAGAGGAGTCCAACCAGCACAAAGTCCCGGTTCTGGTCGAGATTCGGGTGGACCGCGAGACCGACGCGGCCATGGGTGTCGCCCTTGACAAGATCGTGGAGCGCGACCCGGTCGCCGATCTTCCGGCAGAGTGTCCCGCACGGGAGGCAGTGCGAGTGCGCTAAGGAGTTTTGTTGATGCGTGCGGAACGCGCCGACGCCCAACGTACGATATAGGTTTGCTCCCACGCGCCCGGAGGGGGCCGCCTTTCGGTGTGGACGGTCGGCCGATATTTGCGACGATGGGGGGGTTACACCACAGAAGCCCCTGCGGCGCGCCTATGAACACAATCCGGAGGCGATGCAACGCGGGCATAGGTTAAGGTTACACTAAGGACGCGGTTCCATACCTCTGGAGCATCGTCAGGCCGACGGTGCAACTCATTCATCGCGAGCTCCGGCTAACCTGAAAATGCCGGATAGTTTCTCACAGATGCGAAGTCTTCGCCGGCGCATTTCGCCGTTCCTCAGCAGAGACGAACCTGGTCACCACCCGGGATGTGTGGCCCATTCCAAGGCACGCTCCGGAGGTTCCACAAAGTCGGCGCCCGTGACCTTCCGGGCGAGTAACCTCAGCCCTTATGCGTGCCTAATCGGCGGGTACTCTGGGCGTAGGGCGGCCCTCAAGCCGCGCCTGTACCAGACGGGCGAGGAAGGCGGCGAACTGCTCGATGTTCTGTTCGACGCTCGCTGCCTCGAGCGCCGCCATGTACTCGCCGCGGTCCTCGACCGGCAGCACAGTCCAAGGATACCCGCCGGCGGCGAGCATGACATTCATCAGGAATCGGGCCATACGGCCATTGCCATCCATATAGGGATGGATGTAGACAAACACGAAATGCCCCAGTACCACGCGTACGCGGGCTTCTTCCTCCTCGCGTAGCAGATCGAAGAACGCTGGCATAAGATCGCGTACCGCCTCATGGCGAGGCGGTACGTGTTTCGAGCGCCGGATATAGACCTGGCTACTGCGGTAACCTGCGAGGTCGGTTGCGCTGATAATACCGGCAGTTACACTTGGTGCAAAGAGCTCCCGGTACCAGTCGGCATGGTCAGTATCGACGACCGCGCCCGGGTTGTCCCCACCAAGCACCTTGCGAACGCTTTCCCTCACAGCCTGATAGGCCTGCCAATAACCGCGGGCCGCCAGCGCGTTGCGGTGTTCCGGATCATCTTTGTCGTGGTCGGGGTTCCACGCACCGGCGCGAACGCGCTCGATAAGGGCCGGACTGACCCGGTATCCTTCGATTGACAGTGAGTGGTAGGCGTCGGTTATATAGACTCCTTCAACCGCCTTCATATAGGCTTCGATGTCCGCGACTGGCCCCGGTACAGCGGGGAACATCTCCATCACCGTCTTCCGCATCCGATGCCACATAAGGCGAACACGGCTAACGTGAGGAGAGTGTTCGCTCACGGGTAGAGCCAGCGCGGGTCTGTCACTGAACGGATCATTCTCGCGTACGTCATAGCCGGCTGCCCGCATCGTCTTCAGGATGTCATCGGCCATGCGCGCGCGCCCGACATTGCGGAAGGCACCAGCGAGGCGGCCCGCGAGTGCGCTGTGGCCGCCGGCCAGCAGCAAGGCGAGGACGTCCGAAGCATCGCGCACCATAGCAAGTGCGACGCGCGCATCGGTGGCCTTTTGGGGAAAATAGCTTGGGGAACAGGCTATTAGCGCAGCGGGCAAAGAAAACAGCCGCAGACCCTCTTTCTCTTCCCGTTGCCCTTCTGCCGGCAGGGCAGCCCGAACGTCGAGCAGAGAGGTTTCGTATGGTAGCGGCGTGATGCGGTTGCGTGCCTTCGGCGCGCGGACGACCAATTGGCGCGGTACAACCCGGTTGCCAGCATGCAGCGACAGAGATTGCTCAGGCGATAAGGACCATTCCGTTCCAAACCGCTCGTTTAAGTAGGCGGCGCAGAACCCCCAGAAGGAGGAATACCAAGGTGTACTGTCCCCGCTATCTCCGTCCGGCCGGGCCGGAATGTACCAGCCCTTCATTACCTCGCGCAAGAAGCCGTTGCGTAGGAGCCGCTCCCGATGGAGGCGGGCCAGATCGGCAGAGCGAATGGCGACCAAACCGCGGGCTTGAAGCTCCTTGAGTGCCTCAAGGGAGTCGGCGAGTTTTGCCTGCGGTCTTGCCATAGTCGTCCCATCCTTAGCTTATTGTGTTGTGCAGTAGTTAGCTTTTTCTGTTGATTACGATTGCTCCATTTGCCTAATTGTAGCGCTTTTAGCTTATTATGTCGATCGAAATTTAGCTTATTATGCATTATCGGGTAGGCTCTAGCGCCCCGCCGCCTGGCCCGGGCTCGGTCTTCCGCTTCCCCGTCAGGTCGACTGTGGGGGTTTCGAGACACTCTCGACTAAGAACTTGGCGACTCCGCTTCAGCCACGATGATTTGATGTTAGGAGTGCCTAATCGACCGTAACTTCGATAGGCTTGAGGTGTACGGTTCGAACATATCGGGCCCCCGCTGCCACGATTACCAGTAAGTCCGGCAGGGAGGATCCCCTCTAGAACGAGGAGGCCCTCCACATTCCCGCGGAGTTCTGCCACCAAGCCCTCGGATGTCGGCCGGAGCACGATCTCGCCGATGAGACCGCGCAGGAGTCTCCTGGCGCGCCCCACATCGCGACCGAGCACTTTGTCGAGCTCTCGGGTCGTTTGTCAATCGCCTCTTGCAAGACAGACGGAACGATAGACCTCGCCGGCGATTTGCCGATTTGGAGCTGGCATTGTAACGTCCGAATCCGAGTTTCGACGTCTTCTAGCCCAACTTCCGCAGTTTGAGGGAAACCCCCCCGGTTTATAAGGGAATCGGGGCCGACTCTTCACTACACCCCGACCGTCTCCAGGTGCGCCGGCAGGCTCAGCCCGAGCCGCTGGAGGAGGATCGTCTGGTGAACCGTGGGACGGCCGACGCACCGTTTGCGCAGTTCGATCCCGGCACGGGTGGGGAGCACGACGTCGACGAGCCGAATCTGGCGGAGCTCGGCGAAGACCTGGCGCGGCTCCTCGCCC
>Ga0187784_10002101_pt1 | contig 15921 bp, 12 predicted proteins | sample 1015_SJ02_MP15_2_FD_132964 | JGI IMG/M metagenome (GOLD analysis project Ga0187784, IMG submission 132964) | Tropical peat soil microbial communities from peatlands in Department of Meta, Colombia - 1015_SJ02_MP15_20_MG | ecosystem: Environmental > Terrestrial > Soil > Wetlands > Peat | place...
CGCATCCGCACGAGCGGTCGCATTCGACTCCTGGGCCGTCACGAAGTCGCTTTCGATGAGCCGCTCAACGTGCTATTTCATCTCGACCAGGTCCTGCCCGGCCATTCCAACGGCATGCGCTTCACGGCGCACGATGCCGCCCTCAAGGTGCTCGCGCGCGAGGAGTACTACAGCATAGGCGGCGGTTTCATCACGCAGGCGGGAGCGCCGACGAACGCCCAAGAGGCGCGCGCAAAGCCTCCCTATGAGTTCGATTCGGCCGCGCGCTTGCTCGAGCTCGGCCGCCGGGAGGGACTCGAGGTCCACGAGCTCATGCTCGCGCGCGAGCGAACCTGGTACTCCGATGCCGAGATTCGCGCGCGCCTCATGCGCATCTGGCAGGTGATGCAGGACTGCGTGCGCCGCGGCTTCGAGGCCCAGGGCCTGCTTCCCGGAGTGCTCGGCGTGCGCCGGCGCGCGCCGAAGCTCCATCGTCAGCTGATGAGCGGCGACCCATCGAGCCCGATGCAAGCGCTCGACTGGGTGAACGTGTTCGCGCTCGCAGTCAACGAGGAAAACGCCGCCGGCGGCCAGGTGGTCACGGCGCCGACGAACGGCGCCGCCGGAATCGTTCCGGCGGTGCTGCACTATTATCGGCGCTTCGAGCCGGGTGCGGACGATGAGGGCGTGATGCGCTTTCTGTTGACTGCAGCGGCGATGGGCATGCTCTACAAGCGCAACGCGTCGATCTCCGGCGCCGAGATGGGTTGCCAGGGCGAGGTCGGCGTCGCCTGCTCGATGGCGGCGGCGGGGCTCGTCTCGGCGCTCAACGGGAGCAACGAGCAGATCGAGAACGCCGCCGAGATCGGCATGGAGCACAACCTCGGCCTCACCTGCGATCCCGTCGCCGGACTCGTGCAGATTCCCTGCATCGAGCGCAACGCGATGGGTGCGGTCAAGGCGATCAACGCGGCACGGCTCGCGCTGCGCGGCGACGGCTCTCACAAGGTATCGCTCGATCAGGTGATCGCCACCATGCGACAAACCGGCCACGACATGTCCACGATCTACAAGGAGACCTCGCAGGGCGGGCTCGCCGTGAACGTCCCGGAATGCTGAGCGTGGATACCGGCGCGCTGCCCGAAGCTCGTCCGCCACGAGGAGGCGATCGCCCTTGCCCTCTCAATGAGAGTTCAGCAGCACCGTGGTATCGAAGCTTTCGAAGTTCGAGAGCACGCGCCGGTAGGAATTCTGCATGATGCGCTCGGCGTTCTTGTCGGCTCGATGACCCAGCAGCATCCGGATCACCACGTCGTCCGCAGGGCGCGCGTTGTCCTCGCTGAGTAGCTGGAAGGTGTAGCGCGCCAATCGCTGAATGATCTCGTTGGAGAAGCGCAGGCGGCTCAGATCGTGGCCGTCGCCCGTCCCGACCTTGGCCTCCTCGGCGACCTCGTTGATCAAGCGCGTGATGAAGCGTGCCTTGTCGACCAGCCCCAAGTCACTGAAGAACTCGATTTCCGATTGGATGTTCATCCGGCGGGGAAGAAATCGATCGGCTTGGTCGCGGTCAGGGCCGCCACGTCCTTCGCGTCGAACTTGAACAGGCGAACGCGCGCGAGGAGCTTCGCCTCGAACTCCGGATCGTTGAGCTCGCTCGACACGATGCGTGCCGCGGTGATGTCGCCGGAGGGCGAGATGGTGATCTCGAGCACCACCTTGCCTTGCAAGGCAGGATTTTCGCGCAGCGCGCGTGCGTAGAGGGCGTCGATGGCTCCCTTGTTCCGGGTGAATACGAGCGCAATCTCATCGGCGCTGCGCGAGGCCTTGCCACTCCCGCCCGCACGCGTTGCGCCCTGGTTGCCCAGGGCGAGCGTCGGGTCCTTGACCTGCGCGGTGCGGATGCCGTTGAGCGAGCCCGAGCCCGCGGCCAATCCGCTGCTGGTCGGTCCGCTGATTCCCCCGCTCATGCCCCCAGCTTTCGAGGTGATGAGCGAGCGCGTGACCTGGGTGACGTCGCCCGGGTCGGTGGTTTTTGGCTGATTCTTCGCGAGCTTGTCGAGATCGATGTCGCGCAGCGCCGCCAGGTCGTCGACGCTCGCGAGCAAGCCGCTCTTCGAGGCCTTGACGCGCGCATCCACGGGCGGCACGGGCTTGGGCACGACGGGCGCCTTCTCGAGCGGCTTCTCCACCTTGGGCGGTGGCGGAGGCGGCGGCGGGGGCGGCGGCTCCATCACCAGCTGCTCCACTCGCTCGGGCAGGGACTCGGTGTTCACCACGCGCTCGTGCCTCGGCAAGAAGGGCATGATCACGGCGATGATCCCGAACACGATGATGAGATTGCGGAGGATCTTGCGAAAGCGTCGCTCCATCTCCTCCGATGGTGACCAGGGCAGCTCGTAGCGCCGATAGTACGGAGCCAGAGCGGTCGGCGCACGCTGCGCGGAGGCTGCGGTTGCCATATCAGCTCTTCGCCCGCTCACGATCGACCACGGCAAAGGAGACCTTGCCGTACTCGGCGTCGCTGCAGGTCAACATGATTCTCTTCAGCACGCTGTAGGGCAGGTCCTTGTCGCCCATGATCGTGACTTCGCGCTTGGCGATGTCGGTCGGCTGAGCACCCGCGAGTACGCGCTGGTTCACCGCGAGCAGCGCGCTCTTGAGCGGCACGAACACCGGACCCTGACCCGCGGCGACGTCGGCCATGGAACCGACCAGTTGGCCGTCCACATACACGGCGTCCTTGGTTACCATGACCACGACCGCGGCGTTGGGCTTTCGCTCCGAGAGCGACTGGGGAATCGTGATGTTCTTGGTGTTCGGCAGAATGTCGACCTCCGCCGTGTGCGCGAGCAAGAACACCACCAGGATGGTCATCATGTCGATGAACGGCACCAGCGCGTAGTGGCTCGCGCCGTGCTTGCGCCTGCGATGCCGCTGGATCCGGTACAACGTCATGTGGGCGCATCCCCGATCGAGATGTCCGGAAACAGCTCGGCTTTGGAGAACGGCGGCTCGGGTAGCTGGTAGACGCGCACCGTGTCCATGACCTGCACCAGCGTGTCATACGAGATGGACGGAGCCGACAGGATCGTTGCGTCCGTCATCTGCGGAAATTCCGATTTCACCCGCCGCATGAACGCGGACAGGTTCTCCAAGTCATAGCCGTTTGGCGTGTTCTCGATGAGCTTCAAGGGCCCCGAGTTGCGGTCGTTGACCAGCAAGTCGTTCGCGTGAATGATTACCTCGAGCTTCAGTCCCTTCGGCAGATCCACCGGCACGGGGCTGTTGTTCGCCGGTAGGTTGAGCTGCAGGATGTTGGTCTTGGAGAACACCGCCGTGAATATCAGGAAGAACACCAAGATCACCATCATGTCGATCATCGGCACGATATTGAGGTCGTCACGCCCCTCGTGATAGCGGGCGTGATTGCGCCGAACCAGGTTGGCGGATTTTGACTTCATGAGCTGTACACCGCTTTGCGCGACCCGTTGGGGGAACGCCTAGATCGTGCCGCGGGCCGCTGCGGATGAGCGCGTCGGCGATACCGGCGGAGCCACCGCGGCCCTGCTGTCCTGAGGCTCGTGCTGGCGCTCGGTGATCGAATTCAAGAATTTCACCGACGCGATCTCCAAGCTGTCGATCATGTTGGTGGTCTTCGACTCGAGAAACATGTGCGACAGCAACAGCGTGATGGCCACACCCAGACCCGAGGCGGTGTTGTTCATGGCCACCGAAATGGCGGCGGCGAGAAGGCTCGCCTTCTCCGCGGGGTTTGCGGTGGCGACGGCGCTGAACGCGCTGATGAGGCCGGTGATGGTGCCCAGCAGGCCGATGAGCAGGCCCACATTCGCAAGCGAGGACAGATAGTGGGTGCGCTTTTCGATCCGCGGAATGACCTCGAGCAGGCTCTCGTCCATGGCCTTCTCGATGTCGTCGCGCCGGCGCGCGCTAGCAACGCGTGCCACGCCGTAATTCAAGATCGTCGCGATCGAGGCCTTGGAATTCTGCGTGAGGCCGATCACCTGCTTGAAGTTGCCGGCAGAGAGCGCGGGAACGAGGTTGTCCCATAGCGTGCGATTGCGGATGGTTTCGCGCGTGAGATACACGTAGCGCTCGATCGCGATCGCGACGCCCACGACGAAGATCAAGGCCAACGGATACAGGAACAACCCGCCGTCCTTGAAGAAATTGACGACCGAACTGGAGAAATTCATCTGCGCGCTCCTAGAAAAATGCCGACCCGCTCCGGGCCGTATGATTGATTAGATTCCGTAAAATCGGCTATGACTTACTTCTCACCCTGTCGTACCGGCTTGGACGCACCATTTTGAGACGCATCGGCCTTCACGGCCTGGTAATAGATGACCTCGCGCTTGAACTCGTCGCGGTCGATGGGCGCCAATGCCTCGTCCAGCAGGCTATTCATGGGTTTCCCCGAAAGGTCCCCGATATCCGACTTCTTCCACGGCACGATATACATGACTTTCGGCTGCTCGCGGTCCCCGGTGACAGTGGCGGTTCCCAGCTCGAGCCGATCCACCGCGGCCGATTTGCCGCCCCCGCCGGCGCTTGCCGCGAGCGCTGCCCGCGCGGCGGGCGTGCGCGTCGCGCCAGACGTCGTGGAACCGGGGGTCCCGGTCGATCCTGGGCCGGCCGATCCCGCGCTCGTCGAAGCCGGGCTCGCCAGCGCATCGGGGGAAGTCATGGCCCGCGGCTCGCCGGCCTCCTCCTGCGCGCTCACGTGGGACGAATCGGCGGGAGGCGGCGGGGTCGGCGCGGGCGCCTGGCCCAGCGCGGGCAGGGCGAACGCCGCCAGCGCCCCGTATAGGACGATCCCGGGAAATAGAGTGTTCATGCTGGCTCCTCCTTCTTGGCCGCGGCCGGGGGCGCGGCGGGGGCGCCCACGCGCTTGCGCAGCTCGATCACCCAGCCGGCCACTTGCTTATTGTCGCCCGCAAGCGTGAGGTAGTGCTCAAATTGCTCGAGCGCCTTGCCAGGCTCAGCGAGATACAGATCGTAGAGTACCCCGAGGTTGAGATACGCCGGGGCGTAGGTCGGTTGGAGTGCGATGGTGCGCTGGTACGCTGCCTCGGCCTCGGCGAATTTGCCGAGTTTGCGTTCCACGATGCCGAGTTCGGCGTTCGCGACCACGTGGTCGGGATTCTTGGCGATCGCCGCGTTGAACGCCGCTTCCGCTTCGGTGTAGCGCGAGGCGCGCAGGTACAAGAGACCCAGATTCACCTGCGGCCCGGCGAAATCAGGGTATTGAAGCGCGATGGCCTTGAACTCGAGCTCCGCATCGCTCAAACGCCCCGCCTTCACCAAGCCCAACGCCTGGGCGTATTGCTGCGCCGCACGCTCGGGTACCGGGACCTCGCTCGCCGCGCTGGTTGCGGCCGCGCCCGTGGCACCGGCGCCGGCGGGCGCACCCCCCGCCGCGGCAGCGGCTTGAGCGCCTTTGCCTGCACCGCCCGGCGCTTTCGAGGGTGCCGGCGCGTTCGACGCCGCCGGCGCGTTCGACGCCGCCGCCGCCTTCGCGCTGCTGCCCGGCGCGGCGCTGGCCGCGCCGCCGGCGGCCGACTTCGGCGGCTCGGGTCGCGGCGGGGCGCTGTGGCAGCCCACAAGGAGCGCGAGCGCCGCGAAGCTAGCGAATCGATTCGACCAGTTGTTCACCGACTTCCACCTTGCCGTAACGGCCCGGATTGAGCTGGGCCAACGCCGCGAAGCTCTTTTGCACCCACTCGTCATAGGTGCCGTCCTTCGCCCGCGCAGTGTTGACCTCATGCAATTTGATCGCCTTTTCCTCGAAGGGAAACGCCTGTTCCTCGAGCAGCACGTTGTATTGCTCGATCTCGTCTTTGGACAGATTCTTCGGGCGCTCCGAGCTCATGAGGTCCTTGCCGAGCTGGCGATAGAGCTCGGCGCTCTCATAGGTCGCCGCGGTCGTCACCTCGGACACCTGATAGTCGGCCGCTGCCGTATAAGCGCTGAGCGCCGCCTCCATGGCCTTGCGTTTCTCCGCGAGGGATTTCTTCAGGGGAATCACGAGCTTGATGCGCTCGAACTCGTCGCGCACCGGGCCTGCGAGGGTGAGGGTTGCCTTGGCGGCAAGAGCGCGGCTGCGGTCGGTGCGAGCGGCGCCGGCGGCTCGATCGGCGTTGATGATGTCCCTGAGCCAATAGTCGCGCGTGTTGAGGTCGCCCAACTTGGTGGCGATGAGGCAGAGCTTGTTGCGCGCCTCCATCGCCGGGTTCAAGGGCTGCGGGAAATGCTTCACGAAGGCCTCGAGCATGCTGCGCGACTTGGCGGTATTGCCCGCCTTGTCGTAGAGCTCGGCCGCCTGCAGGGTAGCCTCGCGCTGCACGTCCGCCGATTCCCCGGGCGACTGCGCAATTTGCTCGAACTCGACGGCCGCCTGTCCGGGCTTGTTCGACTCGGAGTAAGCGACCGCGAGCTTGCGCGTGACATCGGCCTGCAGCGGACTCTGAGGAAAGTTGCGCCTGAAGCCCTCGAGCACCACGATCGCCCGATCCCACTGCTTTTGACCGATGAGCAGGGCTGCCGCATCGAAGTCCGCGTTGGCCCGCACCTTCGAGGTCGGCGCCAGCGTCGAGACGCGCAAGAAGTCCTCGACTGCCGCGGCGCTGTCGCCTGCCTGACTCTTCTGCTCGCCCTGCTTGTAGATCGATGCGGCGAGCCGCTCGACGATGACGGGTCGCTCGGGATCGTTCGGCGACATCAGGGCCTGCGCGCTCGTATAGCTCGCCTCCGCCTTGTCGAAGTGGCCCTGCTCGAAGTTGGAGTTCGCGATCACGGTATAGGCGATGCGCTGCTTGGCGGCGTCGACCGGCGGTTGGCGGGCCAATAGCGTCTCGGCGGCAGCGCTCGCGCGCGCGTAGTCCTTGGCCGTGTAGAGGTCGGTCGCAGCGCGCGTGAGCACCTGGGCAGTCTCGGGGTGAAGCGGAAAGGCTTGCGCGAACTTGAGCGAGCTCTCGACCTCCTGCGCGTGAATCTTCGCCCTGGTGTCACCCGACAATCCCTCCTCTTCCTTGCCGTAGGCCACGAGGGCGGCGTAGCCCGCCTCCGCGGCCCTCGCGTGCGCGCCATAGGAGTATGCGGTGTTCTCGTACTGTTGCGCGGCGTCGAGATACTGCTTGCTCTCGTAGAGCGTGTCGGCCAAGAGGAAATTCGTGACCGCCGAATCCGGATCGTCGGGGAAGGAGGTGAGGTAGCTGCGATACCACCTCGCCGCCTCTTGATAATCGGCCGTGTTCTTGGTGCGCTGCGCCTGCGCATGGTAGTACTGCGCAACGTCTTTCAGATTCGTCTTGAGCACCGCGACCACCTTGGGCTCGTCCTTCGGCGATCGACCCTGCCAGTACGGGGTGCCGTAGCTGTAGTTGCGGACGAATTCGGTCTTGCCTTGCAGAACGAGCTCGGGGAATCCGCCCTTGGCGTACGCCTCGATGGCTTGCATCTCCAGGAGCGGCGCCTTCTCGTTGTTGCGATCCTGCGAGACGAACGCGCGATAGGCGTCCGCCGCATCCGTATAGCGCTCCTTCTCGATGAAGAGGTCGCCGAGACGCGCGTACAGCAGGTAGTAGTAAGGCCGAGGCTTGCGGTGCTTCACAAATTCGTCGATCGTCTTCGGTCCGTCGCCGTAGGAGAACGTGATCGACATGACGCGAAACGTGTCCTCGACCAATTCGCGATTGGGTTTGGAGAGCGTGTCGATCTCGATCAGCGCCTTCGGATCGCTCTTCGACACCAGCACCGAATCGAGCACCCCGGCGAAGGAGACGAGGCTGCGGTCGCTCTCGCCTTGCTTGAAGAGCGACCAGCCGTGCTTGTACAGACTCTGATTGTAGAAGGCCGATGCGGCGCCGATCTTGATGACGGCCTCGTAGGCGCTCTGCGCAGCGGCATACGACTTGTCGGAGAACAGGATCTCACCGCGGCGAAACTGCGCCTCGTCGATGTAGCGGCTGTTCGGATAGCTCGTCACCAGCCGATCGAGCGAGGCGAGTGCCTTGTCGAGCTGGGCATTGAGCTCATAAGCTCGCGCGAGTTGATAGAGCACCGAGTCGTTGCGCTCGTACTTCGGGTAGGTTTTGAGGAGCGCCGAGTAGAGGTGAATGGCCTCGGTCGCGCGCAAGCCCTCGTTGGTCGCGAGCTCGTGCTCGATGCGCTCGGTCTCGGAGCTTTCCAGATTGAGGTCTCCCAGCCGCCGCATGGCTTCCTCGCGCAGCGCCGCATCTCCGGCGTTCAAGTCGAGAAAGCGCTTGTAGCTTTCCATGGTCTTGTTGGTGTCGACGCCCGAAGGCGGATCGGGACTCACGTCGACCTGCTGACCCTCCAGATCCTTGATGGTGGTCGCGCCTTTTTTCTTGTCCGCCGCGCTCGCCGCGACGACGGCAAGCAAGACCAGCCCGGCCAGCACTCCCGCGATCGACGTTTCCTTCAGCCCGCGGATCACGGCTGCGCCTTTGGCTTCGCGTTCTGAGTCTTATCGTAGATCGCGGCGAGCTCGAAGCGAGCCTGCACCTGATAGGTCTCGATGCGCTGCTTTTGACGCCCGAGCTCATCGACCGCGATCTCTTGCAGGAATCGATTCTGTTTCTCGGCGAGCGCCGCCATCCGCTGCTCGAGCTCGTCCATGCGCGCACGCATGGTCGCGACCCGCGCTGCGAACGCTCCGGTGTTGGTAGGGATGCCGGCCCGTGCTTGCTTGACCTGCACGGCGCGCTTCTGCGTTTCAAGGAGCGAAGCCTCGAGCTCCTTGACCGAGCGGCGCTCGTTCCAGAGTCTCGCCTTGAAGCTCTCCGACAGCCGCCAATACACCACGCCCTTCATCAGGCGCAGCTTGTCGCGCATTTCCTGAAGATCCGGATCGTCGGGATGAAGCGCGAGATAATCCTCGATGCGCTTGAGCTTGGTCCAGGTCTGCTGCTCCTCGGGGGTGCCGAGTGCCGCCACGTCGTTGGATTTCTCGATCGCGTTCAAGCGCGATTCGAAATCGACGCGTTTCTGGGTCAAGGCGTCGAGATCCGTCGCCGCCATCACCGCGTCCGCCTTCGGGACCCGCTCGTTGTATGCCTCTTGACGGGTGTCGAGCATGTCGTTGTACGCCGAGACATCTTCGCGCCAATCGTCGAGGTTGTGACGCATGAAGTTGAGCTCGCGGTAATTCTTGAGCCCTTCCTGGAACTCGTTACTCGCGAGGATGTGGTACAGGTAGCGCGACTCGGGCGCATTGGGCAGCGTCTTGAGCTGCCAGTACCAGGTGAGCGTGTCCTTCTTGTCGTCGTTCAGCAACCGATCGAGGAGGTTCCCGCTGCGGATTTGCTCGATCGAATCGTCGATGCGCCTCAACTCCGCGTCGAACGACTCGATGGCCGCGCCGTAATACTCGGCGGCCTGACCGCTCGCGCCCAGCTGGTTGTAGGCATAGGGCACCGTGAGATACGCCTCCTGCACCGCGGAATCGAGGAGATTGCGCTTGCGCAGCGCGAGCCAGGGCACCAGGGCGCGCTTGAAGTCGCCGAGCGATGAGTCCGCCCAGCCGACCCCGAGGAGCGCTTTGCTCGAGTACGGGCCCTCGAGGCGGACCCGCTCGAGGATCGGCCGCGCCTCGGCCGCCCGCTGTGCCTGGAGGTAGGCGAAGCCCAGCGCGAGATTCGCCTTGTCCTTGAGCGACAGCAATTCCTCATTGGACGTTTCCATTCGCCCGACTCGGTCGAGGTAGGCGATGGCCTCGGGCAAGCGTCCCTTGCGCACCAGCGCGACGCCCAGGTTGAACTGCGCGTAGGCGGTCCAGTCGGGCGCCCCGTGCCAGGCTTGCAAGGCCGCGATGGCGTCGTCGTAACGGCCCTGGCGCAGCATCAGCTGAGCGAGCAGCATGTAGCGCTCGGCGCTGATACGCGGCTGGATCTTGTCCGAAACCTGCCTGAGCGCGCGCTCCGACTCCTCGAGGTAGCCGCGCTGATACCAAACCTTGCCGAGGTAGAACCAGGCCTTGTTGCGCACGCCTTCGGAGGTCTTTCCCGCGAGCAACGCCTCGAAGATCTTGCCCGCCTCGACGTGCTCGCCCAGGGAGAGATACAACCCACCGAGCAAGAGCTCCGCCTCGCCTTCGGTGTGCGGCAGCCGCTCGAGCTCCTGCGCCGCCAGGAGGCGCGTGATCGAGTCGAAGTAATCGTCCTGATAGAAATAGAAGAGCACATCGCCGTAGTGCAGATCCTTCACGTCGCGCGGCGGCAGCCCGTCGGGATCGGGCTTGACGTACTTCGCGGCGGACGCGGCCAGCGGCAGCGTCAGCAGTAAGCCGCCGAGCAGCATCAGCCGGAGCTTCGTTCTCATGCGCAGCACGTCATTCCCAGTCTTTGATCGCAAACTCCGGCTGGTGCTTCGCGACCTTGTCGGTGATCTTGAGCTCGAGGTACTTCGCGCCCACGCCCTTCTCGAAGTTGATCGTGGCACCGCGCCGGTAATCGCGCTGCACCGGTCCCTTGCCGGTGAAGAACGCCACGAGCTCGTGCTTGCCGACTTTGAGGTTTCCGAGGTAGATCTGCTGCACACCGCCCTTGAGCAAGGCGTCCGCCTCGCGAGCCGTGTACAGATAATTCTTCACCTGCTTGTTGTCGATCTTGACGGTTACCGAGTCGAGCGCGAAGAACGTTCCCACATCCATCGACACGTAGACGGCGACCTGGGTGTTCGCGGGGAACAGCAGTTCCTCCTCGAGAACGAACAGATCCTTGTTGAGGTCGACGACGTCCTTCTTCAGGCCCTGCACTTCCTGGTCCAACGTCTTGAATTCGGCAGGCGCCGAGTCCGAGGGCGCCGGCGCCGCGGCGGTCGAATCGGCAGGCGTCGCGCCAGCGGGGGCGGCTGCGCCGGGCGCAGCTCCATTGGCCGCCGGCACATCGGAGGAGCCGGCGGGCGCGGGAGCAGCGGACGGGGCGCTCTGCGGCGGTGAGGGCACGGGCGCCGCTGCCGCATTGCCCGCTGAGGCAGCGGGGTCGGTCGCTGGGGCGGCGGCCGCTGCGGCAGTAGGTGACGAGCCGGCCAGCGCATTGGCGACCGCAGAGAGAGAGGCCAGCACCACCCCAGCCATGATCGACGCCACTTTGAGCTTCTGCTTCATATCGGACCTTACTCGCGAAGCAATTCGCGTATTCGTTCGAGGTAAACCCGGTCATCGCCACGCTTGAATCCGACGTGGGAGTAGCGCACCACGCCCGAGCGGTCGACCAGTATCGTCATCGGCATCTTCTGCAGCTGGTAATCCCGCCCGATGTCCGACCCCGTGTCGAACATGATGGGATAGGAGACCTTCATGGCATCGGCGTACTCGCGCGCCCGGCGCAGGTCCTCATCGACCGATACACCGAGCACCACGAGCCCCGCACGCTCGTAGGTCGTGTTGATGCGGTTGAGCGCCGCCATCTCGCGGCGCGAGTCCCCGGCCCAGCGTGCCCAGAAATTCACCAGCACCACCTGACCGCGAAACTCGGACAGGCGCAGGTTGTTCCCGTCGATCGCCTTCAGTACGAAATCCGGCGCATCCTTGCCGATCAAGGATGGCGCATCGGCGAGCGCTGCGGATGCGAGGCTCAAACCGAGGCACAGCGCCAGGGCGCGGACGACTCCGGCAGTCGATGCGCTCATCGCAACGCTTCGGAGCGATTCTGGCCGACGCCCCGCGCGCGGCAACTTGTCAATCACGCTGGTAACCCCGCTGTCGTAGGTTCCTTGAGAACGAGGAGAGTTTGCCCTGATCAGACCTTATGCAAAATCGCACACTGCGAGCCGCAGTGTCAACGCGATGCACTCTGCTTTCCGGACGATCGAGTATGACGTGGCGCACATTCATGCAAAGTCGTTGCTCGCGCATGCCGATCCGTTGCAGGAAGGTTGCGCCGATCGCGTCGGCAAGCGCTATGACGGCCTCGCCGGGCGTGCGGCATCGCGCGATCGGAGGAAATTACAAGCGCACTGTCTCCCGACGGCGACAGCCGGGAACTCGCGCGGCTCGGCTCTGCGGTCGAGCCGAGCCGCGAGAAGCATCAGGCGGGCACTTTGCCGTTCACCAGGCCCGCCAACGGCTGATACATGATCAAAGGATCGAGTGCGGAAGCGCTCGAGCCGATCGTGTTGTTCGTGTTGGGGGCCGGCCAGAGTGTCGGCCAGTTCGACACGGCGGCGGTGCTGTGCAGCGCCATGTAGTTGAGCACGACGATCTGCACGAGGTTCGGCACGTTGTTGCCCGCCGGGCTCGAGGTGGTGTTCTGCGAGCCGTCGGGATTGTCGTAGCCGAGCTGCAGGCTCATCTCCGCACTGCTCTGCGCAGGCACGGCCTTGCCGGCCGGGTTGTAGATCAGCCAGTAGGTGGCCGCGACGTTCTGGTTGTCGGCGGTCCACACACCCTTGTCGCGGCCGGCGACCGAGGTGTCGATGGTGCCGTCGCTGAAGAGCGAGCCGTCGCTGAAGATATAGATCATGACCGGCTTGCCCTTGAGCGCGGCGTACTGGAGCACCGCGCCGATGCATTGGCCGGCTTGGAAGTCGCGCGTCTCCCCGGTCGCGCGCGTACCGTCGTGGTAGTCGAAGCCGTCGAGCTCGATGGTGCCGGCCGCGGCGTCGCCGTTGACTACGAGCTTCATCACCGCCGCCGTCTTCTGGAAGTCGGTGCTCGCCTGATATTCCGCGAGGTTGAAGATCGACCCCGAGCCGCTCGCGCTCACGATCAACGGATCGTCATCGGGATCGACCGCACCGGGGTTCGGATAGCGGTTGAGCAGATAGGCCGACTTGGTGTACGCGCAAGCCTGGACTCCCGCCGGTCCCAACGCGTTGGCATTGAGCTGCGCCCCGTTCGGAACTGCGTTCGAGTAGGCAGTCACCTGCGAGTACTTCGCATCGCTGATGCGCTTCATCGACTCGAGCACGTTGGTGATGTCCGAGGAGTTCGGCAACAGCGTGGAGAGCTGGCCCGTGCTCACCAGACCCGCGGTGTCGGCGCCGTCGTCGATCACGGTCGGCTGAGCGGAGATGTTGACCATGCCGGGAGGGGCCATCGAGTTGCCGCCCGACGTCGAGCTGTCGGTGCCGATGAGGTTCAGCAACGCGCCGCGCGCGCCGGCCTGGTAGATGCCGTACATCGGGTTGTGCGGGTTGGTGTTGGTATCGTTCTGCGAGAGCGCCGGGATCACCGTGCCGGTGACGTTGGCCATCGCCGCCGTGTTGGTGAAGCGCGTCTTGATACCGCGCAGGTGCGCGCTATCCGAGTGATAGCGCAGGCCGAGGCTCGCATCGACGAAGCTCTTGGTGCTCGAGTTCGGCACCATCGAGCCCGGGAGCCCGAGCTTGACGTAGCCCGCGACGCTCAAGAAATCGAGCTGGCCGCCCGGACCGCCGATCAGCACGTTCGAGCCCGCGATATTGGCGCCGCCCGAAAGGTCGAAGCAGATGAAGGGAATCATCCCCGCTCCGTTCGTGATGTTGCACGCCGTCACCGCGTTCTGGATGTCGCAGGCGAGTCCGCTCGGGGTTGGTTGAGTGCCGGTGCACGACTGGGCCCGCGCCGCACCCGGGCCCACCATCATGGTGAGCCCCGAGGGCAGGATGACCGAGGCCGCGCCCGTCATGAAGCCCTGGGCGATGAACTGCCGGCGCGTCGTCGGTTTCGGATGATCCTGATGGCGAAGCGGCTCGAATCGGCCCAGGCCTTTGGGTACCTTGCGGTGCTTCGGTGTGTTGCGCATGCGCATATAAAAACCTCTTAGATCCTCACGCTGATTAATCGATCATGACGTCGGCGTTGCCGAGCGCCGCGGCGCAGGCCGCGATGGTCACGGCTTGCACGCGGGCCGCGTTGTTGCAGGGGCTCGAGCCGTTGCACAGGATGCCGATGAGATTGCTAAGCTCGTTCGACACCGTCGATGCTGCCGGCTGACTCGCCAGGTTGCCGCTCCCCACCGCCAGTGAGGCGAGCGGGCCCGTGACCGAGTTGATGCCGGCCTGGGTCGAGAACAGCGAGGCGTTGTTGAAGTTCACGCTCCCGAAGATGTTCGCCTGCAACGAGGGCGTCGCCATCATCTGGTTGCAGTACTGGACCGCGATCTGCGCGACGCCGACCTGGTCGGCGGACGAGTAGGCCTCGAGCGTGTTGATCGGCGGCAGCTGCTGCTGAACACTCTGGTAAGTGCCGACCACCGCCGAGTTGGAGGTCGGCACGCCGGTGAGCTGCGAGAAGGTCGAGTTGACCTGCGCGAAGGTGCGCACGCCGACGTCGGCCATCGGCGGCCCGAGCGGGAGCGTCGCCGGCGGCGGAGTGGCCTCGACGATCACGTCGCTCGCGGTGCCGAGCTTGTCGAACTGCAGGAAGAACTGGTCGATCTGCGGCCCGCTCTCCAGCCCGATCACGGTGCCGATATCCGACAGGACCTCGCCCTGAGCGGTATAGCCCGCTGCCGTGATCGTGGTGTTGAGCGGCTTATATGCCTGCCCCACGAGCGGAATCGTGCCGTTGATGCCGATCCGCAGCCCCTGGATGGGGATGCTGGTCGGTTTCGCCGACGCATCGAGCGAGATGAAGGTCGGCTGATAGAACAGGTAGCTGTAATTGTCGAACTGGCTCACCGTCAACATGATGTACGACTGGGGCACGTTCACGCCCGGCACGCTCGACACGTTGAACAGCAGGTAGTAGCGCTGACCCACGCCGGCGTTGAAGTTCTGCAGCACCTGCGCGGCGGTGAGCGCTCGCTGGTGGATCGCGAGGAACTTGATCTCACCCTGGAACTGATTGTCACCCGACACCTCGCTGCCGAGGACGAGCGCGAAGGTGTTGTCCCAGTTGGAGATGCTGCCGCCTTTCTGCGGATCCGGAATGTTCTGGTTGACGCCGTTCACATAGATCTGACGTCCGTTGATCGGGTCGTAGGTGAGAACCACGTGCTGCAGCGCCGCTTGCAGGGCCATGGTCGAATCCGGCGTCTGCAACATCGGTGCGCCGTTCAGATCCGAGTTGGAGCTGCGCAGCGAGAAATCATAGTCCTGGTTGGTCTGGGCCATGGTGAAGTTGCGCAGGGTGTCGCTGCCCGAGTAGCTGACCATGTCGGACAGAGCCGTGGCTACCACGGCCGGTGCGACCCAGGCCTCGATCGAGAACTCGCCGGTCGCCTGGATGAGCGTGTAGAGCTTGGAGCTCGTCTCGACGGTGGCTTCCGCCTTGGCGCCGCCCGCCAGGAATATGACGCCCCAGCTGCCGTCCCAGGTGTAGTGGCCGCTCAGCGTGAGATTGGCCGCGGGATCGATGCCGCTCGTGTCATAGGCGACGGTCGAGCCGGCGCCTTCCGAGAACATGTACTTCGCGATCGTGTCGGCATCGAAGCGATTGGCACCGCTCGCGATCGTGCCCTGCGTCATCGTGAGCGCCTTGCTCACGACGAGATTCGGGTCGAGGTTGCTCGGGGTGAGCATTTGCGCGAACGCCTGAATCTCGCCGAGCATCTGCGCCGCATCGGTGGCACATACGCTCCAGCAGTTATGCATGTCGGTCTCGAGACGCTGATAGAAGCGCGAGTTGATGCCGCAGGTCTGCGCGAAGGTCGGCGAGTTGAGCGGCACGCAGCCCGTGAAGTCGATCTTCGGGATCGCGGCCTGATACGCGGTCGTGATGTTCGGATCGGCGAAGTAGGGCTGCTGCTGGTTCGCCGGGGCCGCCTGCGACGAATGGCACTTCGAGCAATAGACGCTCGTCAACGTATAAATCGTATTCTGATAATCGGTGGGCGATGCGGGGAAGTTCAAGCTCTGTCCGACCGATTCCACCGGCGGGGCGACGAGCGCCACCGTCGTTGCGGAGGAGGCACCGGTCGCATTCGCCCAGTTGGTGATCCAGGTGGTCAAGATCTGGCCGCAGGCGCTCGGGTCGGC
>Ga0187784_10002102_pt1 | contig 15919 bp, 15 predicted proteins | sample 1015_SJ02_MP15_2_FD_132964 | JGI IMG/M metagenome (GOLD analysis project Ga0187784, IMG submission 132964) | Tropical peat soil microbial communities from peatlands in Department of Meta, Colombia - 1015_SJ02_MP15_20_MG | ecosystem: Environmental > Terrestrial > Soil > Wetlands > Peat | place...
ACGCTCACGGCCAGCCGGGACTGGGCCGCCGAGAACCGCCCGGCGTTCATCGGCGCGGCGGGGGACGCCGTGCTCTCCGCCATGAAGAAGCACCACGAGGAGAGGGCCCGAAGGGCTCAGGGCGGCGAGGGGGTGACGCAACGTGGCTGAGGTCCGGCACGAGCAGGTCCCGACGAACGGGATCGAGCTGCACGTGGCCGTGGCCGGGCCGGCCGACGGACCGCCCGTCGTGCTGTGCCACGGCTTCCCCGAGCTGTGGTACTCGTGGCGCCACCAGCTCGGCGCCCTGGCCGATGCCGGCTACCGGGTCTACGCGCCCGACCTGCGCGGCTACGGCGAGAGCGCGTGCCCCACCGAGGTGGCCGACTACGGGTCCGACCAGCTGACGGCCGACCTGTGCGGCCTGCTCGACCACTACGGCCATGACACGGCCGCCTTCTCGGGCCACGACTGGGGCGCCATGGTGGTGTGGGAGCTCGGCCGGCTGCACGCGGACCGGGCCACCTGCATCTACAACATGAGCGTGCCGTTGTCGTGGCCACCGGCGCCGCCGACACAGATCTTCGAGGCCCTCTTCGAGGGCAGGTTTTTCTACATGCTCTACTTCCAGCAGGTCGGGCCCCCCGAGGCAGAGTTCGACGCCGACCCGCGCCGCTTCGTGCGCACCATGCTCTACGCGGCCGGCGCCGAGGGGATGACCGACCCCGACCGCCCGTCGGCTGACGCGCCCCGGGAGGGCACCCGCTTCCTCGACATCTTGGCGGCACCCCCCGACGTGCTGCCCGCCTGGCTCAGCGAGCACGACGTCGACGTGTACACCGCAGGCCTCACCAAGAGCGGCCTCTTCGGGCCGCTCAGCTTCTACCGAAACCTCGACGCCAACTGGGCGCGGGCCAAAGATGTCCCTGCCGGCGTGTACACCATGCCGACGGGCTTCCTCACCGGATCGCTGGACCCGGTGCACTCCATGATGCCCGGCGCGGCCGAGGGCATGGCCGGGGCGCTGCCCGACTTCCGGGGCACGACGGTGGTCCAGGGCGCCGGGCACTGGGTCCAGCAGGAGAACCCGGCCGAGACCAACACGGCGCTTCTGGCGTTCCTCGACGCCACCCGCTGAGCCCGGTCGTGCCCGAGGAACACCCACTCCCGCCGCAGCCGGACGGCGTCCCCTGGCCCACCGACGAGTGGCCGGGCGGCGAACCGCCCCCCGGTGTCGACCTCGAACCGTTGCTCGGAGCGGTCTTCGACGACGAGGGCCCGCTGGCGGTGACGTTCGCCGTGGTGGTGGTGTACGGGGGACGGGTCGTGGCCGAGCGCTACGGCGGCGCGCTCGAGCACTCCGACCACCCGCCCACGCCGGTCACGGCGGACACGCCACTGCTCAGCTGGTCGATGGCCAAGTCCGTGCTCCACGCGCTGGTCGGGACCCTGGTGGGCGACGGACGCCTCGACCTCGATGCGCCGGCAGGCGTCCCCGAGTGGGCCGACCCCGACGACCCCCGTCACGCCATCACGTTGCGCCACCTCCTCGCCATGCGTGACGGGCTGGACTTCGTCGAGGACTACACCGACGACCGGGTCTCGGACGTCATCGAGATGCTCTTCGGGGACGGGCAAGCCGACATGGCGCACTTCGCCGCGGCGCGACCGCTGGCGGCCCCGCCAGGCACGCGCTTCAACTACTCCTCGGGCACCTCGAACATCATCTCGGGCGCAGTGGCCCGCACGGTGGGGCCCGGCGAGCCCTACGCCCGTTTGCTGCGCTCCCGCCTCTTCGCGCCCATCGGCATGCGCAGCGCACGCCCCGAGTTCGACGCCGCCGGTACCTGGGTGGGCTCCTCGTACCTCCGTGCCACCGCGCGCGACTGGGCCCGCTTCGGGCTGCTCTATCTGCGCGACGGGGTCTGGGAGGGAGCGCGCCTCCTGCCGGTGGGATGGGTGGACTACGGGCGCACCTGGGTGTCCGAGGACCCCGAGGACAAGAGTCCCTACGGCGCCCACTGGTGGGGCGTGGCCGGCGACACCATGGGCACTTTCCGCGCCGCGGGTTACGAGGGCCAGTCCGTCACGATCTGCCCGGACCTCGATCTCGTCGTGGTGCGCCTGGGCAAGACCCCGCTCGAGCGTGAGGACAACCTGGTGCCCTGGCGCGCGGCGGTGCTGGAGGCGTTCGCCCGGGCCCGCTGAAGCGCCCCGCCGCACGGTCCGCCCGTGGCGTCAGGCGTCGACCGGGGTGGCGACCAGAACCGGGATCAAGCGCTCGGTGTTCTTCTGGTACTCGGCGTAGGGCGGATAGGCGGCCACCGCGCGCTCCCACCAGCGCGCCCGCTCCTCGCCCTGCACTTCGCGCACGGTCACCCCGAAGGGCGCGGGGCCGTCCTGCACCGCGACCTCGCCGGGATGAGCCACCAGGTTCTGGTACCAGCCGGGGTTCTCGGGCGCCCCGCCCTTGGAGGCCACCAGCGCGTACTCCCCGTCGTGCTCGACGCGCATGACCGGGCTCTTGCGGACCCTCCCGCTCCTCGCCCCCCGGGTCGTGACCACGATGACGGGCAACCCGGTGTCCCTCAGCGTGTTGGCCCGCTGGCCCCCGGTGGCCTCGTACTCGGCCACCTGTTCGCGCACCCAGTCCCAGGTGCTCGGCTCGTACTCACCTTCGATGATCGCCATAGAGCGATGGTAGGGCGACGGGGCCCGGCGTCATGACGCGGCTCAGGCCCCCTCGTAGGGGAAGCCGAGGTCGGGCGCGGTGAGGACGGCCCGGAACCGGAGCCCTTCGGCGGCCGCCATGGCCTCCACGGTGCCGCCCCGGTCGACCACGGCCACCAGCAGTACCACCTCGGCGCCGGCGGCCTGCACGGCGTGGGCCGCTTGGAGCAGCGAGGTGCCGCGCGTCACCGTGTCCTCGGTGACGACCGCCTTGTCGCCCGGGTCGAGCGCGCCCGCGATCAGCCCGCCGGCGCCGTGCTCCTTGGCCTCCTTGCGCACGCTGAACGCCTTGAGCATGCGCCCGCGCGTCGCCGCCACGCCGGCGGTGACGAAGGCCACCGGGTCGGCACCCATGGTCAGCCCGCCGATGGCGGTGGCCTCGGGTGGGACGACCTCGAGCACGGCGTCGGCCACCAGCACCATCGCCTCGGGCCGGCACACGGTCTGCTTGGAGTCGATGAACCACGTGCTCTTGCGGCCCGACTTGAGGGTGAAGTCGCCCCTCTTGACCGAGTGCGCCAGCAGGTGCTCGCGCAGCGCATCGAGCGAGCTCACCGCAGCTCGACGCCGGCGCCCTCAACCACCCGGCCGATCACCGATGCCGCCTGCCCGGCCTGGCGCACCACGGCCACCACCTCGTCGGCGGCGGCCGCGTCGACCAGGAGCATCATGCCCACGCCACGGTTGAAGACCCGGTCCATCTCGTCCTCGGCCACCCCCCCGAGCCGCTGGATCTCGGCGAACACCCGGGGCTCCTCCCAGGCGCAACGATCGAGCTGCGCCCCCAGTCCGTCGGGGAGGGCTCGGGGCAGGTTGCCGACGATGCCCCCGCCGGTGATGTGGGCGCAGGCGTGCAGCGCCTCGCCGGCCGCCGCGCGGGCGGCGAGGACGGCGGGCGTGTAGATGACCGAGGGGCGCAACAGCTCGTCGGCCACGGTGTGCCCGGCTCCGGACCAGGCCGGGTCGCCGAGGCCGAGCCCAGCCCGCTCGAGCAGGACGTGGCGGGCCAAGGTGTAGCCGTTGGAGCGCAGCCCGGGCGACGGCAGGCCCACCACGGCGTCGCCGTCTTGCACGCGCTCAGGGCCGAGCTGGGTTCCCTCCTCCACCACGCCCACGGCGAAACCGGCCAGGTCGAGGTCGTCGGGCGCCATGACACCGGCATGCTCGGCCGTCTCGCCGCCGATGAGGGCGCAACCGGCCTGGCGGCAGCCTTCGTGAACCCCCGACACCACGGTGGCGATGTGGTCGGGGTCGACCTTGCCCGTGGCCACGTAGTCGAGCATGAAGAGTGGCTCGGCGCCCACGCACACCAGGTCGTCGACGCACATGGCCACGAGGTCGATGCCGACCGTCTCGTAGCGGCCGGTGGCCCGGGCCACCTCGAGCTTGGTGCCCACCCCGTCGGTCGAGGCCACCAGCACCGGGTGCGGGTACCGGGTGACGTCGAGGGGGAACTGGCCTCCGAAGCCGCCGATGCCCGCCACCAGGGGCCGCAGGCGCTCCACGGCGGCGTCACCCGCCGCGATGTCGACGCCGGCGCCGGCGTAGGTGGCGCCTGGCTGCCCAGTGGCGGTGCGCCGGCTCACACCCCGGGCAGCTCGCCTTGGCGGACGGCGGGCGGCCCCGACCGGCGGCTGAGGATGACGGGGGCGGCCGCGGGGACCGGCGTCGGGTAGTCCCCCGTGAAGCAGGCATCGCAGAAGCCAGCGTCGGCGCCGATGGCCTTCTTGAGGTTCTCGATGCTGATGTAGGCCAACGAGTCGGCACCGAGCAGCTCGGCCATCTCCTCCATGCTGTGGTGGGTGGCCAGGAGCTCGTCGTACGACGGTGTGTCGATGCCGTAGAAGCACGGCCAGCGCCACGGGGGCGACGAGATGCGCAGGTGTACCTCGGCCGCACCGGCCTCGCGCAGCATCTTGATCACCGATCGCTGGGTGGTGCCACGCACGATGGAGTCGTCGACCACGACGAGACGCTTGCCGCTGATGCCGTCGCTCAGCGGGTTGAGCTTCCGCCGCACCGCGTCGGCCCGCTCCTGCTGGTCCGGGGCGATGAAGGTGCGCCCGATGTAGCGGTTCTTCACCAAGCCCTGCCCGTAGGGGATCCCGCTGGCCCGGGCGAAGCCCTCGGCGGCCGGAACGCCCGACTCGGGCACCCCCATCACCATGTCGGCCTCGGCCGGCGCCTGCTCGGCCAACAGCGCGCCCATGCGACAGCGCGTCTCGTGGACCTCCTGGCCGTAGAGGCGGCTATCGGGGCGGGCGATGTAGGCGAACTCGAAGATGCACAGGCGCGACTCGGGCTCGCGCAGCCAGGGGACCTCGACGCTCTTGGGCCCCTCCGCGTCGATCACCACCAGCTCGCCCGGCGCGACCTCGCGCACGAAGTCGGCGCCGATCACGCTGAGAGCGGGGGACTCCGAGGCCAGCACCCAGCCCTGGGGCGCCTCGGCCGGGCCCAGGCGCCCCAGGCACAGCGGCCGGAAGCCGAAGGGGTCGCGCACGCCGAAGAGGCGCTCGGCGCTCATGAGGACGAAGGAGAACGCTCCTTCGACGATCGGCAGCACCGCCTGCAGCGCGGCGGCCAGGTCCTCGGTCTCGGGGAACGAGTGGGCCAGGAGCTCGGCCACCACCTCGCTGTCGGTGGCGATCGACCCCGGCAGCATGCCGACCTTCTCGGCCAGCTCGGTGGTGTTGGTCAGGTTGCCGTTGTGCCCGAGGGCGAAGCCCGCCTTGCCCACCGGCCGGTAGACGGGTTGTGCGCCGGCCCAATCCGAAGAACCGTGCGTCGAGTAACGGGTGTGGCCGATGGCCAGGTGGCCGTGGAGCCCCGAGAGGGTGCGTTCGTCGAAGACGGTGGCCACGAGGCCCATGTCCTTGACGACGGTGACCGTGTCCCCGTCGCTCACCGCCATGCCGGCCGACTCCTGCCCGCGGTGCTGCAGGGCGAAGAGGCCGTCGAAGGTCAGGTTCGCCACCCTCATCCCGGGCGCGTAGACCCCGAAGACACCGCACGCTTCCCTCACGCCAGCCACCGCGCCACCCATTGTCGCACAGCCCCGCCGATCACCGGTCGTCGAGGGCGGCCGGGAGGTTCTCCTCGAAGGCCTCGCACACGGCGCCGAGGGGCAGATCGACCAGGTCGCCGAGGGTGAAGCGGCTCCCAGCGACCCGGCCCAGGACGGCCGCCGGGACGCCGGCGCCCGCCGCCGCGGCGCACAGCGCACCGGGGTCGGCAGTGGTGACCACGAACCGCGACGGCAACTCGGTGAAGAGCGCCGCGCCGCCCGGCAGCGCCGCCGCGTCCACCTCGCACCCGGTCCCGGCCTCCGCCGCCATCTCGGCCAGGGCCACGGCCAGGCCACCGCCCGACACGTCGTGGACGGAGCCGATCAACGGTGCCGGCCCGCCGCCGACGTCGTCCGCTCCGGTGGCCACCTGGGAGGCCACCAGGCCGGCCACGAGACCGCACACCGCCGCGTGCGCGGCCACGTCGAGGCGAGGCACCTGGCCACTGCGATGGGCGCGGCGCTCGGCCGCCCAGCGCGTCCCTTCGAGGGGGAACGACCCGTCGGCGGCCGACTGCGGCCCGAGCAGCACCACGGCCTCTCCCGCGGACCAGGCCAAGCCCGGGGGTGGCGCGTGGACGACGTCGACGAGGCCCAGCACGCCGAGCACAGGGGTGGGGTCGATGTCCGCGCCCCCGCTCTCGTTGTAGAGGCTGACATTCCCCCCGATCACCGGGAGCCCGAACGCACGGCAGGCCTCGGCCATCCCGTCGATGCACTCCGAAAGCTGCCACATCACCTCGGGGTGCTCGGGGTTCCCGAAGTTGAGGCAGTTGACCACCGCAGCGGGTGTGGCGCCCACGCACGCCAGGTTGGCCACCGCTTCGGCCAGCACGAGCGCAGTGCCGGCGCGCGGGTCGAGCGCGCAAGCCCGCGGGTTGGAGTCGGTGGTGAGGGCGACGCCGCGCTCGGAAGGAGGCAGGCCTGGCCCGGCGAGGCGCAGCAGGGCAGCGTCGCCGCCCGGGCCGGCCACCGTGTTCAAGAAGAGCTGGTGGTCGTACTGGCGGTAGACCCAGCGAGGCGAGCGCAGCAGGGCGAGCAGGTCGCTCGCGCAGTCGTCGGGCGGCGCCGGACGCGCCGCGGCGACGTGGGCGTGCACCGGGGGCCGTCGCGGGCGGTCGTAGAGGGGGGCGTCGTCGGAGAGGGAGGCCGCCGGGACGTCGGCGAGCACCGGGCCGTCCCGGCCGTCGCGTATGCGCAGGCGCCCGCCGCCCGCCGGGTCGGGCGCGGTCACCGTCCCGATCACCGTCGCCCGCACCTCCCACTTGGCACAGATGGCCGCCACGGCAGGCCAAGACTCGGGTGTGACGATCGCCAGCATGCGCTCCTGGCTCTCGCTCGTCATCACCTCCCATGGCGCCATCCCCTCCTCGCGGCGGGGCACCGCCGAGACATCCACGTCCATGCCGACCCCGCCGCGGCCCGCCGTCTCGCTCGTGGCGCAGGCCAGGCCGGCCCCGCCGAGGTCCTGGATCCCCACCACGAGCTTGGTGTCGAGCAGCTCAAGGCAGGCCTCGATCAGGCGCTTCTCCTCGAAGGGGTCGCCCACCTGCACACTGGGGCGCTTGGAGTCGTCGGTCGCCGCCTCGTCCCCGCTGAAGCCGGCCGATGCCAGGACGCTGACGCCGCCGATGCCGTCGCGCCCGGTGCTCGAGCCGAGGAGCACGGCCAGGTTGCCCGGCCCCGAGGCGATGCCGAGCACCAGGCGCTCCTTGGGCAGCGCCCCCATGCACAGCACGTTGACGAGGGGGTTCTGGGCGTAGCAGGGGTCAAAGGTCAGCTCGCCGCCCACCGTGGGTACGCCGACCGAGTTGCCGTAGCCCGAGATGCCGCTGACCACCCCCTCGACCAACCAACGCTGGCGGGCGTCCTCGGGCGGCCCGAAGAAGAGGGGGTCCATGACGGCGAGGGGCCGGGCCCCCATGGTGAAGATGTCGCGAAGGATCCCGCCGACGCCGGTAGCCGCGCCCTGGTAGGGCTCGATGGCCGAGGGGTGGTTGTGGCTCTCGATCCGGATGGCCACCGCGATGCCGTCGCCGGCGTCGATCACCCCGGCGTTCTCGCCCGGGCCGACGAGGACGCGGGGTCCCTCGGTGGGCAGCCGGCGCAGGTGCAAACGCGAGGACTTGTACGAGCAGTGCTCGCTCCACATCACGGCGTAGAGCGCCAGCTCGAGGTGGTTGGGATGCCGGCCGAGGATCTTGCCGACAGCCTCGAACTCTTCGTCGGTGAGTCCGAGGGCCCGGTGCAGCGGCTCCTCCCCTGCTGTCTGGTCGGGCGGGGTTGCCGCGGCCGGAGGAGTCATGGTGCCTCCCACGATAGAGGCCGCCCGGCCCGGGGGACGACGAGGTCGCGCCCGGCCCCGCACGAGCGAGCGGGTGACCCGCTCATCGCGCCAACAAGGCGTCGCGGCGTGCCCAGGCCCAATGCAAGACGGTGAGCGAGAGCACCAGCGTGAGCACGTTGATGGCCAATTCCACCAGGCCGTTGCCACCCTTGCCCCACACACCGTGCTCTAGGTCGTAGAGCACGTCCATGCCGAAGAGGTAGAGCCCGGCACCGCCTCCGGCCAGCAGCCAGAGCAGGGCGGCCCGGCGCTCCGAGACGAGGCAGTAGGCGCCGGCCAGCATGCAGAGCACCAGGAAACCATCGGCCAGGGGGAAGGCGTCCTCGAACTGGGTGTAGGGCACGCCGGTCTCGGAGGCGACGAGTGAGCGGTGGAGGGCCCACGCCACCCAGTAGGCGACGATGAGGACCGCCACCGCCACCAGCAGCCCGGCCATGGCCCGGCGGCTGCGCCCATCGAGGTCGGCCCCACCCGCTGGCGTCACGCCCGCAGGCTAACCCCGCCCCAATGCCGCCCTCGAAAGTTCCCGGATTTCCCGATGTGCTTTGCCGAATTGGCCCAAAGACGGGTGCATCATGTCGGAAATGGATGTCGCTGTCTGAGAATCAAGAAAAATGTCGCCTATTTCAGGCATAAGGCCGCGCCGCGCGCGTCACAATGGAACCATGGCAACGAAGGAAAAACCTCCAGAGCCCCGCAAGCCGATGAGCAGCGGTCACAAGGCCGCGCTGGCTCGGGGTCGCGCCGAGAGCGCCACGGTCCGCCACTACCTCGAGGCGCTCGAAACCTCCAAACCCAAGCGGGGTCGCAAACGCACGCCCGCCTCCATCGACCGGCGGCTGGCCGCCATCGAGAGCCAGCTCGCCGGTGCCGACGCCCTCACGCGCCTTCACCTGCTCCAGGAGCAGAAGGACCTGCTCGACGAACGCTCGCGCTCCGACCAGGTCAAGGACCTCTCGGCCCTCGAGAAGCAGTTCATCAAGGTGGCCAGGGCCTACGGCGAGCGCAAGGGCATCACGTACAGCACCTGGCGGGCTGCCGGCGTGAGCGCTGCCGTCCTGGCGAAGGCCGAGATCCCTCGCTCGCGGAGCTGACCGGACTCGTCGACCGCCCCCAGGTCGGGTGACGCCGCGCGCCGGGTGTGCGGCCGACCTTTCAGGCGGCGGCGCGCGCGGATGCGGCGGCGACCAACGAGCGTAGGAGCACGAGCCCGTCGGTCGAACCGAGGAGGGACGAGCTGGCGCGCTCGGGGTGCGGCATCAGCCCGACCACGTTGCCGGCTTCGTTGGCGATGCCGGCGATGTCGCCGAGCGATCCGTTGGGGTTGTCGGCGTAACGAAGCACGACACGCCCCTCCGACTCGAGCCGGCGCAGGGTGTCCTCGTCACAGGTGTAGTTGCCCTCGAAGTGGTTGATCGGGATCACCAGCTCTTCGCCCACCGTTGCGGCCGACGTCAGCACCGACGCGGTCGAGGCGACCACCAGGCGTGCCGGCTCGCACAGAAAGCGGAGCTGCCGGTTCTTCTGCAGGGCGCCCGGTAGCAGGCCAGCCTCGGTGAGGACCTGGAACCCGTTGCAGATGCCCACCACCGGACCGCCGGCGCGGGCGAAGTCGCGCACCGCCTCCATCACGGGCGAGAACCGGGCCAGGGCGCCGGGGCGCAGGTAGTCGCCGTGGGCGAACCCTCCCGGCAGGATCACGGCGTCGACGGGTCCCAGCTGCCGGTCGCCGTGCCACAGGAGAATGCCCTGCGCCCCCACCACCTCGACCGCCCGCACGACATCGTGCTCGCAGTTGGTGCCCGGGAAGACGACGACACCGATGCGCGCTGCCACTCAGATCGCCTCGAGCTCGAGCCGGCTCTGCTCGATCACCGGGTTGGCCAGCAGCCGGTCAGCCAACTCGGTCGCCGTCGTGCGTGCCTGCGCCTCGTCAGGAGCATCGAGCTCGAAGCTGAAGGAGCGCCCCGCCCGAACGTGCGCCACCCCCTCGAACCCCAGTGCGGGCAGCGCCCGCTCGATCGTGGCACCCTCGGGGTCGGCAATCCCGGGCCGCAACTGGACCTCGACGCGCGCCCGGAACCTCATGCCGTCGCACCGTACCAGTCGGCCAGGGAGCGCCCGGTGACGCGCTCATAGGCCGCGATGTAGCGCGCTGACGTCGCCGCGGTCACCTCGGGCGGGAGCGGCGGCGGCGGGGGGGTGCGGTCCCAGGGCTGGGCGGCCAGCCAGTCACGCAGCGGCTGCTTGTCGAAGGCCGGCGGGATGGTCCCGGGCACCACCTGGTCCGCCGGCCACAGACGCGACGAGTCCGGCGTGCACACCTCGTCGCACAGGCACAGCACCCCGTCGACGTACCCGAGCTCGAACTTGGTGTCGGCCAGCACGAACCCGGCCTCGGCACAGCGTGCCGCCGCCCTCCGGTAGAGCTCGAGGCTGATGTCGCGCGCCGCGGTGGCCGCCTGCCGGCCGACGAGGCTCACGGCGGCGGCGAGGTCGATGTTGAGGTCGTGGCCTTCGGTCGCCTTGGTCGAAGGAGTGAAGATCGGCTCGGCCAGCTTGTCGGCGAGCCGTAGCCCCTCGGGCATCGGCATGCCGTGCACGGTGCCTGACCGGGCGTACTCCTCGAAGGCCTGCCCGGCGAGGTAGCCGCGGACGATGCACTCGAGCTCCAGCATCTCGGCCTGCTGCACCAGCACGGCCCGGCCCGCCCATTCAGGAGGCACGAGCAGCCCGCCGAGCCGGCGCTCGATCTCGGCCGGGTCGGCCGCGAGCAGGGTGCCCGGCACGACGTCGGCCATCTCCTCGCACCAGAAGCAGGTCATCGCCGTGAGCACCCGGCCCTTCTCGGGAATGGGCTCGGCCATGATCACGTCGAACGCACTGACCCGGTCCGAGGCCACCATGAGCAGGCGCCCCTCTCCGGCGTCGTACAGCTCGCGCACCTTCCCCGAGTGCACCCGGGGCAGGGCGGCGGCCCCCGCCATGGTGCCATCGGTCACAGGGCCGCCAGAGCGTCAGCGAAGCGGTCCACGTGGCGAAGCGTGCGCGAGAGGTCGAAGGCGGCGTCGAGCTCCGACTCGTCCAGCGTGACCTCGGGGTCCAGGGTCAGGACGGTGCGCAGGTGGCGGCGCTCCTCCCAGGCCTGCCGGGCGTCACGCTGGACGATCCGGTATGCCGCGTCGCGCGTCAGCCCGGACGACACCAGAGCGAGCAGCACCGACTGCGAGAAGACCAGCCCGAGCGACCCCTCGTCGAGGTTGGCGCGGGCCCGCTCGTGGTGGACCACCAGACCCGAAGCCAAGCCCGTCGCCTTCCGCACCATGTAGCAGGTCAGCATGGCGGCGTCGGGCAGGGCCACCCGCTCGACCGAGCTGTGGGAGATGTCCCGCTCGTGCCACAGCGCCACGTCCTCGAGCCCCGCGGCCAGGTAGCCGCGCAGCAGACGGGCCAGGCCGCACAGGCGCTCCGAAAGGATGGGATTGCGCTTGTGGGGCATGGCCGAGCTGCCCTTCTGCCCGGCGCCGAAGGGCTCCTCGGCCTCACCCAGCTCGCTGCGCGCCAGGTGGCGGATCTCGGTGCACATGAGTTCGACGGTGCTGCCGACAGCCGCGCAGGCGTAGAACAGCTCGGCGTGCCGGTCGCGGGCGATGACCTGGGTGGCCGGCACCGGCGTCAGCCCGAGGGCGGCGCACACCCGGGCTTCCACCTCGGGTTCGACGTTCGAGAACGTCCCCACCGCCCCCGAGAGCTTTCCGACGGCGACCGCCTCGCGAGCGGCGCGCATACGCCGGCGGTCCCGGTCGGCTTGAAGGGCCCACAGCGCGAACTTGGCCCCGAACGTCGTCGGCTCGGCGTGCATGCCGTGGGTGCGGCCGGTCACCGGGACGTGCATGAGCTCCAAGGCCCGCTCCTTGAGCGCGTCGACGAAGGCGTCGAGGTCGTCCAGCAGGATGTCGACGGCTCGGGCGAGAGTGGCGCACTGGGCGGTGTCGACCACGTCCGACGAGGTGAGCCCGTAGTGGATGTGCGAGCCCGCCGGGGCGCCGATGCGCTCCTGCACCGCGTCGACGAAGGCGGCCACGTCGTGATCGGTCACCTTCTCCCGTTCGAGCACGTCGGCCACGAACGTGTCGTCGACGGCAGGCGCCTTGGCCCGGCAGGCCGCGGCGTCCTCCGCCGGCACGTTGCCCAGCTCGGCCTGGGCCTCGGTCGCCAGGAGCTCCACCTCCAGCCACATGGAGAAGCGAGCGGCGTCACCGAAGAGCGCCGCCATGTCCGCTGGTGAGTAGCGCGGGATCATCAGCAGCCGCTCGGGGTGCTCGCGCTGACCGTTCCGTCCGTCGTGGCCGCTCCGGCCTCCGTCGCCGCTGCCGCTGCCGCTGCCGCCGCGATGTCATGACGCATCTGCATCCCCTCCCACTCGATCGGTGCCGCCGCGGCGTAGGCGCGGCGGCGCGCCTCAGCCAGCGTGGGCGCGACCGCGGTCACGCCCAGCACGCGCCCGCCGCCGGTGTAGAAGCGCTCGCCCGGCTTGTGGCGTCCCGTGCCGGCGTGGAAGACCACGGCTCCTTCCACCTCGGCCACCGATTGTCCCTCGGGTGTCAGTCCCTCGATGGTGTCGCCCGTGTGCGGCTTCTCTGGATAGCCCTCTGAGGCCAAGACGACACACACGGCGGCCGCCTCCCGGAACTCGGGAGGACGGGTGGGGTCGAGTCGGCCCTGCGCCACGTCCATGAAGAGCTGGGCGGGGTCGGCGGCGAGCAAGGGGAGCACCACCTGGGCCTCGGGATCGCCGAAGCGCACGTTGTACTCGATCACCATCGGGCCCTCGGCGGTGAGCATGAGCCCGGCATAGAGCACGCCGCGGTAGTCGATGCCCCGGCGGCGCAGCTCGTCGACGAGCGGGTGCACCGCAATGTCCATGAGGTGGGACACTTCGGCCGACCCGACGCGGGCCATCGGCGCGTAGGAGCCCATGCCGCCGGTGTTGGGCCCCGTGTCGCCGTCACCGATCCGCTTGAAGTCCTGAGCGGGTACGAGCGGCACGGCACGGGTCCCGTCGCAGAGCACCAGCAGTGAGCACTCCTCGCCGGTCAATCCCTCCTCGATGACGATGTGACGCCCCGCGTCGCCGAACGACGACCCCGCCAGCTTGCCTGTCACGTCGTCGCGGGCCTCCTGGACGCTCCGGGCCACCAAGACGCCCTTCCCCGCGGCCAACCCGTCGGTCTTGATGACCCAGGGACCGGGCAGGGTGTCGAGGTAGGCCAGCGCAGCGTCGGTCTCGAGAGAGTCGAAGGTGGCATAGCGCGCCGTGGGCACCCCGGCGGCGCGCAGCACCTCCTTCATGAAGACCTTCGATCCCTCGAGCAGCGCGCCGTCGGCGCCCGGGCCCAAGACGGCCTTGCCCCGGGCCCGCAGCTCGTCGGCCAGACCGGCGACCAGCGGCGCCTCCGGGCCGACCACGTAGAGGTCCGCGTCCACTTCCTCGACCGGGACGTCGGTCACAGCGATGGGCGGGGCCATGCCGGGGTTTCCCGGCGTCACGACCACGTCGGCCGTGCGCGCCAGGACGTGGGCGAGCGCGTGCTCGCGGCCCCCGCTGCCGACGACGCAGACCCTCACGCGGTGGCGAAGGAGACGGTCTGCTCGCGTCCCGGCCCGACCCCGACCAGGCGCACGGGCACACCGATCTGCTCGGACAGGAAGCCGATGTAGTCACGGGCCGCCGCCGGCATGTCACGAGGGGACGTCGCCGCGCTGAGATCGGTGCACCAACCGGGTAGCTCCTCGTAGACGGGCACCGCCTTGTGGAAGGTTGACTGGTGGTACGGCAGGTGGGTGTAGCGGATGCCGTCGGCCTCGTAGGCCACGCACACCTTGACCGTCTCGAACGTGTCGAGGACGTCGAGCTTGGTGAGCGCCACTTCCGTGAGCGAGTTCAGCCGGACGGCTTGGCGCAGCATCACGGCGTCGAACCACCCGCAGCGTCGCTTGCGGCCCGTGTTGGTCCCGAATTCGTGGCCGCGCTCGACCAGCAGCTCGCCCACGTCGTTGTCCTGCTCGGTCGGGAACGGGCCGGCGCCCACCCGGGTGACGTAGGCCTTGGCGATGCCGATCACCTGCTCGATGTCGCGCGGCCCGAGGCCCGAGCCGGTGCAGGCGCCACCGGCCACCGGGTTCGAGGACGTCACGAATGGGTACGTCCCGTGGTCGAGGTCCAAGAAGGTCGCCTGTGCGCCCTCGAGGAGCACCTGGCGCCCCATGTCGATGGCGTCGTGCACCATGCCCACGGCGTCGCCCACCATGGGCTCGATCCGCGGGGCGTACTCGCCGAGGTAACGATCGGCGATGTCGCCGGCCGCCAGCGGGAGCCGGTTGTAGACCTTGGCCAGGACGGCGTTCTTCTCCTTGAGGGCCACATCGAGCTTCTGGCGGAAGATCTTGGGGTCGAAGAGGTCCTGCACCCGGAGCCCGACCCGGGTCGCCTTGTCCGCGTAGGCCGGCCCGATGCCGCGCTTGGTCGTCCCCAGCGCGTTCTTGCCCAAGTAGCGTTCCGTCACCCGGTCCAGCTCCTGGTGGTAGGGCATGATCAAGTGAGCGTTGCCGCTCACCACGAGCCGTCCGGTGTCGACGCCACGGGCTGCCAAGGCGTCGAGCTCCTCGATCAGGACGGCCGGGTCCACCACCACCCCGTTGCCGATGACGGGCGTGATGTGCTCGTAGAGGATCCCGCTCGGGACCAGCTGGAGCGAGAACGCCTCACCGTCGACCACGATGCGGTGCCCGGCGTTGTGACCACCCTGGTAGCGCACCACCAGATCCATGCCGCCAGCCAGGTGGTCGGTCAGCTTGCCCTTCCCCTCGTCGCCCCACTGGGTCCCGACCACCACGGTTGCGGGCACGCGTCTCTCCGTTCGCTCGATCGCCTCGGATTACGCACCAGTGTACCCCCGGGCCGCAACAGGAGCCGGGAGAGGCGAACTTCCTCCTGAAGGACTAGGGTGCCTTCTCGGTCCGTATTGCAACTGTGGATGCACAAACGGGAGCGGCTCCCGTCAGAAACTGGAGGACACTGCTGATGCGCATACGCCAGAGCATGGTCGTTGGAGTGGTCGGCGTGCTGATCTCCGCCGTGTCGGTCGCAGGCGTCCAGAGCGTCGCCGCCGGTGCGGTGCCGCACGCGCTGACCACGTCGACCGCCAGCCTTGCCTTCGACGCCATCACCCTCGGGACCTACGAGGGGCCCTCGACGTTCACGCTGACGTACTCGGGCACCGGGACCGACACCTTCGACGCCACGACGGATCTGCAGTTCTCGGGACCCGGCGCGGACGACTACCTCATCGTGCCCGATAACTCCGGTGGCTGCCCGTACGCAACGGGCACGACCGTCTCGCTCACGGGGGGCGAGCAGTGCACCATGGACGTCTACTTCTACCCGGGTGCACTTGGCGACCGGTCGGCCTCCGTGACGATCGACGACACCGAGAGCTCCGGGGTCACGATCAGCCTCTCGGGGAGCGGGACGATCGGCTACTACCAGGTCGACTCGCAAGGCAACGTCGCCTACGCCGGCGACGCCGCCTACTACGGCGACATCGCCGGCGCACCGCTGAACAAGCCCATCGTGGCCATCACCCCGACCGGCGACGACGGGGGCTACTGGCTGGTGGCGTCCGACGGGGGCATCTTCTCCTACGGCGACGCCGGGTTCTACGGCTCGACGGGCAACCTGCACCTCAACCAGCCCATCGTCGGCATGGCCCGCACGACCGACGCCGGCGGCTACT
>Ga0187784_10002103_pt1 | contig 15914 bp, 19 predicted proteins | sample 1015_SJ02_MP15_2_FD_132964 | JGI IMG/M metagenome (GOLD analysis project Ga0187784, IMG submission 132964) | Tropical peat soil microbial communities from peatlands in Department of Meta, Colombia - 1015_SJ02_MP15_20_MG | ecosystem: Environmental > Terrestrial > Soil > Wetlands > Peat | place...
CTTCTCGGCATGGCTGCGGAGAACATGGCGTAGAAAATTCCGACTACGAGGCTCATTGGGATTGATAGGAGGGCGGTAAGCGGAAGGTCGGTGCCTGGGAACAGTTGTTCCGCCCAGATACCGTACACGGTAACCGCCATAGGCGCCATCCAGAGAAGATTGAACCAGAGAACATCCCAGGCGTTCAGGTTCCGTACAAGGCCTGAAGCTCGTCTAACGAAAACTTGGGGTTCAGCCAATTATCGACACTTCAAACGTGCGCATTCATCAAGCCGTTAATTATGGCTTACGACATTACTATCACTACTATCGGATACGCATGAATCATTGGAATGTTGAGATCGCCCAAATCTTCTTTCAGTTGAGCGGTGCCGTCGCTACGAGTACAGCGTTTACGATTTGGCCATTGGGAAGGTAGAGTAGTGAGATGCCCGTGAAACTTGTGAGCGGGTTCGTCGCGGAAATCAATGAGTACAATCCGTTACCCTGGCCATCCGCTGAGAACTGTGAAGTAGCCCAAGTTGACGCGATCGGCGCCGTCCCGACTTGAGCTCCTCCGGTGATTCCCTCGACCAAGTAAGTCCCGCCCGGTTGTAGGCCCTGCGCGCTGAGTACCACACCAAACTCTACTCCCTGCAGAGGTGTTATGGTGATCCAAACATCGTGGACACTCGTCCCTGCTATGGGAGTTAGCGCGATCATATTCGAAGGCCCGGAAGTCGCATAGCTTGTGTACGTGACCGTCGTCACGGTCTGGTAGCCCGAATAGCCAGGATAGGATGGGTAGCCAGGATAATACCCAGGATATCCGGGATAATAGCCGGGATAACTCCAATTGCAGTACGGATAGTTCTGGTAGCACCAGTTTGAGGACGAGTGGCTCCACCAGCTGTGGCTCCATTGAGTATGGCTCCATTCCGTGTGGCTCCAATCCGTGTGATTCCAATCCGTATCTGATGAGCTGGTGACGAATACTGTGGTACTTGTCGCCGGTTGGGTTGTCGAGCCGCTTGTGGTCGTTGATTCTGTTGTTGGCATAGTTGTGTAGGATGTCGTCGTAATCGAGACCATCGTAATAGATACCTGGCTTACGCTACTCTGGGAAGAAGAGATGGAAGTGGAGGTTTCATAGGTGGCTGTCGCGAAAGAGGTTGACGGCTCGGTTGTGACAGCCGAAGACTCCGTCGTGGATGGGACGGGGGTTGTCGAAGAACTTACGATGCTCTGCGTGGTCGCGGAAGATTGACTGGGCGTTGGATTCTCAGTTGAGACAATCGTTGCGGAGGACATTTCGGAGGGTGCCTGGAAGGAAGACGTGGCTACAACTATCGTTGACGTGGGCATTTCCTGAGAAGTCTCCACGGTCGATGGGTTTGATTCGGAAGCCATCGTCGAAGGCAAGGACTCGGTGGAAGGAGATGAGGGGGAGTTCTCCGTGGCGGTTTGAGGTGCCGAGGGTAGAGCGATCGTTGAATTGTTCATTTGCAGTATCAAACTGTTCCTTGGAAGAATCTCGCCCGCGTATGCGTTGGGTCCCATGGACGTTAGGCTAAGTAATGCGACGAATAGGACAGCGCATGATACCAACCGTTTAATCAGCAACTAAACCGGGCCCCATCCATACGTTCAACAACTACGGAGCGTAGTTGCTGCTTATAACTCCACGTTCGAACAGCCAAATATGGGCAGGAGGTACAGGCGATTCCCGGGCCCCTGGCGTCCCGCAGCTCTGGCAGACCCCAAGCTACGCAACGAAAGAGTAGGGGAGTTCATTTAGAGCACGAGTATGGCGCGTTTCTAATCAAGGACGTCTTCGTCAAATGCTGATAGATATCTATTCCTACTGGTCTACGAATTAGAGAGATTGAAGTATCCTATTTGTTTCCCCGCGACATCTCGCAGAGAGCGAGCAGTGGTCTGAGGTTTTAGGAAACTGGAGTGTGCCGAGGCAATGGGTGAGTGGACCGTAGTCGAATACGAACCTTCCTCAGGCCGCATAATTACGACATGGAGCTTTCCGAGTTTCAAAGACGCCGAGGCATTCCGTATCGCACGCCAAAAGTTCTATCGCTCCATCAATGCCGAGAAGCAACAAGCATTGACTCCTGCACTGCCTCTGATCTCGGACGCGGAAATGGAATTGTTCGAGAAGATCGTCGCAAACCCCGAATGGATGAGTCGCATTCTGCATCAGCTCGTCCGCTAATCCGCGCGTGCACATCTTAGGATCGACTTGCCCACAATCGATATCTAGCCAATACGTTAAGCAACGCTCATTAGACAAGGACAGAGAAAAGCGGTGTCGGCAGGCCACAGTGTTCCGCAGTCCCGTTACGGCGAGCAACTAAGGGCAACCCTCTCTTCGTTGAACCTCTGGTTCCGTTTCATTGAATTTGACGAGCCAGTGAAAACCGTCGAACAAGCGGGCAAAAAGGTTCAGGCAGAGAAGATCGCCAAGTCTATCGTAATGGTCGACTCGAACGGTCAACCGTTACTGGCAGTCGTACCCGCCCGTAGTCTAGTCAGTCATAAGAAGTTGAAGCGATTGCTGAATGTCAAAGATGTGCGCATGGCAAGTGTCCAAGAGGTGCTCCAGTACTCCGGGTACCCGGCGGGCGGCGTCCCGCCCATCAACATGATCAAACGCGTCTATTTAGAGCGAGAATTGCTGGAGGACGAGACTGTGATCGTGGGCGGCGGAGACATCGACAAGCTAGTGGAAATCCGAACGAAAGACATCGTCGCTTCCATAAAGCCGACAATCGCTGACATTAGCAAGAACCAAACTACTAACGAAAAATAGAGGTGCCCCGAATAAGTCCGGAGTCTTTCGATGCGCTTAATTCCGCGACGGCATCTGAAATCGTATGCGGACGTTTAGAAGGAGCTGTCTCTCGAAGTGTTCCAGATAGTTTCAACCGTTTCTCTTCTAACCGCGCAAACTTGTTCATGGCAGTTGATTGTGCCGTCAAGGTATGAAGGTATGAATTCGATCTTATCTCCGACGTTGATTTTGCTCCTAGGCTGAGTTTTCAGAATCGTGTTCTCTGCGTGTAGTTCGAGAACTTCAATATCGTTTCTGTTGACGACCTGCGGGTTGCCTAGCGCCGTGTTGATTGACATAAGGCCGGCGTCGGCTACGGCTCTCTTGTCATCGGGTCTGCTAATGACGGTAGCGAGCACCGTTAGGGCGCAGCTGAATTCCGGCGTGTGCCTGTAATATTTGCCGTCCATGAGTACATAGGTTCCTGCCTGCAGTTCTGTGATTTCCGGATTGTTAGCGGTCACGTCATAGGTTCCAGTCGAGCCCGTCGAGATATCCTCTATGTGAACACCGTGCCCTTCAGCCAACGCCTTCGTCTTCACAAGTAGCGATTCAGCTTTCTTCACCCGTGCCCTCCGTTTCTCGCGAGGCTCGATCCATGAGAGGTGGCCTTCGAACCCCATCAACCCCTGCAGCCTCAATCCGTTGAGGCCGGAGATATTTTGCGCCAGCTTCAATGCGGCCTCGCCAGGCTCGACCCCGCACCGCTGCGAACCCATGTGAAGATCAACCAACACACCAATCTCTACTTGTTCTTCGCTCGCGATCTTCGAGATTAATCGAGCGTTGGACTCATTGTCTATCGGAACTGAGACCTTAGCGCTCTTGCTCAAACCTAGAAGTCTCTTGATTTTATGTGGCGTCACGATCTGATTCGTCACAATCACGTCCCTGAATCCAGCCGCCACCATCCTCTCGGCTGCGGAAACTTTCTGGCAGCATATCCCTTTAGCTCCCGCATCCAACTGCTTCTGAGCTAAGAACGGGATTCGATGGACTTTCGTGTGCGCTCTCAGTTTCGTTTTCCGCGGTAATAATCGGCCATCTTCGAGATGTTCTTCTCCAAGAGATCCAAATCTGCGAGAAGCACGGGAGTGTCAAGCTCATCCTTCCTAAAACCAATGTTACTCATAATCGCGCACCCGGAAAACAACCGTAATATGTTTTCGGAAAATACCTCTATCTGGATTTGTCATGAGATGTTCCAAGCTTCTAATAGGCGTCCGTCGACCTACTGTGGAGCCGTAGCCCCTCTTCAACCCCAGAACTCGTAAATATCGCCGCCATTGCTGAGTCCTCCATGCTAAGTTTTCTGCGAAGTACGGTGCGGAATATTGCGGAAACGCTCAGCTCGCCCGGAACATTCGTGAAAGTTAAAGCGCCACCGAACACGTATGCGTTGATGAGCCATATGGAACTCGACACGCGTGATTATGTTTGCATAAAAATCGACAATGCCACTCAAGGAGAGGCGACTTATCATTTTGAGGAAGCTGAACATTATCGAGCTAGATTACAGAATTTATGAGAGCTGTCACGACTCATTTTTGCATTGCGCCGGTAGTTTGACACATCTTATAATGGTTTGTTGGGTAGATGGCCGGTTTAGCAAATAGTTGGTCATCCTGAATCAAAGTCCAAGCAATCGCAGAGAACAATTTGTCGATCAATTCTTATTCTAGAAACGAGCATCTATCTAATTGCCGCAATAGTCTCCCTAGAAGAAGTACCCATGATGGCGCAATTCTGTACGGCATTTGTGGCGGGCTTTCTATGTGTGGTCGTGCGATGGCAAGATAAGCAAAGAACCAGTCATTAGTAGACCATTCTAGCGGAAATGGACACAGCACGAGCAATTGGGTTCAATTTACGATGCCCGCACCAGTAATGACCGCCGCCGCCGCCGCCGCCGTGACGAACGCCTGAACGAAGCTCGCTACGCTCGCTTACTTGCGTCCGTCGAATTTCACCTACTAAGTTTCAGCAAGCAAAAAGCAGCAAATGCAATCGAGACTCGGAAGTCTTCTGGCTCAGTTTAACGACGCAGCATTTCTGATTTGTGTCTCTTTCGCAGTCCTTAGGAGTAGCGGCGCGTATCCCCTAAGGGACTATTCTTGACACGGACATGGAATAGCGAGGTCAGGTTTGCCGACGCCACCATCAGGATGAACGAGAAGAGCAAGATTCGACTCCACCTTTTCCGCGCATTGGATAACATATTCACTTTTCTTTGCTTCTTCCTTTTTCTCACAGTATTGGTGGGATTTTCGGCCACTTTGTCACGATTCTTCTCCAACCAGTTTCCGACTTCACAGTCTCTAATGTCAGACTCACGAGTTCTAGTAGCCGCGCTCTTCGGTTCTCTAATCATATTGAAGACTCGGCTCGTTGTCCTGCGTCACATGCGTTTTGCGAAGTACTATTCTTTAACTCAAACAGCGATTGCTGGTATGTTTGTTCTGGTGGCATTACTAGTAGTCTTTGCGCTATCAACTGCGATAGCCTCTAACGCAGGGCGCCCGTTACCCCAATCATTGGTTAATGGAATAGCTCAGGCGATTCTGACTCTTCTCGTCCTTAGCATTTCATTGATTTACTATACCGTATTTAGGCTTCGGCCTGACCCGCGAATTCTAGCATCCGTATGTTTCGGAATGGCTAGTCGTGAACAGTCTCTAAGCTCGAAATTGTGGTGGGTTAGCCGCGGTGCAAACCAGATGTCCAAATACTTCTATAGACTGGGTTTTCCGATAAAGGAAAGCTCACTCAATCGAATCCTGCTCGGTAAATTACTACAGAAGCGAAATGGAAATCGCATTCTTCGATTCTTATCTCAAGCGTTGAGCTCTGAAACAGCTCCAGAGGCCATTCTGACCAGGATAGACTCTGACAACGGAGCGAACATTCTAGACCTAGATAGTCATTCTCGAACAGTGAAAGCGATACAAGCAGCTAATTCCTATGCGCCCTCACTCAGCATTTTCGTCGCGATAATCCTGTTTGTTCTTACTTACCTAATGCGCTGATTCGCGCTAACCCAGCAAGGGCAGTATAAACGGATAAGGCTAGGAAAGCTGGTTCTCTCATTAGGGTTTTTGGCCTTCAGTTTTTTTCTCAGCAGGTTCTGAACATCACATGAAGATGCAGACTTAATGCCCGCTGCAAAAATAGACCCAATCAAATTGGGCTTTGTCTGGAGAGACATCATATCGAAAGATGGCAAGTTCGGTATCGATAAAGACCCTAGCAAGAGTCTGGGGTATCCCTCCGATAACCTCGTGAGGGCATACTTCAGGCAATGGCGTCCAATCAAGGAAAAGAATGAAGGGAAAAGACATCTTGCTTTTGACGAAAGCGGAAAAAAGATAGATTCCTTCGACGCTTATGCAGATAGCTGGTTTGACTACCCAACTATAATACAGAGCAAGATGGGCGGTTCGTCGTGGCAGAACTACAACTGCCTCATAGCACTTCACATTCCTGCGTGTACTCTTGAATGTTGGCATTGCTACGTAACTGATGATTCCAAGAACGCACAAAAGATGCTTCACGACGGGGCAATCGAATACGTGACTCCTTTAGATGTAGTGGGCGCCTTCTTCGAACAGAAGAAAATCAATGAAGAGAACAATCGTGAAACGGTGCCCACAAACGTCATCAGAGTTACTGGCGGAGAACCATTTTTAGCGCCAGACCTCATTCTCGGAATTCTGAATGAGTTGGATAAGAGAGGCCTATCCAAAGAGATTTTTGTCTGGACAGAAACTAATCTTACGCCCTTCCTGAAGGACCCAGCGTCAGGCCGACCAATGGCTGAAAGGTGGGCGGACCTTAGGAAACTTGCGGAGCATAGAAATTTCGCTGTACATCCATGTCTGCACGGTATCTGTGCGTCCAACTTTGGAAGCATAACGGGGTGTGACCCTTACTACTTCGAAGGTATACTAGAAGCTCTCAGAACTTTAATCGATTATAAGTTTGACATTTATCCGACGTTCGGCTCTGACGTTTCACCACCAGATATGGTTCCCTACATCTTCAGACGATTGAAGGATATCAGAGCAAATCTACCTCAGAAATTCGCGTTGATAGACTTCGAACTAACCTATCCTCCAACTAAGAAGCGAATCGCTAAAACGCAAAAACCCGAACAAATCTACAATAAAGTCGCCGTAATCAGCGCTTGGAACGACCTAATCAAACGTGATTATGGCGACGATTATCCTTGCAAACCTAGACACATGGTATCCCTCTAGGAGGCGGAAGAATTGTCTGGAAGCCCTCCTGGCCGAGAGTCTGTTTGGATATTGAAATCTACATATCGGTCCGACTTCAGGCAAAGAATTCTAACGGTTCTCAGCCTACCTACAGATGCGTACGTAGATGTCGAATACGACGCAAAGTGGATAGATGATGACTTCAAAGAGAATCTAGACGCAATGAAGAGCAAGAGTGCATACTTCGTCTTTTATGACATAACAACTAACCCACCAGAATTCTACCCTCTCCGACTCTGCGAACTCAAAGCGATTCAGGGCGGTGCGCCATACAAGTTAATTCTCAAGGTAGGCAAGCTACTCGCATTCAAAGATGGGGAAACAAAGAACTCATTCAGCAAAGCCATCGTGACTTTGCTGGAGAATAGAAAGCTCATGAAGTCCGGTGCCGTACCTACTCCCGACCGGCTTGTTCTGTTATGTCGCGACAACTCATTAGCAGAGAAACTGACCGAAGTAGACGGACAAGAGGATACCGATTGGCAGCGAATAGTAGATTATTTGACCAAGGCTGTGCCGACTGATTCAACCACGCAATTCACGAAATCTCTCTTTTTCAGGCTTCAGCTTATTGATGAAAAGAACTTCCAACCCTTGACCTTGTCTGATGGAAAGTACAAGCTTCAGCAAGGAGGGAGCTACTTGGTAAGATTGCGTGCATATCTGCCTCACTGGAAGGAATTGAAATCAAATGGAACTGCCAATATGGCCTTCTCATTCAACGACCAATTGTTGGAGCACATAGGTCCAAATTCGGTAAGAATGCCATTAGATGAAAGACTCTACAATAAAGACTTCAAAGTTCACGTCAATAAACGCCTTCAGGGAGCTGAGACAGCGATAAAATTTGAAAGAGAAGAAGATTGGTCCAATGCGTCAGGCTATGAAGTACCACTTGCCATAGTGGCTCGATACGGCGTTATTGCACTCTGGTTCCTTCCATTCCCGATTGGATTGCTACTCCTCGGATTTGCGGACAGCATTGGTAAGCAATTGACTGCATCTGGTTTGTCCACTCCCTCTTACTTGGTCACCATTCTAGGGACAGTACTTTGCAGTATCGCCATCTTCAAGTTTCAATCTAAATAGACAGGCCCCCGACACACCTAAGGTCAAAAAGAACTCAACTAGGCAGAACAGGGTTGTCAGAAACTGTTCGAGAGATTCTCAAGAACTTCAAGTATGAAATAGGTCTCAACCTCCCGATAGTCAAGCCGAGTCCGGGAACAAGAGATTGTAGTGCTGAGTTCAGAGTAGACTACTTCCGAAATAATCAAGACAAACTCGGTCAGCTTCCCACCGACATCGCCGATAGGCTAAGAGCAACATACGCCAAGATGGAAGAGCAGAACCGTTACATACGGATATTACTTGAAGTAGGATACGACCGCTTCAAAGCGGGCCATTGGAACGAGTTCCTGAAATGGAACAATCTCTGCCGTGAGTTATTGGCCGAGGTGCAATGGTTGGATAGAGAGCTAGAGGAGCTTATTCACGAGGAACCTCTCACTTCCCCGTTGGAGATTTTCGTGAGTTACTCCTCAAAGGATAAGGGAACTGCTGGGAGAGTTGCAGAGGCGATTAAGCAGACAGGAGCTAGACCCTTTCTGGCACACGAAACCATAGAAGTTTCAACGGAATGGAGGGCCGAAATTCTGAAGTATCTTAGGACATGCTCTGCAATTTTCTGCTTGATAACCAAGAGCTTCCTTGATTCTGAGTGGACACAGCAAGAAGCGGGATTCGCTATTGCTCGAAACGTGAAGGTGATACCCCTTCTGTTCGATGGACTCAAACCACCTGGCTTCATCGAGGCCTATCAAGGCGTTCATGTTAGAGAGGATAATCTGGAGAGAATCGTGAGGGAACGCATGGAAACCATTCAGAGAGGCTTTGTGGCAACTAGCGAATCCCACCATAACGAAACTCATGCGAAAACTAACCAAAATCGAGTGATGCTCGCCGGAGGGCGAACCGATACCATTAGCGAACTTGGTTGGCAGATACTAGACGCCGCAAAGGGCAGCTCTGGTACGGAAATGGCCACCATGGAAATTGCTCGCGCGATTGGTAAAGACGACGCTATCGTCTACGACGAATGTATTATTCTGAGAGACTTCGGCTACATTCGCTTTACTGATGACACCCACGGTATGGCTCTATTGAAAATCACAGGTCTAGGCCTACAAGCATTGAGGAACCGACCAAGATTCACCTGAGATACTCACGCTGACGGATTCTTTCTTACTCATAATTGCCTGAGAACCAGAAATCGTGAGTCTATTTTCCTGATGTCTTTCTATCTTTCTTGATTAAGTCGAACAGGTATTCCGAAACTGACCGGAATCCCAAGCTCTTTGCACGATACTGGGCCCAATTCCACAATTCCCTGTCAAGCATGAAGATGTTGGTTCGCGTATACTTTTCCTCCAAGGGTTCACGTCTCCACCTTACGGTGTACGTGGTGTAACATTTAAATCTGAGCATGCATGGTGTATATGGTGTATGTGGTGTACGCCATGACAAAGCAAAGACGTTGTGAGGTTTGCGATAGACTCTGGAGAGACCACTCGCGCATTGAAGTTCAAACGTGTTGCACCGAAGTTATGAAACGACTTGAGATAGGAGTCAAGTAGATTGAACCCGCTATATCTGAGCGGCTGGGGCGTTAAGCTCCGGGTAGGCAATATTGAGGAACGCAGCGAGCTATGCGTAACAGACGGACGACAGGAAAGCAAGGACGGCGAAACATACGTTTTCCCGCCCCGTCAGTTTCCGAATGATTCAATCATTGTCGAAGGTCACAGCGGATACATCTCAATGCAAGCCCTACACTGGCTCGCAAGAAACAACACTCCACTATTCATAATGAATTATGATGGTGCAATCATCAGCCAAATTCTCCCAGCCATCCCCATCAAAGCCGACTTACGAATAGCACAGATAGACGCATCACGAGACCCAAAAACGAAACTCGTGATAGCTAAGACTCTCGTGCAAGCGAAAATTGTCAGAAGCCTCCAAGTCTTAGACTCGTTAGCAGAACGCTACGACGTAGCGAAAGAAGCCCAAGTAGCGAAACATGAGGCCATGAAGATGGACAAGGTCTCGACTGTAGCGCAGCTTCGAACCGTTGAAGGCAGAACCGCCCTACGTTACTGGGAAGCTTACAGAAAGTGTATGCCTGAACCTCTCCGATTCCAAGGTCGCATGGTCAAAACGAAAGCCATGAACGCCATAGACCCCGTAAACCTCGCCTTGAACTACGGTTACGGTTTCTTGAAATGCGAATGCAGAACCGCAGTGAACAGCGTCGGTCTTGAACCAGCATTAGGCTTCCTACATGAGCCTGCCAACTACATGACGAGAGAAAGCCTCGTTTACGACCTAGAGGAACCATTCAGATGGCTCGTAGACCTCGCCGTCATAAAATCCTTTGAGACAGGCCGCTTAGACGTTGACAGCTTCTACTTCGCCGAACAAGATTACAGCTACCACTTCCAACTAGAGGCGAAAGGCCGATTCCTTGACGCCCTACGAGAACAATTTCACTCACGAGTAGATTACAAGGCGAAGCCCATGAGATGGGACATGGTGATTCGAGAGAAAGCCGTGGAATTAGGGAGATACTTTGCAAAGTCCTCGAACGGATTAGGCTTCCTCGAACCTAGCCCTACTCTTCAAAGAGTGGATACTCAGAAGGTTAGAGAAACAATTCTTAATCTAACGCAAAATGAGGCTAGCGAACGCGGTATCGGAAAGAGTACACTTCACTATCTCCGCGAACGAGCTAGGGGTCAGCAATCTTTCAGGATTTACTCAAAAGTGCGAGAGAAGATAACCAGAGTGTAACCTATCTAGCTGCGAGAAGCAAAACTTCGTTGAAGTGTCTACTGATACTTGTCAAACTTCTCGTACAACAGAGCATCCGCAAAATCTACGAACTCGAACAATGCATCAAACATATCTCGTATTTCCAACAGACTAAGATTGAACTTGAAATCGACTTCGTGCACAAACGAATGTCTCAAATTCATCAAGGACTGTACACGTTCGTAGAAATCTTTCCTTATTCTCTCTTCGCCATGATTAGCGCACTCATATCGATAGTTACGCAATGACTTGACTAACTTATCACCGACAACCAACTCAAATGCGTCATTGATTTCATGCAAATTTTGAAAGTTATAGTCATGGCAAATGATTTCTCCAATAGAGACACCTCTTCTCTTTATCCACTCTAGTTCTGTATAAGAGAATCGAGGTTCTTTGGCATCAGGCAACCTTGTGATGTCAAGAAGTTTTTCGTCTATTGCTTTACGCATCATCTCGCGAAAGTACACTTCCATTGCAGTTATGCAACTAACAACAAACTGACCTTTTGATTCCCTTCGCAAGTCTGGGTCATGTATCTTCGAATGTGTTCGATTGACGAGCCGCTCTGCTACGTATAGTTTCTTGAGAAACATCCAATAAGGTACACTACTACGCCCTCTCCGAGCAGCTCGGGCTTCCAGAACTCTTTCTTCGAACCTTGATTTGTGCAACGCACAATCTGAACCAGTAAGCGGCTACCGACAATATGAACGTTGACTGAGCCAAGTGTGTGAGAAAGGTTTTCTTCACTGGCAACAACGACTGACGAACGTTAATCCAAAACGCTACGACGAAGCAAGAATAGATTCAAATTCTCTTAGTGACCTATCAAAGGCATGGTGGATTTATCCGACCCTACGTTTTGGATTCCTACTATTATCTCACTCATCGCAGTCAGTCTGGCATATCTTGACATGCGACGAAGGTACGCTCAAGATAGAATCGGGTCTGAAGCCGCATTAGCTTTCATGAAGAAACAAAGAGCCAAAGCCTATGTCCGCATTCACGGGATTCTTGAAAGGCACGGGGTAAACGCCTCCACGACCCGTCTAACCCTACTAACATCAGACTATAAGGAACTCGAAAATGCCGTCGAGGATTGTTACGATATCCTCTTTCAAAGCACTCAAGAAGAATGGAGAAACAAGAAAGTAATCGGTGGGCACGCTCAGCAAATCGAAATCGAGGCAGGAAGATTTTTCGGAGACATTTTAGACCATTATGCACGACTTGACGAACGCAATCCGTATCATGCTTTGGACAACCAATGATTGCCTTTCCACCGATTTTTAGTTATGATTCAGAGCTTACGGAAAAGTGAGAGAGAAAGCCATTCAGCTTGTCGAAGAATCCTAGACGGAGATAACTCACACGGTTTCCTGCGTGACATCTAACCACACGGTATTACCGCCCGCTAAAAGTCCTATCTTTTGATATTGGCTTCCAAGCGAACGCGACGGCGAACCTTCGATAGTGTCGCCGCTCAGCGCGGTTACTGTCACGGCGTTACCTGAAGAGTCCGTTTTGATTATCTGAAGTCGAAGGCCTGCATTGAAGGCTTTCAGAAGATAGATGGTGATTGGTCCTAGGCTCGCGTCAACCAGCAAACAGCGGTCGGAAGGCTGACATGTGTACGACGGACCACCGCCAGCGGAAATATTGATGATGTTCGTTTCAGCGGCTTCCCCAGCGGGTGGAATAAGACGCGAGTACAGCGTAGGCAAGACCAGCATGAGGTTGTTCAGTTGCTTCACGAATTCCCGCGGGGGACATTTCAAACCGAACGTGTTACTCTGCGTTCCGACGACTGAGATTAGCTGGAATTCTATGTTTGAGTACCGCGCCTCGACCTTTTCGATTTTCGCTTCTTCGGTCGGTGCTGGCGCTGGCATTTAGTTTCCCCCTGATTCTTGTAATTTACAAGAATCGTGATTAGTCTTAATCACTGGCATTGGAAATTCTGGTTCCGGTCGGATATGCTGGTTCCACGGCGTCATGTCGCCAGCTAGAAGTCTCTCAGCGTCCTTGTGATAATAATACTCGTCGTGCATCAGTTCGACCGTAATCGTAAGAGTCGCCACAGCGTCCGAGAAATCAATCTTCGCCGTGACTGAGTGTTCAGCTATCTTACTCTCTAACCACATTTCCGCGCCCCTGAAGGCTCGGCGAATTCTACGGTATTCGTGAACGCTGGGCAGGTGGTTCAATCCGAGGACCGTTTCCAACGCCTATCTAGGGTGTATCCCTACACGGTATCATTAAAATATTGCCTATTTTCGGCATAATACTATGTCTAGGTTAACTATGGCATAATACTATGGCTAAATGCTTAAATCTTGTTATAGCTCTAGGAAGTTCGCTCACTCTTCGACAGGTGGGCGCTTCTAAAAACACCCGCATGGTCTAACAGCGCCGTGCGGGCGTCAGCCCGATTTCCAACCAGAAATTTCCATTTTTGTAATTTACAAGAATAAACCGTTAAATTTGAAGCCTCACGGAGAATTTATAACGTCTGGAAATCTAGGGACAGGTTGCTTCGCAACTCAGTGCGGCTGAGACAGCGGGGCGGGCTGACACATGACGAACCAAACTCGAAGGAAGACCTGCTGTTCGGAATCCCCTTTTTGCAATGGCAGGGCGCGAATCTTCTTTCCGTTCAATAATGTGTCCGCCTTTCCTTCCCACGACCGAAAGGGACTCGATAGCTTAGCGCGACGTGTCCCTTCAGACACGGGACCGAACCGAACCCGCCTGAAGGAACATGGAGCGGCGAGCAGGTAAATGAAGAAACGCCGTCGCAATTACAGTAAAGGGCTTCGTGGCACACAAACTATCGGGGCCGAGGTTCATTCTATTGATGCCTCTGGCCGAAGGATTCTCGTTCAGCGTGTGTATGGAAAAGCCGCGGACACAGATAGAAGAAGAAAGGGAAGAAACCCGAAGTACGTCTACCTTATGGAACTTGACCAACACGGAAACGTGGCCCTAACGAAGAACGTCATAACAGGCGGATTATCGGAACGCATGAGATTCGGGAATTACTTCGAGTGTGAAATGTGGGACTTGGATAAATGGTTCAAACTATTCGCGGCCGCTAGACGGTGCGGCATTCCCGTAACGTTCAGCCCTGAACTATCATCGTCCTATCTGAGTCTAGATAGGCCCATTATGTCGGAATCGTCATACGTCATCACTAAGAGAAGTCACCATAAAGGTGGGAAGACCAAACGCATCATGATTCCTCCTGCTAACGTCAGGATAATGCAGAAATTTGATTTCGAACACGCGAATGCCGCCACGCGCTTCTATGAAAACCAAATGCAGGAGAGGGAAGAGCATGCGAAGCAACTCCTGAAGAAGCACATGAAGATACTTGGTTCTAGACGGGGAAAGAAAATGCCCGTACTGAAACCCTACGAGGCTGATTCATCTCTGTAAATTACAAGAATGAGACGTTTGAGAAAATGCCCCTAAATTGCAAGAAATCCGCGCAGGAGCGGAATGAAAGAAGAGAACGGGAACGGCCAGCGTCGGCGTATCGAAACTTGATTAAACCGTGGTCTGACGCGTGCGACTTTCTGGAATTCGTGTTAGAGGAACCGACGGGAAACTTGCAAGCCCGATATCTCACTCTTTCGTCGGAAGACCGACAGGCGCTAAAGGCGAAGGCTAAGTTTCTCCGTGAAGTGTTGGACCGCTTCGAGTTGGTTCTGAGTTGATAGGTTATGAGTAACCAGCAGAGTGACCTTTCGCTTCTGTATCAGTCCGTGGTTCGACGTATAGCTTTCAGGGCTGGGGCGGCCTTTCAGTATCGGACTGCGAAGAAATTTCTGATTTCTCAGCAGTTGATTTCGTGGCCGACTCAGTGGCCCGCATACAAAGCCTTTGTTCGGGATTTGTATATCGCTATCCAGACAGGCGGGCCGAACTTCGGAAAGAGTCGGGCTGAAGAAATGATTTCAACTATGACTGGCTGGGGTTTTTCACCGGACGTTCTTCGAAGTCTAGCCGCGCTGCAAGGAACCAATCTTATCGACTAACCCATTCGCCGTCACATCTTCGTACACGTTCGAATATTCGTGTAGGTTCCTATCCTACTCCTACCGTTCAGGCTCGTAAGCGAGCGGAGCGAGCGTCGTTTCGGCGGCGGCGGCGGCGGCGGCGCACCAGTAATGACGCACACACATTTGACGGTAGGAACGAACGACGACGGACCGCACAATCTCTTTCGCCGCTCGCGCTGTCACATGCGGCCTCGTGCACGCACGCGAAAGTCACGCGGATAAATGCTCCCAAGCCGTCGCGCGCAATACCGCGCGACCCTCGCGCATACGCCGCTAGTCGCGGAATTAGCGACGCCAAGCCGCGTTAAACAGCGCGGCCGCATTCACAAACGCGACACTGAAAGCTTCGACGCGAACTATAATTCAAATCTATGCGTCACCAGAAGATGCTTGAGTTCGTTCTATAGAAGGATGAGTTAGCCTCCTCAAGAAGAGGGAGTAACGATGACGAAAGATAGTCGATAATGTTCAGTTTTAGGACAGGTTGACTTTTTGACGTCCTACAGGCAATCTAGGCTAATGCAGACGCAGTATAATGTCATGGGCAGGGAAGAAACCGACATAGATTGAACTCCGTGATTTTTCTTTTGGTAGCTTAGATTGACTGATGATTCTGAATTTATGGATGAGAAAGAGCCTGTTCCTTCTGGAACTGTAAGTTCCGGGGCCGGTAGAGACCGTAGGAAGCTCTTCCGCCGGCTCGCAGCCCTAGCTGCGTTAGGCATCACTGGGGTTCTGCTTTCACAGCCGCAGACGGAGCTCTTCCCACCAGTTCACGGCACTTCGGTGACTTATGGTGGAGATAACACTGGGGCAAGCACAACAACTGAGATAGACTCATCCGGCTCTTCAGCTCTCGAAGGAAATTCAACC
>Ga0187784_10002104_pt1 | contig 15912 bp, 19 predicted proteins | sample 1015_SJ02_MP15_2_FD_132964 | JGI IMG/M metagenome (GOLD analysis project Ga0187784, IMG submission 132964) | Tropical peat soil microbial communities from peatlands in Department of Meta, Colombia - 1015_SJ02_MP15_20_MG | ecosystem: Environmental > Terrestrial > Soil > Wetlands > Peat | place...
GGCGGCGAGATGCCGCAGACCTGGGGCGTGCCGGTCGAGGAGATCCAGCGCGGGATCAAGTTCGGCGTGCGCAAGATCAACATCGACACCGACTGCCGCATCGCCATGACCGCGGCGATCCGCTCGACGCTTCTAAAGAACAAGGGCGAGTTCGATCCGCGCAAATATTTGAAGCCCGCGCAGGAGGCTATGCGGAAGGTCTGCGTTCAGCGCTATCAGGAGTTCAACGCCGCGGGCCAGGCGAGCAAGATCAAGGCGACCCCTCTCGCCGAGATGGCCAAGCGCTATGCCGCGGGCAAGCTCGATCCGCACATCGCGGCGGCGTGACGATCGACGTCGCGGGTTGCGACAATTTGCAAACGCAAAAGCCCCGCTGCGCCGTTCGCAGCGGGGCTTTTGCGTCTAAGGAGAAAACCTGGCTTACGCCGCCTTCGCCGCCTCGGCCTGCTTCTTCTCGATCTCGCGCTTCAATTCGCGCGCGCCGCGCGACAGCTCCAGCGCGCGCGCCTTGATCAGGAAGGCGTCGAGCCCGCCGCGGTGCTCGACCGACCGCAAAGCGGCGGCGGAGACGCGCAGGCGCACCGCGCGCTCGAGCACATCCGAGCGTAGCGTCACGTTCACGAGATTGGGCAGAAACCGCGTGCGCGTCTTGCGGTTGGAGTGGCTGACGAGATTGCCGGACTGGACGCCCTTGCCGGTCAATTCGCAACGACGGGACATGAACTCATTCCTTTCGAACGGCGGGCGGCGGCGCAAGCGCTCTCGCCTCGCCGTCCTTCCGGAGGATTTCGGTGAAAGGCGCGCCGCGCCCATTCAGGAAGCGGGCTTATAGGCGCCAAAGCCCTCGGCCGTCAACCTGCGCTCGCGATCAAAACTCGTCGAGGTCGATGTCAAGGATCGCGATCTGCAAAGTGTAGCTCGACCCCTTGGCGTCGTCGGCGGAAATCACGCCCAAAAAGTCCTCGCCATTGTTGAGCTCGACGGAGTCCGTCTTGCGCCCGCGCGCCACGAGCTTCAGCTTCTCGTTCTCGAACAGCTTGCGCAGGTAGGGCTGCAGCGCCTCGCGCCCCACCGGTATCTTCATCGCGAAGGCGAAGGAGCGGTCGCCGTCCTCGTCGTCGACCGTGATCGACGCGATCTGCCGCTCGCCCAATCGCGCCGCCGCGGCTTCGGTGTTCTTGGGGTCGAGCGCGACTCGCACCTCGCCGCAGCCGAAGGCGCGTTGAAGAAATCCCTGGAGCTTACGCACTTCGGTCTTGTCCAACGCCGCCCTCTCCGCGCCAAGATGTTTCGCTGCAAGCGCTTATGACAGAAAACGCAGCGCTGCGCCAGAATGTCGGACAGCGATGGGCAAACGAAACCGCCGCCCGGATGGATTTTCCCCGGGCGGCGTCATGATCAGGAGGGGCTGGGCCTATTATCGGCCCTGGGCCTTCAGGCGCGCGTTGCAGGCGCTCCAAAACTTCGGCCAGGTCGCCTTCGGGTCGGTCTTGTGGATTTCGGCCTTCTGCGCTTTCCATTCGGCGCCGCATTGCTTTTGGCGCGCTTGGACCGCGGCGCGGCCTTCGCTGACCGGCTTGGCGGGCGCCGGCGCAGCAGCGGTCGGAGCCGGGGCGGGCGCCGGAGCCGGGGTCGCTGCGGGAGCGGGGGCCGGCGCTGGAGCGGGGGTCGCTACGGGAGCCGGAGACGGAGCTGGCGTCGCAGCGGGAGCGGCGACCGGCGTCGGAGCAGGGGCGGGCGCCGGAGCCGGGGCGGCCGGCGAGGCGGCGGGCTCGGCGAGGCGGGCGCGGCAGGCCTTTAGATATTCCTGCCAGGTCTGACCGCCGAGCTGATTGGCGGCCTTTGCGGCCTGATATTGCGCGCCGCATTCCTTGAGAACACTGGCCTGCGCGAAAGCCTGGCCGCTGGCGGAAACGGCCAAAGCCGCAACGGCGACGACGGTGGAACGGCGGATAAGATTTGACATCAACTCCCCCTGATGAAGGCCCTTTGCTGCAAAAGGCTCTCCATTCGACATGTGGTCGGCGGAATCGCCCGCCGTGCAAACGAGGCCTGGCCCGGGCCGTAGCGCCTCGTCAGCTGCAAAATAATGCCAACGTCGACTTGAACGCAATCTGAACATAGAAGATCGGTTGTGACAGAAAGCCCAGGATTTCGCGCAGGAGACCGATCTTGACCAGAGCGGCGCCGCCGCGGCCGCCACTGCGGCAAAATCCCGCGTCCTGGCGCGACGCGCAGGCTGTCCTGCGCGCCGACGGCAGGATGCGCTGCCCGTGGTGCGGCGAAGACCCGCTCTATGTCGCCTATCACGACGAGGAATGGGGCCGGCCCGAATTCGACTCGCGCGCGCTTTATGAGAAGCTCGTGCTCGACGGGTTTCAGGCGGGCCTTTCCTGGATCGCGATTCTGCGCAAGCGCCAGTCGTTCCGCCGCGCGTTCGAGGGTTTTGCGCCCGAGCGCGTCGCGGGTTTCGACGCGGCGAAGATCGCCGCGCTCATGCAGGATGAAGGCATCGTGCGCAACCGCGCCAAGATCGAGGGCGCCATCGCGTCGGCGCGCGCCTGGATCGGGATCGAGGAGCGCCAAGGCTTCTCCACTTACCTGTGGGAGTTCGTCGACGGCCGTCCGATCGTCAATCGCCCCACAAGCATGAGCGACGTGCCGGCGCAGACGGCGCTCTCGGAACGCATCGCCAAGGACCTCAAGGCGCGCGGCTTCAAATTTTGCGGCCCGACGATCGTCTATGCCTTCATGCAGGCGGTGGGCATGGTGGACGACCATCTGGCGTGCTGCTTCGTGAACGAAGGGAGGCAGTCGGCAGTAGGCGGTAGGCGGTAGGCGACGCGATCCAACTCGCAACTGCCGACCGCCTATTGCCGACTGCCCAAGGCGTGCTATGCGGCGGCATCGAACAGAGAGGATGCAACATGAGCGGAATTTGGTTGGCGACGGGCGAAGCGACGGTGCTCGCCGCGGACGGACAGTACACGGACGCCATGCCGGAGGTCATGATCGGCGACGTCAAGGGTCCGGTGGGCCACGCCTTCGCCTCGATGGCCGGACAGGTCGCGGGACATCCACGCATGTTCGTCATCCGCGACCTCAACCAGCAGGTTCGTCCAGCGACGATGATGACGACCAAGATGACCGTGAAGTCGGAAAGCTATGTCGAGCTGCTCGGCGGCGTCGTGCAGGCGGCGACCGGCGACGCGATCATTGACTGCGTGATCGAAGGGATCCTGCCGAAGGCGGGGCTCGAGGAACTGTGCATGATCATCATGGTCTGGCTCGACCCGCGTTGCGCGACCGACGCCAATCTCGACCGCAAGGATCTCTATCGCACCAATTACGAGGCGACGAAGCTCGCGATCTCCCGCGCCGTGAAAGGCGAGCCGACGATCGAGCAGCTGATCGAGAACAGGCGCAGCGTGCAGCACTACGCGCTAGAGGGCGTGCTCGACGCTTAACGCGACAACCGTGCTGGGGCGCTCGCAATGACGCCTCCGGCGTCACAGAATGAACCGGCTCAAATCCCTGTTCTTCGCGAGGTCGCCGATGTGCTGCTCGACATAAGCGCCGTCGACGACGATCTTCTCGCCGTCGCGGTCGGAGGCCGTGAAGCTCACCTCGTCGAGCACACGCTCCATGACCGTCTGCAGGCGCCGCGCGCCGATGTTCTCGACCGACGAATTCACCTCGACCGCAACCTTGGCCAGCGCCGCCACCGCCGAGGGCGCAAATTCCAGCGTCACCCCTTCCGTGGCGAGCAGCGCCGCATATTGCTTAGTCAGGCATGCCTCGGTCTCGGTCAGGATGCGGCGGAAATCCTCCTCGTTCAGCGAATTGAGCTCGACGCGGATCGGCAGCCGGCCTTGGAGCTCCGGCAGCAAGTCGGAGGGCTTCGACACGTGGAAAGCGCCGGAGGCGATGAAGAGGACGTGGTCGGTCTTGACCGAGCCGTGCTTGGTGGCGACCGTCGTGCCTTCGATCAGCGGCAACAGATCGCGCTGCACGCCCTCACGCGACACGTCGCCGCCGCCCCGCCCCTCGCGCGCGCAGATCTTGTCGATCTCGTCCAGGAACACGATGCCGTTGTTCTCGACCTCAATGATCGCCTCGCGCACGCTCTCCTCCTGGTCGATGAGCTTGTCGCTCTCTTCGGCGACGAGCGGGGCGATGGCGTCCCTGACATGCAGGCGCCGCATCTTCGAGCGGCCCTGAAAGGCCTTGCCGAAAATGTCGCCGATGGAGAAGGCCGCGACGCTCCCTGGCATGTTCGGCATCTCGAACACCGGGCCGGAGGGACCGGTCGACGCGATCTCGACCTCGATCTCCTTGTCCTCGAGATCGCCGGCGCGGAATCGCTTGCGGAACGTTTCGCGCGTGGAGGGCTGGGCGGCGGGCCCGACGAGCGCGTCGAGCACGCGCTCTTCGGCGGCGAGCTCGGCGCGCGCTTGAACGCCCTTGCGCTTGCGCTCCTTCACCAGGCTGATCGCGACCTCCACGAGATCGCGCACGATCTGCTCCACGTCGCGTCCGACGTAGCCGACCTCGGTGAACTTCGTCGCCTCGACCTTGAGGAAGGGCGCGTCGGCGAGCCTGGCGAGCCTTCGCGCAATCTCGGTCTTGCCGCAGCCGGTCGGGCCGATCATCAGGATGTTCTTCGGCAGCACCTCCTCGCGCATCTGGCCTTCCAGCCGCAGCCTCCGCCAGCGGTTGCGCAGCGCGACGGCGACCGCGCGCTTGGCCGCCGCCTGGCCGACGATGTAGCGATCGAGTTCGGAGACGATCTCGCGCGGCGAGAAATCGGCCATGGGTTTGTTCCTCAGTAGCGAATAGCGAGTAGCGAATAGCGAATGGGGCGGCGTCCTTCTATTCGCTATTCGCTACTCGCCTCAAATCGTCTCCACGACGATATTCTCATTGGTGTAGACGCAGATTTCGGCAGCGATCTTCATGGCCTTGCGGGCGATGGCCTCGGCGTCGAGCGAGCTGTCAAGCAAGGCCTTCGCGGCAGAGAGCGCGAAATTGCCGCCCGAGCCGATCGCCGCGACTGCGCCTTCGCCCTCGGCCTCGGGCTCCAGCACGTCGCCAGAGCCGGTCAGCACGAGGCCTGCCGACTGGTCAGCGACGATCATCATGGCCTCCAGACGACGAAGATAGCGGTCAGTGCGCCAGTCCTTGGCGAGCTCGACGCAAGCGCGTGTGAGCTGGCCGGGATACTGCTCGATCTTGGCCTCTAGCCGCTCGAACAGCGTGAAGGCGTCGGCGGTCGCCCCGGCGAAGCCGGCGATGACGTCGCCCTTGCCGAGCCGGCGCACCTTCTTGGCGTTGCCCTTCATGATGGTTTGGCCGAGGCTGACTTGGCCGTCGCCGGCGATGACGGTCTTGCCGTCCTTCTTGACCATGACGATGGTCGTCGAGCGCCATCTCGGCCTTTCTTGGTCGTCCATCCCACCCTCGCGCCGCGCTTGTCGATCCGATTTAGGGTTTTGCGCAGGTTTGGGCAAGGGCGGTCAAACTCCCAGCGGGAGCCCACGGCGGAGGAGGGGATGAAACTTCGTGCGCCTGTCATATTATGCCGCTTTATCGGCACGTTAACCAAGGCGGCGAATTGCTAGAACAAATCGTGAGCGCTTCCCCATGTGCTATTCCTTCGAAGCGAGCGTGAACGCCGGGGCCTGTCTAGCGGTGGTCGGCGCGGCGACCGTTCACAAAGCCTGGCGTCACGACCGCAGGATGATCGGCTTCGCGATCTTCCCGCTCGTCTTTTCCCTGCACCAGTTCTCGGAAGCGGCGGTCTGGTGGTCCGTCAACCACCCTTTCGAGAACGCCGAGGCGTTCCGCTATGTTTACACGGCCATTGCCTTCCTGGCGTGGCCGGTGCTGACGCCTTTCGCGGCGACCCTCGCCGAGACCAATCCCGCCAGGAAGCGCGTGTGGACGCATCTCTATCGCCTCGGCGTGGCGCTCGCGGCGTATCTTTCGATCGAGCTCGCCTTCGCTGATGGCATTGCGCTGACGGTCTACAAGCACTCGCTCGCCTATGATCCGGGCTTCGAGCGACCATACTGGATCGTCGATCTCATCTATCTCGCCTGCGCGGTCTTTCCGCTGATCGCCTTCGACAACCGGGCGCTGCGCGCCTTCGGCGCCGCAGTTTTCGCGAGCTTCGTCTGGGCGCTCGTTCACAACCGTCCCGCCTGGTATTCGGTCTGGTGCATGTCGGCGGCGGCGTTCAGCCTGATCATCTCCTTCGCGATCCGGGAAGGCGCGCGCTCGAGCGTCGACGAAGCCAGCGCTTCGGGCTAGCCAAACCGCCCGCGGCGGTTTAGATGGCGCGCAATCTTTAAGTCTGGACGCCGCCGCCCGTGTCGCAGCTCTCCGATCTTTTGTTCGAAACCCGCGTCGCCGCCGAGAGCCTCAAGGAGTATCTCTCCGGCGGACGCGTGCGGCTCGGCGTCACCGGCCTCTCGCGCTCCGGCAAGACCGTGCTCATCACGGCTCTGGTGCACCACCTCACGCGCACGCTCGCCGGCGGCGCAGGCGCGAAGAACGCGCTGCCGCTGTTCCGTCTGCTCTCCGAGCAGCGGCTCGGGGCCGCGCATCTCGACCCGCAGCCCGATTACGGCGTGCCGCGCTTCTCCTATGAAGAGCATCTCGGCGCGCTGACCGGCCTCGACCGCCATTGGCCGCAATCGACGCGGCGCATCTCCGAGCTGCGTGTCACGCTGGAATATAAGCGCCGGTCGCCGTCGCTGCTCCACCGGCCGGGACCGGCCCGGCTCGACATCGACATCGTTGACTACCCTGGCGAATGGCTGCTCGACCTGCCGCTGCTCGAAAAGTCCTATGCGCAATGGTCGCGCGAGACGCTAGAGGCCGCGGCCGCCGCGGCCCGCGCGCCGATCGCCGCGCAATGGCGGGGCGCCAATGCGGCCGTCGACCCGAGAAAGCGTATCGACGAGCCGACGGCGCAGAAGCTTGCCGCCCTGTTCACGCAATATCTGCGCGAGGCCCGCGCCGAGCGCTTCGCCCTCTCGACCCTGCCGCCCGGACGTTTCCTTATGCCGGGCGACAAGGAAGGCTCGCCGATGCTCACCTTTGCGCCGCTTGCGGTGGAGGAAGGCGCGGACTATCCGGCGAGGAGCTTCGCCGCCGAGATGGAGCGGCGCTACGAGGCCTATAAGGCCCTGATTGTGAAGCCGTTCTTTCGCGATCATTTCGCTCGGCTCGACCGGCAGATCGTGCTCGTCGACACGCTCTCGGCCTTAAACTCCGGGCCGGCGGCGGTGCGCGATCTCGAGACGGCGCTGACCGAGGTGCTGCAAGCGTTCCGCACCGGGCGCTCGAACCTGCTGAGCGCGATCTTTCGGCCCAAGATCGACAAGATCCTCTTCGCGGCGACCAAGGCCGATCAGCTGCATCACACGAGCCACGACCGTCTGGAGGCGATTCTGCGCCTGCTCACGGCGCGGGCGATCAAGCGCGCGGAGGGCGTGGGCGCGAGGATCGACGTGATCGCGCTCGCCGCCGTGCGCGCGACGCGCGAAGCCATGGTGAAGCACGACGGCCAGCAGCTGCAGGCGATCGTCGGCACGCCGATCAAGGGCGAGCGCATCGGACCCGAGACGTTTGACGGCGACGAGGAAGGCGCGATCTTTCCGGGCGAGCTGCCCGAGGATCCACGTCTCGTCTTCCGCGGCGACGCGCTGGCGACGCCGGATGAAGACGCCGATTATCGGTTCTTGAAGTTCCGCCCGCCGAGGGCTCAGCTCGCGCGCGACGGCGAGCCGCTGCCGCTGCCGCATATAAGGCTCGACCGGGCGATGGAGTTTCTGCTGGGTGACCGGTTGGAGTGACGGGGGCCGCGTTCGGCGGAGGAAACGCGAGCGGAGCGAAACGCCGCGCAATCGTCCCGCGGCCCAGAAAAGCGAATGCGCGAAGCGCGCCTCTGTGGCATGTTGCGCAAATGAACGGCTTCTCGCTCATGATTCACGGCGGCGCAGGCGTTGGTTCGGATCCGAGCAAATATGCCCCCTCGCTTCGCCTGATCATCGAAGCCGGCGCCCGGCTTCTCGAACGCGGAGCGTCGGCGCTCGACGCCGTGACGCATTGCGTCGTCCTGTTGGAGGACAACCCGCTCTTCAATGCGGGGCGCGGTTCGGTGCTAAACGTGGACGGCGAAGTCCGCCTGGACGCTTCGATCATGGAGGGTCGCCGGCTGCGAGCCGGCGCGGTCGCGGGCGTGCGGGGCGTCAAGAATCCGGTGCTGCTGGCCTGCGCCGTCATGGAAAAAAGCCGCCATGTCTTTTTGATCGGCGACGGCGCGGAAGGGTTCGGGCGCGAGCACGGTCTGGCCTTCGCGGAGGACGCCTATTTTCTGACCGAGGCGCGCCTCATGGAGCTGGAGAAGGCAAAAGAGCAACGACGAGCGGCGCCCGATGCTTGGAAAGACCAAAGCGGTGGATTTGGCACCGTGGGCGCCGTAGCCCGCGACAGGCTCGGCAATCTCGCCGCCGCCACCTCCACTGGAGGGGTCAGCGATCAAGCTCGCGGGCGCGTCGGCGACTCTCCCGTCATCGGCGCAGGCACCTACGCAGATAACGCGAGCTGCGCAGTTTCCTGCACGGGCGTCGGGGAACATTTTTTGCGCACCGCGCTGGCGAGGACCGCGGCGTTGTTCGTGGAATATCATGGCATGGGAGCCGTCGCGGCGGCGCAGGCGGCGAAGCAGCTTCTCATCGAGAAGGTGCAGGGTCTTGGGGGTCTCATCATCGTCGACCGCAACGGCGAATGCGCCTACGCTCATTCCACGCCGGGCATGCGCGTTGCATGGGCGCGAAACGGCGATATTCGGGTCGAGGCGACGTGATCCAGGAGCGCGCCTACCCGCAGCGCGCGGCATAGCTTCTCCTTGGCCCAGTCGATCGACTCCGCGAAGATGAACGTCGCCTGCCAAATTAGCCGGAATGTGGTAACATTCGCCCTATCGCAAACGAAGCTGACAGGGAAAGGCGACGGGCTCGACACGGGTTCCGGAACTCACATATTTCGCTCGTCGAATGGAGAAAACGATGTCGCATGCAAAGACCGCGACGCTCGCGGCCGCCGTCGCCGCCGCTGTCGCTTCCACCAGCACGGCGCTCGCGGCGAAGGTCGAGCAGGAGAAATGCTACGGCGTGGCGCTGAAGGGCAAGAACGACTGCGCCGCGGGGCCCGGGACCACCTGCGCCGGGACCTCGAAGACCGACTACCAGCGCGACGCCTGGATATTCGTGCCGAAAGGAACCTGCCTCTCCATGGCGACGCCCAAGGGCCGTGGCAGCCTCGAACCGACGGACCGCTGACGTGAGGCCAGAAGCGCCCGCGCCGACGCTCGCCGGCGTCGGCTTCAAGCCCGAGCATTTCGAGGCGATCGCCGCGGGGGCGACTGTCGGCTTCTTCGAGATTCACGCCGAGAACTACATGGGCGACGGCGGCGCGCCGCATCGTCGGCTCGCCTGGCTGCGCGAGCGCTATCCGCTGTCGATCCACGGCGTCGGCCTGTCGCTCGGCGGCGCGGCGCCGCTCGATGCGGAGCACCTCGCTCGCCTGCGGCGACTCGTGGATCGCTATGAGCCGTTCCTGTTCTCCGAGCACCTCGCCTGGTGCGCGCAGGACGGCGCCTTCTTCAACGATCTGCTGCCCATTCCTTACAGTGTTGCGACGCTGTGGCGCGTCGCCGAGCGCATCGACGCCGCTCAATGCGCGCTCGGGCGCCGCATGCTGATTGAAAACCCCGCGACTTACGTCGCTTTCGCCGAATCCGAGATCGCCGAGACCGAGTTCCTGCGCGAGCTCGCGCGGCGCGCCGGATGCGGGCTGCTGCTCGACGTGACCAATGTCCATGTCTGCGCCACGAACCACGGTTTCTCGGCGCAGGACTATATCGACGCCTTTCCGATCGAAGCGGTCGAGGAGATTCATCTCGCCGGCTTCGCCGAGGACCGCGACGACGACGGCGCGCCCCTGCTCATCGACGCGCATTGCGCGCCCGTGTCGCGTGAGGTGTGGCGTCTCTATCGCCGCGCGCTAGGCCGGCGTGGCCCGGTCGCCACGCTCGTCGAGTGGGACAACGACCTTCCAGAGTGGCGCGAGCTCCATGCGCAGGCGGCGGAGGCCGAATTATGCGCCTGCGCCGCGGAGGTTTTGGCGTGACGCCGACGGCGCGCTTCGACCACCGCGTCTTCGCGCGGGCCCTGCTCGACCCGTCGCTGCCGCCGCCCTGCGGCTTGCCGCAGCGGCGCTTCGACGTCTATCGCAATAATGTCGTCGTCGGGCTCGTCGATGCGCTGGCCGAGCGCTTTCCCGCGGTCCTGCGTCTCGTCGGCGAAGAATTTTTTCGCACCATGGCCGGCGTTCACGTCAGGCTTACGCCCCCGTCCTCCCCCATTCTCGCGCAATACGGCGCGGAATTTCCTACCTTCATCGAAGGCTTCGCGCCGGCGCGCGTGCTGCCTTATCTCGGTGACGTCGCAAGGCTCGAATATGCGATCGGCCTCGCCTATCACGCCGCAGACGCCACGCCCTTGGCGCTAGACGACATCGCCGCGTCATTGAGGGACGAGCCGGACCGCCGCCTCGTCCTGAATCCGTCCGTGCGGCTCCTGTCCTCCCGCCACCCGATCGTCGCGATCTGGCGCAGCAATAGATCCGGCGCGCCGCAGAAAATCGATTTGCGCTGCGCGCAAGATGCGCTCGTCTCGCGTTGCGGCGACGAGGTCGAGGTCGTCGCGCTGCCCGCTGGGGGATTTCATTTCGCGCGCGCTCTGGCGGAGCGCGCGCGACTATCGGAGGCCGCGGCGGAGGGAGAGGCGAGCGCGCCGTCGTTCGACCTCGTCGCCTGCCTCGGCACGCTGTTCCTGGCCCGCGCGGTGGTCGCCATCGCGTGAGGCATGTTTGAAGCAGGAGGGTCGAGATGACTAAATCACTCAACGAGTCCTATGCGCTGGTCGGCCTGTTTCAACGCATCGTCGTCGCGCATCCGTTCTTTCTCTCGGGTCAGACCAAGGTCGATGGGCCGACGATCGGCGGCAAGCTGTTCGGTCTCGATCTCTCGGCGACGATCCCAACTTCGCTCAAGGATTCGGCGGTCGCTCTTTTCGAGAGCGAATACAAGCTGCCGCTCGTCTCGCCCGAGCACGCGGCCTACGCCGCGGCGTTCGCCGAGAACCTGCTTCCACTTCTGCTCGTCGTCGGTCTGTTGACGCGACTGTCGGCGTTCGTGCTGCTGGCTATGACGCTCGTGATCCAGTTTTGGGTATACCCAGACGCTTGGTGGACGGCGCACGCCTATTGGGCGGCGATCCTCCTGGTGCTCATCACGCAGGGCGCGGGCGCGATCTCGCTCGATCGCCTCTTCGCGCAACTGTTCTCGCGACGAAAAGGCGAAGAGGGCGCGTGACGCGCAACCGGCTCACCGCCTTCCGCGCGCTTCCCGCGCGACCTCGCGCCATCCGATGTCGCGGCGGCAAAAGCCTTCGGGCCAGTCGATGAGATCGACGGCCCTGTAAGCGAGCGCCTGCGCGCGCGTGATGTCGTCCGCAAGCGCCGTGACGTTCAACACGCGCCCGCCCGCTGCGACGAGCCTGTCGCCGTCGCGCAGCGTGCCGGCGTGAGTGACGATGACGCCGCCGAGCGCTTCGGCGCGCTCGACGCCGATGATCTCCGTACCGGTGACCGGCGTCGCCGGATAGTTCTTCGCCGCGAGCACGACAGTCAGCGCCGCGCGCTTCGCGAAGCGCGGCGTCTCTTGCGGCAGGCGCCCGCGCGCGCAGGCGAGCATCAGCTCGACGAGATCGTCTTCGAGCCGCGGCAGAATGACCTGCGCCTCGGGATCGCCGAAGCGGCAATTATATTCGATGAGCTTCGGTCCCTGCGCCGTGAGCATGAGCCCCGCATAGAGCACGCCGCGATAGGGCGCCCCCATCGCGCGCATCGCCTGAAGCGTCGGCTCGACGATGTTCGCCATGACCTCGGCCTCGATCGCGCGCGTCACGATCGAGGCCGGCGAATAGGCGCCCATGCCGCCGGTGTTGGGACCCACATCGCCGTCGCCGACGCGCTTGTGATCCTGCGCCGAGGCGAAACCCACAGCGCGCTCGCCGTCGCAGAGCGCGAAGAAAGAGGCCTCCTCGCCGGTCAAGAACTCTTCGATGACGACCTCGGCGCCCGATCGCCCGAAGGCGCCGGCGAACATCGCGCGCACTGCCGCCTCCGCCTCGCCGAGCGTCTCGGCCACGACGACGCCCTTGCCGGCGGCGAGACCGTCGGCCTTGACGACGATCGGCGCGCCTATCTCGCGCAGATATCTCGTCGCTGCAACTTCGCTGTCGAAGCGTTCATAGGCGGCGGTCGGGATATCGTTCGCGCGGCAGAGGTCCTTCGTGAAGCCCTTGGAGCCTTCGAGCTGAGCAGCGGCCTGGGTCGGGCCGAAGGCCGGGAGGTCCGCCTGGACCAGCGCATCGACAAGGCCGCCGATAAGCGGCTGCTCGGGACCGACGACAACGAGACCGATGCCCTCCCTGCGGCAGAAGCCGACAACCGCGGCGTGATCGGCGGGATCGAGCGCGACGCAGCGCCCGAGCCGCGCTATGCCGGCGTTGCCGGGCGCAATGAAGAGCCGCGCGAGCCGCGGGCTCCTGGCCAGCGCATTGGCGATGGCGTGCTCGCGTCCGCCCGATCCGATCAGCAGAATGTTCATGAAGTCTCCCAGCAAGCTTTGCCCTGGGCAATCTATGGGCGAAGCTTCGGCGGCTCAAGCGCCGCGCCTTTCAGCCCAGCGCGAGATAGGCGCTGAAGCTGGCGACGAAAGCGATCGACGCCATCAGCAGCAGGATTTCAGTGCGCGCGACGCTTTTCGCGGCGCTTTCGTCTTCGTCCGACAGCCGCGCCTCCGTGCGGAAAAAGCGCACGAGCGCCAGGGCGATCAGAGCCACGCCCCCACAGATCAGCGCGAGTCCGCCATAGCGTCCGAGCGGTCCCGAAAGCCGCTGCACGTGCGCCCTGATCGGCGCATCGAGCTCGACGGTCGCCGCGATCGTCGCCAGAAACAGGTTGAAGCGCTCGATCACGAAGCCGAGCGCGATGAAGGCGATCCCGGTCCTGACCCAGGCGAGAAAGGTGCGCTCGTTTGCGGCGTGGTTCGCATAATCTTTTATCATGACAGGCCTTTCTCGAGAGGCCGAAAGGAGTAAGCTTCGGCGCGGCGCCGTGAACATAGCCGGCGCGCGAGGTAGGAGAAAATCCTATGCTGCATCGACGCAAATTCTTAGGACTTCTCGTCGCCTGTCCGCTCTGCGCTCAGACCGCGCGCGCGGCCGAAGGGGCGCATTGGGAGTACGAGGGCGCACTCGGCGTCGAGAGATGGGGCGAGCTCGACCCTGCTTACAGGGTCTGCGCCGTCGGCCGCGATCAGTCGCCGATCGACCTCAAGGGCGCGATAACAGCGCAGTCTGACCGCGCAGCGCTCGACTGGAAACCGCAAGCCTACACGGTCCTAAACAGCGGCCACACGATCCAGGCCGCGGCGGAGCCTGGCTCGACGCTCCGGCTCGGCGATGAGACTTATGAGCTGAAGCAGTTCCATTTCCACACGCCGAGCGAGCATGCGATCGACGGCAGGAAGACGGCGATGGAGGCGCATTTCGTCCATGCGCAGGGCTCTCGCCTCGCGGTCGTCGGCGTGTTTCTGACGGCAGGGGGCGCCAACGCCACCTTCTCGAAGGTGATGGCGATCGCGCCGGCGACGGAAGGCGAAGCCAAGCTCGCGGCGCCGATCGACGTGCGGAGCCTGCTGCCGAAGACGGGCCCGCTCTATCGCTACGAGGGCTCGCTGACGATCCCGCCCTGCTCGGAGAACGTCGACTGGAACATTTATGGGGCGAGCGTCGCGGTGGCGGACAAGGACATCGAGGCCTTCAAGAAGCTTTTCCCCAACAACGCCCGGCCGTTGCAACCGCTGAACCGGCGATTTCTGTTGCGGGAAGGATAAGCGCGATACCTCCCTTCTCCCACTCCGTGGGAGAAGGGGCGCTCCTGCCTCACGCCCCCGCCCAGATGTATGCGGCCACGGCGACGAGCCCAATCGCGGTCTGCCCGATCTCCAGGCGACCCCATAGCCTGATCACCTCGCGCGCCTCATGCACGGCCTCGCCGCCGATCAGCGCGAGGATGCGGTTGTTGAGCGGCACGATCGCGAAATAAGTGTAAGGCCAGCTCGAAATCGCAAAAATCGCGCCCACGAGATAGCGCACGTCGTCGAGCTCGCGAAAAGCGATGAAGCCGCACAAAGCTGAAAGCAAAGCGAGCCCCGCAAGCACCAGAAAGCCGCGATGGTCGGACGGCTCCCATTCCCTGGCGAGCGCCTCGTCGTCGAGCGCCATGCGCGCCGGCTGCTCGACATAATTCACGTAAAGCGACGCGCCGACGAAAGCGCCAGCCGCGGCGAGCGCGAGTTGCCCGATGATCATATCAGTTGTGCTTCCTCTCAAGCTGTTTCGATCGCGTCCTCGTCGCAGACGATTCTCACGTTGCTCCTCGCCTCGGCGGCGATGTCGAGCTTGACCGCCTCGACCTCCTTCTTCGCAGCGTCGCGCGCGGTGAAATGGTCGAAGAACATCTTCATCGTGCGGTCGATGCCGAAGGAGTTGATCTTGCGCGTGTCGTCGCCATAAAAGCGTGCGGCGTTGGGCGAGGCGGTGACGAGATCGTAGGACGGGAAATAGGCGATGTTCCTCCTCGCTCGTACCACCTCGTCCGCCGCGGCGCGCAGGATCGCCTTCGAGGCCGAATTCGAGACCAGCACGTGCCGATCCTCTCCGGTCGCGATGATCGACACCGGCGAGACGCTCAGGATCATGCGCACGTTCGGGTTGCGCGCGTAGATCAGATCGGCGGCGCCAAGAAAGTCGCGCACGACCTCGCCGACCGACATGTTCCAGAATTCATAGGCGTTAGGATCGTACTCGCCGCCCGCGACGCCGGGCGCGAGCTGCAGCACGGCGCCGTCGGATTTATGGCGCCAGCACTCCGTGAGCCCGAAAGTGAAGACGAACACATCCATGGTCTCGACCATCTTGCGCACGGCGGCGAGATGACGCTCGCGGTCGGCGTGCATCTCTTCGAGTGTGACGTATCCGTCGGGCTCGATGCGGGGCCGGAAGGGATCGACGAAGCGGCCGTCCTCGCGCGTCCACGCGTCGAGATCGGGCCTAAACTCGCCATGGGCGCGCTGCACGAGCTGTAGCAGCTGCGTCGTCGTGTAAAGATTGCCGTAGCGGCAGGAATACATCGAGTAGTTCCGCCGCCGCGCCTCTTTCGCCGACATGCCTTCCGGCGGCTCTTCGGCGAGATAATAGTGATAGCCGCTCTCCTGCAGGCGATGGGCGATCTCCTGCGCGAAGCAGCTGCCGCCGGTCGCCACCCTGTCGGCAAGCGAGATCTTGAAGGGGGTCTCGACAATCGGATCGAGCGCGAAGGGCGGCAGAGCCGTCACCGCCTTGCGCCAGAAGCGATGGTCGGGTAGGGAGGCGTAAGGGTTGTCCGCCACGGGCCGGTCTCCTCATGAGGGCTTTGACGCCGCTCGCGCCCGGACCATAGCCGCAGCCTGGCCGCTTGTCATCCGCCGGCTGTCCTCTTCTCGCCAACGCTGAAAGAATGCTCTCGCAGATCGACAAACAGCTCATCCGCGCCTATGCCGCGCCGCGTCTCGCCAAATTGCGCCGCGCGGCCCCCCCCTTCGGCCCACGCATCGCCGTCATCGGCAACTGCCAGAGCTATGGCGTAGCCTATGCGATGAAGCTGCTCGATCCGACAGCGCGCGTCGATCACTATTCGGCGATCACCAGGGCGATCGCCAACATCGACCAA
>Ga0187784_10002105_pt1 | contig 15907 bp, 13 predicted proteins | sample 1015_SJ02_MP15_2_FD_132964 | JGI IMG/M metagenome (GOLD analysis project Ga0187784, IMG submission 132964) | Tropical peat soil microbial communities from peatlands in Department of Meta, Colombia - 1015_SJ02_MP15_20_MG | ecosystem: Environmental > Terrestrial > Soil > Wetlands > Peat | place...
CGAGCCCAACGTCTTCTATGAACCCGATTTCGCGCTCGCCGCCGCGGCCGCCTTCGGCAATAACGTTGGCGCGGCGTTGGTGTGGTCGGGGACCCGACCGCGCAAGCTGCTCGGCTTTTTTCCGGCGCGCGTTGCCGAGCGGCGCTACGGTCTCAAGTTGCCGGTCCTGGTCGGCTGGACGCATCCTTATGCGCCGCTCGGTACGCCGCTCGTCGAGCGCGACGCGGCCGAACCGGTGATCGCCGCGTGGCTCGCCTATGTTGCCGGCAATCCGGCGATGCCGGGATTGTTGCTGATGCCGCTCGTGGCCGAAGAAGGGCCGTTCGCGACGGCGCTCGGCTTGATTTTACGGCGCGCGCAGATGCGGTACGCCGATTTCGCGCGGCATCGCCGAGCGTTGTTGGCGCCCGGCGAGGATCGCGCGCATTACCTCGACGGTGCGTTGTCGGCGCACCGGCGGCGGGAACTGCGCCGAACCGGGCGGCGTCTGGCCGATTTCGGCGCGCTGTTGTTCACCGCGACCACCGAGCCTGCCGCCGTCGCCGCCGCGACCGAGGATTTTTTCGCGCTCGAGGCGAGCGGTTGGAAGGGCGAGGCCGGCACTGCGGCGGCTTACCACGACGACGTGCGCGGCTTCGTCAAGACAGCCCTGTCGGCGCTCGCCGCGGAAGGCAAGGTCCAGATCAACCGTCTCCTCCTCGATGGCTGCGCCATCGCCGCCGCGATCACGCTGAAGAGCGGCGCCACCGCCTGGTACTGGAAAACCGCTTATGACGAGACGTTGGCGCGCTTTGCGCCGGGCATGTTGCTGACGGCGGCGTTGACCGAGCAACTCGCCGAAGACGAAGCCATCGCCTCTACCGATTCCTGCGCCGCGGCCGGCAATGCCATGCTCGACGCGATCTGGCGCGAGCGATTGACGCTGGGCGACCGGCTGATCGCGGTGCGGCCCGACGCGGCATTTACGCGCGGCTGCCGGCTGGAGCGGCTGCGCCGCGGCGCCCTGGCCGCGACCAAGGCGGTCCACGGGCGCCTGCGCGCACGTTGACTTTCGCTGCCGGTTCCCGCGTAGCTTCCCGATCACGGGAAACCCAGCAATGGCCAATCCGATTACCATCCGCATGGGCGGCTATGGACCGCCGACCACCTCGTTTTCGCGCTCGCTCAAACTGATCGGCGACACCTTGCAGGCTAAGCTCGGCGACCGCATCAGCGTGAAGTATCTCTGGAACATCATGGATTTCGGCTATCGCGCCGAGGAAATTCTGTGGCTGGTCGAGGACGGCGTGCTTACGCTCGGCTATCAATCGTCGAGCTACCTGACCGACCGCGTTGCCGAACTCGGCTTCGTCGATCTGCCGTTCCTGTTCGACGATCGCGATCGCGCGCGCGCGGCGATCGACGGCGGGCTTGGGCAATTCCTCGCCGAGAAAATCGAGCAGCGCGTGAACTACCGCATCCTCGGCTATTTCGAGAACGGTTTTCGGCAAATTTCGAACCGGCTGCGCCGCGTCCGCGTGCCGGCGGATCTCAAGGGCATGCGCATCCGCGTGCTGCCGAGCGCGGTGCAGGCGCGCACCTTCGAGCTTTTGGGCGCGACCCCGGTGCGTTGCGACTTAACGGAGGCGATCGCGGGCATCAAAGCCGGCACGCTCGACGCGCAGGAGAATCCGTTCGCCAACACCGTGACCTACGGCGTGCATAAGTTCCATCGCTTCCACACCGTCACCAACCACTTCTACATTTCGCGGCCGATCTTCCTCAATCGCGGCCAATTCGAGCGCTGGCCCGCCGATCTCCAGGCGGCCATGCGCGAAGCGGTCTCTCGCGCGGTCGCGTTCCAGCGCGAGCTTGCCATCGAGGAGGACCGCGAAGCCCGCGCGGCGATCGAAGCCGCCGGCTGCGAAATCACGACGCTGACCGCGGCCGAACACGCCCAGTTCCGCGCCGCGGTAGCGCCGCTCTTGAATGAGGCGCGACAGAGCTATGGCCGCGAGATGTTCGAACTCATCTAGAGCATGATCCGGAAAAGTGGAAACCGGTCTTCCGAAAAGATCATGCTCAAACAAAATGCTACAGCCCGGCTCCGATTCAATCAGAACGCATAGGCCTCTAGGCGGCCGATCATAAACTGATATGATCGCTGGCCGCTAACAGAGTACGCCCCGAATAAAACGAAAGTCAGGGAGAAACGCCATGACCGATCGCCGCCGCGTGCTCTACCGAATGATGGCTGCCATTGCCGCAGGAGCGGCGCTCACGATCACTGCGTCGGCGGCCACTGCGCAGGATATCGTCAAAGTCGGCGCGATCCTGCCGATGACCGGTCCTTTCCAATCGACCGGAGCGGAAGCCGATGCGGCGATTCGGTTGTTCCTGCAACAACGAGGTACGTCGGTTGCGGGTAAAAAGGTTGAAGTGGTTTTGAAGGACGACGGCGGGGTCGCCGATAACGCCAAGCGGATCGCGCAGGAACTCATTGTCAATGACCGGGTTGAGCTGCTGCTTGGCTTCGGACTAACACCCATCGCATTGGCGGTCGCTCCACTTGCAACCGAAGCAAAAATCCCGATGGTCGTGACGGTTGCCTCAACCTCGATCATCGTGGATCGCTCGCCCTACATCGTCAGGACCATCCAGACGATCCCGCAGATCGCTAACGTCGTCGGCGGCTGGGCGGCCAAGAACGGCATCAAGAGCGCGGTGTCGCTCGTCTCCGATTACGCGCCCGGATACGACGCGGAACAGTGGTTCACAAAATCGTTCGAGCAAGGTGGCGGCAAAGTTTTGGAGCAGCTGCGCGTGCCGCTGGCAAACCCCGACTTTTCGCCGTTCCTGCAACGCGCCCACGATGCCGCCCCGAACGCCATTTTTGCATTCATGCCGGCCGGCGTCGGGACGATATTCGCAAAGCAGTTCGCTGAACGCGGTCTCGACAAATCCGGCATCCGGATCGTGTCGATGAGCGACGTCATGGATGACGATCTGCTGAACGGAATGGGCGACGCGGTGCTGGGCATCGTCTCCGGCGGACCCTACTCGGTCGCGCACGACTCGCCAATAAACAAAACATTCTTGACAGCATTTGAGGCGGCCAACGGAAATCGCCGACCCAACATCGTTGCCGTGTCTGCTTACGACGGAATGGAACTGATCTTCCGCGCGCTGGACGCCACAAAAGGAGCAACCGACGGACCCACGCTGGTCAACGCGATGCAAGGAATGCAATGGGAAAGTCCGCGCGGCCCGATCCAGATCGACTCGGCTACGCGCGACATTGTGCAGAACATCTACATGCGCAAGGTCGAGCGCCAGGGCGGCGAGCTTTACAACGTCGAGTTTGACACTTTACCCGCGGTCAAAGATCCCGCTCATTAGAGCCCTATCCGTTCTGATTCAATCGGAACGGATAGGATTCTAGACTTCCGCTTTAGCCTTTGCGTTCGTCAGGACCGGCTAGGATCAAGGTCCAGAATACTTTGTATTTCGACTTCGGCGCATAGACCGCGGCGATGCCCATCTTCGTCACGCCGCTTTTGAGCATGTTGGCGCGGTGCGGCGGCGAGTCGCGCCAGCCGGAAAACGCCTCGGCGAGCGAGCGGTAGCCGGCGGAAATGTTCTCGACCGCGACCGCGGCGTCGAAGCCGGAATTGCGCATGCGGTTCTGGAACGGGCGATTGGCATCATGCTCGATCGTGCCGCTCGCCGCCATGGCATGCGCCCGCTCGCTGGCGAGCCGCATCAGTTCGGGATCGACCGTGACCGCTCCGAGGCCGTTATTGCCGCGATAGCCGGAGATCATCGAGGCCGCCGCGTTGGCATCGAGCACGGCGTCCGCCTGCGCCAGGCTGTGATAGAAGCTCGGCGCGCCGGCGGGCAGATTGTCGTCGGTGCAGCCGGCAAGCCCGCAAAGGCTCAGGCCGCCGACAAGGAGCGCGGCAAACGCGCGGATCATTACAGCTCCCCCATAACAGGCATAGGGATCAGGCATCAGTAATCAGCCATATTCGTTCTGATACTTGACCCCTGATGGCTGATACCCGATCCAAGGTGACCGAACCGTGAAAACGCGGCAACGCGTGTTCGGAAATCATGCCCTGGCATTGCCTCAAGCGCTCAACTACCATCGTCCGCCAGCATACGCGAAGGGATTTTCCACATGACCGATCAGTTGGCCGAACCGGCCGCAGTCCGGACGCCCGGCGCCAAGCGCGCCGGCCCCGGCGAATACATCTTCAATCTCGCTTCCATCAACCACATTCTCGGCGGTCCCGATTATTCGACGGCAAACGGCTCATGCGTCGAGGGCGACCGCATGATCGTCGGCCTCATGCGCATGCCGGCGGGAACCGGCGCCGAACCGCATTCGCATCCCAACGAGCAGTGGATCTATATCCTGGAAGGCACCTTCCACGCCACGATCGGCGGCAAGGCGATCGAAGCGAAGCCCGGTTCGGTGCTCTACGTGCCCGCCGATGTCGTGCATTCGGGCAAAGCAGGCGCCGATCGCGACGTCGTCTTCTTTACCGTGAAGGACGCTTCGCACAGCCTGCACGGCGTGAAGGCTTAAATAAGCGCCGGGAGCCGACGCCGGGATCGGGGAGGACGGAATGAAGCGTTCGCGGATCGTCGCAGCAGCGCTGCTTTGTCTCGCCGGCATGGCGTTGGGAGAACCGGCGGCCTTCGGCCAGGCGCCGGACAAATATCCGTCGAAGCCGGTCAAGATCATCGTGCCCTATGCGCCGGGCGGTGCGACCGACATCGTCGCGCGCATCCTGGCCGATCAATTGGGCAAGAGCCTCGGCCAATCTTTCTACGTCGAGAACAAGCCCGGCGCCTTCGGCATCGTCGCCCTCCAAGACATGGTGCGCTCGCCGGCAGACGGCTACACGCTGATGATCGGCAATGTTTCCACCAACGCAATCACGCCGATCATCTATGCGCAAAAACTCAACTTCGATTACCTCACAGACGTGGTGCCGATCACCGATACGGTCGATATACCGGAATTTCTGGTCGCGACGACGAAGAATTTCGACGTCAAGACCGTGCCCGAGCTGATCGCCTATGCGAAGAAGAATCCCGGCCAAGTGCGCTACGGCACGGTTGGCCCTGGCAGCTATCCGCATTACGACATGGCGTATTTCGCCAAGCGCGCCGGCGATCTCGACATGATCGCCATCCCCAACAAAGCGGGCGCCTCCGGCGTCATCAACGACATGCTCACCGGTTCGACGCAGGCTGCCTTCCTCAATGTGGCGAGCACCGCGCCGCAGGTGAACGCCGGCAGTTTCCGTGCGCTCGCCCTCGTCAACCATGCGCGACTGCCGGAATATCCCGACCTGCCGACCATGCAAGAGACTGGCTTCCCCGGCGTCGGCACCATCGCCTGGCAGGGCTTGTTCGCGCCGGCCGGCACGCCGAACGACGTGCTGCAGACGATTTTCAACGCCACGGTCGCGGCGATGGCGACGGCGGAAGTCAGCAACGCGTTCAAGAAGCAGGGCTTCAATAGCGTCCCCAATGCCTCGCTTGCCGACGCCAAGACTTGGCTCGGAAACGAGATGGCGACGTGGCGCAAGATCACCAGCGAAGTGAAGATCGAGGCCGAGTAAAAGCGTTCTGGAAGCTAATCCAATATGAGTGCTGAGCCGGTCGCCCCGCATCCCGACTATCCGATTGTGATCGAGAAGGACGTCGACGTGCCGATGCGCGACGGCGCGCGGCTCAAAGCCGACGTGTTTCGGCCGCACGACGCGGGCAAATTCCCCGCCATCCTCAATCTCGGGCCGTACCAGAAAGACAAGCTCTGGGTCGTGCCGGACACGCTCGCCGAGGCGCCGAACGAATGGATGAACTGGGAAACCATCAACCCGAAATGGTGGGTGCCGCGCGGCTATGCCGCAGTTCGCGTCGACGGCCGCGGCACCGGCAAGTCGCCGGGCCAATACGAGCCGTGGTCGCTTGCGGAAGCGGTCGATTTTTACGACGCCATCGAGTGGGCGGCGGCGCAGCCGTGGTGCAACGGCAATGTCGGGCTGCTTGGCATCTCCTATTTCGCCATCAATCAATGGTTCGTCGCCAATCTCAAGCCGCCGTCGTTGAAGGCGATCATTCCCTGGGAGGGCTTTGCCGATCTCTATCGCGACGCGCTCTACCACGGCGGCATCCTCTGTCTGTTCATGACCAATTGGTACACCGCGCATTTGCTGCATCACCTGTTGGGGCGCGCCTCGCAGCAGCAGCCTGACGGCTGGCGGGTCAATACGCTGCATTTCTGGCTGCACAACAATCTCGACAGCGGCGCGTTGCGCGGCGCCCAGGCGCAATGGGACAACATCAACGTGCCGATGTTTTCGGTCGGCAACTGGTCGGGCATGGGGTTACATCTGCGCGGCAATACCGAAGCGTTTATGCGGGCTGTGACGCCGCACAAGAAATTGCGCATCCATCTCAGCTCGCATGTGCATCCGTTCTATACCGAGGACGGCCGGCGCGATCAGATTCGCTTCCTCGATTACTGGCTCAAGGGCATCGATAACGGCGTGATGGACGAGCCGCCGGTGAAGCTCGCGATTCGCAAGGGAGCCGACGCCTTCGAATGGCGGGCCGAGCACGAGTGGCCGCTCAAGCGCACGCGCTGGACCAAGCTCTATCTCGATCTGTCGCAGCAGCCGGCGGCAGGCGCGGAACTTGCCGGGGCGCTCGAAGTCAAGAACCCGCCCAACACCGACTCGCGGACCTATGCCGCATCGAGCCTCGGCTCGATGGGCTCGACGTCGGCCGCCTCGTCGCAGGTCCTCGGCGGCGGCATCAAGCCGGGCATGGGAATCTCGCTCGCGACGGCGCAGCTTGCGGTCGATACCGAGGTTACCGGCCCGCTTGCCGCCGTGCTCTGGGTGTCGAGTTCGAGCGAGGACATGGATCTGTTCCTCACGCTGCGCAATATCGATGCCGATGGCAACGACATCCTTGAAACCGGCCAGCAGGGTCTGCCGGTGCCGGTGGCGAAGGGCTGGCTGCGGGTGTCGCATCGCGAACTCGATCCTGAACTGTCGCGGCCGTATCGGCCCTATCACCGCCACGTCCGCCGGTTTTATCTGACGCCGGGCGAGATCGTGCGCGTCGAGGTCGAAATCTGGCCGACCTCGATGGTGTTCAAGAAAGGCCACCGCATCCGGCTCGACATCCAGCCGCGCGACGGCATCGGTAGTAGCCACTACATGCATTACCACGCCGACTACAATACCGGCACCAACACGATCTATGCCGGCGGCGAGAGGGAGTCCTATTTGCTGCTGCCGGTTATTCCGGCGGCCGGCTGAAAACGGCGAACGCGGCGTCAGTCGTTATTAAGTTTTGTTAAACATTCCTGCACCATTTCTTAACCTCAAAGCAACCGCTCGGCGAATAGGGTCGGATGTTTATCGTGGCGCGCAGGCGATGTTCGGCGGTCCACTCCTGTCAAAGGCAAGCCGCAACGGGAAGCTCGTCTTCATGGCGGGCGCTGCCGGATTTGCGGCGGGCATTGCCGTATTTCTGCGCTGCGGGACCGGCTGGATCGTCGCCGCATTGACCGACGCGTCCGCGCCGGAAGCCGGCATGGTGATGGCGCTGCCGTTCGGGCTCGGCGCCGCGGCGCTGGCCGGCTTGTTCGTCAACGGCCGGCGGCGCGCGCGAGCGCGACAGCTGCGCGCCGCGCTCAACAACATGACCCAGGGCCTGTGTATGTTCGACGCCACGGCGCGCCTGCTGTTGTGCAACGAACGCTACATCGAAATGTATCATTTCCGCCCCGATCTGGCGCGCCCAGGAACGCCGTTGCGCGATCTTTTGCTGCACCGGCTGGCGGCGGGGAATTTTTCGGGCGACCCGGATCACTACGTCGCCGACTGCGTGAAGCAAGTGACCGAAGGGCGCACGGAAACCAAGATGAACACGCTCAAGGATGGCCGCGTCATCGCGGTGGTCAGCCGGCCGATGCGCAGCGGCGGCTGGGTGGCGACGCATACCGACGTCACCGAGCAATTGCTCGCGGAAAAGGAGCGCGATTCGCTGCGCCAGCGCGACGAACGGCGCCGCAGCGCGGATGCCGCAATCTCGTCGTTCCGCGCCCGGGTCGAGACCGTGCTCAAAACCGTCAGTCAAAGCGCGACGGCGATGAAAGCCGCGGCAAGGACCTTGCTCGCGACATCGGATCACACGCTGCAGCGCGCCGAGGGCGCGGTGCAGGGCTCCAAGGAAGCCTCGGTCAACGTCGAAACCGCGGCCACCGCCGCGGCGGAACTGTCGGTCTCGATCAAGGAGATCAGCCGCCAGCTCGGCCAAGCCAACGAAGTCGTGCGCACCGCCGCCGCCAACGCCGGCGCGACGAATAACGACATCACAGCGCTGGCGCATGTGGCGCAGAAGATCGGCGACGTGGTCAAGCTGATCCAGGACATTGCCGGGCAAACCAATTTGCTGGCGCTCAACGCCACCATCGAGGCGGCCCGCGCCGGTGAGGCCGGGCGCGGCTTCGCGGTCGTTGCTTCGGAAGTGAAATCGCTCGCCGTGCAAACCGCGAAGGCGACCGAGGAGATCACGCACGAGATTTTGTCGGTGCAAAACTCGAGCAGCAAAGCGGTGTCGGCGATCCGCGAAATCACGCAGCGGATGCAGGACATCAACAGCTATACCAGTGCGGTCGTCATTTCCATCGAGCAGCAGGAGCGGGCGACCGGAGAAATCTCCCACAACGTCGCCGGCGCCGCGAGCGGCGCCAAGGCGATCGCCGTGGCGCTCGGCGAGGTCGCCGGCGGCGTCACCCAGACGCGCAGCTCGGCGGAAACCATGCTCGCGGCTTGCGAAGAAGTCGAAACCGCCACCGCCGAACTGCGCGGCGAAGTCGAGGAATTCTTGGGCACCGTGGCGGCGTAGCTCAATATTGTCATGCCCCACGACCCGCCTTCGCTCGCTTAAGCGAGCTACGACGGGTTTGAGTCCGCCGACCCTCCTACCCTCGCTCTGCGAGCTCCGGAGCGTTTGAGTCCACAGAAGCGCATCAGCGCGAAGGTGGAAGCGCGGAGCGCGTAGGCGGGAGGCGGGGCACCCAGTAATCACCAAACGATTACGTTTGAATCCAGTATAACGACAAAATACGCGATTACTGGATCGTCCGCTTTCGCGGACGATGACAATCAAGCATGCCGCCTGCAGGCGAGGGGCGGGGACGGTCGGAGACGGGCATGGCCACAATTCGGATCGGCAACCTGAGCGTTGCCGTCGACGACGTCGGCGACGGTCCGCCTTTGGTGTTGTTGCACGGTCTCGGCTGCGGCAAGCGGATGTGGTTTCACCAAGTCCGGGCGCTGCGGAACCGCTTCCGCGTCATTGCCTACGATCAGCGCGGCCACGGCGAGACCGGTGCTCCGGCCGTCGCCACCGAGTATTCCGCCGCGCATCTTACGCGCGACCTCATCGGCGTGCTCGATGCGCTGAAAATCGAACGGGCGGCCATCGTCGGCTTCTCGCTCGGCGGCGGTCCGGCGCTGGCGCTCGCTGCCAGCAAGCCGGATCGGGTGTCGCGCCTCATCCTCGCCGACGTCGGCGCCGGCGCCGACGACACGGTGAAGATCGAATCGATGGCGCGGCGCTGGATCGATCTGATCGGGCAGGGCGCGGTCGACGAGCTTGTCTGCGAGATGCTGCGCAGCGAATTGTTCAAGGTCTACGCCAGACGGAACACGCGCAGCCGCGAGCATATGGCCGCGCTGATCCGCGCGACGCCGATCGACGGTTTGCGGTTCACGCTTTCCGAAGTGCTAGCGAAACGGAAATCGCTGTTTCGGCTGACTGGCGTCCTCAAGGCCGTGCGGGTGCCGACGCTGGTCCTGGTCGGACAATACGACTACGTCTGCAGCAAAGCGGCCCGGCTTTTGGCGCAGTCGATCCCGAACGCCCGGCTTAAGATCATCGAAAACAGCGGGCACATGTCGCCGCTGGAGCAGCCAAAGGCATTCAGCGCCGCGCTGATGGAATTCTTAGGCGAAGCCGGCCCCTACCTTCCCGCGGCGTAACCCTGCATGCCGCGCGCATTGGCGGCGGCGCGGCGGCGGCGGCCCTCGCGCGCAGCAGCGGTAAGCCGGCCTTCCGACCAATCCGGGCCGAGTTCGACGATGTGGCCGCGCCGCTTCAGCTCGGCGACGGTTTTCTTCGGCAGGCGGCCTTCGACCACCAGCACGCCGAGCCGCGCCGCGCGCGGCCAGAACGAGCTCGGAAAATGTTCGGAATGCCAAGCCGGAGCGTCGATCGCCTCTTGCAGGTTCATACCGGCATGGACGTGGCGCATGAACAGCTGGGTGATCCATTGATCTTGCCCGTCGCCGCCCGGCGAGCCCCAGGCGAGATAAGGCTCGCCGTCGCGCAACGCCAGCGTCGGCGACAGCGTGGTGCGCGGCCGCTTGCCGGGCGCAAGCGCCGCCGGATGGCCTTCCTCGAGCCAGAACATCTGCGCGCGGGTGCCGAGGCAGAAGCCGAGTTCAGGAATGACCGGCGAGGACTGCAGCCAGCCGCCCGACGGCGTCGCCGACACCATGTTGCCGGCTTGATCGACAATGTCGAAATGCACGGTGTCGCCGCGTGTCACGCCGAGCCGGCCGACGGTCGGTTCGCCGGCGCCGGCCGCGAGCGGCACGGCCTCGCGGCGCAGCTGCACCACGGCGCCGAAACCTTCGATCGAGCCGGGGCGCAATTCGAGCGACGCTTTGTCGCCGACGAGCTTGCGGCGGGCGGAATTGTAGGCGTCGGACAACAGCGTCGCCATCGGCACCGCCACGAAATCGGGATCGCCGTAAAACGCTTCGCGGTCGGCATAAGCGAGCTTCGCGCATTCGACGATGAGATGAATGAAATCCGGTCCGGTCGGATCGAGGCCGCGGAAATCGAAGCCTTTGAGCAGCGCGAGCTGCTGCAGCATCGCCGGACCCTGGCCCCAAGGGCCGGTCTTGCACACCGTGTAGCGGCCGTAATCATAGGTCAGCGGCGCTTCGCAGTGCGGCATCCAGCGAGCGATGTCCTCGGCGGTTAGCACGCCGCGGTGCCGCTCGCCGCTCGAATCCATGATCTCTTGAGTACGGCAGAAGCGGCCGATGGCTTCGGCGACAAAACCTTGCGACCAGGCTTTGCGCGCCCGCTCGATCTGCGCGATCCGATCACCTCCTGTGCTTTCGGCTTCCTTGACGATGCGGCTATAGGTTGCCGCGAGCGCTTTGTTGGCGAACAGCGATCCGGTCGCCGGCACTTTATTGTCCGGCAGATAGACCGCGGCCGAGCTCGGCCAATGTTCGCGGAACAGTGCGGCGACCGTGCCGATCGTGGCATTGGCGCGTTCCAGGAGCGGATGACCGTTTTGCGCATAGCCGATCGCGGGGGCAAGCACCGCGGCGAGCGGCATGGTGCCGTAATCGCGCAACAGCATCATCCAGGTCTCGAACGTGCCGGGCACGCAGGCGGCAAGAAGCCCGGTGCCGGGGATAAGATCGAGACCTTCGCTGCGATAATGCGATATCGTTGCTGCTGCCGGAGCCGGTCCTTGTCCGCAGATCACTTCCACCTTGCCGCGCCGCACGTCGCGGACGATGACCGGTACGTCGCCGCCGGGACCGTTCAAATGCGGCTCGACCACCTGCAGCGTGAATGCAGTCGCCACCGCGGCATCGAACGCGTTGCCGCCGTTTTCCAGCATTGCCATGCCGACGGCGGTTGCGATCCAATGCGTCGAGGCGACGACGCCGAAAGTGCCTTCGATCTCCGGGCGCGTGGTGAAAGTGTTCGGATTGATATAGGCCATTCGTAATTCCGCCGCTGCGCAATTCCGTCGCTGCATAGAGACTGTAACCGGCCGTGCGTAGCGCCGCCAGAGCGGGAAGCAACAAATGCCGCGGGAGGTTCTCAAGGTCGGACTGGCCGGGCTCGGCACGGTGGGCCTCGATGTGGCGCGCCGGCTCGAAACCGGCATACCCGGCCTCGTGCTCGCAGCGGTCGCGGTGCGCGACAAGAACAAGGTGCGGCGCAATCTGCCGCCAGTCGGCGACCGCATCCCGGTCGTTGCCGCCGAGGCGCTGGCGCAATCGTGCGATATCATCGTCGAATGCCTGCCGCCGCAGGTTTTTCGCGCGGTGGCGTCGTCGGTGATCGAGGCCGGCAAGATTCTTATGCCGCTTTCCGTCGGCCAGCTTCTGGACAATTGGGACTTGGTGGCGCGCGCCGGGGAAACCGGTGCGCGCATCCTGGTGCCCACCGGCGCGCTCGTCGGGCTCGATGCGGTGCGCGCCGCCGCCGAGGGCACCATCCGTGCGGTGAATATGATCACCCGCAAGCCGCCGAACGGGCTCGACGGCGCGCCCTATCTGGTCGAGCGCGGCATTTCGCTGAAAAATCTGCAGGAGCCGCTGAAGGTCTTCGATGGTTCGGCGCGCGAGGGCGCCCGCGGCTTCCCCGCCAACGTCAACGTCGCCGCGGCTTTGAGCCTTGCCGGCATCGGGCCGGACCGGACGCGGCTCGAAATCTGGGCCGATCCGGGGATCGATCGCAACACCCATCGCATCGAGGTCGATGCCGATTCGGCGCGCTTTTCGATGACCATCGAGAACGTGCCGTCGGACAACCCGCGCACCGGCCGCATTACTGCGCTCAGCACCGTCGCAGCGCTGCGCGGGCTGGTGACGGAACTGAAAGTCGGGACGTGATACGGGCGGATCCGGGTCGAGCGACTCGCTCGACCCCGGCTGCGATCTTAGACCGCCGCCGCGCTATTCGATCTGCGGAATCTTGGCGTTGGCGATGAGCTCCTTGAAGAACGGCACGTCTCTGGCGATCCATTGCTTGGCGACGTCGGGACCGCCGACGATCGGCTGATAGCCGACCTGAAGAATGCGCTGCTTCAACTCCTCGCGCGCCATCACGGTCAGCACCGCCTTGGTCAGTCGATCGAGAATATCGGCGGGCGTGCCGCTCGGCGCCAGAAAGAAATGCTCGGTGTTGAGCGTGATTTCCGGATAGCCGAGTTCGGTGAAAGTCGGTACGTCAGGCAGCGTCGGCCAGCGCTCCGTCGTGGTCAGCGCGACGCCGTTCATGGTGCCGCCCTGCACCTGTGACAACGCGCCGGGCAGCGCGGTAGAGAGCACGTCGACCGTTCCGGTCATCAGCGCCTGGGTCGCTGGTCCGCCGCCGTTGAAGGCGATATTGGTGATGTTGATGACCGCTTTCAGCTTGAACAGCTCCATGGTCAATTGCGGCGTGGTGCCGTTGCCGGGGCTGGCATAGTTCAATTTTTGCGGATCGGCCTTGGCGATCGAAACCAATTGGCTCAGCGAAGCGATCGCGCCGCCGGCCTTCAAGGCAAAGATATTCGGCGCGATCGGGAGCGCGGCGATCGGCGCGAAATCCTTGTACGGGTCGTAGGGGATGGTTTTGTAGAGGCCCGGATTGACGACGAAGGCGCTGCTGGTGACGAGGAGCGTCGCGCCGTCGGGTTCGGCGCGCGCCACCTCCGCGGTGCCGATATTGGTGCCGGCGCCGGCGCGGTTCTCGACAATCACCGTCTGCTTGAGTTCGTCCTGCAGCGGCCCCGCCAGAACGCGGGCAAGCACGTCCGAGGAGCCGGCGGGGGCGAACGGAACGATGATCCGAATCGTCTTGCCGGCGCCGGCCTGGGCGAACACCGGCTGTGCCGCGAGGCCGGCCAGTGCGACGACCACTGCCATGACCGAAACGGCAATCACCGCATTCATCCGCCGTCGATTCATCTGTTCCTCCCCACTGATTGAGCGGCTGTTCGGATGGTATGCGAAGCAAGTCATGGCTGCGGGTGAAGCATCAGCTTCTGCGCCCGCCAGTTCAAAAGCTCGCCGGCCCAGAGCACATTCTCGGACGGGCAGGCGAGTTGGTGAATCCAACCGAATTGCTTCATCTGCTTGCCGCTTTGACCGAGCATGCCGAGCACCTTGCCGTCGAGCGTCAGCTTGTAGATGCGTCCGGGCCAGGCGTCGGCGCTGTAGAGCACCTGGTTCGGCCCGGGCGTGATGCAGATCGTCCAGGGCGAGCCCGGCGCGAAGGTGCCGCCGGCGACGAGAGCCTCGCCGGGGATATTGCCGATCGCCGGCTTGGCGCCGGGCGGCACCGGCACGTCGATGACGATCTGGCGCTGGAAGTTGCCGTCGCCGTCGAACACCTGGATGCGGTGATTGCCGCGGTCCGCGACATAGACGCTGCCCTTGGCGTCAACAGCGATCGAATGCGGCGTGTTGAACTGGCCGGGTTCTTTGCCGCGCTCGCCCCACGATTTGAGCCAGTTGCCGTCCCTGTCCACTTTGGCGACGCGCGAGTTGATATAGCCGTCGCTGATGTAGGTATTGTCGGCGGCGTCGAAGGCGACATCGGTCACCTGGCGGAAGCGGCCGGGTTCGGCGGCAAACGGCGGATTGGGATGCTTCAGCGGGCCGGTTTCCTCGTCGGAGGCCTCCTGCTTGCGGCCGAACACCATCGCCACGCGTCCCTCGGGCGTGAACTTGATGATCATATCCGAGCCCTTGTCGGTGACCCAGATATTGTCGTGCCGGTCGATCTTGACCATGTGGGCGAAGGACCAGGCGTAAAGGTTGTGGCCGATCTCGCGCAGGAACTTGCCGTCGGCGTCGAATTCGAGGAGCTGCGCGGCAGCGGCGGCATAGGCCGGCCCGGTGGTGTTGCCGCGCGACAGGACGAAGACATGGCCTTTGGAGTTCACCGCGATGCCGCTGACTTCGCCGAAATAGAGGTTAGCCGGCAATTTGAGCGGATCCGGCACCGAGTCGAAGCCGATGACAGGCGGCATCTGCTGCTGCGCCAACGCCGGTGAACAGAGCAGCACGCAAAGCGCTGCGATCGAGCCACGCATGGTCTCCTCCCTCGGTGCGCCGCGTTATGGTCGCGGTCGGCAACTTACATTAGATCAATCGGAGGGAAGAGCGAAAGGCCGGGCCGGTGTGCAAGACGTTGACTCAGCTCGATCCCGCCGGCGCCGGCGCGAATTTCAACGCGACGCCGTTCATGCAGTAGCGCAGGCCGGTGGGTTTTGGACCGTCGTTGAAGACATGGCCGAGATGGCCGCCGCAGCGGTGGCACGACACCGCCGTGCGGGTCATGCCGAAGGAGCGGTCTTCGGTTTCGTCGACGGCGTTGTCGAGCGGCGCCCAAAAGCTCGGCCAGCCGGTGCCGCTGTCGAATTTCGTCTTGGACGAGAACAGCGGCAGGTCGCAGCCGGCGCAGCTGAACGTACCGGCGCGATGCTCGTCAAGCAGCGCGCTCGAGAACGGCCGCTCGGTGCCTTCCTGGCGCAGCACGTCATATTGCGCCGGGGTGAGGAGCTTGCGCCATTCCTCGTCTGTGTGAGTGACTTCGTAAGGATGCGCCGGCGCGGCCTTGACGGACTGCGGCCGCGCGAAGCGGTAGCCGGCAAGCGCCAGCACGGCGGCGCCGGCATAGAGCGCGTGTCTGCGTGTCAGCATGCGTCGTTCCTCCTCTGGCGCTCTACGAAGCGTGCGGTGCGAGCGGTTGCCGGGATTGTAGCCGCGATTGCGCGGTCGGGCGATGCTTCCGCCGTTATTTGATGACGAACGGTCCAAACTTCACATAGAGTTGATCCGGCCTTAACAAAGCAATCTGAATGGGGAACGCACGTGGTGCCGCCGAACGAGATCAAGGTTCTCAGTACGACTGCGATGAAGCGGGTTTTCGAAGCGCTCGCCGCGGGGTTCGAGAGTAAGACCGGCAATCGCCTTGTCGTCAGCCTCGGCCCGTCCACCAGGCTCGAAAAGCGCCTCGCCGAGGGCGACGCCGCCGATGTCGTGATCCTGGCCGATGCCGGGGCGAAGGAGCTTGCGGCGCG
>Ga0187784_10002106_pt1 | contig 15903 bp, 16 predicted proteins | sample 1015_SJ02_MP15_2_FD_132964 | JGI IMG/M metagenome (GOLD analysis project Ga0187784, IMG submission 132964) | Tropical peat soil microbial communities from peatlands in Department of Meta, Colombia - 1015_SJ02_MP15_20_MG | ecosystem: Environmental > Terrestrial > Soil > Wetlands > Peat | place...
ATGCCTCCATCTTGTGGATCTCCGGTTTCGTCAATCTGTACGAGAACGGCGCGCCGCTTCCCAAAACCCCGCGCGTGATCGCGACCCGCCTGTCGGTTCAGGGCGACCGCAGCTTCGTATCGTACGATCAGGCGTACGCGCACGTCACCGGCCCCCCGCTTCCGCCCGCAACCGAGCTCACCTGGGACCAGCCCATGCTCGACGTCCTGTTCGCGTATCCCATTCAGTCCGATCAATCGAAATTTTCCATCAATCCCGACGGTCTGTGGCGGCTGGGCGTCAACGTCGTGACCGTCGTGCGCTTCGTCTTCCCCAACGGAGTCGTCCGCGCGTTCGAATTTGCCGAAGTCCCCGGCCTCGTGTACATGGACCCGCAGTGGTATCAGGCCGCGTTCCGCTTCGTGCACCTCGGATTCCTGCACATTCTCGACGGCACCGATCATCTCCTGTTTCTGTTCTGCCTGGTGATTCCGTTCCGCAAATTCCGCGCCCTGATTCCCGTGGTCACTTCCTTCACCGTCGCGCACTCCATCACGCTGATCGCCTCGGCCTACAATCTCGCGCCGGACGTGTTGTGGTTTCCGCCGCTGATTGAAACCCTGATCGCCGTCTCGATCGTCTACATGGCGCTTGAAAATATCGTCGGCGGCAGCACCGTGCATAAACGCTGGATGATCGCGTTCGGCTTCGGCCTGGTGCATGGCTTCGGCTTTTCGTTCGCGCTGCGCCAGACGCTGCAATTCGCCGGCAATCACATGCTCGCGTCGCTGCTCTCCTTCAATGTCGGCGTCGAACTGGGCCAGTTGCTGGTGCTGCTGATCATGATCCCCGCGCTCGACCTGCTGTTTGCGCACGTGGTGGCCGAGCGCATGGGAACCATCATTTTATCCGCGCTGGTCGCGCACACTGCGTGGCACTGGATGGTCGATCGTTACGCTATTCTGAGCCGTTTCCACATCATGCTCGATTTGCCGACGTTTTCAGACGCGACTCTGGCCAATGCAATGCGCTGGATGATGCTCGCCGTCGCGCTGGGCGCTGTCTGGTGGCTCTGGTTCTCCGTCTTGCGCCCTCGCGGCGCGGAAAAAGCTACTGCCGACCCAGATTCTCGTACCACTTGATGTTCGCGGTCGAGCTGCCGATCATCACGAAATCCGGACGCCCGTCGCCATTGATATCCGCGACCGCGCATCCCGATCCCGACATGCCGTTCGGATCGATGATTTCGTGCTTCCATTCGGTCCCGTTATCGTCCATCGGGAAGAACAGGTGCGGATTCGTCGTCTTGTTGCCCGCGCGATCGGCGATCACGATCGCGTCGCGCCCGTCACCCGCGAAATCGCCCACGCAAATTTCGTGACCCTCGATCAGTCCGTCGAACAGGACCTTGCGCTGCCACTCTCCGTTTTTCCCTTGCGAGTAAACGACCACTTCGTTGCCATGCCACGGCTCGATCGACGCGAGCATCCGCTTGCCCTTCATATTTAATATCCGCACGTCGTTCGCGCCGGCCCTCGGCGCGGGCTCCTCGTTGCCTTTCGAGAGCACCGTGTGCTCCCATTTCAGGTTGTCGCCCGACCCCGACGCGGAATGCAGCATGATCCCGTCGAATCCGGCCGTCAGGAGCTGATCGCGCTTGCCGTTCACCCATTTCACCGCGCGCACGTGATGCGTGACGCCGCTCAACTGATCGTCAATGGTGAATCGCTTCCATTCGCCGCCGTCGCTCGTGGGAGGACGGTAATAATAGAGCGGCGTCGCCTTGCCTTCATACTTCGGCGGGGTCGCGTCGCCTTCGCCGACCAGCGGCGCGTTGATCAGCTCGGCTTTGCCGTCGCCGTCGATATCGGCCCACGCGAGCCGGTGCGCGGTCGGCGTCGAATCGATCTGCGACGCTTTCCACAGCTCCGTTGGATCGCCCTGATGTTCAAGAATCCAGATCAGCCCCTTGCTGCGCGCGTAGACCATGCCGAATTCGGTGATCAGAGCGATGGTCGGCACTCCCTCGCCGTGCAGATCGTAAGCGGCCGCCCACAACGCGGCGCTCACTCCTTTCACCAGCACGTGCCTCTGCCAGCTCGGATTTTCATACCACGCGACCTCGTCGCCGCGCAGCCCGACGCCGATCACGTCCGGTTTCCCGTCGTGATTGATATCGGCGACCACGACCGAATATCCGCCCGGAATTTTCTCTTCGATCGTGTGCACTCGGAACTGCACCGTCGCGTCGCCTCCGTAAACCAGCGCGCCAGAGATCGTTGCGAAAACGATCGTTTCAAAAAAGACCGTCGTGATCAGCGTCAGGCCTGCTCTAGTCATGGGGTTGATCCTATCACGCTTCCATTCGTGTTCATTCGTGTTCATTCGTGGCGTCTATTGCGGCTGTTCGCTAGCTCTCGGCAACGCGCCGCCCTCCGGCCCGGTCGTCTTGATCGTCTCCAGTTCCGCCGTCATCAGGTTGCCGCAAAGCTGCGTCATCGTCGCCACTTGTTTGACGAAATGCTTCGTATCGAGATAATCCATGCGAGCCTTGGTCGACCAGTACGCCGTCATCGATCCCATGGTCGACGCGCCGGCGACCCCGATGCGCCGCGCGATCCCACCCAGCCCGTACCACGGCCCCTGCTGGCCGCCGTGGATCCCCTTGTGCCCCGGACACTGGACCTGCGTGCGCTCCAGATGATTCTCCTTCACCGCCTGGATCGCCATATCGATCATGTGCTGGTTGTTGGTGATCCACACCGTCGAAAGCTCCGCTTGGCCGGTCTTGTGATACGCCTTCCCGGCGGCTTCCGAGACTTGCCCCTGCCCCAGATGCTCGATGCCCATCGCCGCAATCACCTTTTTATATAGGTCGGGATGGCTTGCCGCATAATCCTGTTTGGCGAAGGCCCGCTCGGCGCCCGGCATGTAGTGCCGGCAATCGAGGAAGATCATCAGCGTCCGCGGCCGCTCAGCCTTGGGGATGCGCGAAAAATATTTCACGATGCTCAGAATCCCCAGCCCGCCGTTTTCCTGCGAAATCGACGGCCCGTCGGTATGCGTGATCATCAGCACCTGTTGGTCGTTCGGCGTTCCGTAATCCTTGCCCGGCAGATAACCGAACCATTGATACGGCTCGGCCTCCTCCGTCTTGGCGATCAGCCGCAGCGTGGCCTGCGATCCCGCGGCCTTCATCATCTCAGCGCCCGTTTCGCGATCCAGATACAGGCTCGGCATCTGGTGCAGCGCAGGCACGCCGAACGTGTACACGCCGGCCAGCGCTTCATACGACAGCGGCATCACGATAAGCGCGCCCGCCGCGCCCGCGTCGATCAGCGCCTTTTGCGCCGGCCCCAGTCCCATGATCGGGAAAGGGCTCAATGCGCCTTCTTCCGAACGTGGAACATCGGGATTGGGAAATGTTTCGGGATTCGAAAGGTATTCGTAATCGCCGGTTGCGATTCCCACTCCCGCCGCGGCCGACGCCTCGCTCGACAGCCTCTTCTCGACGATCGCGATTTTTCCGCGCAGCGCATCTGCGCTCATGCCTTGCTGGTACACCACCAGCTCGCCGGTCGCGCCTTCATCCGGCGTGTGGCCGGAATTGCATCCATAGCTCGCGACCTTGATTTTCTTGCCCGCGACGTGCAAGCTCCAGTTGGAATCGTCGGGATATTCGGTCGTGTACCAGCGCGTATACGGGACCGGATTGCGGAAAATATCCACGACGCCGGCTTCTCGATAATTCTTTTCGAGCAGATCGAGATAATGGTGCCAGGACGGGCTGCCCGCCATGGTCGGCCCGCCCTTGGAATCCTTGGCGAGGTGCAGCGCGTGAATTTCCTTTTCACCGGCCATCAGCTTCGGATTCGGCTTCGTCAAGTCCGGGTGCGCGTTGGTCGATGCCGCCCGAAGTGAAATCCCCGGCGCCAGCGTCACGGCCGCGCCAAATCCCTGCATGAACCGTCTGCGATTCATTCGATCCCTCCTGACCCGTTCCTTGAGAGTCCGGCACCGATTATACAACGCGTTCATCCATTACACTAAAGACTTCTACAGATGCGTCTGTTCGTTGCGATTGATATCCCCGACCACGTCAAGCACAAGCTCCGCGCGCTGGTCGATCGCGTCAAACCCTTCGCGAAAATCAGTTGGAGCCCCGTGGACAATCTGCACGTCACCACAAAATTCATCGGTGAATGGCCTGAAGATCGCCTCGATGAAATGAAGCATGCTCTCGCGAGCGTCGGATCGCCCGGCGCGATCCCCATTGCCGTGCGCGGCATCGGTTGGTTCCCCAACCCCAAGAATCCGCGCGTGTTCTGGGTCGGCGTCGAGGGCGGGGAAGCATTGAAAACCCTCGCGCACGAGACCGAAGAAGCGGTCTATTCGATCGGCGTCCCCAAGGAACCGCGAAAATTTGCTCCGCATTTGACCCTGGCGCGTATTCGCGAGCGCCTTCCCCTGGACCCGCTACGCCAGGCGCTGGAACAGGTTGGCCCCTACGATTTCGGGTCGTTTCTCGCCAGCACGTTTTATTTGTACCTTTCCAAGGGCGGGCGCTACACCAGGCTCGCCGATTTCGAGCTCACTTGAACATGGCTGGAATCCTCGCACTCGTCCTCGCGTACCTGATCGGCGGAATCCCGTTCGGTTACCTGCTGGTGAAATTCACCACCGGAGCCGACGTACGCGCCTCCGGCAGCGGAAACATTGGTGCGACAAATGTCTTACGCACCACCGGCCGCGGCGTTGCCGTGGCCGTGCTGATCCTCGACATCGCGAAAGGATTTTTCGCCGTCTGGCTCGCAGCCTATCTCACAGACGGCTCACCGTTCTGGACCTCGGCCGCCGCTCTCGCCGTCATGGCGGGCCACGCCTATCCGGTGTTTCTCGGATTCAAAGGCGGCAAAGCCGTGGCGAGCTTCATTGGCGCATTTCTCTATCTCACGCCTCTGCCGCTCGTCGCCGTGTTGATCGTGTTCGTCATTACCGTGGCCGTAACGCGCTACATTTCCGCGGGATCGATTCTCGCCGCGGCGACGTTCCCGTTGGGAGTCTGGCTCATCCTGCATCCGCCGGCGCCGGTGCTGCTGGCCTCGCTCGTCGCCGCCGCATTCATCGTCTATCGCCACAAGTCGAACCTGGAGCGATTGCACGCCGGCACCGAAAGCGTATTCATCTGGAAGAAGTCTACTGCAAAACCATTTGAAGCTCACAATTATCGGAGGGGGTAGCTGGGGGACGGCCCTGGCCATCGTGCTCGCGGCGCGATTCGACGACCTCGCGCTGTGGGTCTACGAAACCGATCTCGCCGCGCGCCTGCGCGCCACGCGCGAAAACGACGTGTATCTTCCCGGCCTGGAACTTCCCGCCAATGTCCAGGTCACATCCGACCTTGGCGACGCTTTGCGGCAATCGCAAATCGTGCTCGGCGTGATGCCGTCGCGCCACGCCCGCCGCATCTACGCCGCCGCGCTTCCGTTTATTGACCCGTCGATGACCTTCGTCAGCGCCACCAAGGGCATCGAGCAAAAAACGCTTCTGCGAATCTCACAAGTGATGTCGCAGGTAATGTCCCCCGTTCTGGGTGAGGCCAAAATCGCGGTACTTTCAGGACCCACTTTTGCGCGTGAAATCGCGCGCGGCGAACCGGCCGCCGTAGTCGTCGCATCGGAAAATTTGACGGTCGCCGAACACATCCAGCGCGCGTTTTCCGGTCCGACGTTTCGTCTGTACACCAACACAGATCCTGTTGGAGTCGAAATCGGCGCGGCGCTCAAAAACGTCATCGCCATCGGCGCCGGCGTTTGCCAGGGATTGGAATTGGGCAGCAACGCGTTAGCCGCGCTGATCACGCGTGGCCTCGCCGAAATCACCCGCCTGGCCGTCGCGATGGGTGGTCAGCCCAAAACTCTGGCCGGTCTGGCCGGCTTGGGCGATCTGGTACTGACATGCAGTGGGGAACTGAGCCGTAATCGTAAGGTGGGATTAGAGTTAGCCAAGGGCAGAACCCTCGCCGAAATCGTCGGCTCGACGCCAATGGTCGCCGAGGGAATCGAAACCTGCGACGCGGCGGTCGCTCTGGGCGAACGTTTTCACGTGGATTTGCCGATTGTGCAACAGATGCACCAGGTCCTGCATCTTGCTAAGAGCCCGAAAGATGCTCTTCGGGAACTGATGGAAAGGTCGCTAAAAGGCGAGTAAACCTCGTGTCGGACCTTGAAAGTTCCGCGCAACCTTCTCCTAAGCCGAGGGTTAAGGAGGATATGGAGGCGGTTATAGCCCTGGAGCGGGATGCCGAATTGATGCTTCGGGTTCGCGCCGGGGATGACACCAGTTTCGCGTTGCTGCTTGACCGGCATCGGATGCCTGTGGTGCATTTTCTGTTTCGGATGGTTCAGAATCGGGCCATATCGGAGGAACTGGCTCAGGAAGTCTTCTTGAGAGTCTACCGGAGCCGGGCGTCCTATGAACCGACCGCAAAGTTCACTACCTGGCTGTTTCGCATCGCGACGCATCTCGCCTTGAACTGGATTCGCGACGGAAAGAAGGAAAAAAATCAGGAAAGTCTCAACGAGGAAACCCCTGACCGAATCGAGCGGCAACTGGCGGACCGGCGGCAGACCGTTGAACAGGAGTTGGTGTATCAGGTGAAGCTGCTCGAAGTGCGCCGGGCGATCGATGCGCTGCCGGCCAAGCAGCGCGCCGCAGTCATGATGCACAAGTACGAAGAATTAGGGTATTCGCAGATAGCGGAAGCGTTAGAGTGTTCCGAATCGGCGGTGAAATCTTTGCTGTTCCGGGCCTACGAAACGCTGCGTGCGCGGCTTTCGCATTTTGCATGAAGGCATTTTGCATGAAGTTTGAGAGGGAAGACGATGGAATGTCCAATTTATAAGCAGGCGGCAGAGATCGCAATCGACTACTGCGCCGGCACGCTCGAATCCGGCAAGAGATCGGAATTTGAGCGGCATCTTGAGGGTTGCACCGAGTGCAGCCGCGTGGTGAATACGCAGCGCGAAGTCTGGGAAACGCTCGACCGGTGGACGCCGCCGGAGGTTTCCCGGGATTTCGATGCGCTTTTATATGCGTCGATTGCGCGGCACAACGCCGCGCCGGTCTGGGTCCGATGGCTGCGGCGAATCTTCCAGCCTCCGGTTCCGATCGCGGCGTGGAAGCCGGCGGTATCGCTGGCCGCTGCCTGCGCAGTTCTGGCGGCCGGACTGCTGGTGCGCGCGCCGCATCCGTCCGGCGCCTCGCAGCAGATGCGCGCCGATCACATCGATATCGAACAGGTCCAGTCGGCGCTCGACGATATCGATGTGTTGATGCCCCCGGCGTCTTCCTCGGGAGCGATGTAATCTCTGGTGGAGCTTTGCGCGTTTAAACGCGTGAGATCGCCGTGCGCGGTTCCCAAGAAGAGGTCCTGTTCTGACAGAGGACCCGATTCGAAAAAAGGATTTCATGCGAGGGTTCCGGTTTACCGCCGTTTTCGTCGCCATTTTGGTGTGGGGAAGCGTGTGGCCGGCCGCAGCCCAGAACCCTAAGACGTCGCCGCCGCCGCGCGCGAAGGGTCCCGGGCCGGGCGCGGGTCGCGGCAATCCCCAGCGGAATCCCGCCGAGGAGCTGCGGCGATTCGAGAAAATGTCGCCGGAGCAGCGCGAAAAGCAACTGGCCAAGCTCCCGCCCGCGCGCCGCCAGAGGATGGAGCAGCAGCTCCAGCGTCTGGATAACATGCCCCCGGCGCGGCGTGAGCGCGCGATGGAACGGTTGGAGGCGTTGCAAAGCCTTCCGCCGGAGCGCCGCGTCGCCGTACGCCAGCAGATCCAGCAATTGCGCACCCTGCCTCCGCGGGAACGCCGCCAGTGGCTCAATAGCGACGAGATGAGGCAAAACTACTCGCCGGCCGAGCAGAAACTGTTGCGCGAATCGTTCAATCTCCCGCCGAATCCGTAAGAATTCAAAAGCCGCGCCTGAGTCCTGCCGCCTGACCCCTGACCCGTGACCCCTGACTCCCCGCTTCTAGCTCTTCGCCTTCTTCACTTCCTCCACCAACGCTGGCACCACTTCGAACAAATCCCCGATGATTCCGTAATCGGCGACCTCGAAAATCGGCGCGTTCGCATCCTTATTAATCGCGACGATCGTTTTCGCGCCCTTCATCCCCACCAGGTGCTGGATGGCGCCCGAAATTCCCACCGCCAGGTACATCTTCGGCGATACCGTTTGCCCTGAGCTGCCCACCTGCCGCTCCATCGGAAGCCAGCCCGCGTCGCAAATCGGACGCGATGCCGCGAGCTCTGCGCCCAGCGCCTTCGCCAACTCCTCCACCACCGGAATATTTTCTTTTTCCTTGATCCCTCGGCCGACGGAAACAATAATCTCCGCCGCCGTCAGATCCACCGCGCGCGCCGATTCGCGGAAGGGAGCCTCCGGTTTCTGCCGGATCATCGACGCATCGAGCGCGGGCGAAAAATTCTCCACCGCTGCCGACCCCGCTTCGAGCGAATCGGCTCTCCACGCGCCCGCCTGGATCGATACGAAGAACGGACCGCTCCCCGTCACGCGAACGTCGCCATTCAATTTGCCCTGGAACAGCAACCGCACAAACACGGGCGATCCCGAGTCGAGCTTCGCCGAAATCACGTCGCTTACCAGCACCTGTGCGAACCTGGTCGCCAGCTTCGGCGCGAAATCGCGAACCTGATAAGTGTGTGGAAACACCACCACGCTCGGATTCGTTTTTTTGATGAGCTCTTCGAGCGCCGCGGTATATCCATCCGCCGTATAAACTTCAAGCAGATCGCTCTCGACCGCCCAAACTTTGGCGAGCTTCTTGGTCGCCGCATCGGCGGCCAGAGCCCCCACGCCCGCCCCGATCACCGCCGCTTCCACCGGCTGATCGAGCGCCGCGCCGAACTGCTGCGCCGCGGCCAGCGTCTCATACGACATGCGATGCCACTTGCCGCCCTGCTGTTCGAGAATCGCCAGGACGCTCATATCACTCTCACCTCGAATTTCAGCTTTTCCACCAGCTTCGCCGCCGCGGTCTTCGCGTCGCCTTCGAAAATCTGTGTATGCTTGCTCTTCTGCGGCAGGTAAATTTTTTCGATCACCGCGGTCGATGCCGCCGGGACCCCCAGATCGGCGAGCGTCACGCGCTTGATCTCTTTGTTCTTGGCTTTTTTGATACCCATCAGCGTCGCGTAGCGCAGTTTGTTGATGCCGCTTTGAATCGTCAGCACTGCAGGCAGCGGCATTTCGATGTTCTGGAACCAGCCGTCTTCCAGTTCGCGCTTCACCCGGATTTTCGATCCGTCTACGGCTACCTGCATAATGATGGTCGAGTGCGCCAGCCCCAATAATTCCGCGACCACAACACCCGTCTGCCCATAACCCAGATCGTCCGATTGCAGGCCGGTCAAAAACAGGTCGGGATTTTCGGCTTGCGCCGCCGCGGCCAGCAGTTTCGCGACGCCCAGCGTATCGAGCGTGTTTAAATTCTCTTCCTCGATGTGAATCGCCCGGTCGGCGCCCTTGGCCAGCGCCTCGCGGAGGGTCTGCGCCGCCTTCGCCGGTCCCGCGCACAGCGCCACCACTTCGCCGCCGTGCTTTTCCTTGAGCTGTAGAGCTTCCTCGAGCGCGTAAGCATCCGGCTCGTTGATTTCGAAATTCAGATCCGATTCCTGAATCCAGCGCCCGCCCGCATCGACGCGGAGCTGCGAGTCGCGGACCGGAACTTGTTTAATCGCGACAATAATCTTCATAAAATTGTTCAGGACTTGCGCCCGGCGTCAGCCGCCGGACGGATTCTTGAAAATCAAACAGCCGTTGGTTCCGCCGAAGCCGAACGAATTCGACAGCGCGTAATCGATCTTGAGCGGACGCGCGTGGTTCGGCACGTAGTCGAGATCGCATTCCACGTCGGGACATTCCAGGTTGATCGTCGGCGGCGCGATCTGGTCGCGGATCGCCATCACCGAAATCCCCGCTTCGAGGCCGCCCGCGCCGCCGAGCAGGTGCCCGGTCATCGATTTAGTCGAACTCACCGAAAGTTTATAAGCATGTTCGCCGAACACTCGCTTGATGGCGATGGTTTCAATGCGATCGCCCACCGCCGTCGACGTCCCGTGCGCATTAATGTAGTCGATCTGTTCCGGCTGAAGACCTGCGTCGCGCAGTGCGTTGCGCATCACGCGATACGCTCCGTCGCCGTCTTCCGATGGCGAGGTGATGTGGAACGCATCGGCGCTCATTCCGTAGCCTGCCACTTCGGCCAGGATCGGCGCGCCGCGCCGCCGGGCGTGCTCGTACTCTTCTAAAATCAAAATCCCCGAGCCTTCGCCCACCACAAAGCCGTCGCGATCGCGATCCCACGGGCGGCAGGCGTGCTCCGGATCGTCGTTCCTTTGCGACAGCGCGCGCATCGCCCCGAATCCGCCCACGGTCAGCGGAGTGATGCACGCCTCGGTTCCTCCGCAGATCATCACGTCGGCGTCGCCGTACTGAATGATGCGGTACGAATCGCCGATCGAGTGCGAGCTGGTGGTGCAGGCCGTAGCCGTGGCCGAGTTCGGTCCCTTCGCGCCGGTGCGGATCGACACGTAGCCTGAAGCCAGGTTGATAATCGTCGCCGGAATGAAGAACGGCGACATGCGGCCCGGCCCTTTTTCGAGCAGAATTTTATGCTCGCGCTCGATTACTTCGAATCCGCCGATGCCGCTGCCGATGTACACGCCGGTGCGCTCGGCCTCGTCCGGATTCACGCGGAAACCCGAGCCTTGAAGCGCGAATTCGGTGGCCGCGATGGCGAACTGAATGAAGCGCCCCATTTTCTTGATCTCTTTTTTCTCGATGTAATCGGCCGGATCGAAGCCCTTCACCTCGCCCGCGATGCGGCAGTTGAACTGCGCCGCATCGAACGCGGTGATCGGACCGATTCCGTTCCGCCCGTTCCGGATCGCCTCCCAGACCCGTTCTGTGCCGATTCCAACCGAGGTCAGCAATCCGACTCCGGTGACTACGACTCTACGTTGCAAGCGGGAATTCTCCGTCGGAATCGCACACAGCGCAGCGCGGCGCGGGCGATTTCCTCATCACGAATCAGCGCCACGCGCCTACGACTTCTTCTTCGACTCGATATAGTCGATGGCATCCTTCACGGTCTGGATCTTCTCGGCGTCCTCATCGGGAATGTCGAGGTCGAACGCTTCCTCGAACGCCATCACCAGCTCGACAATGTCGAGCGAGTCTGCGCCGAGGTCATCGACGAAACTGGCCGTGGGATCGACTTGTGCCTCATCCACGCCGAGTTGCTCGACGATGATCTGCTTGACCTTCTGCTCAACGGACATGCATCCTCCAGGATTCTATTGCAAACTCATTGATTCTACCGAGGCTGCCCCGGCCGTCGCAAGTCGAAGGAAACATTTTGCGCGTAAAAAATCAATCTTTTCGTCATTCGACCCCCGTCACCTGGCTTCCCCGTCACCCGACCCCATGATTCAACCATGGATAGCGCCAGATCACGCTCTCGTCGATCTCCACGCCGAGCCCCGGGCCGCGCGGCGCGAGCAGATAGCCGCGCTCCATTGCCGGCGGCCGCTTCAGAATATCAGATGCCGGCGGATAGAAAAACGAATCGAGCGGATATTCGAGCCATCGCACCACGCTTTCCGGCCAGCACGCGGCCAGATGCGCCGCTGCGATCAGATCGAGCGCCGTACCCGAGCTGTTAAACGCGAACCGCAGCCCAGCCCTCGCGATGTCCGGAAACAGCCGCCGCGCGGTCGCATAACCGCCCTGCCGCGCCAGATCCATTTCGACGTAATCGACGGCCGCCGCATCGATCAGATCCAAAAACCGCAGCTCGTTCGGCTCGTGCGATCCGCCGGCGAGCGCGACCAGGCCCAGTTCGCGCAAGCGCGCATACGCCTGGTGATCGGCGGGTGGTAACGGATCTTCGAGCCAGCGCAGGTTTTCGCCCGAAATTTCCCGCGCCAGCCGCGCCGCGTCTTGCTCGGAATAACCGCAGCCGGATGCCGTGGCCATCAGAACCAGGTCGGCTCCTGCTGTTTCGCGCAAGCTGCGGATCGTGGCCGCGGCCGATTCGGCGTCGCCGGCGAGCTGCATTTTGTACGCGCCGAATCCCAGATCGCGGGCGCGATTCATTTGCTCCGGCGATGCGCCTCCGCTCGCATACACCCGGATCCGTTCGCGGACCCGTCCGCCGATCAGTTCGCTCACCGGCAGGTTCCGCGCCTTCCCGGCCAGATCGTACAGTGCAATTTCGACCGCGCTATAAATTTTGCCCGCTTCCGCGTCATTCCCGGGACCTTTTTGGAACAGGATGCGCAGCGCGTCCGGCTCGCCGGCCGTGCTCCCGTTCAAAAAAGGAGCGATGACCAGATCGATGATCTGCTTCGAAGCGAGCGTTGCCGGCGCGGGAGCATAACCGATGAGCCCCGCATCCGTTCCGATCCGGACGAGCATCGCGTCCCGCTTCGGGATCGTCCCATCCGGGGAAGAACAGGACAGCAGGTGCGCTTCGACACTCGTGATCTTCATCTCTCGCGGAGGCCGCTTCAATTCTACAAGAGAAGCGCGCGCGGGAGATCCGGCAAATGCGGACTTGAAATGCGGAAATCAGCCCAACAACTCAGCCCAAAAGCCCGCCATGGCCGAGGCAGGCGACTTCCCAACTCGAGACCCGATACCGGGCGAGCATCGGAGGCAGGATCAGGTCGATGATATTCGGCTTGGCCGATCGAAAACATCCCGGCGCTGAAACGATCGGGATATCGTCCTTATATGCCAAAAGAAATAGGTTGCCCGGTTCCACCGGAGCCAGAAACCGTTCCAGGTGGCAGCCGATGCGAGTCATCGCCCGGCCGATCACGTCTTCAGGCCCCGCCGGCGCGGTGGTTGATGCCATCAGGATCACGGTCGGCTTGGCTCGCAGCAGGTGCTGCAGGCTGCGCGACACCGCGCTTTCCTCTTCGGCAGTCATCAGCATGAACGACGGAGTCGCGCCAAAGCGTTCCAGCCGTTGTCGCATGATGCTCTCAAACAGTTGCCGCGCCCGATCTCCCTGCAGCGGATCGCTATATAGGATGCCCACCGTAGGCGTCCGGATCGGACGGGCTTGAAGAATCGGGCCGCGTTCGCGCAATACGTTGATGATCGCGTCGAGCTGCGACTGCGGCACGGCGAACGGCACGCTCTTGACCGTCGCGATGCGCTGTCCGGCGTGCGCAAAACTGAAGTTCTGGCTGGTGGCGATCACGATGCTCGCAATGCAATTCAGTTGCTTCAGCAACTCGTCATCCACCAGTACGCAGCAATCCTCGGTGGCGAACAGATTGGCCCGTCCCCCGGCCGCCAGCCGGATCTCCAGGCACCCGCAACCCATCTCGGTGGCCGCTTGGCATACCGCTTCATCTTCGCCTACCTCGCCTGCTTCGAGCTCGGTCACCCAAACCTGACCCATCCCTTCGGTTTCAAGCAAACGAACATCTTCGTCGCTTAGCACGTGCCCTTTAGCAAGAAGTTTTCTGCCCCCCGGACGGAATATGGTATTGCACAGAATCCGACCCATAGAATTACGGACGTCCACAGTTTGCGCTCGCACAAGTATCTCCTTCCTCACCCGAAGCTAGCTTTGCCGGAACCCACGGGCAAAGAAATGCCAAAGGTTCGTGACATCGACAATAGTAGAGGAATATCGAGGCAATTCTCAAATAATTTTACATCGAATTTCAGGAAACCTCCGCCGCCGTTGTTTTGGACCTACGCCGAATGCTTACCGCCGTAGGACCGGAAGCTGGATCAGTTCTGAGAGGCGAGTAGGAGTGGTGGCGGCCGCGACGTCGGCATCCGGACTCAGCCGCTTCAACATCGCGATCTCATCGCAGGCCTGGAACTTAGGACAACGTAGGCAATCCTTCCACGCTTTCAGCGGCAACTCCCCGCGGTCTACTTCTTCGAAACCTAGCTTCTCAAAGAACCCGGGAACATACGTAAACGCAAAAAGAGCCCTTAAATCATGCTCTCGCGCCTCTGCCTCCAAACTCTCCACCAGGCGCCTCCCGATTCCCCTGGTCTTCTCGCCGGGTTCCACCGCCAGGCTCCGGACTTCCGCCGAACTCGGCGTGTAGAAGTGCAACGCGCCGCATCCGATCACCCGTCCATCTTCCACCGCGACCATGAAGTCGCGGATATTCTCCGCCATCTCGAACTCCGTCCTCGGCAGCATAATTCCATTCGACGCGTAGGAGTTGATGAGCCTCAGAAGTAGGGGAATATCCGACAAAAATGCTTTGCGAATTTCAGTCATTTTTCAGGAAACCAGCCGCGTTCCAAATCCGCTCTTCGCAGTCAATTTATTCAAAATTCCCTCAATGGCACCCGATCCAATTTGGACCTCAGAAACGCCTTGTTTCAATCCGGTAACAGCCGCCTCCAATTTGGCCTGCATCCCTCCCGTCGCGATTCCGTCCCGGATCAGCCCCTGCGCCTGGCCGGCTGTTAGCGACTGGCGAATCTCTCCGCTTCCGTCGCGCACGCCTTCCACATCGGTCAGAAAAATAAGTCTTTCCGCCTTCCATGCCGCCGCGCACGCCACCGCCATTTGATCCCCGTTGACGTTGTATCTTCCCCCCCTCGCGTCACCGGCAACACAGGCCACCACGGGTAGGTAGTGCGCCGCGATCAAAATGTCAAGCAGACGCGTATCCGAGTGCACCGGACGCCCCACGTGCCCGAGCGAGGGATCCAGCTGCTCCGCATCCACCAGCCCCGCATCGAGCCCGCTCAACCCCACCGGATTCGCGCCGGCCGCTCTGAGCGCCGACACCAGTTCCGCGTTGACGCTGCCCGCGAAAATCTTCACCACCGCGTCCAGCACGTCGTCGGTGGTCACGCGCAGCCCGTTGACGAAGCGGCTCTCGATGCCGCGCTCCGCGAGAAACCGCGTCATTTGTTTTCCCCCGCCGTGCACCACCACGATCGAATTGCTCTCGGCCGCGCGCGCGATCTCCGCCGCCAGCCGCGCCCGCGAAGCCGCGCAATCGACCAGCGACCCTCCAATTTTGACCAGAATCTTCAAAAAACCAGCCCCTCTTAAAGAAGACCCGCCGTTTCCTCGATCCCGAGCGCCAGATTCATATTCTGCACCGCCTGTCCCGCCGCGCCTTTTTGCAGGTTGTCGATGGCAACGACCACCACCGCGCGGCGCGTCGCGGAGTCATAATGAAGCCCAATATCGCAGAAATTCGTTCCTGATACCGATCGAATATCGGGAACATTTCCCGGAGCATATAAGCGGATAAACGGCTCGCTCTCGTAGCGCTTCTGATAAATTTCCAAAAGGTCCTCGGCGGAACGAACCTCGAGCGCCCGGAAATAAATCGTTTCGAGAATACCGCGCTCGACGGGGATCAGTTGCGCGGTGAAACTCAATTCGCCTTCATCGAGCCTGGAAATACGCAAAATTTCCGCCACGTGGCGATGCTTCAGAATCGAGTAAGCGGAGAAATTGCCGGTCACTTCGCAGAAACTCGTGGCGAGCGAAGCCGTGCGGCCGGCTCCGCTGACGCCGCTTTTGGCGTCGCAGACGATGCCCGCTTCGCGCGCGACCACGCCCGCGTCCACCAGCGGCCGGATGGCGAGGTTGGCCGCGGTCGGATAGCAGCCGGGATTGGCGATCAGCCGCGCGCCATGAAGCCGCGAGCGGCAGAATTCGGGCAGTCCGTAGACCGCTTCACCCAGCAGATCGGGCTGCGTGTGCGGCTCGTGATACCAGTGCTCCCAGGTTTCCACGTCGCCCAACCGGAACGCGGCGCTCAGATCGACCACGGCCGCGCCGGCTTCGAGCATCATCGGCGCAAGTTCCATGGCCGCATCGGCCGGCGTGGCCAG
>Ga0187784_10002107_pt1 | contig 15900 bp, 13 predicted proteins | sample 1015_SJ02_MP15_2_FD_132964 | JGI IMG/M metagenome (GOLD analysis project Ga0187784, IMG submission 132964) | Tropical peat soil microbial communities from peatlands in Department of Meta, Colombia - 1015_SJ02_MP15_20_MG | ecosystem: Environmental > Terrestrial > Soil > Wetlands > Peat | place...
AGTCATCGGGCGAACCCTCGACAACCGTTGCAGCCATCCCCTCGCACGTAGCGGTGCCCGACCAATTCGCACAATCCGTGGCTGCGGGCGGGCAGTTCCTGATTCCGATCGAGACGCCGCTCATTACGACGGGCCTTTATCCAGAAACACTCGCAAGATTCGGCAAGGAATTTTCGAAATGGGGCATGGCCGCCATGGCGGGCGGAACGGCGGCGCCATCACTGGACGATCCAAATCTGAAACCCGGCGACATGGTGGGCATGGATCTGGTGCGTGGCGATCTCTCCATCAGCTCGGGCTGCACCGTCACAACGATCACAGACGGGCGCATCCTCGCATGCGGCCATCCACTGTTCGGATTCGGCTCGGTCGAGATGCCGCTTTCGCGTGCACACGTGCTGATGACGCTTGCCTCCGCAGCCGCTTCAACCAAGGTCATCACCACGGGCGCGACTATTGGCACGCTCACGCAGGACCGGCAGACGGCGGTCATGGGCAAGCTCGGCGCTGGGCCGCCGATGATCCCTCTCGACGTCACGCTCGACACACCGGGCGAACAGAAAAAATATCACTTCGAAGTGATCGAGAGCCCGCAGTTGACTCCCACGCTCGTGGCCGCGGCGGCCTACAACGGCATTATTGGCAGCCCTGCCTACGGCGAAGGGCCGACGCTGCAAATGGATGGCGCGATCGATTTGAAGGGCCATACGCCGGTGCAGCTTGAAGATCTCTTCGCGCCGGCCGACCCGGCAACGCCCGCGGCGTTCTATCTCGCCACCGAAGTGCAGTCGGCGTTTTCGAGAATTTACTCGAATCCCTACGAGCTGCCGCAGATCGACCGCATCGATCTGCACGTGAAGACCCTCACCGAGCGGCGCTCTGCCTCGATTGACGGCGCGTGGATCGAGCGGAGTTCCGTGCGCGCTGGCGAAACGGTCGCTGTAAAGGTGCTGCTCCGTCCGTACCGCGGCGAGCCGTTCATTCAAGAGATCCCGATCACGATTCCGGGGCAGACCACTCGCGGCACTTTGCAGCTTGTGATCAGCGACGCGGAATTCCTGAACCGCAACGTGCAGTCTCTCGCCGCCACGTCCCAAGGCCAGCTCGCCGGATTGGAGGAACTGATTCAGTTGGTGAACCGCGAGCGCCACAACGATCGTCTTTACGCCACTCTTCTCCAGCCAACACCCACGGTTCTCGTCGAAGACAAGGAAATGCCGAACGTCCCCATCTCCGCGATCAATGTGCTCAACCAACGGCAGAACCCCGGAGGCGCAAGGCTGTTGTGGGAGTCCACCGCGGGTGAGTGGTCGGTGCCGATGCACCAGGTCATAACGGGCCAGCACATGCTGACGATTACGGTGAAGTGACGCCCGATCCTAAAGGAGTTTCCCATCGATGATGCGCCGTGCGACCTTGGTGTGCCTGCTTGCCGTTTCGATGCTGATCCCGCTTGCGGCACGGGCCGAGCACACACGCTATTGGAAGCAAAACGATTTCTCTCAATTTGAAAAGGGCACGGCCAAGGGCGTGGCGATCCGCAGCGATGGGAGGCTTGCGCCAGCCCCGAAATTCGATTCGTTCGCGGACCCCAACCTGGCGTACGTCTGGGCGCTGAGCCTTGATTCGCGCGGCCGTCTCTACGCGGCCGGAGGCTCTGATGCGAAGGTCCTGCGCTTTGACGATGCCGGCAAACCGACCTCGGTCTTCGATTCCGCCGAGCTAGCTGCCCAGGCGATCGCGTTTGATTCGGCCGACAACCTCTACGTCGGCACTTCGCCGGACGGCAAAGTCTATCAGGTGACGCCCGCCGGCAATAAGAAGATCTTCTTCGAACCGAAGACGAAGTACATCTGGGCGCTGGCCGTCGATGCGAAGGGCGCGCTCTTCGTGGCTACCGGCGACACGGGCCAGGTCTTCGTCGTGACTCCAGACGGCAAGGGCAAGGTCTTCTACCAGAGCCGCGAGAGGCATGCACGGTCCCTCGCGTTTGATTCCAAGGGCAATCTGCTGATTGGTACGGAACCGGACGGCTTGGTCCTGCGCGTCGAGATCGTGCGCAAAAGTGCGAACGCCGCGCCGGAACCGGGCGCCTCGTTTGTCCTGTATGAGACGAACAAGTCCGAAGTGACTTCGCTCGCTCAAAGCAGCGATGGAAGCATCTACGCTGCGTCGGTGGGAGAAAAGACTCGCGGCACGGCGATTCCTCGCTTTCTGCCGGGTGCGCCGCCGCAAACCGGCACGCCCGCGATTAACTCACAGGGCGCGGTCGTCGTATCGTCGCAGCCTTCGGTTCAGCAGCCCGCGACTCCCTTCATTTTTCCTTCGGTGTCGACCACGGGTGGAGCAGAAGTCGTCAAGATCGGGCCCGACGGTTCTCCAGACACGTTGTGGACATCGCACGACGATCTTGTGTTCTCGCTCGGATTCTCGGCCGGTGGCAAGTTGTTGCTTGGCACGGGCAACAGCGGGAACTTGATCGAGTTGGAAGGCGGCGACCTCTATTCCAGCATCGCCAGCACCGCGTCATCGCAGGTGACGTGCCTCGTCGCGCGGCCTGATGGCAAGGTTTTCGTCGCCACCGCCAATCCCGGAAAGATCTTCTCGCTCGGTCCCGGTTACGAAACGAACGGAACCTTCGAGTCCGACTCATTTGACGCAAAGATCTTTTCTCGCTGGGGCCGCTTGACGTGGTGGGGCGAAAACGGCGCCATGCAAGGGAAGGTGGCTTTCTATGTGCGTTCGGGCAACACTTCCAGCCCCGAAGACAACTGGAGCCCTTGGGCCGGTCCGTACAAAGACCCTGCGGGCGAGGCCGTCGGTTGCCCCGCCGCGCGCTTCGTACAATGGAAGGCTGTCTTCCTGAATGGAACGGCGGATCAAGGAGGCATTCCGAGCATCTCTTGGGTCAGCCTTGCGTACCTGCCCAAGAACGTCGCGCCGGTGATAGACGACATTGCCATCCAAGATCCAGGGATTCGCGCGATGGGATTCGCTCCGCAGCTGGGCGGCGGCCCCGGCAGCGCCATTCCCGTTCCGCTCCGCAACCCTCATGGTCCTGCCGGCAGTCCGCCCTTGATAATGATGAGTACCGAAGCCCCTGGCACCGGATCGAAAAATGACGTCCCTCCACAGGGCTTCGAGCAAAAAGGCTATCAGAGTGTGCTCTGGAGCGCGCACGACGACAATGATGACGATTTAATGTTCGCGATCTATTACCGCGGGGAGGGCGAGCAGAATTGGCGCCTGCTAAAGGACAAGCTGACACAGCGATTCTACTCCTGGGATACGTTCGCGATCCCCGACGGAGCATACTATCTGAAGATCGTGGCGTCCGATTCTCCGTCGAATCCGGCTCAGCAGGCTCTCTGGGACGAGCGCGTTAGCGAGCGCTGGGTGGTGGCCAACACGCCGCCGCAGATAGACAATTTGCGTGCGGGTTCCGGCGTCCTCAACACCAAAGCCTCTTTCGACGCCACCAGTGCATCCGGGCCCATCGCGCGCGCGCAATACAGCCTCGACGGCGGCGACTGGCAGACGATCTTTCCGACTGGTTTGCTTTCCGATGCTCCAAAAGAAAGCTACTTCATGGAACTTCCGGGGCTCACTGTTGGCGAGCACACGCTGGCGGTTCAGGTCGCGGATAGCTTCGGCAACACGACGACGGCGAAGGTGACCTTTACCGTGTCGCCGCACAATCAGTAGCTGCCTTCTGTTTCAACCGGCGCCGATCGCGCACGGCGCCGGACAAAAGCGCGAGCGGTTCAGTTCGCCCAGTCCCGCGCTTCCATCAAGGGCTCGAACCGTTCAACGAACGCGCCGATTCCGGTTGTGCCTCGAGGGTCCGCTTGCTCCTCGACGTGAACCACGCGCGCGCTGCAGCGCACCTGCTCCGGCGCGCGTCCAGTCAGTTCGTGGGGGAGTGTGAAGTACATTTCGAGCCGCTCGCCCACGTTCACTCGCTCCCGCGACCGGAAATAGACTCCGCGCTCGGATAAATTGAGGGCCTCTCCCTCGCACGTCGCGGCGTAAACCGACGGGTTGACTGGCCGCGCGCCGAGGCTCGCCGCGAGATGGTCCGTTTGAGCGCTGTGTCCGTTTGGCACAACTCGAAAGCGAAGCGGCACCGCGCATCCCTTCCGGGGCGAGTTGCGCCGTTCGTTGGCTGCCATGTGGTCCTCCTGACTGCAACCTGTTGCTGCCTTTGGTGGAGAAATTCCGGAAGGGTTTGTTGAAGATGGCATCCAGCGGTGCGCCAGTCAACGATTCTAATGTTTACGGGAATGCGAGACGGCGTGCGCGAGCGACAGTCACAATCGAATGGAGCGCTACAGATTGTCCGGGCGCCAGTCCGAGGGAGGGAAATCGATCTTCCAAAAATCGGGCGCGGGGACATCGAATTCCAGAGGAACGTGGTAACCCTCGGCCATCTGGCGTGGCGGCCGCGCCACTTTACAGGCCACCTTTTCTTTCGTCCCTGAATGTTCCAGGACAACGCGCGTATCCGCCGGAAGGCTCTGATTCATCACCACCACCGCCCCGTGAGGGTTCACGCTCAGCGTGGCCACGTCGAAGGAAGTCGCCTGGCCCTGCATCGCCACGTGAATGCTGGCGCGAACTCTCAGCAGGACTCGCTGCGTGCGGCGGCGCTCGTTTTCGGCGACCGTGTGTTTTATCGCTGTGGATTGCGGAGCGGGTTTTGGCGGCGTGACTGCCGGAACCGCCGCAACGGGTTTGGGCTTGTTCATCGGCGATGCGTACGAAGAAGGAGTCATCAACGATTGGATCTTCAAAGGTCCACACCCCAGAAGTTCAGATCGGCGGAAACGAACTCTACGCCTAAATCCCATCCGTCCGGACGCTGCGCGCCTTTCCACACGACCACGCCATCCGCCATCTGACGCGTCGCAAGATTGGTCAACCGGACTCTCTCCCGTATGTCGATTTCCCTGGGACTCACGAGCAGGCATCCGTAGGTGTTCACCACACGCGTGAAACCCGCTTCAAATTTCAGCGGTCCCGGGCTTCCGTTCCATTCGATTGTTACCGGCACGCGCGAATTCATGCGAGGCCCGCGCCGCTTGGTTCTGGTGCGTATGTCTCTGGGCAGGTCTTCCCCGAAGGGCATCCTCACTGCATCTCCATCGGACCGAGACGAGGCGCTGCGTGATCTGGTCTGCGGTGCGCCACCGTCTTTAATTTCATCGCCATGCTAGGAGCGCACTCAAAGTGGGTCAATAGTACGGATAGACAGTCCGTTTTCTGTACACGCGGACAAGCGAAAGAGCTAGGAGTAGAAGTGGCGAAGAAATTTGCGCGGGATGGTGAATTCAGTCGGCGGAGGCCGAGCTGTCCACGAGGCGCGGCTTGGCGATTCCCACGATCCTGCCGAACCGGCGCTCCATCCAGCTCTGGAACGTGTCCATGTAAGTGTAAAACACGGGCGTGAGGTAAAGCGTAACGAGCTGCGAAAAGACGAGCCCGCCGACAACGGCCACGCCCAGCGGACGCCGCGAGTTTGCGCCTCCGCCGGCGCCGATCGCGATCGGCAGCGTGCCCATCAGCGCGGCCATCGTGGTCATCATGATCGGCCGGAACCGCACCAGGCATCCTTCATATACTGCCTTCGCTGCCGTGGTGTGGCCCTCGCGCTCGCGCGCGATGGCGAAGTCCACCATCATGATCGCGTTCTTCTTCACGATGCCGATCAGCATGATCACGCCGACGAAACCGTAGAGGTCCAGGCTGTAGCCGAAAATCTGGAGCGTCAGCAACGCTCCGAAAGCCGCCGACGGCAGGCCGGAGAGAATCGTCAGCGGATGGATGAAACTTTCGTAGAGGATTCCGAGCACGATGTAGATCACGAGAATCGCAATCGCCAGCAGGACACCAAGTCCAGTCAACGACGACTCAAACGCCTGCGCAGTCCCTTGAAACTGAGTCGAGATGGTAGGCGGGAGCAAGCGCGTGAGGTCGTTGATCTGATCGACCGCCTGGCCGATCGCCACGTTGGGCTTCAAATTAAAGGAAATCGTCACCGACGGGAGCTGGCCCAAGTGATTCACCGTCAGCGGACCAAGGCTGGTCGAGAGAAGCGCCACGGCGTTCAACGGAACCAGGTTCCCGGTGCTCGAGCGGACGTACAGCATCGACAGAGCGGTCGGGTCTCGCTGGTATTGATTCTCCAACTCCTCGATGACCCAGAATTCGTCGTTCGGAGCATAAATCGTGGAGACCTGGCGCTGGCCGTACGCAGTGTAGAGCGCGTCCTCAACCTGCTCGGCGGTCACGCCCAGCGCAGACGCTTTGTCGCGGTCGATCTTCACGTCGACCTGCGGGTTGGCGATCTCCAAATCGCTCGTCACGTCTTGTATGGTGGGGAGGCCCTGCATCCGCTGCTCGAAATCCGTGGCTCTGCGGTAGAGCTCCTCGGTATCGGGGCTTTGCAGCGTTAGTTGGTACGGGCTTTCCGTGACATCGCCGCCAATCTGGATCGGAGGCGGGTTCCTCAAGAACGCCATGATCCCGGGAGTCTCCCCGAGTTTCATCCGCATCTCTTGCATCACTTCGGTGATGTCCGGGTGGTGCGCAAACAGCGGGGCCATCGCGCGCAGCACGCCGCCGACCACCGGCACGTCGCCGTACTTGCGCTGTAGCGCCAACATCGTCTGGCTGCGCACTTCGGGACGATCTGAAACTGGCTTTAGATGGAAGAAAATGAAGCCGGAATTGCCGCCTCCGCCCACCAGGCCGATGGTCGAAAAGAATCCCAATCGGTTCGGATCATCCATCAGGATCTTGTTAACGGCCTCCTGATGCGCCTTCATCGCATCGAACGAAATCCCCTGCGCGGCCCGCGTGTAGCCCTGCACCATGCCTGCATCAACTTCCGGCAGGAAGCCCTTGGGAATGACAGTGAATTGCCAGATTGTGATCAACAAAATCAACCCGGACGCAGCCATGATGAATACGCGATGCCGCAGCGCCCACTGCAGCGAACGGTCATATCGCTTCAGCAGCCGGTCAAAGAATCCCTCGAGCGCCATGTACACGCGTCCATGCCTTTGCTCGTGCTGCGGACGCAAGAACCGGCTGCAGAGCATCGGTGTGAGCGTCAGCGACACGAAACCGGAAACCAGCACGGACATCATGATCACGACTGCAAATTCATGCAGCAGCCGCCCGATGATGCCGCTCATGAAAAACACCGGCAGGAAAACGGCCGCTAGCGACAGTGTCATCGAGATGATGGTGAAGCCGATCTCGCGCGAACCCTTTAGCGCGGCCTCCAGCGCGCGCTCACCCATCTCCATGTGCCGCACGATGTTTTCGAGCATCACGATCGCGTCGTCCACCACGAACCCGACCGAGAGCGTCATCGCCATCAGCGACAGGTTGTCGACCGTGTAATCGAGCAGATACATCACGGCGAACGTTCCGATCAGCGACATGGGTAGTGCGATACTCGGAATCACCGTAGCGGAAAGATTCCGCAGGAAAAGGAAAATCACCAGGACGACCATGCAGATCGCCAGGAACAGCGTGAATTTCACGTCGTTCACCGATTCCCGAATCGCCGCCGACCGGTCGTACACCTCGATCATGTTGATCGAGGGCGGAAGAATGGCTCGGAACTGCGGCAGTGCCGTCTTGACGCCATCTACGACTTGCACCGTATTCGTGCCCGGCTGCCGCTGAACGGCCAGAATAATCGCGTGTTCGTCGTTGTAGGTGTTGTAGACCTTGTCGTCCTGCACGCCGTCGACGACGTTGCCGATTTCCTCCAGCCGGACCGGCGACCCGTTTCGATACGCCACGATCAGCGGCCGGTAGAGCGACGCGCGCATCAATTGGCCGGTGGCCTGCACGGCGTACGCTTTGTGCTCGCCGTACAGTGTGCCGGTGGGCAGGTTGACATTCGCGTTTTGAACCGCCGTTGTGACCTCGTCGATTCCTATCTGCTTGGCGGCAAGCGCCTGCGGGTCGAGCTGAATTCGCACGGCATACTTCTGCGAACCGAACACGCGGACCTGCGCCACTCCCTTGACCATGGAAATCCGCTGGCCGAGCAGAGTTTCGGCGTACTGGTCCACGACTTGCGGCGCCAGCGTCGCTGAACTGAGCGCAAGGAAGAACACCGGCTGGTCCGCCGGATTTACCTTCTGAAATGTCGGCGGGCTCGGCATGCTGGGTGGAAGCTGGCCCTGCACGCGGGAAATTGCGGCCTGCACGTCTTGCGCGGCTGCGTCGATATTCCGGCTCAGATCGAATTGCAGCGTGATATCTGTACTACCGAGCCGGCTGGTCGAAGTCATCGAATCGAGGCCGGCGATCGTCGAAAACTGCTTTTCTAGCGGTGTCGCGACGGCTGCCGCCATCGTGTCCGGGTTCGCGCCGGGGAGATTCGCACCAACGTCGATCGTAGGGTAATCAACGGTCGGAAGGTCGCTCACGGCGAGCGACCGATAGGCGATGATTCCGAAGATGAGGATTGCCGCCATCACGAGCGTCGTCATGATCGGGCGGCGAATGAAAAGTTCTGAAACGTGCATCGAAACGCTCGCTAACTCTGCGGCACCGGATTCGTGACTTGGACCCTCATGCCCTTGATCAGCCGCAATTGCCCATCGGTGATGACCGTTTCGCCCACGCTGACCCCGTTCAAAATCACAGAGTCAGACCCGACGGTCCGGCCCACTTTTACAGGGCGCTGATCAACGGTCGAATCGGAATTTACGACCCAGATGATGTCGCCGCTCTGACCCGTCTGCACCGCCTGCGTCGGCACCACGGTCGCATTCTCGTCTTCCGCCAAACGCAAGAGCACGTTCGAAAACTGCCCGGGCCAGAGCCGGTGATCCGAGTTCTCAAAACTAGCCTTAAGCTTGATCGTTCCGGTGGTCGTGTCTACCGTGTTGTCGACAAACGTGAGGTAGCCGATCTCTGAATTCGTATCGCCATATGGCGTCGCTTCGACGCGCAGGCGCCCCTGCTTCATGAACTTGTCCACCGAGCCGAGATACTGCTCCGGAATCGAAAAATCGATAAAGATGGGGTTCACCTGATTGATGACGATTAGCACCGGCACGTCGTTCTGCTTCACGATGTTTCCGGGATACACCTGCAGCGCCCCTGTCCTTCCGCTCAGCGGCGCGTAAATCTTGCAGTAGCTCAGTTGCAGCCGGGCCGATTCCGCAGCAGCCTCATCCGCCTTGACCGCCGCCTCCTGCGCGGCTGCGTTCGCCTGCATCTGGTCGTACTGTTCCTTCGGAGCGACGCCGGCCTTGTAGAGTTGCTCGTAGCGCTGCGCCTGCACTTCGTTCAGTTCCGCTTGGGCCTTGTCCCGCGCGAGGTTCGCCTGCGCTTGTGCCAGCGCCGCCTCGAAGGGCCGTGCATCAAGCGTGAAGAGCAGATCCCCCTTGTTGACGAACTGTCCCTCCTTAATGTGCACCTCGTCCAGAACCGCGTTCACCTGCGCCTTGATGGAGACATTCGAGGACGCATCCGCCGACCCGATGGCTGTCAACTCGATCGGCACGGTCTTCTGCGTCGCCTTGGCAATCGTCACCGGCACGGTGTAATTTGGCGCCGTCTGCGCCGTCCTCTCCGTGCAGCCGGCAAGCGAAACAGCAGCCATGATCCCTGCAATCGTCCCCGCAAACCTGAGATTCCTCATCATCGATCAGTGGTCCCTGATTCTTTCGTATGCTGTTCCGCAGAACTCTCCAACCGGGGGCAGGTCCGCCAAAGCTGGCACAGGCCCAGAGGCAGGAAGTCCTATGATACTCCGCCCCGAGCGTTCCTACTGGCTGCTTGCCTGGAGGGTTGCGTTCCTCGTATGCCCTACCCAGGTTTAGACGCGAGCCGCCATACCTGAGTTTCAGCCAAATGCCGGTATTTCAACCCATTGCGGCCCTGTCGAGAAACCACAAAACTGGCCCGCCGGGCCTGACCCGAGCGGCTGGGTATTGGCTGCCGCCGGAATCAGGCTCTGCTTGCAACGCGCGAATGATCTCGCGCTTGTCCGCGCCCGCGACCAGAAAGAACGTGTTCCGAGCTTGGTTCAATACCACAGGCGTCAGCGTTAGCCGCCGCGAGGGCTTGGCCGGGGCCTCCACCGCCATTACCAAGCGCCGCTTCTCTTCCAGGGCCGGCGACCCGGGAAATAGGGACGCCGTATGCCCCTCCCCTCCCAATCCAAGGAGCTGCAAATCGAAAGCCGGTGCCCCGACGCCGAAGAATTTCCGCAGCTCAGCGTCATACGCCTCTGCCGCCGCTTCGGGGGTCGCGAAATCCTCCGGTCCCGGAACCCGATGCACATTCCCCGCGGGAATCGGCACATGCGCGATCAGCGCCTCGCACGTCATGCAATAGTTGCTGAGCCGATCGTCTTTCGGCACATATCGCTCGTCGCCCCAAAACAGGTGAACTTTGTCCCACGGAGTCTGCGGACTTTGCCGCTCCCGCTCTGCCCACAACCGGTACATCTTCTCCGGCGTGCGTCCGCCCGAAAGCGCAATCGAAAATCGTCCGCGCTCTCGCACTGCTTCGGCCATGACGCGCATCAGTTCGTCGAGCGCCCCGCGGCTCAGCGCATCAATATCTGGGAAGACTCGCGTATCCATTCGCATCGCGGTGTTCGACCGAAAACCCCTACTTCGCCGTCTTCACCGCGTGCCCACCGAATTCATGCCGCATCATCGCCAGCAGCTTGTTCGCAAACGGCTGGGGGTCCTGCGAGCGGAACCGCGCATCCAGCGCCCCCGTCAGCGCGGGCAACGGCACCCCATGCTCGATACCCTCCATCGCGGTCCACCGCCCTTCACCAGAATCGGTAACGAACGCCTCGATCCCGTCAAGCGTCGGGTTCTTCGACAGCGCATCCACTGTGAGATCGAGCAGCCACGACCGCACCACGCTGCCGTACTGCCAGATTTTCGTAATCTGCAGTAGGTCGAGCCCGAACTCGGTCTTGTGCCGGAACAGGTCGAGCCCTTCGGCGTACGCTTGCATGATCGCGTACTCGATTCCGTTGTGGACCATCTTCACGTAATGCCCGGCGCCGCACGGGCCCACGCGTCCCCAGCCCTTTTCCGGTCCGGGAGCGAGCGTCTGAAAAATCGGCGCGAGCCGCTTCACCACGTCCGCGTCGCCGCCGATCATCATGCTGTATCCCTCGGTCAGTCCCCAGACGCCCCCGCTCGTCCCGCAATCGACAAAATTGATCTTCTTCGCCGCGAGCGCCGCGCCGCGCCGCACTGAATCCCGGTAGTACGAATTCCCGCCGTCGATGATCGTGTCGCCGGGCGCAAAGTGCGGCAAGAGGAGATCGATCGTATCGTCCACGGGCTTGCCCGACGGAACCATGATCCATACCGCCCGTGGCGCCTTTAGCTGGCCGATCAGCTTTTCGATCGAATCGGCGCCCGCCGCGCCCTTTTCGACCACGCGCGCGACGGCGCCCGGATCGCGATCCAATCCCACGATGCGATGCCCGCCCCGCACCAGCCGCTCCACCATGAATCCGCCCATCTTCCCCAACCCAATCATCCCGAGTTCCATTGCTCCTCCTCGACCGGCTACGGCCACTGCGATCCGTCGGTTCTGATTCCCAGTTGCGCCAGGTCATTTCTGAGTTGCGCGACGTTAACAAATTGAATCGTGTGCATCCCCATCTCGCGTGCGCATTCGAGATTCAGTCCGCGATCATCGATCAAAACGCACTCCGTGGGATCGCGCTGCGTGATCTTCAGCGCTAGGCTGTAGATGCCCCGGTCCGGCTTGCGCACGCCGAGATAGCACGAGCTGAAAAACGCCTCAAAATACTCGCGCAGGTGAAACGCGCGAATGCGGTGCTCGTTGATCTCCAGCGACTCGTTGTTGAGCGCTGCCATCATGTAGCGCCGCGTCGCTGCCAGCTCACCTAAGAATGCCAGCGGCTCCGGCAGCGCCTGCGACTGCGCGAACATGAATCGCTTGAAGTCTTCGACGGTAAAGGACCGATCTCGATAAAAGACCGTTCGTTGCAAATATTCGTCGAGGCTCGCCTTTCCGCACTCGAACGCATTCAGCATCAACTCGTGCCGGTCCTCAAAGTCGGCAAAATCGAGATGAAATTTCTCGACAGCCAGTTGGCGCGATCCGCGGTCCCACCCATTCGTCAGAATGACGCCGCCGTTATCCCAGAAGAGAGTATTGATCTCTGCCATGATGCCCTTCGTGGCGAAGGCGATTCCGCCTGCGCGCGTTTCCACAACGGCGACAAATTGCAGGCCACCATTATCCTTATCCGTCGTTCGTCACAGAAGCAGAATTCTCGCCGACGGCCGCTGCTTGTTTTGTCATTCTGAGCGAAGTGGCCAGACGCCTTCGTTGTCGTCCCGCCGATATCGGGACGCCTGGCCACGCAGTCGAAGAATCTCTCTTTTGCATCAAATTGACCGAGATGTCCGCCGCCAGACAGCCGCTCACCATCTTCACCATCGGCCACTCGACGCGCCCCATCGACGAATTCATCGACTTCCTCCGCTCGAACGACGTCACACAATTGGTCGACATCCGCACGATTCCGAAATCGCGTCACAATCCGCAGTTCAATTCCGACGTGCTCGCTGCATCGCTTCGCGCCGCTCACATTCGTTACAAGCATATGAAGGAACTCGGCGGGTTGCGACATGCTCAGCGCGATTCCGTCAATCTCGGCTGGCGCAACACAAGTTTTCGCGGCTTCGCGGACTACATGCAGACCGACGAATTCGCAGCTGCTCTCGATCGTGCGATCGAGCTTGCGAAAGAACGTCCCACCGCGCTGATGTGCGCTGAAGCCGTGCCCTGGCGCTGCCACCGCTCGCTCGTCGCCGACGCGCTCAGCGTTCGTAAAATCCGCGTCCTCGAAATCGTCAGCAATGCCACGCCGAAGGAGCACACGCTCACGCCCTTCGCCCGCGTCCGCGGTACCCGCATCACATACCCAAGCGATCAGCAATCCTTGCTCGATTCCGATGCGCGGCCCGAATAGCCAGCAGAATTAGTTGCCTGAGGCGATAGCTAAGCTACAATCCTCCCACCTATGGACCGCAGCCTCTCATTGCAACAGTTTCTGGAAGCCGCGCGTAACCAAGGCCTCTCGGACGACACGCTCGCCGGGCTTTTGCGGGGACGGGGCTGGCCCGAGACCGACGTCTATCGTGCGCTGGCCGAAAACTACGAGAGCCGCACAGGCGTTCAGATTCCGGCGTACAAACGCTCTGCCTCGGCGAAAGATGCTTTCCTGTATCTTCTCAGCTTCTCGATGCTGGCCACCTGGACGATCGGACTGGGTTCCGTCATGTTCACGCTGATCGAACGGTGGATCCGCGATCCTCTCAGTCCGGCCAATTCGTATTATCAAAGCGGCCTTTATCAGATCGCGGATTCGCTGGCTTGCGTGTTGGTTGCGTTCCCGGTCTATCTTTTCGTGATGTCCTACATTGTTCGGACGGTCGAAGCCCATCCTGAAAAGCGCGAGTCGCCTGTGAGGAAGTGGCTGACTTACATCGCTCTCCTGATTGCGGCGGGAATCGTTGTAGGCGACCTCATCACATTTCTGACGTACTTCCTGCGCGGTGAGTTGACGGCTCGCTTTGTTTCAAAGGTCGCCACTGTGCTTGTAATCGCCGGCGGCGTCTTCTGGTATTACATGGGCTCGCTGCACAGCGGGTCCTCCGAAAAACCCTGATGAACCGAAACGTATGGGCGGCTGGCGCTGCGACCGTGGTCGTGATCTCTGTTGTCATCCTTGGATTCCACGCTCTCGGCGGCCCTCGAACCCAGCGCCTCCTTCAATCAGACTCTCGCATCGTGCGGAAGATTTACGGCCTCGCCCAGCAGATCAAGGCGAAATCGGATCGTTCAAAGGGTCTTCCTTCCGATCTGGAGGGTTTCCCCAAGTCCGCGACGGAAGATCCCGTCACCCATCAACAGATCTCGTATCGCCGCAAATCGGATAGCCAGTATGAACTCTGCGCGGTTTTTTCCGCGGACAGCCGCAGCATGCAAGCGCCGGATGCCAACGACTCAAACAACTTCTGGTCACATCCTAAAGGCGAGTACTGCTTTCAGTTCGATACGACGCAGCAGATCCCAATTCTTCCTTACGACGTCCAAATCAACTCGTTCGGAGAATAGGCCGCCCGCGTCCACGGATTAGTGCGGCGGGGGAGTCTCGCGCTTCACCGCGGACGGCTTCACCATGATGAAGGCCGTGGGAATCAGGCACAGGACCACAATCGCTAGCAGTGCAATCACGTCTTTGTACGCGACGGCAGTGGCCTGCTGCTGCAGCATCATGTTCAACCGTTCGTACGCCTGGTGCGTTGCTTCCGCGGCGCCGACACCCTGGCTATGGAGCGTTGCCGCCATTCCGTTCACCATGTCGCGAAATTTCGGATTACCGTTATTCAGGTTGGCCGCTAAATAACTTTGCCGCCGCTGCGCCGCGCGCGTCACCAGCGTGCTCACCACGGCGATGCCGATGCTCCCGCCGATGTTCCGCACAAAATTCATCATGCTCGCCACTTGATTGTTCATCTCCCGGGGCACGCCGGCGTAACACAACACGTTGGATGGAATGAAAATGAATGCCAGCCCCGCTATCTGGAGCATGCGCAGATTCGAGGCGGTCCAGAAATCCATTCCCAGGCTTATGTGCGCGGCCATGTTGTACAGACCGAGCGCCGTCGCGCCATAGCCGAAGGCCAGCATGATTCGAGGATCCATCTTGCTCGTCAGCGCGCCCGACGTCGGCATCGTCAGCATCATCATGAATCCGCCGGCCGCCATCGCCTCTCCGGCCAGCGCCGCCGGATATCCCATCAGCGTCTCCAGGAACTCCGGCAGCAAAACCGTCGTGCCATACAGAACGCTTCCCAGGAGCAACATCGAGAACATCGCGGTCGCCAGGTTGCGCCGCTTCAAAAGCCGCAGTTCGACGATCGGATGCGGATGGTGCCATTCCCACCAGATCCAGACAGACAGGACCACAACGGAAAGCACGGTGCCTGTCACGATCCAGTGCGAACCGAACCAGTCCAGCTCCTGCCCCTTGTCCATCACGATTTGCAGCGCGCCAACGCCGAGCGCCACGAGCGACAGTCCCACGTAGTCGATGCTGCCCGCCGATTTCTTCTTTTGGATTGCGCGCAGGTAAGGCGGGTCCTCGACGAAACGCTGCGTCATGAGCAGCGAGAGAATGCTGATCGGCACATTGATGTAGAAAATCCACCGCCAGCTGTAGTTGTCCGTGATCCAACCGCCGATCGTGGGACCGATGGCTGGGGCGAGCACCACCGCCATCGCGTAAATCGAAAACGCCATGCCCCGCTGTTCGGGCGTGAACGTGTCCGCCAGGATCGACTGCTCGCTCGGCTGCAGGCCGCCGCCGCCGACTCCCTGCAGCACGCGAAAAAACACAAGCATCCCGAGCGTCGGCGCCAGCCCGCAGAGAAAACTGCTCCCGGCGAACAGCACCACGCAGGTCATGTAATAGCGCTTGCGTCCGATTCGCGTCGCCAGCCACGCGCTGATCGGCAGGATGATTCCGTTAGAAACGAGATAGCTCGTAAGCACCCACGTCGATTCGTTGGCGCTCGCGCCGAACGTGCCAGCGATGTGCGGCAGCGCGATGTTGGCGATGGACGTATCGAGCACTTCCATAAACGTCGCAAGCGTCACCGTGAACGCCACGAGCCACGGGTTGTAGCGCGGGCGCCAAGCGCTGTGATCGATTGTGATTGCCGCAGCAGCCATGAAAGTAAGTTGTCAGCGAGGCCGTTCAGGAATAAGATACATGCATGTATGTATCCTGTAAAGGAAGCGGGCGAAAGCCGTGATGAATCGGGCACGCACCGCTAGCGCCGAAGC
>Ga0187784_10002108_pt1 | contig 15895 bp, 14 predicted proteins | sample 1015_SJ02_MP15_2_FD_132964 | JGI IMG/M metagenome (GOLD analysis project Ga0187784, IMG submission 132964) | Tropical peat soil microbial communities from peatlands in Department of Meta, Colombia - 1015_SJ02_MP15_20_MG | ecosystem: Environmental > Terrestrial > Soil > Wetlands > Peat | place...
GAGCCGAACAGGCTGCCGGTGCCGCCCAGGATGACGACGACGAGCGCCAGCGGCAGCATGTCCTGGTCGAGACCCGGATAGACCGAAAGGATCGGGCCGCCCATCATGCCGGCGAACCCCGCAAGCCCGGCGCCGAGCGCGAACACCAGCGTAAACAGCTGCGAGACGCGGATGCCGACGACGCGCGCCATCTGCGGATCGTCGACGCCGGCGCGAATCATGGCGCCGAGCCGGGTACGCTCCAGCATCAGCCATAGCGCGATGGCGAACACCACCGCGATGGCGATGATGGCGAGCCGGTAGAGCGAGAACACGGCGGTGCCGACGCGCAGAAAGCCGGTCAGCGACGGCGGGGTCGCCACCGAGATCGGGTCGCCGCCCCAGGCCATCAGACAGAGGTCGGCCACCATGAAGGAGACCCCGAGCGTCACCAGCACCTGCGCCAATTGCTGCCCGGCAAGCCGCCGCAGCAATAGCCGCTCCATCACCGCGCCGAACACCGCGATCTCGAGCGCGCCGAGGATCGCGGCCAGCCAGAAGCTCACGGTGAAGCCGAGCGCGCCGGACAGGAACGTGGTGCCCAGATACGCGCCCGCCATGAACATGGAGCCGTGCGTCAGATTGGGGATGCGCATCAGCCCGAAGATGAGCGAGAAGCCCGCTGACAGCAGGAACAAGAGGCCGCCGAACGTCACGCTGTTGACGGTCAGCAGCAGCCAGAACGTCATGGGTTCCCTTGCATTCTCTGGTAGCCGGATGGACCCGGTAGCCCGGATGGAGCGAAGCGTAATCCGGGATGGGGCTCGAAGGCTGCACCCCGGATTGCGCTGAGCCTGTCATCGGGCCGGCCACTTCGGGCCGGACCCGTTGGCTCCATCCGGGCTACACGCATCAGCACTTGGAGAGCGGGGGATAGTCGCGCGAATAGACCGGGTGCGCCAAAAACTCCTGCTCCGGCCAGTTCCAGAACTGGCTGACATTGTCGTAGGTCTTGATGATGCGGTTGCGCAGCTTCAGCCCGTACTGGCCGCTGCCCTTCTCGCAGACCCGAACGCAGAACGTGCCGACGATGTTGCCGAAGTGGTCGAACTTGATCGGCCCGCGCGGCGTGTCGGTGAGGCTCACGGCGCGCAGCGCCGCCATGAAGGCTTCCCTGTCGCGGACCTCGCCGCCGGTCGCTTTGAGCGCCGCATCGACCACCTGGCAGTTGACGTAAATGCCGGAGGCGTAGAAGCCCGGCACCGCGTTGAAGTTCTTCAGCATGCCGTCGATGAAGCGCTTGTTGCCCTCGGTCTCGTATTCGAGCGAATACGGGCACGACGAAACGAGCCCGAGCGCCTCGTCGCCAAAGCTCTTCAACAGCGCGTCGTCGCCGCCGGTCTCGCCGGTCACCACCGGGTATTTGAGGCCGGCGCCCGCATAGGCCTTCATGAAGCGCAGCGGATTGGAGCCGGCAAAGCCCTGGCAGACGCCGTCGCAGTCGGCGATCTGCGCCACGTAGGGCGTGTAGTCGGGCGTCACCAGCGGCGGCCACAGTTTGGCGGTGACGCAGCCGCCGTTGCGGGCGAAGGCGGCCTGGAAACCACCCTCCTCCTCGTAGCCGAAGGCGAGATCGTCCGCGATGGTGACCACGCGCTTGAGCTTCAGTTCGGTCGCCGCGTAGTCGGCGAGCGGATGCATCGCCTGCGAGGAGGTCGAGGAGGCGCGCAGCAGAAACGGATTGGGGCGGCGCTGGGTGAGATCGTCGGCGGCCGCCAGACTGAGCACCGGGGTCTTCTGGTCGCGGAAATAGTCGGAGATGGCGAGCAGTTCGAAGGCAGCGAGCGGGCCGAGAATGACGTCGACCTTGTCGCGCTCGATCAGCTCCTGGGCCTTGGTCTTGGCGCCGGCCGGATTGCCGCCGGTGTCGGCCGAGATGAACTCGATCTTGCGGCCCGCCATGGTGTTGTCGGTCTCTTTCAGATAGGTCAGCGCGCCCTGCTCCATCTGGATGCCGCCCTGGGCGAGCGGCCCGGTCTTCACCGTGAGCAGCCCGATGCGCACCGGCGCGTTCTGCGCCACGGCGGGAGCCGGGAAAGGCAACGCCGCGGCGCCGGCGGCAGCGGTGCCGGCAAGTACCGCGCGGCGGCTGAGTTTGCGAGGCATGAAGTCCCCCCTGTTACGAAACACCGTGACCGTAGCCCGGATGGAGCGCAGCGCAATCCGGGAGCGGCATTCCAGAAAAAGACCCGGATTGCGCTGCGCTCCGTCCGGGCTGCGTTTTCAGGTCAGCACTTGGCGAGCGGCGGGTAGTCGCGCGCATAGACCGGATGCGCCAGAAACTCCTGCTCGGGCCAGGTCCAGAACTGGCTGACGTTGTCGTAGGTCTTGATGGTCTTGTTCCAGTATTTCAGGCCGTATCTGGCGCCCTCGGTGCCGAGGCGGCGCACATAGAATGTGCCGACGATATTGTTGAGATGATCGAACTTGACCGGCCCGCGCGGCGTGTCGGTCAGGTTCACCGCTTTCAGCGCCGCCAGCAGCTTGTCCTTGTCGGAGGCGTCGCCGCCGAGCGCTTTCAGCGCGGCATCGACCACCTGGCAATTGACATAGAACAAGGCCGCGTACTGGCCCGGAATGACGTCGTAGTTCTTGACGATGCCCTCGACAAAACGCCTGTTGCCGTCAGTGTCGAGATCGAGCGTGTAGGGAGTGCATGACACCAGGCCGACGGCCTCCTCGCCGAAGCTTCGCAGCAGCGCGTCGTCGCCGCCGGTTTCTCCCGTCACCACCGGGTATTTCACTCCGGCGCCGGCGTACTGCTTCATGAAGCGCAGCGGATTGGAGCCGGCAAAGCCCTGGCAGACGCCGTCGCAATCGGCGATCTGGGCGATGTAGGGCGTGTAGTCCGGCGTGACCAGCGGCGGCCACAGTTTTGCGGTGACGCAGCCGCCCTCCTTGGCGAAGGCGGCCTGGAAACCGCCGATCTGCTCGTAGCCGAACGCGAAATCCTCGGTGATGCAGATCACGCGCTTGAGCTTCAGCTCGGTCGCCGCATAATGCCCCATCGGCTGCATCGCCTGCGACGACGTCGCCGAGGTGCGCAGCAAAAAGGGATTGGGCTTGCGCTGCGTGATGTCGTCGGCGCCGGCGAGCGTCAGCGTCGCCATTTTCTGGTCGCGGATGTAATCGTTGACCGCGTAGAGCTCGAAGGCGGCGAGCGGGCCGAGCATGACGTCGACCTTGTCGCGCTCGACCAGCTCCTGGGCCTTGGTCTTGGCGCCGGCCGGATTGCCGCCGGTGTCGGCGGAGATGAAGTCCACCTTGCGGCCGCCGATGCTGTAGTTCTTTTCCTTCAGATAGGTGAGGACGCCCTGCTCCATCTGGATGCCGCCCTGGGCGAGCGGCCCGGTCTTGACCGTGAGCAGGCCGAGCTTGAACGGCGCCGGTTGCGCCACGGCGGGCGCCGGGAAACGGCCCAGCGCGGTTGCGGCGCCGGCCGCGGTGCCGGCCAGCACCGCGCGACGGCTTAATCTGCGAGCCATCAAGTCCTCCCTCTTGCGCCGCGTTCCGGGCGCCGTATTTGGCCGTACCGGCGCGTCAACGAAGCGCCGGCCGGCGGGCGCCACATTGGCCAAGCCGTTTCGGCCTGTAAAGGCCGCCTTTGTCGCGCCGCAGCCTATTTTTTGCGCGTTTTGGCCTTGCGGCCGGGACGTTTTGGCGCGGCCTTTGCGGCCGCTTTGGTCTTTGCCGCGGCCTTCGCCCCGCCACGCGCAGGCGAAGTCTTGGGCGGAATGATCGGCAGCAGCAGATAGGGCCGTGCGGCGCCGCCGAAATGCAGGGCGGTGACGCCGCCAAAGATTTCGGCCGGCCGGTCGCGCGGGTCGTCGTGCAGGAACGGCCCGCAGCCGGTCAGCTCGTTCTTGAAGTTCGACAGCCGGCCGCCGCTCGGGCCGCCGTAGACGTAGTCCTTGCCGCCGATGGTGAGCGCCACGCGATAGCCGGCCGGCACCACGATGGAGGTCGGCCAGATCTCGACGTCAAGCTCCGCGACCTCGCCGGGCCTGAGCGGCTGCTTTTTGGTGTGGGTATGATACGGCCGGTACGGCGTCGTGAGCTTCTTGTCGAGGGCGCGGTGCGAGGCGCGCAGCCAGCCCTGGCCCACCGGGGTGTGCGGATCGATGGCGCCCTGAAACACCACTTCCTTCAGATCCGGCCCGAACACCCGCAGCACGGCAAAGATGTCGGCATCCGCGGTCGACGACGACACGAAGAGTTTTACCGCCGCCGGGCCGGTGATCTCCGTGTCGGCAGCGAACGGCGCGGTCAGGAAGGTGACGCCGTCGCCCATGGCGTCGAAATGCAGCACGGTCTTGTCCTTGCCGGGCTGCGTGGCGAGCGTGCCGCCCGCGGGATCGAGATAAAAGCGTGTCCATTTGGTCCGCTTCAGCGGCCATTCCTGTTCCCGCCGCTCGACGAATTTGTCCACATGGCGCACCTGCAGCTGCACCGGCGGCTGCCGGTCCCAGCCGTTGTTCTTGCCGTGCAGAAAATAGTCGAAGAAGCGCAGCTGCAGTTCGCGGCCATAGTCGGTGTAGAAATGGGTCCAGTGCTCGATGCCGTGGGCTTCGAGCCATTTCTGCTTCGAGGCCGCGCGTACAAAACCTTCGAAATTGCCGCGCGGGTGCAGCGGCTGGCCGCCCCAGTTGGCGGCCGTCAGGAACGGCACCTTGATCTTGGACCACACCGGCGAGCGGCCGCGGTGATAGGCGTCGTCGAGCGGGTGGGCGAGAATGTCGCGGCCGAAATCGCTGCGGTTGCGCGCAAGCTCCGCGGCGCTGAGCGTTTCCGGGCCGCACACCAGTTCGCCGTGCACGCGGCTCCGTTTGCCGCCCTCGCCGGCGCCATGCTGCACGGTCTTGACCTGCATGTCGTACCAGTTGTCCCAGAACGTGCACAGAATGCCGCCGTGGTGCGTCATGTCGCGGTACCAGTCGGCGGCGCCTTCCCAGATGCACATGGCGGCGAGATGCGGCGGCTGCAATGTCGCCACATGCCATTGATTGATGCCGTAATAGGAGATGCCGTTCAGCCCCACCTTGCCGCTCGACCACGGCTGCGCCGCGGCCCATTCGATGCAGTCGTAGAAATCTTTGGTCTCGCGCGGCGAGAAATGGTCGATCACGCCGGGCGAGCAGCCGGCGCCGCGCGAATCGACGCGCACGCAGGCGTAATCGTGCGGCACCCATTTCTCCGGATCGACCACCTCCCAGCTCTGATAGAGATTGCTGGAGCCCGCGGTAACGTCCGGATGCTTTTCCGCCATGCGCTGCCAGGCGCTCGGATAGCCGTCCTGGAAGGCGAGCCCCTTGGCGTAGGGGCCGTAGCTGAGGATCGCCGGGTAGCGGCCTTCCTCGACCGGGCGAAAGACGTCGGCGCGCAGCACAAGCCCGTCGTCCATGACGATGGGCACGTCCCAGTCGATGCGCATGCCGTCGCGGACTTCGCTGCGGTGCTGATGGGTTTTCCCCGCCACCGCGCCCACGTCCACCGCGCTTTCGAGCGATGACATTCGTTTTCCTCCCTGCCGTTTTGCGCCAGTTTAGTATCCTGCCGCCGCACTTGCCAGTCGCCCTGGACATTTGTAAGGCGATGCCTTACATTGTTCCAAGTGATCCGATCATTCCGCAACAAAGGCCTGCGCCGCTTTGCCGAGCGGGGCGATACGTCCAGGCTGAGCGTGCAGAATCCGGATCGTATTCGGCGCATTCTGCTCGCCCTGAACACCGCAAAGTCGCCGGATCAATTGAACTTGCCGGGCTTTCGCTTCCATGCACTGAAGGGGCAGGAGCGGCGGCGGTATGCGGTCGATGCCAGCGGCAACTGGCGCGTGACGTTCGCTTGGGACGGTGAGGATGCCGTCGACGTGGACCTGGAGGATTATCATTGATGGCCAAACACAGCCCGGTCCGCGGGCTAAAGCCGATGCATCCGGGCGAACTGCTGCGCGAGGATGTGCTGCCCGCACTCGGCAGGTCCAAGACCGAAATCGCCCGACTGCTCGGCGTGTCGCGGCAGACGCTTTACGATATTCTGGGCGAGAAGCAGCCGGTGACGCCCGAGATGGCCTTGCGGCTGGGCAAGCTCTTGGGCAACGGCCCCGAGCTGTGGATCAATCTGCAGCGCGCCTACGATCTCGCCGTCGCCGAACGCAATCTCGCCGGCAAGCTCAAGAAAATTCCAACGCTGACGGCCGCGTAGCCCAGTTTTCCCTGCTCCGAACCTGCCTTTCGGTTAGAGCATGATGGATTTTGGTCACGCACGCCAAATCGTCATTGCGAGCCAACGGGTCCGGCCCGAAGTGGCCGGCCCGATGACAGGCTCAGCGAAGCAATCCAGGCGGCGGCGCCGAGCTGGATTGCTTCGTCGCTCTGCTCCTCGCAATGACGGTCAATGAATCAAGCTGGATTCATTGCTGCTACGAGCGCTTGAACGAATTGTAGACCTGCTTGAGGAAATTGGCTGCGGCCTGGTCGTCCGCGGCCCAGGTGGCGTTAAGGTCCTTGAGCGGATTTTCCGCGATGACCTCGGCCTCGGTCTTGCCCGCCCTGAACAGCTTCTCGACGCGATCGCGCGCGGTCTTGACCATCTCGTTGTAGGCCGCGACGTCGGATTTCTTGGCCAGCGGCCCGTGGCCGACCACGACCTTGGTGTCGTCGTTGGCTAGCTTTAGGAACTCGTTGGTGCCGCGGACCATGCCCCGGATGTCGCCGCCATTGGCGAAGTCGACCTGCTGGTAGCGGTGGTTGTTGTTCATGATGTCGCCGGTGCACAGCACATTGGCGTCGGGGAAATAGACGATGGTGTCGCCGTCGGTATGCGCATTGTTGATGTGGGTGAGCACCGCCTTGCGGCCGCCCACCTCGACCGTCGTGGTGCCGCCGACATAGGTCTGCTTCGGCAGCGCCCCGGCAGCCGCCGGCGGCGTCTTGGCGCCGGACGTGCCGTTCGTGGTGCCGGCGGCGAGCCGGACCCGGATGTTGTCCTGCGCCACCACGACGGCGCCGTCCTTCTGGAAGTTCTCGTTGTTGCCGGTGTGGTCGCCGTGAAAATGCGTGTTGATCACGTACTTGACCGGCAGCGGCGAGATGGCGGCGATGGCGGCCTTGATCTTGTCGTAGAGCGGCGCAAATTCCGTATCCACCAGAATGAGGCCGTCAGTGCCGACCGCAAGGATCATGTTGCCGCCCTGGCCCATGAGCATGTAGGTGTTGTTGCCGAGATCGGTGGTCTTGATCTGAATCTTGTCCCAGTCGATGGCCTGCTGCGCATTGGCGGCGCCGGCGACGAACAGTGCCGCAGTCGCGACCGCGGCCAGCACAAGCTTACTCATGACGCTCCTCCTTTGATGACCTGACTTTGATGACCTGACTCGCGTCAGCGTCTTTTCCTCGATTTGGCGCGCTTGACGCCCGCCATCCGTTCCAGCACCGCGCACACCGACGCGGTGTCCTCGGCACCGTGGCCGGCATGAAGCGCTTTCTCGTAGATGCCAGCGCTGGCGTCGAACATCGGCGTCGGCACGCGGATTTTCCGGGCATAGCTGCCGATCACGTCCATGTCCTTCTGCCACACCGCGATCTTCATGGTGGGGTGGCGATAGTCGTCCTTCACCATCATCGGCCCGCGCAGTGCGAACACCCGCGAGGTGCCAACCCCGGCATTGACCAGATCGTAGATCAGCTGCGGCTCAAGCCCCGCCTTCATGCCCAGCACCATGGCTTCGGCACTCGCCACATTGTGGATGGCGACCAGCAGGTTGGCAACGTACTTCATGCGACTGCCGTTGCCGAAGGCGCCGACGTCGTGCACTGCCCGCGTGAAGGCCGCGAACACCGGGCGCAGCCGCTTGATCTCGGCCGGCCCGCCCGAGGCATAGACCACGAGGTCCTTGATCCTGGCCTGCGCACCGGTACCGCTTACCGGGCAGTCGAGCAGCACGTGGCCGGCCGCCCGCAGCACCGCCTCGGCGCTCGCCTTGTCCTCGATGGCGAACGTCGAGGACTCGACCACGACGCGGTGCGGCACCTCGGCCTTGGCGATGGCCGCGGCAGTCGCGGCAAGCGCGCTCGGCTTCGGCAGGCTGAGAATGATGGTGCCGGCTTCGCGCGCCACAGCGGCGGCGTCCCGGGCGATCTCGACGCCCGCGCGGGCAAGCGCCCGGCGGCGCGCCGGATCGGTGTCGTAGCCGATTACCCGGAAGCCCGCGCCCTTGAGGTTTTGCGCGAAGGCGCCGCCCATGATGCCGAGGCCCACCACCCCGACCGTACCCTTTTGTTTCTTTATCGAGGAATTCTTTGTCGCTGAACTCTTTGAGGCCATTTTCTCTGCCGCTCTGCCGTGTCCGTCCCGTTGAACCGGGGCGGCAGCCTATGGCATCCGCCCGCCCCGGCGGCAAGCGGCTTTCTCGCTGTCCGCCAATCGCCTATCGTCCGCGCCGGGATGGGAACGTCTAGGAGCGCCGCGGTATGCGGATCGGGGTTGCGGGGATCGGGAAAATGGGCGCCGCCATCGCGGCGCGGCTGGTCGAGCTCGGCCACGAGGTCGCGGTGTGGAACCGCACGCCCGAAAAGGCGAAGGCCGTGCGCGGCGCCGCCGCGGTGGCGACGCCAGCGGAGCTGGCGCAGTGTTGCGAGGCGGTCATTACCATCCTGACCGACGCGCCGGCGCTCGAGGCCGTCTACAACGGCCCGTCGGGGCTGTTGTCCGGCGACGTCGGCGGCAAGCTGTTCATCGAGATGAGCACCGTGCTGCCGGCGACCGAGGTGGCGCTTGCCGGGGCGGTGCGCGCGAAAGGCGCGGCCTTCGTCGAATGCCCGGTCGGTGGCTCCACCAGCCCGGCGCGCCAGGGCAAGCTGATCGGGCTCATGGGGGCCGAAGCGGCCGATGCAGCGCGCGCGCGGCCGATCCTCGAACAGCTGTGCCGGCGGCTGGAACATGCCGGCCCCGTCGGCTCGGGCGCGGTGCTGAAATTCACCATCAACCTGCCGCTCATGGTCTACTGGCAGGCGCTCGGCGAGGCGCTGGCGCTCGCCAAATCGCTGCCGCTCGAGCCGGCGCGGCTGCTGGATCTGCTCGGCGACACCTCGGGCGGCCCCAACGTGCTGAAAGTGCGCGGCGCGGGCGTCGCCTCCATGCTCAAGGGCGGCGACGCCGGGCCGGTGACCTTCAGCGTCGACAGCGGCATCAAGGACATGCAGGCGATGCTGGCGGAAGCCAAAACCCGCGGCGTCGACCTGCCGCTCGTCGAACGCGCGCTCGGCTGCTACGAGGAAGCCAGGCGCCACCGCTCGGGCGGCGCCGAAATCTCCACCGTCTCGGTCTACTGGGCCAACCGCAACAAGCGGTGACTGTTTTTGCTCTCCTCTCCCATAGGAGGCAGCGCTCATCGCCGCGAAATCCTAAAAACTTCGATCGGAGCCAACATGTCGCTGACGCTAACGCAAGCTTCCACCATCGTCGATGTCGCGCTCAAGAAGGGTCGCGACAGCAACCTCGCGCCGCTCACCGTGGCGGTGCTCGATGCCGGCGGCCATCTGGTCGCGTTCAAGCGCGAGGACAAATCCGGCATCCTGCGGTTCGACATCGCCTTCGGCAAAGCCTGGGGCGCGCTCGGCATGGGGTTCGGCTCGCGGACGCTCGCGGGCCGTGCGGCCAAGACGCCGCAGTTCTTCACCATGCTGGCGGCGGCGAGCGGCGGCCGCATGGTGACCAATCCGGGCGGCGTCCTGATCCGCGATGCCGCCGGCAACGTGATCGGCGCCTGCGGCATTTCGGGCGACACTTCGGACAAGGACGAGATGTGCGCCATCGCCGGCATCGAGGCCGCAGGGCTTAAGGCCGACCCGGGCGCCGACTGATTTTTCCGTTCGTCGGTTCGTAGGATGGGTAGAGCGCAGCGAAACCCATCCTAACCACGTCGCCGCCGGATGATGGGTTTCGTTTTGCTCAACCCATCCTACAGGAGGTTTCATGAAACTGTTTTCCTTCTGGCGTTCGCTCGCGACCTATCGGGTGCGCATTGCGCTCAACCTGAAAGGCATCGTGCCCGACGAGGTCATCGACGTGAACCTCATGCAGGGCAAGCAGCGCGAGGCCGCCTACCGGGCCGTCAATCCGATGATGGCGCTGCCGGCACTGATCGACGGCGCGGGGCCGGTGCTGTTCGAATCGCTCGCCATCATCGAATATCTCGACGAGACTCATCCGAACCCGCCGCTGTTGCCGCGCGACCCGCGCGGCCGTGCGAGGGTCCGCGGCATCGCCCAGATCATCGCCTGCGACTCACACCCGCTGATCGTGCCGCGGGTGCGCGAATATCTGGAGCACGAATTCAAGCTCGACGAGGCGACCCGCACCAAATGGTGCCAGCACTGGCACCGCGCGGCACTCACCGCGCTGGAGGCACATCTGTCGGACCCGGCCACCGGCCGCTGCTGCCACGGCGACGCCATCACGCTCGCCGACATCTGCCTCGCGAGCCAGGCGGCCGGCGCGAAATTCTTCGCCGTCGACACCGCGCCGTTCCCGAATTTTTCGCGCATCGCCGCCGAGCTCGCCAAGATCGACGCCTTCGCGCGGGCTCATCCGCTGAAGCAACCGGGCGCGCCGGCTTCAGGTTGATCAGACTGCTCGCTGCGCCGCAGGAGCGGGCTTTGCTGGCGAGACCACCCTCGCTTTGCCTCCCGCTTATATCCCCTTCATGTTCATCGCGACCGAGGAGAATTGCCTGACCTCGCGTTTGGCCACCATGTCCTTGGTCACCGCTGCGTATTTCTTGAAATGTTCGGTGGCGCGGTGTGCTTCCAAGGCTGCGGCATCGTCATAAACCTCGAAAAAGAAAACATGGTTCGGATCGTCCTTCGAGACCATGATGTTGAACTCGCGACAGCCGGGATCGTGCACCGAAGCGGCACCATTCTCCTTGGCGACGGCCATGAACTTATCGAATTCGGCCGGCACGATATCGAGATTGACTGCGTTGATGAGAAGCGGGCCGGATTGTGCGCCCGCTTGGTGTTTGTCGATCGGCAGCAGCCATGCCGCGGCGGCGACCGTGGCGGCAGCGGCAATCATAAGCGATTTTGACATGACACCGTCCTCCCCTAAGGAACCGGCTCCAGCCGGATAGATTTTTGCACGGCAGAAAGGTAGCGGCTTTCGCGGAGGGTCGAAAGTCCGCTGCTTCGCGGGGGAGACAGCCGGCGCGCCGAAAACACCGGCCGCGCATTGCTCACCGGCCGGGTGTGGCGGGGAAGAAGCGTGGGCTTCGCTGCGCTCAGCCCATCAGAGACGGCTTAGAAACTCAGCGCAGCTCCGTGCGGCGCTGCATGGCCGGCCGGCGTTGCGGCGCGGCGTACGAATAGCCGCCACCGAACAGCCGCTGGAACAAGCCCTGGCCGCCAAAGCCGTGCCAGGCCTGCTCGGGCATCGCCAGTGCCTCGCGGCGCATCGTGTTGTCGTGATGCTCGACGGCACTGTCGGCCATCCGGCGCTCTTCGCCCTTGAGGATCGAGATCAGCACCCGGTCGCGGCCGTAAATGTCGTCGCGCAGCTGCAGCTTGCCGCGCTCGTCGACGAACGCGGTCTGATAGGTCAGATGCACCGGCAGCGTATGCGGGAAGGGAATCTCCGCCTCGCGCAACGTGTGGAACATGCCGTAGATGCGGCCTTCGGTGTAGCCATCGCTCGGACGCACCAGCGACAACAGAACTTCGGCGTATTTCACCGGGTCTTCGACCCGCATGCAGCCGTGGCTCTGGTCGCGCTGCACGGTGGAGAACAGATATTTCTGGTTGGAGTCGTGCTGGTAGACCAGGAACTTGTTGGGGAAGTTGAAGCGGATCTGGCCGAGCGCGTTCTGCGGCCCCGGCGGCTGCGAGACGTGCAGCGTGCCGTCGGGATTGCGGCTGACGTTGAGCCCCATGCGCGCCAGGATGGTCGGGTCCTGCCGCAGCAGCGGCAGATATTCGCTGTTGGCGATCGAGGGCGGCACGTTCCAGGTCGGATTGACGGTGATCGAGCGCATCTCGGCGCTCATGATCGGCGTCGGGGTCGAGGGCTTGCCGTCGACGATCTTGGTCTCCCAGACCTGCCTGCCGTCATGCATGACGTGCAGCATGAAGTCGTTCAGGTTGACCATCACGTAGGTTCTGCCGAGGTCATGCGGCATCCAGCGCCAGCGTTCCATGTTGGCGAGGATGATGTCGGTGGTGTGGTCCGCGGGCATCCGGCCGTTGAGCGCGTCGACGGTGGCGGCCGTGAGCGTGCCGCTCGGCGCGAGCCTGTGCTGGGCCTGGAAATTCTTCACCGCGTCGGCCAGCGGCTTGTCGTAGACGTCGCCGTCGCCGTCGATGCCGAGCCGCTCGCGCAGCGCCGGGACGCGGTCGTCGGTGGTGGGAGTTTTGAGCCCGACTTTCAGCACCGGGCCGCTCGGGATCGGCGTCTTGACGGTCTCGTGGCCGCCGCGCAGCTCGGCGAGCTTGGCCTTGAGCGCCCGATAGGCGGGCTGATGCGGCTCGTAGGCGTCGAGCGCCGCGGTCATGTCGGAGGCGCGCGCGAGGCCGGCCAGCACGTCGGCGGCTTCCGGCGCCTTGGTGTCATAGGAAATGTCGGCGCTGACGCGCGACCAGTGCACGCGGCCGACCGAGGCGTGGCGCGCATAGGTCAGTACCGAAGCGGTCAGGCGCATTTCGGCGTCGGCCTGCGCGGCCGGATCGGACGCCGCGGCGAAATTCGGCACCGGATAGTCGGCCGGCTCAAGACCATCGGCGTCGACCTGGCCCAGATAGGCGATCACGGCCTTGGCGCGCGCGTTCGGCTGGCCACCAGTGAGCCACAGCGGCGCGTAATCGCGGCCCGAATAGAACACATCGAGCGTGGCGCGGTCCTGCTTGCCGCCGATGACAGCGTCGAACTTGCCCTCGGCCAGATGGCGCAATTCCGCGGCGACGGCGGCATCGGGTTCGGCCAGCGCGGTGGCGGCAGGGGACGCCGGAGCAGCCGGGGTGGCGGCAGGGGACGCCGGGGCAGCCGGGAGCGTCCCGGTAAGCTCATCGGGTGCGGCGATCGGCATTGCCGTGGCTTCGACCCGCGAAGCGTCGGTGGCCGGAGCCTCGACCGCGGCGGCTGCGGCGGGAGCGGCCATCTCTTCGCTCAACGGGGCTTCCGGCATCGCGGCGGGCGTGGAGACAGGGTCCTCGGCGGGCACAGCCGAAGCGGCCGGCGCGGCGGTCACGCCCAAAGTCCCTTCCGGCGATTCCGCCCGCAGCGCGGGGGCCGACAGCAGGAGTACGACAGCCGTAGTGGCCAAAAGCCGATCGACGCGGATTCCGCGCATGGCAGATCTCCCCCTCAAAGCATGCAGCTGGGCCGAAAATCCAAAATCCCCGAACGTCCGAATGGTAGGCGCACCGTGGTCGAGCCGAAAGTCCGAATTGCGGCAAAACCGGGCGAAATGCTGCGAGCGGAAGAAACCGTTACCGGGAAGCCACACTTTGGAGGTGGCTGATTGCCGCTTTACAGCGGCGCCCGCGGTGAAAAGGGGCGCAGTTCGTAATCTCCCGTTAACCGGAACTTCTAGCCGAGCCTGGCCAGATGGCGCGCTTCGTTGAGCAGCATGTTGCCGATTCGCTTGCCGCGGTTGCGGATCATGCGCTGCAGGCCGCTGTCGACGAAGTATTGCAGGATGATGAGATCGCGGGTGGCGACCTCCGGCCCGACCGGATCGACCGAATGCCAGGTGTCGTCCCCAACCGCAAAGGCAAATCCCGAATTCGGCGCAAACCGGCCCCGGCCGGCTCGCTTGAGGCTGCCGTCCGCCGCGCGCTCGTGGGTGACAGTGCCGATGTGGGCCACGGATTCATCGGGTGGCAGATAGATCAGCACGGTGACGCCCTTCCAATGCGTGTCGGTATGGGGCGGGATGTGATAGCCGGCGATGTCGCGGGTCAGCACCGGAACCGGGAACAGGCCGACTTGAGCGAAGTCGGACCCGAAACGGCGCCGCAAGCCCGGCTCGAGCCGCCGCACGAACGCGCGCTGCACCGCGTCGGAGCACAGCACGCGGCCGACCAGGCCCCAGATTGCGCGCTGATCGGGCGGCAGGAAGCGGATGTACTCGGGAAACAAGTCGATCTTGACACGCGTCGGCGTCCCGTCAGGCCGATTGCTGTCCGTACTGCGCCCCGACATCGGCCGATAGTCCGACGACCCCGGCATGTTATCGAGAATGCGCCGATACACGTCGTCAGGAAACACGTGATCGAACTCGATGTGATGAAACGGCACATCGATCGAGCGCGCGCCGTCGATCGCGCCGACGACGAAATCGGTCAGACTTTGGATAGCATCGTGTTCGTGCATGGCAGCCCTGCAAAAATCGGCGAATATTTGCTCCTGCGCGGTACGCAGCCCATCGGCACTTGGATGATCGCCGGCGCGCCGGGCACATTCTTTGACTTTGATCAAATCGTTGTTGCGCATGCGCCACACAGCGTCTGTTTCGAATGGCGGAATGCAAACATCGCTTGCGACCGCCGCGCGCGCCGCGCTAGGCAAGCTGTGCCCCCGTCATCGAACACCGCTGTTCGATGCAGGACGACGAAAACGCAGGGGTTGTCATGAATATTCGCAAGCTTTTGATCGGCGTCGCGCTGTCGGCTGCATTTATCGCGCCCGCGGCGGCGGCCGACCTCGCCAAGAAGCCGGTCTACAAGGCGCCGCCTCCGGCTCCCGTCTGGAATCCGTGGATGATTCGTGTGCGCGCGCTCGGGGTGCTGCCCGAGGCACGCGGCAGCTCGGTCACGGTCGGCGGCTTCCCGGTGCTGTCGTCGCCGAACTCCGGGCTCTCCATCGGCAACTCGTTGGTGCCCGAGGCCGACATCAGCTACTTCTTCACACCGAACATCGCCGCCGAGGTCGTTCTCGGCGTGACGCCGCACTGGATCACCGGCACCGGCACGCTCAACAACATCGATGTCGGCCACGCCTGGCTGCTGCCGCCGACCCTGATGCTGCAGTACCACTTCACGCAGTTCGGCGCGTTCAAGCCGTATGTGGGCGTCGGCGCCAACTATACGGTGTTCTTCAATCAGAGCGCCGGCATGGCGCCGACACCGCTGCCGGCCGCAGGTGGTGCCGTCGCCACCATCACGTCGCTGCATGTCAATAACGCGTTCGGCGCCGCCGCCCAGGCCGGCTTCGACTACATGCTCGACCAGCACTGGGGCCTCAACGTCGACGTCAAGAAGCTCTATTTGCAACCCGGCTACTCGGCGACCGCATTCGTTCCGGCCGTCCCGGTCAATCTCGCCGTCAACGGCACCGCCCACATCAATCCGTGGCTGGTCGGCGCCGGCGTCACCTATAAGTTCTGATTTTTTGGATCGTTAAGTCAGAAGACTTCGCCGCATCGGGCGCCCGTCGCAGGGCGCCCGATCGCTTTCGATCACCACCACGCGTGAAAATGGTGAAGCGGGCCATGGCCCTTGCCGACCTCTAGGCGGTCCGCCGCCGCGATGGCGGCGGTGACATAGCGCTTAGCTTCCGCCACTGCCTCGCGCAGCGAAAATTTCTTGGCGAGCCCGGCGGCGATCGCCGACGACAGCGTGCAGCCGGTGCCGTGGGTGTTTTTGGTGGCGATGCGCGGCGCAGCAAATCGCGCGCAGCCGTCGCGGTCGAGCAGCAGATCGACGCTTTCCGGCCCCTCGCCGTGGCCGCCCTTGATCAGCACCGCGGCCGCGCCCAGGCTTTTGAGCCTTTCCGCCTGCGCCCGCATTTCGTCTTCGTCGCATGCCGGCTCGGCGCCGAGCAGCGCCGCCGCCTCGGGCAGATTGGGGGTGACGAGTTCGACGCC
>Ga0187784_10002109_pt1 | contig 15891 bp, 12 predicted proteins | sample 1015_SJ02_MP15_2_FD_132964 | JGI IMG/M metagenome (GOLD analysis project Ga0187784, IMG submission 132964) | Tropical peat soil microbial communities from peatlands in Department of Meta, Colombia - 1015_SJ02_MP15_20_MG | ecosystem: Environmental > Terrestrial > Soil > Wetlands > Peat | place...
TAACGCCGGCTGGCGCACAGCGAAGCTCTGGATAGCGCCGGGATAAACTGCCGGCTGCGAAACAGCGTTTGGAGACAGGCATGACAAAGGTAAAATACCGCGTGGGAGGCGACGCAGACCTGCGCTCTGCGCCAGCCGGCGCGATCCTTCCCACGGTGGTGCCGACGTGTCTAAGCTCTTGCCGCTGTGCCAGCGTGGGCACCCGGTGGCGGTGTCACGGAAACGCCCCGGACAAAACCGGAGGTCCGCGAGGTGCGCTTGCCGAGTCGGGCCGGCGAGGGTTATCTTTAGGTAGGCTGCGAGGTTGGAAATGGTATCCAGAACCTCCCTCATCGCTTTGCTCTTCGTGATGAGCCTGCATCTCGCTAACTTGCCCGGGCAAGATAGCGGATGTACAAGGCGCACCGTTCCCGTCGGCGTGGTCGACGAGCAGTGGGTTCTTGTGCGGGGCCTCAGCGCGGCCAACTTTCGCGGCAAGCTTCGCGGCCACGAAGTTGAGATTCTCTCAGCTTACATTGACACAAGCCCACGTCTTATCGTTCTGCTTCTCGATGCCAGCGGAAGCATGGAGGGGGAAGGGTGGGAGACCGCAAGATCTCTCTCGGAGCATTTGATTCAGTTCGCTCCGCCACACGCATCCATCGCCCAGATGGCTTTTTCCGATAGAGTCTTAGGCACCGCAGGCTTCGAACAAGACCGGCTGGCGTTGTTGAAGCGCCTGGCCGCCTTGGTGAAAGTGTGCGAACATCCGCATTTGGGCGGGAGGACTGCGCTTTTTGATGCCATCGCGAGTGCCCGAAGTACGTCGGGGGGGCTCCAGTTTGGCGACGCCATCTTTGCCGTGACCGACGGAGGGGAAAACAGCAGCCGGACCAAGCCGGAGAGGATCGAGCAGGACCTCCTCGGAACGAGAGTCCGTCTATTCGCTGCCCTCATCGACCAACGCCGTGCAAGGCATGAAATGCCGCCGGAGGACATCGCGGGCGCCAACCGATTTCTCTCCATGGTCGAAGCCACTGGAGGGAATATGCTCAGCCTGCGATACGCTGGGGCAATGTACCCGTATCCCTACATTAAGGCCAAGACAAGAACTGATGCCATCAGCCTCGCGCTCCAGCGCTTGAGCGAACAGATGGGCGAGTTCTATCGGCTGGAGTTAAGGTTGCCTGAGACCGTGGATAAACCTACGAAATGGAAACTAGAGGTTGTCGAGGCAAACGGAAGACCAGGAGGTAAGGTGGAAATTCACTATCCTAAGGAGATCATGCCCTGCGCCAAGGCAGGTCCCTGAAAGGCCGCATTCGTGGCTGAAAAAGTATTGGTGGTTCGACCCCCTCACCCGTCCCGCGCCGGCTGGTGAAAGCGCCTGCGCGGGTCACCCTCTCCCCCAAGGGGGAGAGGGCTGTCGTTCCGACCTTCTTTCCCGTGTTTGCTTGAACACATACCCCGTACGGAGGGGCTCCCGCAGGGAGATTGTGGCGCTCCGCCCTGCGCTGAGTTCTTCTGACTCCTGACTCCTGGCTCCTGACTCCTGACCATTCAACTGACCGCTACCGCTTCGATTTCGACCAACATCTCCGGGTCAACCAGCCGAGAGACTTCCACCAACGACGTGGCGGGATGGATAGTGCCAAAGAACTCCGAGTGTGCCCTCGCGACTTCCTCCCAGAGTTCGATTTTGGTAACGTAAATTCGGGTGCGCACCACATATTCGAGACCAAGGCCCAGGCGTTTGAGGGCGTTCTCGATATTCCGAATGGTCTGCACCGTCTGCGCATACATGTCGCCTGGGGCCAGAACTTTTCCTGAAGGGTCGGTCCCCGTGGTTCCCGAAACGTAGACCATGTCCCCGACCTTGATGGCGCGGGAATAACCCACCTTCGGTTCCCAGGGCGTTCCCGAGAAGATCTTTTCCCGTTTGTTCTTCATAGGCTTCTCCATCTATCAGGGGCGGGTCTCTGACCGGCCTCGATAAATTCCAAGAGTTGAATCTATCTTTCCTTTTCGAAGTATCGACGATGGGCGCGGGCCGCAAGCGCCAGCCGGCGGTGGCGACGCTCCAGCGCCTCCCGGAAACGGCGTTTCTCTTCCGCTGTAACGGGGACTATGGGGGGGACCTTTTTCGGGCGACCGTCTTGATCAACCGCCACGTAAGTGATGAAGGCCGAACTGGTCTGACGGCGCTCGCCGGTCAGGCAGTCTTCCAAAAAGACATTGACCTCAACTTCCAAGGAGGTGTTAAAGGTGCGCGTGACAGAGGCTCGCAGGATAATCAATTGGCCGACCTTAATGGGATGCACGAAGTCCAGGTTGTCAACCGAGGCGGTGACCAACAGGCTGCGGCAGTGGCGGCAGGCGGAAATCGCTCCCACAATGTCCATCAGGTGCATTACCTTGCCGCCGAGGATGTTCCCAAGAGTATTGGCATCGTTCGGAAGAACTATCTCCACCATTTCCGTGAAGGAATCGGCGACCGTTTTGGCCTTCTGTTTCCTCATGCTTCGCTCTCTCGGGCGGCGCGGATACTCCCTCTCCAGCACGCCAGCCAACCTTGCCAGGCAAACTCGATTCCGCACTTGTGCCTGCCCAAGGCCTGCGAGGCTTCGTCTAAATTGGTTGCGTTGCTTATACTATTCGAGCCTTGGTGCAGATGCAACTCGAATCCGCAGCACCTGAGATGCCCGCGCTACACCGGCTCGCGGTAGGCCGGCTAGCGTGTTTTCTCATTTGCTCCAGCCGTTCTATAATGGCTTAGTAGTGATGGGCCGCGCGAGGCAGACATGGTTGTTAGCGTTCCTGCGCAGGAAAAACAGGCGGTAGCCTTGACCTCGGTACTTGCTGCCCTCCTGTTGATCGTGATGAAGCTGACCGTGGGCCTCTTGACGGGCAGCCTGGGCATCATTTCCGAAGCCATGCACTCCGGGTTAGACTTGGTGGCGGCGCTGGTGACGTATTTTTCCGTCCGCGTGTCCGACAAGCCTGCCGACCCGACCCACCCATTCGGCCACGGCAAAATCGAATCCCTCTCCGCGTTTGTTGAGACCACTCTTTTGTTCATGGCCTGCGCCTGGATCATTTGGGAAGCCATCCGAAGGCTCTTTTTTCATGATGTTCATGTCGAGCCGAGCGTCGCGGCCTTCGGCGTAATGTTTGTGGCCATCACCATTGACACGTTTCGATCCCGGGCGCTATTCCGGGTGGCGCGAAAATACAACAGCCAGGCGCTGGAGGCCGACGCGCTGCATTTCTCGACCGATGTTTACAGCTCGAGCGTGGTAGTTCTGGGGCTCATCCTGGTTTACCTTTCCAACCAGAGCAACCTCCACTGGCTGCGCAAGGCTGACCCGGTGGCCGCGCTGGTGGTGGCGGGAATCGTCGTCTACATCACCCTGAAACTTGGAAAACAGACGGTGGCAGCATTGGTTGACACTGCCCCGGAAGGCAGTTCGAGCTTGATTGCCGAAGCTGTCTCACGGGTTCCGGGAGTCCTGAGGCTGGAGCGCATCCGGACCCGCCAAAGCGGGCCACGCCTTTTTGTGGACTTGAGGCTGGCACTTCACAGCAACACATCACTCGAGCACGCCAAAGCGGTGGCGGATTTGGTGGAGTCCTCAGTCCACGAACTCTTTCCCGACTCCGACGTGATGATCCACACCACTCCCAGCGATCCCCCCACGGGAGATCTGGTGGAAAAAATCCGCTCCATCGCCAATCGCAGAAACTTCCAGGTTCATGAAGTGACAGCCTACGAAGTGAGGGGGAGCATCAACGTAATCCTGGATCTCGAGGTGGAGCCTAGTTTACGGCTGGACACCGCTCACGACCAGGCTACGGTGCTCGAGCAGGACATCAAACAAGGCCTCCCGGAAGTGCGCGAGGTCAACATTCACCTCGAGCCTTTCACCAAGAACGTGGAGGCGGTGAACGCCGTCCAGCTTACCCCGGCCGAGTTGGAATCCAAACTGATGGAAATCGCCAGAGAGATTCCGGGCGTCTTAGACTGTCACGACATCGAAGCGCACCAAGCCGCGGAAAGCCTGTTCGTCCGGTGCCATTGCACACTCCTGCCTGCCCTACCCATAGGCCGTGTTCATGACATTACCGAAGAGATCGAGTTTAGGATTCGACAGGCTTTCCCGCAGATCGTTCGAGTGAATATCCACGCCGAACCCAAGGGACAGAGCTAAAGGGCACCGCTGCGAACGGGCACACATCGCCACCGCTACAGAACGGGGCAGGCAGCAGGCAAAGGTATCCCCTCGGCCATACCATCTTAGGGCTTCGGCTGTTCCGCTGACTTGGGTTTGGAACTGGCAGGCCCAGCGGCATGCGTCCCAGCAGACGCGCCCGGCACGCCCGAAGGAACGGCGTCAGATGGGTTTGCTGCGTCGTAGAGGCGGACGATTTGCTCGGTCAGATCCACTTCCTTGGCCGCGTAATAGATCGGAACCTGGTCGCTTCCAATGATCAGGACAAAACCGTTTTGCCGCGCATAATCATCAATCTGTTTCACCATCTTCTGGCCGATGCGGCGAAACATATCGTTCCTGTCGGTTGCGAAGTCGGCTTGGGCATCCTCGGTGGTGCGCTTCAAAAGCTTCTGCTTCTCCTCCAGGTCCCGGTTCAGGCGCTGCTGCTCGTCGTCGCTAAGTGTGGCGGCCTGTTTCTGCAACTGGTCGGTGATGGCTTGGATGTCCTGCTGGAGCTTATTCACCTCTTGCTGGCGAGGCAGATACTTCTTCTGAAGCTCAGCCATCGCTTTCTTTCCCTCCCCCGTGCTCAGAATGGCCTCCTGAATATTGACGACCCCGATCTTGCCTGCGGTCCCCGCACCCTGACCGAGCAGAAGGGAGGGACAAATTCCCAGGCAGAGCAGAAGAGTAATCGTGGAAACTCGAGTCTTCATTCAATCTCCTTCAAATAAGTAGAGTTCTAATTGCGAACTACATTCTAACTCATTTCGCCTCTAAAAGGTGCGTACCACAGTGAACCCTACTCTCCCCTTGCGCTCCCTCAGGCGAAAACCGCGAAAGAGGTTCACCGCATCTTCATAGGTGGCCTGATTGGGAAACATGGTCTCGGGTGGCAGGACTTGGGGAGGGACCACCAACACGTTATCCTCCCGGAGCCAGTTATAGCCATAGAAGAGATGAAACGGCGCATTGACCACCGGCATGATCCATTGGAGATCGAGTCCCGTTGAGCTCCGAGGACGTAAATTGGTCGCGGAGATGATTTTGAGCCTTGCTGGCAGGGTAAAATACGGGTACTCGGTGGCCAATGTCTGGAGGGAAGGAATCGAGGTGTCAATTTGCAGTTGGTTTGTTCTCAAGACAAAAGCGCTTCCGGCGTCCACGAAAGGCGCCAAGGTGACCGGACCTGCAATCGGTATGTGGTATTCGAAATTAGTGATGACCTCCGTATCACCGCCGGGGTAGATTGGCGTGTAGTAGGGGAATTGGGTGAACGACCCGCACGTCGTTCCCTTCTGCCCATTGGCGCCGGTAGCCAGAATCGGATTGCCGTAGTTGTCGCGGTTACACACCTGGCCAGTCGACGGAAAGAAAGCCAAGGGGCTGATTGAACGGATGTCAAAACCCCGGAGGTCGTACTCGCCACCAATGTAGAAGCGCGAAAAGGGCGGGGGAACACGACCACCGTAGCCTTGGATGGATGAAACTAGAAAGTGCATTCCGAACGATTGCGGTTTCTCTGAACGTTTATTGCGCACGGGGTGGAAGTATTTGAATTCGAAGGACGGAGTAGCGGTGTAGACGTTGCCTCCCAAGCCGGAAATCATCAACCCGATAGAGAAGTACTTTCCCCGGCTGGGGTTCCAAGCATCATTGATGGTGTTATAAAGATAGGTGGGCATGATGGCACTGGACACGATGCCGCTCAGCGCCGAAGGGCCTGCCAACCCACGAAAATTGATAGCCTCGAAAAAGGACTGGGACGCCGCATTGAAGGCTTGCATGCTGCTATGAGAGTAGCTGTAGGTGAAACCCAGGCGCGCGAAAGTGCGCCGCAGGGGGTAGCTGGTAAATACCGTGAAACCTGCGGAATTCTGCTGGAAATTCTGCGCGTAATATTGGCCGTAGGGAGTGGTCTGGAGGGCTGTGGGGCTGACGCCGTAAGCCGCAGCTAAGTACCGGAGTTGGTCATAGCGGTAATCGCTACGATAGACCGTAAACCCCAAGGTCATGGGACGATCAAAAATGTACGGCTCAGTGAACCCAAACGAGTAGAGCTTCTGATAAGTTCCCCACTCCGTTTGAATGCTCAAGGTTTCACCCAGCCCCAGGAAATTGTTGGTGGCGTAATTGACCCCCACGAAGTTCCCCGCCAAGCCACTGACCCCGCCCGAAAACCCGATGGAGTTCTTGCCCTTTTCCTTGACCTTCATCGTAATATCAACCGTGCCGGTTTTGGCATCCTGGCTGATCTCGTAGTCCTCTTTCTTCACCGTGTCAAAAAATCCCAGTTGATTCACTCGGAGGACACTCAGGTCCCAGAACGAGGAGTTGAACATATCTCCTTCGCTCAGCAGCAATTCCCGGCGAATCACCTTGTCTCGAGTCTTGGTATTGCCGGAAAACTCAATGCGATGGACGATAAACTGCTTCTCTTCCTCGAAGTCCAACGCAAGGTTGATGACTTGCCGCTTGTTATCAGGCTCGATGTCGGGAGAAGCGGTGAAATTAATGTAACCGAACTGGCCATAGAGCTTGGTATAGTTCTCGATGGCTTTCCGAACCTTGGACAGCGCGAAGAGATCCCCTTCCTTGAGCCGCAGGACAGGCGCCAACTGTTTTTGCGTGAAGAGCTTGTTCCCGCGGATTACGAACCTGCCCAAGCGATACTGCAACCCCTCATCCACAGGAATCGTCAGATCCACTCGTTTGCCCCGGCCCCAACTGAAGAAGAAGAAGGGATAACGCCGCCGCGTGTCCACCATCTTCGTTTCCGGTTCTTTCGCCAGAGCGTAAAAGTAACCGTGGTCCCGGTAGAGGTCGCGGATGTTTTCAAGGTCGGCTTCAATCCTCTCCTTATCGTAAGTCTTATGGAACCAGTAGAACCAGGGTGGAGCACCGACAGATCGGGAATACTTCATGGCGCGGGCAAGTTGGGCGCCAGTGTAAACGTGGTTTCCCGTGAAGCGCACGCTCCCTACTTTGACCTTGGGGCCTTCCACCACCACAAACACCAGCGCCACGGAATTGGGCGGAATATTCCGCGTGCGGTGCCGGACGGTGGCAAACATCTTCCCATGCGCCGCCAGCATCTCCTGGATAACCACTTCAGCGCGTCTCACATTCACGTAATCATACTGGGATTGGATGGAGAGGCCGACCTTGCGCTTTTTGAATTCATCCAGCACGTCCGAGGTCGGAACGGTGCTTAATCCTTTGTAATCAATACTTCGGACCAACTTCTTTTCGCGCACATAGAAGACGATGTCCTTCCCGCCCTTCGGGGAATCGGTCGCTTCCAACCGAATGTCATCGAAGTAGCCCGTATTCCAGAGAGCCATGAAGTCGCGCTCGAGAATGTTCTCGTTATACACGTCGCCTTTGTGCGAGAAAATGCGGGCAGCCATAACCGCGCGCGAGATGCGTCGATTCCCCTTAAAATCAATCGACTGAATAGTTGCCGGACCGGTAGGCGGGGCTTGCGGCTGGGCAGGCGCCGCGGGATTGGTAAGTTCAGGAGCCTTCTTCTGAGGGGGCGCTTCCTTCGGCGTTTCGAGTTGGAGTTGCTGTGGGGGAGGCGCAGGCGGGGTCGGCGCGGGTTTGGCGGGCGGGTTCTGGGCTCGAAGCGCCGTGCCGGAAAGCAGGCTCAAGAGCAAGGCGACGAGTGCCAAACCCAACCGTGCCCTCTTTTGTTTACACGTGGCAGCGCTTCTCTTCAAGAAACGGTCTTCCCCCTGGTTTTGGATCGAGCTCACAGAGTCCGATGCCGGGAATTCACCAGAAGTTGGCCCGCAGACTCGGAACATTGTGTCATTGAGCCATTGAGCCATTTTTCCATTGTGGGATTAAGCGATTTTGGGCCAATGACTCGATCGCCCGATGGCCCAACTCCCAATGGCCCCGTGGCTCCACGAATCAATTCAATGGCCCAATGATGCAATGACCCGATGGCTCAATGACGGAATGTGACGGGCCGCACTAACGGAAGAGTGGCGTGGCCGCGACGAGCTTGTCATTCATCGACCGGTAGCAGAGGCCGTCGTTCTCCACCACGACTTCCAGAACAGATGGGGGTTGAATCTCCCCCTGGATCAACGCTTCCGAGAGCGGGTCTTCGACGTACTTCTGGAGCGCCCGGCGTAGCGGACGTGCGCCATAGGAACGGTCCTCACAAGTCTTTTCCAGAATCCATTGGCCCGCCTCTCGGGACAAGCTAATTGAAATGTTCTTGTGCTCCAGATTCTGGTTCATCTGTGTCACCAGGAGGTCCAAGATCTGTACCAGATCGTTGTCGGTGAGCGCATTGAACACAATGACCTCATCCAGCCGGTTGAGGAACTCCGGGTTGAACAGCCGCTTGACCTCGGCCATCACCATATCTTCAGCCTTGCGCTCACTCGCCCCCTCTGCCCCCGACTCAAACCCCAGGTGCGACCGCCGTTGCAGGTAGCGAGCCCCGATATTCGAGGTCATGATGAGGATGGTGTTCTTGAAATCCACGGTATTCCCCAGCCCGTCGGTCAGGTGCCCATCTTCGAAGACTTGAAGCAGAATGTTGAAGAGATCCGGGTGGGCTTTCTCAATTTCGTCCAGGAGTATCACGGAGTAAGGGGCGCGGCGCACCCGCTCCGTCAGTTGGCCGCCCTCTTCGTAACCCACGTATCCGGGGGGAGACCCAATCAGCTTGGAGACGGAGTGTTTCTCCATGAACTCCGACATGTCGAACCGAATCAACGCTCGCTCGCTCCCAAAAAGAAAGGCCGCGAGAGAACGGGCCATTTCGGTCTTGCCGACGCCGGTGGGTCCGAGGAAGAGGAAGGAACCCACAGGTCGGCCGGGGGGTTTCAGGCCGGCACGGGAACGGCGGATGGCCCTGGCCAGGGCGGAGATGGCGCGATCCTGGCTGATGATCCGCTTGTGCAGCTCCTCTTCCGTCCTCAGAAGTTTCGAACTCTCCTCTTCCTTAATCGAGCTCACCGGGACGCCCGTCCAGCGGGACACCACATCCTCAATGTCCTCGCGGGTCACGCTGCCCATGGCCGTTTCGTCGATATTGTATTTTTCCCGCAGGAGCCTGAGGTTTTCGCGCTCCTTTCGTTCTTCGTCCGAATAGAAGCGCGCCTTGTCGAATTCATGGTTGGCGATGGCATTTTCCATCCGGTGAACCACGAATTTGATGCGCTTCTGCACTTCGATCATCTCTTCGGGCAAGGAACTCTGCCGAAGCTTCACCCGCGCTCCCGCCTCATCAATCAGGTCCACGGCCTTGTCGGGAAGGAAGCGGTCAGGAATGTAGCGGCTGGAGTGGTAAACCGCCGAGCTTAGGGCCTCATCGGTGTAAGTGACGGCGTGGAACTTCTCGTAGCGGTCCTTGATTCCGAAAAGGATCTTGACGCCTTCGGCTTCCGTGGGAGGCGCAACCTTCACGGCTTGGAATCGCCGCTCCAGGGACCGGTCCCTCTCTATCGACTTCCGGTATTCCGCCGGGGTGGTGGCGCCGATGCACTGGATTTCACCCCTGGAGAGCGCGGGTTTCAGGATATTTGCGGCGTCCAGAGAGCCTTCCGCCGAACCTGCTCCCACCAGGGTATGAAGCTCGTCGATGAAGATGATCGCGTTCTGCGACTCCATCAACTCCTTCATGATGGTTTTCAGGCGTTCCTCGAATTGCCCGCGGTACTTGGTGCCCGCGACGATCAAAGAAAGGTCCAGCGCCAGAATGCGCTTGTCGGCGAGGAAGGAAGGCACATCGCCCTCCGCAATGCGCTGCGCCAAACCTTCCACGATGGCGGTCTTGCCCACACCCGGCTCCCCAATCAGAACCGGGTTATTCTTCGTCCGGCGGCACAGGATCTGGACCGCCCGCTCCAGTTCGGCATCGCGACCGATCAGGGGGTCGAGTTGGTTCTCCATCGCGCACTGGGTCAGGTCGCGGCTGAATTCGGAGAGCAGGGAGGTCTCCTTGGGGCGCGCTGCCGAAGACTTTTCGCTCAGTGCCCGGCTCAGCTCCTCGCGCAGCGCGGTGAGCCGCAGCCCGCGTTCATGCAACATCTCGGCGGCAAACGATTTGTCCTCCCGCAGCAATCCCAGCAGCAGGTGTTCCGTCCCGATATGTTTGTGCGAGAGGCGCTCCGCTTCTTCCGCCGAGAAGGCCAGCACGCGCTTGCACTCCTGGCTCAATGGCAGGTCCACAGAAGTCGAGACCTTCTCGCGAACGGGGGTGCGTCCCTCAATTTGTTTCCGGATGGACTCAATCGAAGCGTGGGAGCGCAGGAAACGGTTCGTCAGCGCTTTATCTTCACGCAGCAATCCCAACAGCAGATGCTCGGTTTCAATATAGGGGCTGCCAAATTGGCTGGCTTCGTAGCGGGCGAAAAAGATTACGCGCCGTGCCTTTTCCGTGTACCTCTCAAACATAGCTCCTCAGTTCTCTTGGGAACCCTCGCACGAGTTTCTAACCTACCCGCGGGTCAGGCGGTGATTGATTTATCGGAACTGCCGTGTCCGCCAGCTTCCCATTGGCCAAGCGTAAGATTCGCTGCGCACGCCGGGCCAAGTCCGGATTGTGGGTTGCCAAGACCGAAGTCAAACCATGACCGCGGTGCAGTTTCTCCAAGAGCTCAATGACCCGCTGGGCAGTGCGTTGGTCAAGGCTGCCGGTCGGCTCATCGGCCAGCAGCACCACCGGCTGATTGGCCAAGGCCCGGGCCAAAGCGACCCGCTGTTGCTCGCCCCCCGAAAGCTCACCCACACGCCGCGCGCCAGCATTCGCCAGCCCTACTTCGCCCAGCAATTCCCTGGCGCGCCCCCTGGCCAACGATAAGTCACGCCCGCTAATCAACTGGGGTATCACTACGTTTTCGAGCGCGCTGAATTCCGGAAGGAGGTAGTGCATCTGCCACACAAAACCCACGCGCAGATTGCGATAGGCAGCGCGTTCCTCCTGGCGAAATTCACTTACTCTCTGCCCTTTGAAGTATACCTCACCACTCGTCGGAGTGTCCAGCGCAGCGAGGAGATGGAGCAGCGTCGTTTTGCCCGTTCCCGATTCACCCACCAGGGCGACGAACTCTCCCTCGCGAACCTCCAGATTCAGATCGTCGAGGACCACAATCTCCTCGTTGCCGGACCGGAACACCTTTGTCAGCTTGTCAGCACGTAAGAGCGGGCTATTAAGAGATTGAGTCATTGAGTCATTTTGCCATTGATTTATTGAGTCATTGAGTCATTGGGTCATTGAGCCATCTAGCCATTGAGCCATTGAGTGATTGGGCCATCGGACCATTGCCCGGTTTTCTTTCAATGACTCAATGGCTCGATGACTCAATGACCCAGTCAGCCAATGACTCAATAATTTCATTCATACCGTAGAATTTCCACAGGGTCCAGCCTGGCCGCGGATAGTGACGGATAAAGCGTGGCCAAGAAGCTGATGCTGAGCGCCGCCAAGGTAATCCAAACTCCATCCCACGGGCGAGCATGAAAGGGAACCGAGGCTAAGGCGTAAACGTCCGCCTGGAGCGGGATCAGCTTGTAACGGCCCCCCAGCCAGGAAGTCCCATAACCGAGAACAAGCCCCAGCAGGCTCCCCAAGGCGCCGATGAGGAGCCCATGCAGGGTGAAGATGGCCCACACCTGCCTCTTCCTGGCGCCCATGGACATTAGCACGGCAATATCGCGGTTCTTCTCCATCACCATCATGGCCAGAGTAATGAAGATATTGAGGGCAGCGACCACCACGATCAGGCCAATGGTCAGGATGGTCACCAAGCGCTCCAGGCGCAGGGCGCTGAGCAGGGAGCGGTTCTGCTCCATCCAGGTGGTGGTTTCAAATCCCTTGCCGGCGGCCTCGCGAATTTGCTCGGCCACGGAGCCAGCCTGGTAGATGTTGTCAATCTTGAACTCAATCACGGAAACTACATCGGCCAGATCAAACAGGCGTTGTGTCGCAGGAAGGTTGGTAAACGCCCAGGTGGCGTCGAAGTCATAGAAGCCGGAGTCAAACACGCCCACGACTCGGAAGTGGCGGAATTTGGGAACCACCTCCAGGGGAGTCATATAACCCTGGGGGCTGGTGATGAGGATGGTGTCGCCCACATACGCCCCGAGCGACTTGGCCAACTCCTTGCCCACAATGATGGGGTCAGCATCAGCAAACGTCTGCGAAAGGCCCGCGAGTGTCCCCTCCCGTAGCTTCAGAAGAAGGTCGCCGACGCGAATTTCACGCTGCGGATCAATGCCTTTCAGGACTATGCCCGAGGCACGGGAATGAAAAGAAGCCAGGACTTCTCCGTAAAGCGCGGGAGCACACGCTGACACATGCGGCAGACGGCCGAGTTGCGCACTTAACGCTTCGTAGTCCTTGATTCCGTCGTTCTTGGAGCGTAGAAGGTTGATGTTGGCGGTAGCGCCCAGCAGGCTCTTTTCCATTTCCTCACGGAAACCGTTGTTAATCGCCAACGCCACAACCAACGCGCATACGCCTGCCATGACCCCTAGAATCGAAATCACGGTGACCACGGAAATGACCGATTGTCTCCGCTTGGCCTTCAGGTATCGCAGGGCTACGAACGTCTCAAATCGCATACACAGCCAACAATATCAAGTTTCGTGTCCGACATGGAAGTAGATAAGCTGTCAGCCGATTTGGCTATCAGCCGTCAGCGATCAGCTCTCAGCCTCGCGGCCCTGAACCCGCTCCCCCGCAGGGTGGAGAGGAATATAGAAACTCCATCCCTCGCCCCCTTGGGGGAGAGGGTGGACCATACCGGCGTTTTCTTCAGCCGGAGCGGGCCGGGTGAGGGGATCCCCGCCCCCAGCGGCCAAGGATCACAGCTCAAATGTCGTCCAAGCTGCGCAGTTGATAGCTGACGGCTGACCGCTGATAGCTTCAGTACGTCGCTCGCCCGCCCGAAATGTCGTAGCACTGCCCTGTGGTGAACGAGGCCTCCGACGAAACCAGAAAATGAACCAGCGCCGCCACCTCTTCAATCGTCCCCGTGCGCCGCATGGGAATCTTACTGACCATGTACTCGACGGTCTGCGGCGCGATAGTATCAAGGATCTTCGTCCTTACCACCCCGGGGGCAATGCTGTTCACGGTGATGTCGCCTTGGCCGGCAACCTCTTTGGCGAGGGCTTTGGTGAGCGCAATGACCCCCGCCTTGCTGCTCGAGTAAGGAACGAGGGTGGGATTTCCCTCCTTGCCGGCCACCGAAGCCACGTTCACGATTCGGCCGTACCGCCGTGCCAGCATTTCGGGAATCACGGCGCGGCAGATCAGGAAGACGCCCTTAAGGTTCACCGCATAAACACGGTCCAGGTCGTCTTCTTGCAATTCCCAGAGTGGTGCCGTCTTGCCCGTGATTCCCGCATTGTTCACGACGATGTCGATGGGCCCCAATGCTTCCCGCACCCGGGCGATGGCGCCCTGCACGCAAAGCGCGGATGAAACGTCGCACTTCACGGCCATTCCTTCAATCGACTTGGCAACGGACTTCGCCGCTTCTTCGTTCAGGTCCAGAACAACCACTTTTGCCCCGGCGGCGTGCAAACGTGTGGCGATCCCTTCGCCGATACCCTGCCCCCCACCCGTCACCACGGCGATACGATTCTTCAAGCTGAAGAAATCCTGTTGCTCCATTTTGCTTCCCTTCCCTCGCCCGCGTCTCGACCTCGACGATGACTCAGCGCTCGCCGAGGCACTCGGCGAAGTGGACTTTACATCATTTCGGTTGAATCATGAAGCCACTTATTTTGCGTTTCGACCTTGCTCAAGGCCGCGCCGTAGCGTTGACGCTGAGCGGAGGACGGCAAGCCGTCCCCCTACAAACCGAAGGGTAGGGCTTGCCCAGGCTCGTCCAAATTGGCAGTAGCGGCTGGTTGCCGAGGCGGCTCTGCCGTCCCGCTGTGCGGAAGGGCTCTGCCCTTCCGGCCCAACTTGCCCTTTTTCTTCCTTCGCCACGCCGCCGGAAGGCTGAGCCTTCCGGCGGCACGGAGGGGTTTGGTTAGTGGGCACACCGCCGGAAAGGCGCAGCCTTTCCGCAGAGCAGGCGGCAGAGCCGCTGGCCGCGCTCTAGTGCCACAGCCTGATTTGGACAAGCGTATGGCCTGCCCTACCCTCGCCGGCGGTCGACCCACCCTCTAAAGCCCTACTGTGGTAGGCTTGTTCGGCGCCGAATAGATTGGGTAGATTGGAGAAATTGCAATGGCAACGATGGGTTTAACTGAATATGAACAAGCAAGCCCCGAAGTGCGGGCCGTCTATGACGATATCATGGCCACCCGCAAGACGGATCGGGTGAACAATTTCTGGAAGGCCATTGCCCGCGATCCAAGCACGCTGCGCCGCACTTGGCAGAGTGTGAAAGAGATTATGCTCGCGGGCTCCTTGGACGCGCTCACCAAAGAGATGATCTATGTGGCCGTCAGTGTCACCAATCAGTGCAACTATTGCATCGCCTCGCACACGGCCGCGGCCCGCAAGGCAGGCATGACAGATTCCATGTTCGCCGAACTCATGGCCGTGGTCGGTATGGCCAATGAAACCAACCGCCTCGCTGCCGGGTACCAAGTCGAGATCGATGAGCAGTTCAGGACCTAGTGACAAGTGACGAGTGACAAGTGCCGAGCCGGAGTCAACAGTCGGAAGTCGCTTGTTGCCGACCTCCCGCCTGGTCATCACTGACACCTGAAACCTCACACCTGCACTTCTGCTCGTCACTCGTCACTCGCCACTCGTCACTGCACTTAGGGCTCGATAACCGTGCCTAATACGCGAAGGAACGCGGCAAGCCATGCCGGATGAGCAGGCCATGCCGGGGCCGTGACAAGGTTTCGATCCGCGACCGCTTCATGCATGTGGAGCTCAAGATAAGCGCCGCCCGCCGCCACCACCTCCGGCGACACGGCGGGATAGCAGCTGCAAGTTTGGCCCTTCAAAACCCCGGCGGCGGCAAGAATCTGCGCCCCATGGCAGATAGCCGCAATGGGCTTGCCGGCGTCGCTGAAGTGCTGCACCACCTCGATTACCTTCTTGTTCAGGCGGAGGTATTCGGGCGCGCGCCCGCCCGGTATTAACAGAGCATCGTAATCCTCCGGCTTCACCTCCTCGAAGCTGGCGTTCAAGGTGAAGTCATGCCCCCGCTTCTCGCTGTAAGTTTGATCGCCTTCGAAGTCGTGGATGGCCGTGCGGACCGTTGCCCCTGCTTTCTTGTCCGGGCAGACTGCATGAACCGTGTGCCCAACCATTTGCAAAGCTTGAAACGGCACCATGACTTCATAGTCCTCGACGTAGTCCCCAACCAGCATTAGGATCATCTTTCGGGCCATTTTGGATCTCCTCCTCAAAGCTTTCAGCCAATCAGAAATACCCGTATTTCAGCCAGGCGTCCATTATATCTTTTCCCCGAAACACCCAGGTCCGCTCGTTCACTCTTTCCACGCCCTCGCGTTGCTCGTAATTCCTGGCCGCAGTCGGGGTGAATTCTACTTTCATTTCCACAGGGCCCGCTATCTTGTAAGGTTTGAACTCCGCCAGTCGCTGCATCGCTCGTTGCGCCTTCTCCCGGATCAGTGCGCAGGCGGCGGGGTGTGAAAGCATGTAACCTGCGGTACGGCTGACCCCGCTCTTGACCTCAGCGCACTCCGCTTCTGGAACCAAATCGTGGATTTCCTTGCATGCCGCGGTATCGCCGGA
>Ga0187784_10002110_pt1 | contig 15889 bp, 14 predicted proteins | sample 1015_SJ02_MP15_2_FD_132964 | JGI IMG/M metagenome (GOLD analysis project Ga0187784, IMG submission 132964) | Tropical peat soil microbial communities from peatlands in Department of Meta, Colombia - 1015_SJ02_MP15_20_MG | ecosystem: Environmental > Terrestrial > Soil > Wetlands > Peat | place...
TGAAGGTTGATCACCGAGACTTCCATCGGCCGCACGCCTCGTTCAAACGCGCCGAAGGGACAGCGTCCCGTATCGCCGAGGAGGTTCGTCTCACGATGCGTCGACACCTCCCGCTCAATTGCGATTGCGTTCCGCCCGTAGGCACGGGCCCAGAGCCGGACCTCATGCATTCGGAACATCCGGTCACGGCGTGAGCCGGGGCCGGGCCTGCGCCGTGGACCAGAACTGCGACGCCCCGAGCCGATTGGCAATCGGGGATCACGACGCGGCCCGTTACGGCACCCGTCCCTCCATGAGCTCGCGAAGACGGTGCAACACGCGGTCGCGCATCGCGTGCCGGCGCGGCACTACGAGTATCGTGTCGTCGCCCGCGACGGTGCCGACGACGTCCTCCCACTGCATCTCGTCGATCGCAGCCGCGACCGCGTTCGCCCGGCCCGTGAGCGTGCGGATGACGACCAGTTCCTCGCCGGTCTCGGTCGACAGAACGTACTCAGTCACGGCGTGTTGGAGACGACGGAGCACGTCGCCCGGAGACGGCCTCTCCGGTGCCACGTAGTGCGAGCGGCCGTTGGCCCACGGCACCTTCACGAGCCCCATCCGCTTGATGTCTCGCGACACCGTCGCCTGGGTCACCGCGAGCCCCTGTTGTCGCAGTAGGTCGACCAACTCCTCCTGCGTCTCGACCGGCTGTTGGCCGAGGATCTCGCGAATCCGCCGCTCGCGCTCGGCGCGGGTGGACTCGCGGCCGACTGGCGGGATCGCGGAGGAGAGGGAGCGGCGCGAGGATCCCGGCGTCATCGGCTTATCTCCCTCGCCGGGGCCCGGGGTCCGCTGCGGCCGCCGCCTCGCGTTCGACGGGCGACGCGGGTAACGCCGACAGCCACGAGAGGTTCTCAGCGATCACGGTGCGCGCCGCGCCGAGCTGCTCCGCGACACGCTCGGGGGCGGTGCCCCCGTCGGAGCGTTTGTTCGCCACCGCACCTGCGGGCGTCGCCAGCGCAGCGCCGTCCTCCAGCGACGCGCTGAACCGCCGGTACTCCTCCGCCGACAGCTCCCACAGCTCGCGCCCCTGGTCCTGCGCGTAGAGAACGATGCGCCCGACGAGCTCGTGCGCCTCACGAAACCGCATGCCCCGGGTGACAAGCGCGTCGGCGAGCTCCGTCGCACCCATGAGGCCGCCGCGCAGATGCGCGCTGATCCGATCCGTGTTGAACCTGATGCCGTGCAGCACCAGCCCCATTGCCTGGAGGCTCGCATGGGCCGTGTCCACGGCATCGAAGACCGCTTCCTTATCCTCCTGCATGTCGCTGTTGTACGCGAGCGGCAAGCCCCGCAGCATCGACAGCAGGGTCACCAGGTCTCCCGTCACCCGCGAGACCTTGCCGCGAATGAGCTCGGCGGCATCGGGATTCTTCTTCTGCGGCATGATCGAGCTGCCCGTGCTGATCGAGTCGGACAGCTCCACAAACCCGAACTCGGTCGTCGACCACAGCACGATCTCGCCGGCGAGGCGCGAGAGGTGGGTCATCAACAGCGCGGCGGCCCCGGTGAACTCGACCGCAAAATCGCGGTCGGCGACGGCGTCGAGGCTGTTCTCGGCCACTCGTGAAAACCCCAGCAGCGATGCCACGAGCGCTCGGTCGATCGGATACGACGTCCCGGCCAGCGCCGCCGCCCCGAGCGGGAGCACGTCGGTCCGGCGGAACACATCCCGCAGCCGGCCGACGTCCCGCTGCAGCATCCACAGGTACGCCAGCAGGTGATGGGAGAGCAGCACGGGCTGCGCGCGCTGGAGGTGCGTGTACCCCGGGAAGATCACCGACGGGTGCGCCTCCGAGAGCGCGAGCAGGACCTGCTGCAGCGCCACCGTGCGACCGACCAGCTTCACGATTTCGGTCTTGAGGTAGTAGCGGAGGTCGGTCGCGACCTGATCGTTGCGGGATCGTGCCGTATGCAGCCGCCCCGCGGGGTCGCCGATACGCGCGCGTAGGACGGTCTCGACGAAGGTGTGAATGTCCTCGGCGCCGTCGATCGAGAGCACACCGGCGTCAATCTCGGTGAGGATTTCACGGAGCCCGCGGACCATCGCATCCGCATCGTCCTGCGGCACAATCCTGCGCCGCCCGAGCATCGTCGCGTGGGCGATGCTGCCGAGAATGTCGGCCCGGTACAGCCTACGGTCGAACGGCAGCGAGGTCGTGAATGCGGCGATGGTGGGGTCGAGATCACCCCGAAACCGCCCGCCCCACAGGCGCGCCGCCATGGGGTCCTCGGGCCGCGGCCGCTTCGGCTCCGCCACGACGGCCTACCCCCGGGGCGCGCCCGGCCGGGGCCGGCCCGCCGGCGCTTCGATCGGCAGCGGCGAGGCGTCGCGTGTGAGGTCTGGGTTCACGGCAGCGAACACCTTAGCCGGCAGGCCGAACAACCGGATGAAGCCCGCGGCGTCCTTTTGATCGTAGCCCTCGCCCCGGCCGAACGTCGCCAGGTCGTGGCTGTAGAGCGACGCCGCCGCCTTTCGTCCGACCACCGTGCACGCGCCCTTGAACAGCTTCACCCGCACGATCCCGGTCACCGTTTCCTGGGCCGCCGCCGCAAACGCGTCGAACGCACGGCGGAGCGGCGAGTACCACAGACCATTGTAGACGAGCTCCGCGTACCGTGGCGCGATCAGCGCCCTGTAGTGCTGCGTGTCCCGGTCGAGCGTAATCGTCTCGAGGTGATGATGCGCCTCCATCAGGACGGTGCCCCCGGGCGTCTCGTACACACCGCGGCTCTTCATCCCGACGAGGCGGTTCTCGACGAGGTCGGCGCGTCCGACGCCGTGCGCGCCCGCGCAGCGATTCAACGTCTCGATCAGCGTCACCGGATCGAGCGCCTTGCCGTCGATCGACACGGGGATCCCGCGATCGAAGCCGATCTCGAGATACTCGGGAGTATCCGGCGCCTTCGTCGGATCCACGGTCAGCCGGAACATGTCCGCCGGCGGCTCCGCCCACGGGTCCTCAAGGATGCCGCTCTCGAAGCTCAGGTGCCAGAGGTTCTGATCCATGCTGTATGGTTTCTCTCGGGTGACCGGCACCGGCACGCCATGCGCCTTTGCGTAGTCGATCTCCTCCTCACGGGAGCCGAGCGCCCACTCCCGCCACGGAGCAATCACCGTGAGGTGGGGGGCGAGGGCCTGGTACGCCAGCTCGAAGCGGACCTGATCGTTGCCCTTGCCCGTGCAGCCGTGTGCCAGCGCGTCGCAGCCCTCTGCGAGCGCGACTTCGACCTGAACCCGCGCAATCAGCGGCCGGGCGAGGGACGTCCCGAGAAGGTAGCGGCCCTCGTAGATCGCGTCGGCACGGAGCGCCGGGTAGATGTAGTCCGTCACGAACAGCCGGCGGACGTCCACCACGTGCACGGCGTCGGCGCCGCTCTTCTTCGCCTTGCTTCGCACCTCGTCGAAGTCATCGCCCTGACCGACGTCCGCGACCACCGCGACCACACGGCAGCCGCCGTATCGCTCCTTCAGCCATGGGATGATGACGGACGTGTCGAGCCCCCCGCTGTACGCGAGTGCCACGCGCCTGGGTTGCGCCATCGTGCTCACCTCATCTTCCCGCCGGCTTCCCGGCCGGGGTGTCGGCGACCTGGGCCTGCTCGGCGAGAACGCTCCCAAGGATTCCGACCGCTTCGTCGATGTCCTGCCGGGTCACGATCAGCGGCGGCACGAACCGGATCACCGTGGGCCGCACGCTGTTCACCAGCAGGCCGCGCCGGAGGCACGCCGCGACGACGGGGTCCGACGGGATGCCGAGCTCCATCGCGACCATCAGCCCGCGGCCGCGGACCTCCTTGATTACCGGCATCGTCTCGGCCAACTTCCACAGCCGGCTCATGAAGTAGTCGCCCATCGCCGCCGCGTTGGCGACCAAGTTCTCCTCGTTGATCGTCCGGATCACCGCCGCAGCGGTCGCGCATGCGAGCGGGCTGCCCCCGAACGTGGTGCCGTGCGTTCCGGGCTGCAGGACCTCCATCAGCGGCGCCCGGGCGACGATCGCTCCGATCGGGAAGCCACCCCCGAGCCCCTTCGCGAGCGTCACGATGTCGGGCGTCACGCCCGCGTGCTGGTACGTGAACCACTTTCCGGTTCTCCCGAACCCGCACTGGATCTCGTCGAACACGAGCACGAGTCCGCGTTCGTCACACAACCCGCGCAGGCCCCGAAGGTAGTCGTCGCGGGCGACGTGGATGCCGCCTTCACCCTGCACCGGCTCGATCATGACCGCGGCCGTGCGCTCCCCGACCGCCCGCTCGACCGCCCCCAGGTCGTTGAACGGCACCCCAACGAACCCCGGCACGAGCGGTTCGAATCCCTCGTGATACTTCGGCGTCAACGTGGCGGACAGCGCTCCCATCGTCCGGCCGTGGAACCCGCCGCCCGCCACGATGATCTCGTACACGTCCGTGCCCCGCAACGCGCGCCCGCCCTTGCGGGCCAGCTTGATGGCCGTTTCGCACGCTTCCGCGCCGCTGTTGCAGAAAAGTGCGCGCCCGTCCGGAATCTCCGTCACTTCGACCAACAGGCGTCCGAGCTCGGCCTGTTCGGGAATGTGGAAGATGTTTGACACGTGGATCAGCGTCGCGGCCTGCCGCTGGATGGCCTCGACGTGCTTCGGGTGACAGTGGCCGAGCACGTCCACGGCGATGCCCGCCAGAAAGTCCAGGTACTGCTTGCCCTCGAGGTCCCAGAGACGCATGCCGCGTCCCTCGCGGAACGCGACCGGCGCCCGCCTGTAGTTCGGCGCCAGGACCTTTGCACTCAACTCGACGACATCGCTCGTGGTCATCGCTCACCTCCAGAACGACAGCGATCCAATGGGCTTCTCGCGGTCAGGGCACGAGCATCGTGCCGATTCCACGCTCCGTGAACAACTCGACGAGGAGGGCGTGCGGCACCGTGCCGTCGATGATGTGGGTGCTCGGCACCCCGCCGTAGAGCGCCGCGAGACACGCCTCGACCTTCGGAATCATCCCCCGGCTGATGACGCCCTGTTCGATCAGCGCCCGAGCGTCCTCGGCCCGCAGCTCAGAGATGAGCCGGCGCTCGCCGTCGTAGTCTCGGTACACGCCGGCGACGTCGGTCAAGAGGATGAACTTGCTCGCGCCGACCGCGACGGCCAGTGCGCCGGCGGCGGTGTCCGCGTTGAGATTGTAGCTCGCTCCGTCGTCTCCGATTCCAAGTGAGGCGACCACCGGAATGTACCCGTCGTCGCTCAACTTCATCACCAGCTCCGGGTTCACGGCCTGGATCTCGCCCACCTGCCCGAGATCCACCTCGCCTTGGCGCTTGCGCGCGACGAGCATGCGCCCGTCCTTGCCGCTGATCCCGACGGCCTGCCCCCCGGCCCTCAGAATCGCCGCGACGAGCGCCTTGTTCGCTCGGCCGCCGAGGACCATCTCCACGACGTCCATCGTCTCGGCGTCAGTCACACGGAGCCCGTCGACGAATGAGGACGTCTTGCCCATCCGCTCGAGGACGCGCGTGATCTCCGGACCGCCCCCGTGGACGAGCACCGGGTGGACGCCCGCCGCCTTGAGCAGCGCGAGGTCCTCCGCGAGCGTGCTGTCCCGGCTCATCTCGAGCACGCTCCCGCCGAACTTCACGACCGCCATCTTGCCCTTCCACGCGCCGACGTATCGCAAGCCCTGGGCGATCACCCGGCCCTGCGCCGTGACCGACGAGTTCAGCGCGTCAGGAGATGTATCCGGCATTTTCTTTGACATATCCCTCCGTCAAATCGCACGTCCAGACGGTGGCCTCTCCCTTGCCGAGCATGAGATCCACGACCACCTGCACCTCTTCGCCGCCCAGGTAGCGGACAACTTCGTCGAGCGTCTCCCGGTTGCCGACGCCCGTGCCGCGCTCCGCGACCAGGATCGGCCCGATGCGCACCGACGTCCGCTCGGGCTGCATCTCCGCGCCCGAATAGCCTACCGCAGCCAGGACGCGCCCCCAGTTGGGGGATCTCCCGTACACGGCCGTCTTCACGAGCGGCGAGGCGGCAACAGCCATCGCCGCTTGGTGGGCGTCCTCGTCGTTCTGCGCTCCGCGAACGACCACCTCGATCAACTTCGTCGCGCCTTCGCCATCGCGGGGAATCATCTTGGCCAGCGTGACACACAGGGTGGTGAGCCCGGCTTCGAACGCGTCGAGGGCCCCCCCCGCGCCTGTGATCTCGGGCACGCCGGCTTCGCCGTTGGCCAGGAGCAGCATGGTATCGTTCGTGCTGCGGTCACCGTCGATGGTGATGCGGTGATACGAGAGATCCGCCGCCCGCTTGAGGGCCGCCTGCAGTACGGCGGGAGCCACGGCGGCGTCGGTCGTCAGCACCGCGAGCGTCGTGGCCATCTGCGGATGGATCATCCCCGCGCCCTTCGTCATGCCTCCGATCGTCACGATCTGATCGCCCACCTCGATCTGAACCGCGGCGGTCTTCGGCATCGTGTCGGTCGTCATGATGGCCTCGGCCGCGCCGCTCCCATCCGGGCCCAGGCTGCGCGCCGCGTCCGGGATCCCGCGCCGCAACGCCTCCATCGGCAGCGGGTGCCCGATGACACCGGTGCTGCACACGTAGACGAGATCTTCCGAGATCTCGAGGCGTTCCGCCGCAAGCTGCCCCATCTCACGTGCGTCCCGCAGTCCCTGCTCGCCGGTGCACGCGTTGGCGTTGCCGGCGTTCAGGACGACGGCCTGCCCGCGCCCCGAGCGGATACGCTCCATGTCCAGCAGGACCGGCGCCGCCTTCACCCGGTTCGTGGTGAAGATCCCCGCCGCCGCGGCCGGCATACGCGAAAACACGAGCGCGAGGTCCTTCTTCTGCGGTTTCAGACCGCAATGGACGCCTGCGGCCAGAAACCCCTGCGCCGACGTGACACCCCCCTGGATCAACCTCGTGACCCGCTGGCTCATGCCAGGGCTGCCTCCTTTCCGAGGTGTGCTACGGGTATAGCCCCGGGATCCGGAGCCCCAGCGTTTCCGGCAGACCAAACATCACGTTCAAGTTCTGGACCGCCTGCCCGGCGGCACCCTTCCCGAGATTGTCGAGCGCGGCAATCGCGATCGCGGTTGCGGTGCGGGCGTTCACGCGCACGGCCAGATCACAGTAGTTGCTGCCCATCGTCGCCTTCGTCTGCGGTAACCCGCCGTCGGCCAGGACGCGCACGAACGGAGCGCCGGCATACATCTCGCGGTACAGCCCCTCCGCCTCCGCCGCGTCGAGCGCCCGGACGAGCCTGGCGTAGGTCGTAACCAGGATCCCCCGCGTCATCGGCACAAGATGCGGAACGAACGTCACCCGCACCTCGCACCCGCTCTGGGCGCTCAACTCCTGCTCGATCTCCGCGGTGTGATTGTGGTTCGGCACGCCGTACGCACGGACGTCCTCGTTTGTCTCCGAGTATCGAAAGCCGCCGCCCGCACCGCCCCGGCCGGCCCCCGACACGCCCGACTTCGCGTCGATCACAATACCCTCGGGGGCTACCGCACCGCCGCGCAGCAACGGAGCCAGCGCGAGAAGCGCGGCGGCCGGGTAGCAGCCCGGATCCGCCACAAGCCTCGCGCCTCGGATCTCGCCGCGGTGCAGTTCCGTCAACCCGTACACCGCCTCGAGCAAGTAGCGGGGCGCCGCGTGTTCAAACCGGTACCACTCAGGATACAGTGACGCGTCCCGCAGCCGGAAGTCCGCCCCGACGTCGATGACGCGCGCGCCCCGCTCGAGCAGTTCCGGCACGATCGACACCGATGCTCCGCTCGGCAGGGAGACAATCACCAGGTCGGAGTCGGCGGCGGTCACCGCGGCGTCCAGGGGCTCGGTCACGAGGTCCACGAACCCCCGGAGGTTGGGGTACAGGTCCGCGATGGGCTGTCCTGCGCGGCTTTCCGCCGTGACACGGACCAGGCGCACCTCGGGGTGCGTGGCGAGCAGCCGCACGGCCTCCGCACCGCCGTATCCCGAGGCTCCGACCACGCTGACCCGAACCGGCATCCCGCCTCCCACCCGTTTCGAATAATTATACTGACACATGAATAAAGTTGCAAGGGCGGCGCGGCGAAGCCACGTCGCGAGGGACTGCGCGGCGCGACCGACGGGCCGGACGGGGGAAGCGATCGCGAAGAGTCGAGGCCGTCGAGTGACGGCATCGCGAGTGCGCCGCGCGCAGTCGGCGCGGGCAAGGCGAACGGCGTCTCGACGGGCTTCGGTGTGGAGGCGGGGTCGGCAAGGCGAAACCCGCGCCGCGTCACCCTGTGGTGCGGCGCGCCTTCGCCCTGGTGATCCTATTCGTACCGGAGCGCCACGATCGGGTCGAGGGCCGCTGCGCGCTGAGCCGGGTAGAAGCCGAAGATGACGCCCACGAGCATCGACGACACGAATCCCAGCAGGATCGAGAACGGCGAGACGATCACCGGCCAGTGGCCGAGCGCGGAACTGCCCTGCGCCGTCCCGACCCCGATCGCGATGCCGATCAAGCCGCCCAGAGATGCGAGCGTCAGCGCCTCTACGAGGAACTGCAGCAGGATGTCACGCCCGCGCGCGCCCACGGCCATGCGCAGCCCGATCTCCCGCGTCCGCTCCGTCACGGACACCAGCATGATGTTCATGATCCCGATCCCGCCGACGACGAGCGACACGACCGCGATCCCGGCCAGCAGCAGCGCCTGCGTCTGTGAAGTCGCGAGGCGCACCTGTTGGACGTCGGCGATGTTGCGGATCGTGAAGTCGTCCGGCTGCGCGACGGTCAGGTGGTGCCGGAGCCGAAGCAGCCGCTCCGTGGCGTCCACGACCGAGGGCACCGCCTCGGGAGTGTCGGCCGACACGAAGATGGTCTGCACCCACGTCTGCCCGGTCAGGCGGTCCAGCAAGGTCGTGATAGGCACCAGCACGATGTCGTCCTGGTCCCGGCCGAATCCGGACTGCCCCTTGGGTGCCAGCACCCCGATCACCTTGAACGGCACGTTCTTGACCACCACGGTCGACCCGACTGCTCCACCGTCGGGGAACAGGTTCTGCTCCACGGTGTTGCCGAGCACGGCCACCTTTGCCCGTTGATCCACCTCGGCCTGAGAGAAGAACCGCCCTTGGGCCACCGACCAGCTCCGAACGGTCGTGTAGGACGGGCTCGTCCCCCCGACCGCCGTGTACCAGTTGGAGCCTCCGGCGACCACCTGGGCGCTCGTCTGCGAGTATGGGGCGGCACCGGCGACGTCCGGGACGGTCTGCGCGATCGCGGCAATATCGGGCAACTGGAGCGTCGTGCGGCTGCCCGTTCCCAGGCTGACGCCGCCGCTCGATATCGCGCCGGGAATCACGACCACCAGGTTGGCCCCAAGGCTCTCGATCTGCGCCAGCACGGCCGCCTGCGCCCCCGCCCCGATCGCCATCGACGTGATCACCGCGCCCACGCCGATGATGATCCCCAGCATTGTCAGCACCGACCGCGTAATGTTCCGCCGCAGCGCCTGCCAGGCGATGCGGAGCAGGTTGGCGAGATTCATACCCGGGCCTCTCCGGAGGAAGCCGCCCGCAGAGCGCCTTCACGGACCGCAGGGGCCACCGCCTCTGCTGACGGCCGGTCGTCGATGATCAACCCGTCCTTGAACGTTACCACACGCTCGGACCAAGCTGCGACGTTCGCGTCGTGGGTCACCAGCACCACGGTGATCCCCTGGTCGCGGTTGAGCCGGCGAAACAGCGTCATGATCTCCACGCTGCTCGCGCTGTCGAGATTCCCCGTCGGCTCGTCGGCCATCAGCAACGGCGCCCCGTTCGCCATCGCACGCGCGATCGCCACCCGCTGCTGCTGCCCACCCGACAACTCGCTCGGCCGGTGGTCCCGCCGGTCGCCGAGTCCCACCTGTTCCAGCAGCTCTTGTGCCCGCCGCACCCGGGCCTCCCGTGGCACCCCCGCATACAACAGCGGCAACTCCACGTTCTCCTGCGCCGTCGTCCGTGGGAGCAGATTGAAGCTCTGAAACACGAACCCGATCCGCCGGTTCCGCACCAGCGCCAGTTCGTCGCCCCCGAGCCGCGAGACCTCCTGACCCGCCAGCCGGTACGACCCCGACGTCGGCCGGTCCAGACACCCCAACAGGTGCATGAACGTCGACTTCCCCGACCCCGACGGCCCCATGATCGCCACGAACTCCCCCGACCGAACGACCAGATTCACGCCCCCGAGCGCGTGCACCGCCGTGAGCCCCTCGCCGTACACTTTGGTCAGATCCCGCACGTCAATCATGGGCTCGCCATTGGCGGGATGCGACGGCCTCGGACCGGCCGGAGCGAGCTGCTGGGAAGCGCCCGTCATTGACCGCCTCCCTGGCTCCGGCCGCCCTGGCCCCCGCCCCCTTGACCACCTTGACCGCCTTGACTGCCCTGGGACTGGCCTTCTCCGGCCCCGCGCGCCCCGCCCCGTCGCTCGGCAACGATCACGGGATCTCCTTGCTGCAAACGGCCGCTCGAGACCTCGATGTTCTGGCCGTCGGACATCCCGATCACGATGCGTACCGGCGCGGGGCGGCCGCTACGGAGTACCCAGACAGTAACCGTGGACCCGGGCGCGCCGGCCACCGGCGGTCCCGACTGCTGTTGTTGGGAGGTCCCGGTCTGGGCCAGCACGAGCCCCCCGCCCGGCTGTTCTCCGCCTCCCCCACCCCTCGCGAGAGGCCGGTACAGCACGGCCGCCGTGGGCACCGCGAGCACGTGGCTGCGCGTCCCCGTGTCGATCGTCACCTGAGCCGTCATCCCCGGCAGGAGCCGGCCGGAAGTGTCATGGACCGCGACCACGGCGTCGTAGGTGACCACGTTGTTCGTCACGGTCGGATTGACCCGGACTTGCTGCACGGTGCCGTTGAACGTCACGTTCGGAAACGCGGTAACCGTGATCTGCGCGCTGTCGCCGGCCTTGACGTTGCCGACATCGGCCTCGTCCACGGACGTGTCCACCTGCATGTCCGTGAGGTTCGTCGCCAGCGTGAAGAGCGTCGGCGTGGAAAACGACGCCGCCACGGTCTGCCCGATGCTGACGTTCCGGGCCATCACGATTCCGTCCACGGGGCTGCGAATGACCGTCTGCGAGAGGTTGTACTGTGCCTCCCGGAGCTGCGCCGCCGTCGCCGCCGCCTGATGCTGCGCCGCCACCAGCTGCGATTGGGTCGTCGCCACCTGGTCGCGGGCGCTCTGGAGTTGCGAGGTGGCCGCCCGTACCTGCGCCTGGGCCACCTGCACCGCCGCCTGCGCCGCAGCCAGATCCGCAGTGTCCGTCGATTCGGCCGTTTGGTCCGTGTCCATCTGGCTCTGCGGAATGTATCCCTGTCTGAGCAGGTCCGCGTCCCGCTGCACGGTCACCTTCGCCAGTTTCAGCGTCTCGGCAGCCTTCGCCACGTTGGCCTGTGCGCTGCGAAGCGACGCCTGCTGCTGCGCCAGAGTCGCCTCCGCCGCCTGCGCCGCGGCGAGGTTCTGCTGGATCGTAGCGGCATCGGCGCTGGCGGTCGCCTGGGCGGCAGCCAGGGTGGCCGTGTTCTGCGCCACCGCGGCCTGGAAGCTCGTCGGATCGAGCGTCGCGAGCACCTGCCCCTGCGTCACGCGCGAGTTGTAGTCCACGTTCAACACGGCGATCGTCCCCGACACCTGAGTGCCCACCAGGATCTCGTTGACCGGGTTGACGGTACCGGTCTCGTTCACCGTGGCCGTGATGTCGGTGTAGTCGACGGGCCGGGTCACGTACTGGACCCTGGTCCGCTGGGACGTCAGGCGCCGATAGCCCACCATGATGCCGCCGACAACGAGGATGGCGATGAGTACCCCCACAGCGATGCGACGCAATAGACTCCCTCTCCCGATCATGACGCTCCTCCCAGCGCACTACTCTGAATCGGCAACCCTTCCGAGTGCAGCAGCGTGGCGAGTGCGGTCGCGTAGCTGTAGACGGCGCTCACGGCATTCACCTCGGCCTGCGCCGCGTTCGCCTCCGCCGTCGTGACGTTCACGATCGTACCGACGCCGGCGCGGTATTGGCCCTGCGCCACCCGCAGCGCCTCGTCCGCGGCGTCCGCCGCCACCTGCGTCGCCGTCACGTTCGCGGCCGCCTGCACGGCGTTCAAATACGACGTGTACACGTCCTGCCGGACCGACAACTGAGCCGCCGCCAGCGACGCTTGATCGCTCTCGAGCGTCGCCTGCGCTTGCTGGATCTCCGCTTGCCCCTTGCCGGCGTCGTACAGCGGCAGACTGACGCTCCCGTTGAGCCCGTACCCTACCCCGTTGGTGAGGTTCGAGTTTGTGCTCGCCGGCGTGTACGCCGTGCTGATCCCGAGGCTCAACTGCGGGCCCGCCGTGACGCGTGCGAGGTCCAATCCCGCCTGAGCCGACTGGACCTGTCCCTTCGCCTGCGCGATCTCAGGCCGGTTCTCCAGCGCCCGCTGCAGCACCACCGCCGCCGTGACCGTCACGGTGAGTGACGGCGCCGCAGGCGCCTGCACCTCCACCGCCCCTGCCACGTCGGCACCGAGCAACGCCTGCAGCGTCGCCTTGCTCGTGCCGATCTGCGCCTGCGCGGCGAGCAGGTTCACCTGTGCCTGCGCCACCTGCGCCTGCTGCTGGATCACGTCCGACTGCGCCGCCACCCCCGCCTTGACCTGCGCCTGCGTCTGCGCAAGCAGGTCCTGAGCCTGCTTGAGCTGGGCTTGACGCACGTCGGTCAGCTTCTCCGCGCTCAGCACGCTAAAGAAGGCCGTCGCGGTCTGAAGCGCGATGCTCTGCTCCGTCAGGACGAGCGACGCCTGCGTGATCGCGACCGCCGCCTGGGCGGAAGCGACCTCGGCCTGCGTGCGCCCGCCGTCGTAGAGCGGAACCGTCCCCACGAACGACACCGAGCCGGTTCCCTGCACCGTCGGCAGCACCTCCGCCACTCCCGTGGACGTGATCGTCGTGGAGGAGGTCGTACCGTAGACCCCGCTCCCCGTCACGGACACCGTCGGCGCCAGTCCGGTCCGGGCGATCGTCACGCCCTGTTGCGCCGCTGCCAAGGCCTGCTGCTCGGCAGCCACCTGCGGGTTCTGCACCAGCGCCTCCTGGAGCGCCTGGTCGAGCGTCAGCGCCGGACCCGCCGGCGTTGACGGCCCAGGCGCCGGAGCGCTCGGGGGGGCCGTCTGACCCTGCGCCGTGGCGATGCCGTCGGGCGCACCGGCTGCGAGCGCGGTCCCGCCAGGCAGGCCGGGCCCTGCGGCCAGCATCGCCGCGACTACCATCGAGACAAGGGTGTGTCGGTTCATGCTGCCTCCTGCGGGCGCGCCGGGAACGTGACCGTGAACGTGCTCCCGGACCCCGGGTTGCTCTCCACGGTCACGCGGCCGTGGTGCGCCTCGACGAGCGACTTCACGATCGAGAGCCCGAGGCCCATTCCCCCGCTGCTCCGGGTACGCGATTGGTCCGCTCGGTAGAAGTGATCGAAGATGTGCGGCAAGTCCGCCGACTCGATGCCCTGCCCGGTATCGGCGACGGACAGCCGGATGTCGCCGTTCTCCGCCGCGAGGGTGATCCGCACGGCGCCGCCCCGCGGCGTGTACCGCAGCGCGTTGTCCATGAGGTTCTGAACGACCTGGCGGAGGCGGTCGGGATCCGCGACCAGCGGCGGCAGTGTTTTGGGAATCGCCAGTCCGAGGGAGATCTCCCGGTCCTGGAACGACGGCGCAAACGCTTCGACCGCGTCCGAGACGAGCGCGGCCATGTCCACCGGCTGCGGATAGAGCTGCAGTTTACCTGCCTGCGCCAGGGAGAGATCGCGCAGGTCGGTAATGAGCCGGCGCAGGAGCAACGTCTGGCTGTGCAGGCCGGCAATGCGCTCCGGCGTTGGTTCGACGATGTGGTCAAGCATGCCCTCCAGCGTCCCCTGGACGACGGCGAGCGGCGTCCGCAGTTCGTGCGTGATGCCGGCGAACAACTGCCGGCGCTGCTCCGCATCCTCGGCCAGTTGCGCCGCCATCCGATTGAACGCACGCCCGAGCTCCGCGATCTCGTCGCGCCCGGAGACGGGCACCGGAGGCGCATGGCGTCCCGCGGCGATCGCCCGCGCTGCGTGCGTCAACTCGGTGACCGGCCGGGCAATCCGCTGAGCCAGCCAGAGCGCCACAAGGACGCCGATCACCGCTGCGACGGCCGTGCCGCTCCAGATCGCTTCGCGGACCCGTTCCTGGAACAGCCGCTCCCGAGACCCGAAGCGCGTATATGGCCGCTCGGCCGTCCCGGGCGGAGCGCCCGACGGCCGACCGCTCGGACGCTGCAGGCTTGTCTGGTCGGGGCGCTGCTCGATGTACTGCCGGAACATCGTGCGCGCCGTGTACGTCGCGAAAGCTGACGCAAGCACCGTAGTCAACACGGCGATGATGACGAACGCGACGCTCAGCCTGGCGCGCAGACTACGCACGACGGTCCTCGCTGCCGGCGAACTTGTAGCCGACGCCGTACACCGTCAGGACATAGCGTGGAGCGCGCGGATCCGCCTCCACCTTGCCGCGCAGATTCTTGATGTGCGCATCCACGGTCCGCTCGTACCCCTCGAACGCGTGCCCTTGCACCCGGTCGATGAGCTGCATCCGGGTGAACACCTGGTTAGGGTGACTGGCGAGCGTCTCCAGCAGCCTGAACTCGGTCGGCGTCAAGTCCACCGGGCGCCCGCCGAGCGTAACCTCGTGGGCGCGGAGGTCGATCGTGAGATCCCCCGCGTGGATGACGCTCGCGCCTTCCCGCGCCCCTCGCCGCAGCACCGCTCGCACCCGCGCCACGACCTCGCGCGGGCTGAATGGCTTGGTGACGTAGTCATCCGCCCCGAGCTCGAGCCCCAACAACTTGTCCGTTTCCTCGTCCCGGGCCGTCAGCATGATGATCGGCGTCGTCCCTTCTGCGCGGATCCGCCGGCACACCTCCCGGCCGTCCACCCGCGGCAGCATGAGGTCGAGCAACACGAGATCGGGGCGAAGGCGCGACACCGCCGAGAGCGCGGCCTCCCCGTCGGCCGCCTGCTCGACCGTGAACCCCTCGCGCTGCAGGTAGGACCGCAGCAGATCCACGATCTGTGGTTCGTCGTCGACGACCAGGATGGTAGGCATGAGGTCTCAGCCGAGCGTGGCCAGACGCTTGCGGTACTCGTCGTCGCTGATCTCGCCGCGCGCATACCGCTCGCGCAGGATCTGCGTCGCGCTGTCCTGGCGCGTCCACCACGTCCGGTTGCCGATGATCTTCCAGGCCAGCACGATCAGGGTCACGACGAACACCACCCGGAGCAACGCGAACAGCCCCGCAATCCAGAAGAACCGGTACCCGCCGGGGCCGGCGTACGGGAACGGCCCGGGTCCGGGATGCAGGGGCATCCGAACCTGCGCCAGCGTAGGCGCGGCGATTGCGGCGAGCACCGTGGCGGCGCCCGCCAGCACGTAGGGCGCGTACCGAACACCTCTGCGCATCATGGATCCCTCCCCACCGATGCTGTGCCATATTGATTGTACGTCATTGAGTGTAGGGACGCCTTGCGAAGAAGTTGTGAACGGCGCATGAAAAGGTCATGAAACGCGTGCGGGCCGCACCATGGCGCCTGCCGCGCGAGGTTATGCAGAGGGCGCCGTGGATCTCCGGCGCGGCCGGTTCACCGGCTCGCCGCCGCGGTTCGGACGAACGTCGTCCATCTCGACGGCGCACGCCCGGCGGAATCCGCGTTCGGCGCCGCAGAGGCGCGCGTCTCTTTCGTGGGGCAGGGACGTCTCGAGCGGCACTTAGAGCGGGGAGACCTCCATCGCGGCGTGCGGCGAGGGGATGTGTCCCTGCTCGATCGCGACCAGCACCTCGAGAAA
>Ga0187784_10002111_pt1 | contig 15888 bp, 10 predicted proteins | sample 1015_SJ02_MP15_2_FD_132964 | JGI IMG/M metagenome (GOLD analysis project Ga0187784, IMG submission 132964) | Tropical peat soil microbial communities from peatlands in Department of Meta, Colombia - 1015_SJ02_MP15_20_MG | ecosystem: Environmental > Terrestrial > Soil > Wetlands > Peat | place...
AGCCCCGTAGTCCCGCAGTCCCGTAGTCCCGTAGTCCCGCAGTCCCGTAGTCCCTGTCTCCTTGCTCGCTTGCTGCCTGCATTACACTGTCCACTGACGCCCCACAGGAGGCGATCTTTATGCAAACCCGAGTTCTCGGCACCACCATGCCGGTGCTGGAAGTGCAGCTCGAACCCAACGAGAGCGTGTTCTCCGAGAGCGGCGAGCTCTCCTGGATGACCGCCTCGATCCAAATGACCACGCACACCCAGATGGGCGGGGGCGGCGGCATCATGGGCGTGTTCAAACGCGCCGTCGCAGGCGCCAGCATCTTCATGACCGAGTACCGCGCGATTCAGTATCCTGGCGTCATTTCCTTCGCCACAAAAGTGCCCGGCCACATCGTGCCCGTGGAACTGGGCCAGGGTCCAGAGTATTTGGTCCACCGGCACGGCTTCCTCTGCGCCACCCCTCAAGTCACCATCACCCTGGGCTTTCAGCAGTCGCTGGGCGCGGGCATCTTTGGCGGCGATGGGTTCTTCTTGCAGAAACTCGGCGGCCTGGGCACCGCGTGGCTCGAACTCTCCGGCGAGCTCGTCCAGAAGAACCTGCAACCCGGCGAAGTTCTCTTCGCCCATCCCGGTCACGTGGGCGCTTTCCAGTCGACGGTCGGATTTCAGATCACCACGGTACCCGGCATCAAGAACCTGATCTTCGGCGGCGACGGCATTTTTCTCGCCCAGCTCGTCGGCCCGGGTTCGGTGTGGCTGCAAACGCTGCCCATCTCGCGCCTCGCTCATCAAATCTACGAGTACCTCCCGCACACCGAACGCGAAGCTCCGGCCGCCGTCGGCGGGGGTCTTCTCGGCGGCATCGTGGGATCGATTCTGAGCGGCGATCAGTAGCAGCGGTCAGGGATCAGGGGTCAGGGCCCAGCCTGCGAAGCGGGCGCCAGACGGTAGCCCCAGGGCGCGAGCCTGGGGAAAGCGGTTGAATTCAGCAGACCCAGCCCGCTTGAGCGGGCGAAAGAGGCAGATGCCATTTCTCCCCACAGCGCAAAAGATCAACTGCAATCTGCGTGACGCACTGGACTGGCGAACAGTGTCTTGCGTTCTATGGCCTGCCTGACGGCGGTACACTCCGGACCGCGCTTGCCAGAAAGCCGTTCCGCATGGAACGATGGCTCGCATGACCACGCCCCGGGAGAACGCCCACACCGCGCGGAGCAATATCGTCTTCGTCTTCGCCCTGGCGCTGGCGTTCTACGTGGCATGGCTCGTCCGCGATGTGCTGGTTCTGCTCTATGTCTCGGCGCTGTTCGCTGTTGTCTTGTTACCGGCGATTCGCGCCGTTTGCAATCTTCGCATCGGCCGCTGGCGCCCCTTCCCCGGCTCAAGCGCCATCTTCCTGCTTCTGGTGGCTCTGGTCGCATTCCTTGCCGCGTTTTGCAGCCTCGCCTTTCCGCCCGTGATTCGCGATCTCCAAGGTTTCAGCGGCGAAATGCCCAATCGCCTTCCCGCGCTGCTCGCCAAGTTCCACCAAATTCCTTTCGCCGGCCGCATCGACACCAATGAGGTCATCTTCAAATTGCAGGACGTCGCCGCGCAAGCAGCCGCCTACGTGCTCCGGTCCGCAAGAAACTGGGCCGCCGCTCTCGCCGAGGTCTTCGTCTGCCTGGTCCTCACGCTCTATTTCCTGCTCGAAGGCGATCGGGCCTATCGCTGGACCTTGTCCTTTCTCCCCGGCAACCACCGCCGGCGCCTCGATGCCGCGCTTGGGCGCGCCGCAACACGCATGGGCAACTGGCTGCTCGGCCAGACCGGCCTCATGCTCATCTTCGGCCTCACCAGCACCATCGTCTTTCTCTCTCTGCACCTGCGCTATGCCTACGCGCTCGGCGTTCTCACCGGTTTGCTCAACATCGTCCCGGTGCTCGGCGCAGCCATCTCGCTGGTGCTGGCTCTGCTCGTGGCGGCCATCGACTCTTGGGGCCGCGTCCTCGGCGTGGCCATCTTCTTTGCCCTTTATCTCTCCATCGAAAACTACTTTCTCGTTCCCTACATCATGAAAAACCGCCTGAATCTTTCCGCGCTCGGCATCTTCGTCGCCCTGCTCCTCGGCTCGTCTCTCGACGGCATCGTCGGAGCCATGGCGGCTATCCCAACTGCCGTGCTGGTGACCGTGCTCCTCGACGAATACCTGGTCCGCAAGGACCACGGCCCCGAGCCGGCTGGCTAGCGTGGCCAGCCAAGCTGGCGGAGATCCCAACGCAGCGAGCTGGCGCCTTGGCCAGGCTCGCGCCGTCTCGCCCAAGGGGGCGCAACCGATCATTGACATTCCTAGCCGGTTCGATTCATTCTCTTCACCGGGACGAGAGCGAATCCAATGAGCGGAATGGGCTTCTTGTCTCGGCCAATGCTTCTCGTGCTGGTTGGCCTCGCCATTGGCTGGGCCCAACAAAGCACGGGTCAAAGTGCGCCCTCACAACCCTCCAACTTCACCCTTTGGGGAGAGGACCAACTCCTCAGTGAAGCCCAGGCCCCGGCAGCCAAAGTCGGGAGCACCCCCGCCGCGGATATCGCCGACCCCGGCGAGCGCAAGGCCTATCTGGCTCTCTTCCGGAAACAGAACCCGCAAGAGCGCCGCCAGACCGCAGAGGAGTTTTTACGGCAATACCCGCAATCGCCCCGCGTTTCCCAGGCCTACGAGGTCGCCGCCAAAGCGTCCATCGATCTGGAAGATTACAAGGCTGCTCTCGAGTTCGGCCGTGAGTCCTTGAAGCTTCTACCCGAGAACCCCCTTCTTTTGGTCCCGATCGCGGAGGTCGAGGTTCGAGAGGGTGACCTGTTGGCGGCCACCGAGGACGCAAAGATGGCGCTGGACGATCTGGACCGCTTCCTCCCGTCGCCGATTTTCACCGAGAAGAAATGGCGCGAACTGGAAACGCAGCTGCGCGCCACGAGCTACTACATATTGGGTAAGGCTGCGACGCAACAGGGTCTGCGCGCCAAAGGTCCGGAACGTGAGCGCCAGTTCCAGCAAGCCGAGGATTTCGCCAGCCGGTCCTTCCGTCTGAATCCCTCTGACTCAGCGGCGCCTTATCTGTTGGGGTTGATCCGCATCAGTCGTGGGAATTTGCAAGGAGCTGCCGGCGCCTTCGCCGCGGCGTACCAGGCGGGGGGACCACTGAAAGAGGAAGCGGAGAAACGCCTCCAGGAGATCTACGCCCGCTGGCCTTTCCAGCCCGCACCCAAATTCGACGCGTTCGTTCGGGACCTTGCCGCGGCCGAGGCGCCGGCTCCGGAGCCCGAGCCTGCCGATGCGCAAAAGGACGCTGGCGGCCCTGCGCCGGCGTATGTGGGTTCGCAAAGCTGCCAAAGTTGCCACCCGCGTGAATACTCCGGCTGGCAAAACACCGGTCATGCCAGGATGTTCCGCCCTTATCAATTCGAAAATGTCTTCGGAGACTTCAATAACGCTGCCTATGCCGATGAGAAAGGCAGAATCGTCGCTCGATTTACCCACGACGAATCCCAACATTACTTCGACATTTTGGATAATAACGGCGCGTGGCATCGCTATCGAGTGGACTACACCATCGGTTCGAAATGGCAACAGACCTACGCCACTCGCCTGCCCAACGGCGAAGTCCAGGTCATGCCGCTGCAATACAACCGGGAGCAAAAGAAATGGTTGGCGTTCTGGAAGGTCATTGACAGCCCCGGCTCGGAGCGCGCCGAGGTTACCAACTTTCCCAAGCTAAGCCGCGACACGGCTTACCTTGCCCATTGCGGTCCATGCCATACCAGTCAACTGCGCGTCACAACCGCAAATTCGCCGCAACCGAAAGACTTGGTCATCGCCGAGGGAGGCATCAACTGCGAGATGTGCCATGGGCCCGGGGGCGACCACGTGGCTGCCATGCGCTCGGCCAAGCCCGGAGAGTTGCCTCCGCTCAAGCTGCAAGTCGAATACGGCAAGATCAGCAGCCGCGACTACGTGGCCATCTGCGGTCAGTGCCACCTGCAATCGTCCGTTCTCACCCCGGGGCCGGAGGGGGAAATCAATTATCGTCACTCCCCCGATACTTTCTACGTGCATTACCGGAGCCTTCCCTATGGGGAATTTGCCCAGCGGTACTTCTACAGCGACGGGCGTTTCCACGTGATCTCCTTCGCCGTCGAGTCATTCCTCCGCTCCAAGTGCTATCAAAAGGGGCAGGCCAACTGCGGCCACTGCCACGACTTTCATCCTTCGCAAAGCGGCAACGATAGGGCGCTGAAATTCCTCGATAATCCCAACCAGATGTGCCTCCAATGCCACGCCGAATACGCGGCAAAAATCGAAGCGCATACTCATCACGCCGCCAACTCCGAGGCCAGCCGCTGCACCGCCTGCCACATGCCCAAGATCATGACCACCGTGGGTTTCAAGACCATGACGCACACCATCGACGACATTCCCAATGCCGAGATGACGGCGCGCTTTGGCCAGGAAAACAGCCCCAACGCCTGCCTGATTTGCCACACCGATAAGAGCATTGCGTGGTTGCAACAGCAACTGGGCAGTTGGAACCAGCGCGAGGAAAGGACTGTGGCAGCTTCCAGCGCACGATAGCCCCTGAAAAACATCCCTGTCACATCCCGGACGAACCGGTAGCGCCGATAACCGCCGGACTCGCCGACCTGCTGACTCCCCGGCTCTTCGGCTACCGCGAATTGCCCCACCGGCTTCGCTCCCGGTAGACTATGGGTTCGAGGGTCAACCATGTTGGTAGTCATGAAGGCGCAAGCCACGCCGGAGGAGATCCAGGCGGTCTGCGACCATATCGTTCAGTTAGGATTCCGCCCCCATCCACTTCCTGGCGCGCAGCGGACGGCGATCGGCATCACCGGCAATCAGGGCGAAGTAGATCGCGGCAATCTCGCGTCGCTCTCCGGCGTTGCGGAGGTGATCCGCGTCTCCAAGGCCTACAAACTGGCCAGCCGCGACGTGAAGGAAGAAGACACGGTCGTGCGCTTTGCGACGGGCGCGGCCATCGGCGGCCGCGACCTGGCCGTGATCGCCGGCCCCTGCTCCATCGAGAGCCGCGAGCAGGCATTCGCAATCGCGGAGCAGGTCGCGGCGGCGGGCGCGCAGTTCTTTCGCGGCGGAGCCTACAAGCCCCGGACTTCTCCCTACGCTTTTCAAGGGCTTGGCCTGGAAGCTCTGAAGATCATGTCGGAAATCAGGGAGAAATTCGGACTGGCGATCGTGACCGAGGCGCTCGACTCCGAGACCCTGGACCTGGTGGCCGAATGGGCCGACGTGGTCCAGATCGGCGCCCGCAACATGCAGAATTTCTCGTTGCTCAAAAAAGCCGGGCGTCTGCGCAAGCCGGTGCTCCTGAAGCGCGGCATGAGCGCGACCATGGAAGAGTTTTTGATGGCCGCCGAGTACGTGATGAGCGAGGGCAACTACGAGGTGATCCTGTGCGAGCGCGGCGTGCGCACCTTTGCCGATCACGCACGCAACACGCTCGACCTGAGCATCGTGCCCGCCTTGCGCCATGTGAGCCACCTGCCGATTCTCGTCGATCCCAGCCACGGCACCGGCCGCCGCGACAGCGTGCTGCCCATGGCCAGAGCCGCCATTGCCGCCGGAGCCGACGGCGTAATGGTCGAGGTGCACAACCATCCCGAAAAGGCACTCTCCGACGGGCCGCAGTCCATTTACCCGGCGCAATTCGCCGAGATGATGCAGGAGCTCGAGCAGATTGCGCCGGTCGTGGGCCGCAATCTGCTGCGAAGAGTTACGGCTGCTGCGGCAGCGGAATGAGTTCCGAAAGTTGTGATTCACTAGTGCGAAACGAATGCAACGATGTCATCCTGAGCGGAGTCCCGCAAAAACGGGACGGAGTCGAAGGATCTGCGGTTGTTTCTCCGAAAATCGCTTCTTTCAACTCGCAGACTTCAAAACGCCCCTGAGAGATGCGGCGCGTGCGTGGCCCCTCGCCGCGGGCTTGACTGCATTGGCGCTCACCGGCTGCCGACTGCACGATTTCCCGCAATATCCGCCCAACTACCGCGAATACGCTTATGTAACCAACGGCGGCAGCGACACGGTCACGGTGCTCGACGTAGTGGATGTGCGCGTCGATCGCGAGCTCCAGGTGGGGCGCGCTCCGGTGGCTGTCGCGGCGAATCCCACCAAGAACGAAATCTACGTCGTGAACGCGGGAGCGCCGGGCGGCAACGGCTCGATCTCGGTGATCGATGCCGAGCGCAACACGGTGGTGGCCACGATTTCCGTGCACCGGCACCCAGTCTCCATCGATCTCGATTCGGCGGGAAACCTGGCCTACGTGGCCAACTCGCAATCGAACTCGGTTTCGATCGTCGATCTCAAGGCTCGCCGCGAGGTTGCGCAGACCGGCGCCGGCGAGGAGCCGGTGGCGGCCAGCGTGGCCGGGAACGGCAAGACGCTTGTGGTGGCCAACCGGCGCGGCAATTCCGTTACGCTGATCGATCCGGGCAGCGGCCGTGTCCGCTCCGTTTTCGAAGGCTGCCCCGGGGCGGCCGGCGCGGTGATTCTTCCCGATTCGTCGAAGACGTTCGTTCCCTGCTCGGCAGGCCACCAGGTCATGGTCATTGCCCTGGCGCGGACAGACGCCAATCCTGCCCTGCCCGACCGGCTCGAGACGCTGATGGATGTGGGCCGCGCGCCCGTCGACCTGGCCCTGAAGCCCGATGGCGGCGAAATCTTCGTATCCAACTCGCTCTCCGATTCGGTCTCCGAAATCTACAACACCTCCGATGAAGTCGGCGATACGTACATGATTGGCGCCGAGCCGGTGCGCGGCCTGGTCTCGATCGACAACGCGTTGCTCTACGTCGCCAACCTGCGCTCGCAAGAAGTTACGGTCTATTCGATCGACGACGGCAAGCGGCTGAGCCCGGCCATCCACGTCGGCGACGGGCCGGCGGCGATGGCCTTTTCCGCTGCCGGGCACCTGCTCTTCGTGGCCGACAGCCGCTCGAGCGATGTCGCCGTGGTGCGCACAGCCTCGCGATCGCTGTTCACAATCCTGCCCGCCGGACGCAACCCCAACGCCATCGTGGACAAGGCGTTCACCGTGCGCTAGAGCAAAACCAGAGTTGCTGTATACCGGTAGAAGCTTCGTAACAAGGGCACGACGGGGTACCCTCTGGGTCTCGGGCCGAAAAATCGCCCCTCAACTCGCTGGGCTTTAGCCCCTGTTCGGTTTACACCAAGTGAGGTTTTGCTCTAAAGCCGCCCGCGACGTTACGAGGGATTCTCGCGGCGGATGCCTAAGATTACTGCTTGGCTGTCGCGCCGGAGGTCAGATCGGGCGGCTCCTGCGATGTCGGCGGACCCACAAGCACGCCATCGTCGAGCGACGCAGCCACCAGCCGCTCTCCCGTCGAGCGGATCAGCTCAATCGGATAACCCGTCTGCCACCAATCCCACTTCATCGTCTTGGGGTCGATGGCGTAGACCACGTCGCTCGAGCGCGAGCTGGCCAGCAGCCTGTGCGACGTGGTGTCGAAGCTGAGATCGTCCACGTCGCGCAGGGGAAGGCGCTGAATCCACATCCACGATTTGCCGAGGTCGGGCGTGTAGTAGACGCCCTCGCGCGCGCCCAGCCAAAGCGTGCCGTCGGGCGAAAAGACCACGCGGTGAATGTGCGTCAGCATGGTGGGCACGCCCATGGGCCACCAGGATTGGCCGGAGTCTTTCGAGATGACGACGCTGTCGTTGCGTGCGGCCACGAAGTTCTCGCCGTGCACAGTGACGGAAAGATAGTCGCCTAGGCCCATGACCGGCCCGCCCTGCCAGCTCGCGCCCCGATCGTGGCTGGTCACCAATCCGTAGCCTGTGGCGGCCACCCAAACGTCGCCCGACACATCGAGTGCATAGACCGGGCTCTGCAACTCGATGACCGGAGCCTTTACCTGCTTCTCGACGTTGACGCGCGTGCCCAGAGCCGTTTCGGTGGACACCTTTGTTACGGTATTGGCAATGGTGTTGCGCGGCTGCCACGCGAGAGCGGCGTGCGGCGCGGCGGAGGAGGCGGCGGGTGCGGCCGCGGTGTTTTCCACTGGAGCGGCTGGCGGATTGGTGGGCCTCGATGAAGCAAGAAAGAAGATACCGTGGCTGGTGCCGGCGACGATGGCTCCGTCCTTCGTCTCGGCCAACGAGAAGACGTCGCGGCCGTTAAGCCCTTCGTCCAACTGCCCCCAATGCGCGCCGCCGTCGTCGGATCGAAACACACCACCGAAGGTCTTGTCGTTGACCACGCCGGCATATATCCGCTTGGGATCGTTGCGGTCGACGAGGAGCGCGGCCACCTTGCGCTCGGAGATTCCCTGGTTCGACGCGGAAAATCTGGCGCCGGCGTCCTGGCTCGCCAGCACGCCGCTGCGGTCGGTGGCCAGCAGCACGCGATTCGAATCGGTGGGATCGACGTAGACGCCGTTCACCACGATGTTGTCGCCGGTCTTGCGCGCAAAGCTCTTGCCGGCATTGACGGTTTTGTAGAGCCCTTCGGTGGTTCCGGCGTAGACCACATCGGGGTTTTGGGGGTCCAGTATGAGGCTGCGTGTTCTTCGCGCCTCGGAGGGAATGCCCTGAATCCTGTGGAAGAGAAGGCCCCCATTCCCGCTCTTGTAAATGCCGCTGCAAGCGCTCAGGTAAATGGTCTTGGTGTGCGTGGGATCGACGATGATGGAGAAGACGTCGGAATCCTCGATGATCCCTTCTTTGATGTGGCGCCACGTCTTGCCGCCATCGGTCGTCTTCCAGGGCAGATGCCAGGTGCCGGCATAGACGATGTTGGGATTCCGTGGATCGACGGCCAGCGACTCGATATTGTGAATCTCGCGGCTCTTGGGCGGGCTGATCTGGGCCCAGGTCGCGCCGGAGTCGCCCGAGCGAAAGACGCCCTCGAGCGTGCCGGCAATCAGAATCTGCGGGTCCGAAGGCGCCTGGGCGAGCGCATGAACCGGTTTTCCCTTGAATTGCGCGGTTTCAGTCCAGGCCCGGCCTCCGTCGCGGCTGATCCACAGTCCGCCGCTGTCCGAGTTCTTCCAACCGCCGGCGAAGAGCGTCGATGGATTCGCGGAGTCGACGACAATGCTGTCGAGGACGAAGCCGTCCGCCGGATCGAGTTTGGCCAGCCGATGCCAGGTTGCGCCCTCGTCCTTCGATTCGTAGAGCCAACTGTTGGTGGTGCCCAAGTAGAGGTGGCTCGGCTGCCCCGGTTCTGCCGCGAAGGATCGAGCATCGCCGCCGTCGGGGCCTGCGACACTCCAAGTGCTTTGCGCCGGCAGGATCGAAGCCGCGCATAGACCCAACAGCAAGAAAAGAAATCGCGCCGGACGGCTCATCGCGCACGGTTTGTGGGCAAAACCTCTCAAGCGGTTCATTGAGGCCGAAGGAATCCCCCGCATCTTTATCCAGAATAGTCAAGTTCGGCCGGAAAAACGAAGAGGCCGGCCAGCGGGTTTCGCAGTCGGCCTCAAGTGGGTCCAGAAGGCGCCGAGGCTCCTTGGTTTCGCATTTCGACGTTCCCCACCCTAGCCACAAAAACAAAGGCGCGGCGAGGGTGGGACACCCGCGGAAGTTACTATTGCGACGTAGTGGCTGCCTTATGGTGATGCCTCTCCGGCAGCGCTTTGCGCACCTGCGGCTTCACGGCAGTTTCGTCTACCGGCGTGGTTCCCGCAACATCGTTGGCGAACGTTGCGCCCGCAGGCACCAGGTAGTTCTCCACCGTCTGCCCGTCGGTAGTGCCGGTGGCCACGCTGATGCGCGAAGCATCGATGCCTTGCTCGGTCACCAGGTAGTCCTTGGAGTTGACAGCGCGCTGCGCGGAGAACAGGTCCACCGTGGCCTTGGCGTGTTTATGCTTGGCGGCATAGGCCTGTTCCTTGGCCGTCTTAGCCGCCTCGTCGGCGGTCTGCTCGCCCACCACCACCGCCTTGGCGTCGGACTGCTGCTTGAGGTCGAGAGCCACCTGATCCAGGCAGGCCTTGGCCTCGTTGTCGACGCGCATAGGCCGCTTCTTGTCGTTGGCGAAGCTGATGGTGCACAGCGCCTGCGTCTTGGGCGGCGGAGGCACATAAGGAGCCGTGATCGTCAGGTTCGTCGATCCGCTTGCCGAGTGATTTTTATCGTCCGAGACGTTGCAGGTGACGCCCACCGCGCCCGTGGGAGCGCCTGCGGAGGAGAATTCCGCGGTAGTGCCGCTGCCCGTCACTGCGCCGGACGTTGCCGAGTAGCTATAAGTCAGAGGGCGGTTTTGAGGGCTTACGCCCACGGCAGTAATGGTGGCCGTGTCGCCCGGCTTGATGGTGGTGGGACTGGCCGAGCAACTGATTGTCGGCGGTTCAAAGTCCTTGACCGTGAACGAGGCCGAGCCGGTCGCCGTCTCCCATGGCTTCAGGCCTTCCTTGCCCGCCTTGCCTTCCTTCACGTTGCATTGCACGGAGTACTGGCCCGGCGCCAGGGAAGCCGTTTGCACCGTGGCCATAGTTCCGTTGCCGCTGACGCCGTTTCCCGACCAGCCATAGATTACGTGGTCCTTGGGATTGAGCCCGCCCGGCGTAGCGGTGAGCGTTATCGGCTCACCCGGGAAGACCGATTGCGGGCTCGCTGAGCAGGCCAGAGTGACCGGAGGCGGCGGAGCGATGGAGCCGGCATGAATCACAAAGCCGGCGCTCAAGCGGGCGGCATTTACGTTGGCGCGGCCGCCGGGCGGTCCCGGCGGATTGAGCTGGGTGCCAAAGTCGGCGTGCATGTATTCGTAGTCGGCCTGGAAGAGGCGAATCGCGAAGCGATGGTTCATCCACGGCAGGTCGATGTCCATGCCGCCGCCAACGGTGATGTCAGGCCCCAACTTGTTTGGGTTAAAAAAGGGTCCGTTGATCACTGCCCCGCCAAACTGTGCATGGAGGAACGGAGTGTAGTGATCCATGGGGAAGCGGACGATCGGGCCGGCGGCGAAGGTCTGGAACCCGTCGTCGTTGCCGTGCGTGCCGATATTGTTTGGGTATCCACTGGAATCTCCCCACTCGTGCTCCGCATACTCTCCCTGAACGCCCACGTATTTGTTGAAATAGTAGGCGGCGCTGAAATCGCCTCCCAGGTTGACGGCATCGTAGGAGTAACTCGAAAAGGTCCCATCGGCATTGGGAACCTGTACGGTCCCATGCGGCGACAGATAGCTGTAGCCTGCAAAAATGTCCCAACGGGATGGCTGGCCGTTCGGGCCTTGGGCCGATGCACCGGCGGGGGCAAACCCCGCCAAGACCGCAAGAACCAACAGGCAAATCCATTTCACATCCTTCGCGTACATCCGCTTCACCTCCATGTTTTGGCTAAGGGGTTTTCACAATTCGAGGCTTCCCAGGTCCCCGACCGCCTGATTTTGCACCTTCGGAGGGTGCCCCATGTCCCGATTTTGGGGCCTGGGAAACCGAGAAACCAAAGTACGAATTGTTTCGGTCAGAGACCTAGGTGCCGTTGCAACATACCAGTATAGGGGGCGGGCCCGCCATTTCCGTGCGGAAAAGAGACGCAAGACAAAAAGACGCAGGACATCGATCCCCCCAAAACGAATCGTCCCGCCGGCCAGCCAGACACTGTTTTGATACACGGGCTTATCGCGGAATTCCTGGCGGAAGAATAAGCGCAGGACCTTCCGTTCGCAAAGAGAAACTTCGCGGCGCAATCCCGAAACTTGGTCGACTTAACATTGCGCCGGCTGGTCTCGATTTCCGCCCGGTGATCGAGTCTATCTCGCACTCCGCCTCTGCGCGTACCGATGGCCGCGCTCATGACGGCGGATTCCCCAGGCATTGCCCATAGTATCTACCTTCAAGTAGAGGCCCGAAGATGCGAATTAGTTGCTCGGCGCCGGGACTTAGTTGCTCGCCTCTCGGAGATAGTGGCACGGAAAGGCGCTGCCGTCGCACCGCAACGAGATTGGCACCGGCGATGCGGGAAGAGATACCCGGGCAGGTTCTACTACGGCCCCGAAACCGACAATGACACATTCCGGCGCAGAAGCACAAATCATATGCGCAGTCCGCGCCGCATCGCGGCGGCGCTCAACCGGCATTCAACGCCTTTAGCAGACTGCGCGGCTCCCGCTGGATCTTCTCTTGCAATAGCGAGATTGCATAAATCAGCTGCTCGGGGCGCGGGGGACACCCGGGAACATATACATCCACCGGAACCACCTGATTGACGCCCTGCACCAGCGCGTAGTTGTTGAACACTCCGCCGGAGGTGGCGCACGCGCCCATGGAGATCACCCACTTGGGCTCCGGCATCTGGTCATAGAGCCGACGCAGGACAGGAGCCATCTTTTGCGAAACGCGGCCGGCCACGATCATCAGATCGGATTGCCGGGGCGACGGCCGGAAGACCTCCGCGCCGAATCGCGCGATATCGAACCGCGCAGCTCCCATCGACATCATCTCGATGGCGCAGCAGGCCAGCCCGAACGTCATGGGCCACACCGAGCTCTTGCGCACCCAGTTCACCGCGAAATCCAAAGAAGTGAGGAAGACGCCTTCCGGTGGTTCGTAACCGTAGTTCACTTCCCGCACTTTGGCGCGGTTCTTTGCGCTGCTTTCGAGCGAACCGAACAGGTAGTGGTCGCGCTCAATGGAAGCCGCCATGGCTCAACTATACGCTGGTGGCAGTCAGCCCACCCAGGGTGATCGATGGAATGCGGAGTGCGAGCTCAGTCCGTGGACAGCGCAGTTCGTGCCCCTCGACGTGTGGATCGGTAAGCCGCGCTTTTTCAGAGGCTTTACAGTTCTTCCGCGACATCGCTAGCACATTCTGCATAAAGATGGCATGAAGGCAGCAAAAAATACTTGCTCGGACCGCGCAGTTTCATGAGAATGGGGTAAAGCACCAAATCAATCTGCTGGACCGGCTTCGGCGTTCCGCGCCTACGCGGGTCCGAAACAGCCAATCGGCGCCATCGCGTCAGGTGGGCCATCGGTACAACCAGGCTGCCCTGTGTGGCAACCGCGTTCAGCATGTTTTCCAGGAGCCAAGAACTATGCGTAGTCGTTGTTTTTCCATTTCGATCGCCGCCCTTGCCCTGGTATCTCCGGCAATGACTCTAGCGCAATCGTCCGCAGCGGCGCCTGCTACACAAGCTCAGCTCGCCGCCCTTCAGCAGCAGATTCGGGTTGCGCAATGTGCCGGCGACAATGCCTGGATGCTGGTTTCTGCGGCTCTGGTTCTGTTGATGACCGGCCCGGGGCTGGCGCTCTTCTATGGCGGGCTGGTGCGGCGCAAAAACGTTCTTGGAACCATGATGCAGAGCTTCGCCATGATGGGCTTGATTACGGTCCTATGGGCGGTCGTTGGCTATTCGCTGGCGTTCGGTCATGGCAACGCCTTCATTGGCGGGTTCGAGCACGTTTTCCTGCGCGGCGTTTCGCTCTCGCCCAACCCCAACTATGGCGTCGGCACCATCCCGGAACAGACCTTCATGGTCTACCAGCTCATGTTCGCGATCATCACGCCCGCACTCATCACGGGCGCTTTCGCCGAGCGCGTCAAGTTCAGTTCCATGGCTGTCTTTCTCTCCCTGTGGTCTTTGCTGGTGTATTGCCCTGTGGCGCACATGATTTGGGGCGCCGGAGGCTTGCTGAACTTTTCGACCGTCGGCGCCCGCTTTCCGGTCCTCGATTTCGCCGGCGGCACCGTGGTTCACATCATCAGCGGCGTCTCCGCGCTCGTCACCTGCCTCTACCTGGGCAAACGCGTTGGCTACCCGGAGACGGACATGCCGCCTCACTCGATGGTTTTAAGCTTTATCGGCGCCTGCCTGTTGTGGGTAGGCTGGTTCGGATTCAACGCCGGTAGCGCTCTCTCCGCCGGTCCGCTGGCCACCAGCGCCTTCATCAACACCCAGTTTGGCGCCGCGGCGGCAGCCATCACCTGGACACTGGCGGAATGGATTCACAACGGCAAGCCCACGGCCCTGGGCGCCATTTCCGGGGCTGTGGCCGGCCTGGCTACTATTACTCAAGCCTCCGGATTCGTGCAACCCATGTCGGCCTTGGCGATCGGCGGCGTCGCCGGGCTGGCTTGCTCGTTCATGGTTCTCAAAATCAAGAAAGTCCTGGGCTACGACGATTCTCTCGACGCATTCGGAGTCCACGGCATCGGCGGCACCGTGGGCGCGCTGCTCACCGGCGTTTTCGCGTCGGGCGCGATCAACGCAGCGTTTGGCAGGGACGCGAGCGGGCAGCCACGGCCCACCGGCGCCATCGACGGTCACTGGGGCCAGATCGTTAACCAGGGAGTCGGCGTATGCATCGGTTGGTTGGTTGCCGTCGCCGGCACGCTGATCCTGCTGTTTTTGGTCGACAAAGCGATGGGATTGCGGGTTTCCGCGGCCGACGAAGCCGCAGGCCTCGATCTCTCGCAGCAAGGCGAGGAAGGCTACGAGTTCATCGCTTGATTGAGATGCGTCGACAAGACGATGGGCCTACGCGTTTCTGCGGGCGACGAGAGCTCCGGTCTCGACCTCTCGCAGCATGGCGAGGAAGGCTACGAGTTCAACGCCTGATTTAGATGCGTGCTGCCTCCCACAGTTCGCAACGTAAATGCTGCGGTCATCCTGCGCGAAGTTTGGCCGGTTTTGGCCAAACGGAGTCGAAGGACCTGCATTGTGGAGTCTTGTAACGGGGCACGACTTTAGTCGTGTCGACGGAGGGAGCAGGGGCCTTTAGGCCCCTTAACCTGGGAGTTGTGAGAGGGCCTTTAGGCCCGGAGCTATTTTGAAGGGGCACGGCTTCAGCCGTGCCGACGGAGGGAGCAGGGGCCTTCAGGCCCCTTAACCTGGGAGTTGTGAGAGGGCCTTCAGGCCCGGAGCTATTTTGAAGGGGCACGGCTTCAGCCGTGCCGATGACTCAACCGAATCCGCGGGGCTTCAGCCCTTGAGGTAGATTGTCGTCGTTTTGAAAGGGCACGGCTTTACGGGCTGCCGAGAAACTCAATCGAGGGAGTTTTGTAACAGGGCACGAGTTTACTCGTGCCGACGGAGGGAGCAGGGGCCTTCAGGCCCCTTAACCTGGGAGTTGTGAGAGGGCCTTCAGGCCCGGAGCTATTTTGAAGGGGCACGGCTTCAGCCGTGCCGATAGAGGCGAACAGTTTCAGCGGGCTTTAGCTTCTGACGGATGTTTTCAACGCGCTTGGACTTTCGCCACACGCTGCCAAGCCGCGTAACCTGAGCAACGAGGAGTTCGAAGATGGTTAAGATTGAAGCGATTATTCAACCGGCGAAGCTGGAAACGGTCAAGGAAGCCCTCATCGAAGCCGGCATCGAGGGAATCACGATTCTGGAAGCGCGCGGCCACGGCCGCCAGAAGGGACACACCGAGTTCTATCGCGGGCGCGAGTATACGATCGATCTGCTGCCCAAGAACAAGCTCGAAATCGTCACCACCGAGGCGCTGAAGGATAAGGTGGTCGCGGCCATCCTGGGCGCCGCACGCACCGGCCACATCGGCGACGGCAAAATCTTCATCAGCCGCATCGACGAGGCCATCCGCATCCGCAACGACGAGCACGGCGAAGCGGCGCTCTGACCCGCATTTCTCACAATCGCGGAACGCAAGACCCGAGGCAACTTGTTGCGTCGGCCTCCCGGCCGGCTGTAGCGTGGGTCTCCTGATCCACGCCCTGTCTCGCCTTCCTGGAATCAACCGGCGAAATGACAGTCTGATACCGAGCTCTTGTGAGAAATGCAGGCTAACAGCCTGTGGTGAAAGTCCTGGTGCATTGTCGCGCGAATTTTCTGGTGGAGGAAGCGGCGAATCCGTAGGATCGATTCATGGGAATGGGCACGCGGCAGTCGCAGGAGAAGCAGGA